>FXBF010000198.1_pt1 | contig 19219 bp, 12 predicted proteins | sample 5335321 | NCBI WGS metagenome assembly FXBF01 (sample SAMEA103928391, study PRJEB20085) | sediment metagenome | isolation source: sediment
CCGATGAGGAACGGGATCATGAAGACGTAGATCGTTGCAAGGTCGACTCGAGGATCGAGCCCTATCTTGGCGATGACATCGTCTGTGAGTATCGCGATCCAGCTACCGAGCCCCAACAACCCTGCAACCACGGCGAGATCGACCACGAAGGCGAACAGCCTCGTTATGAAACCCGCAGCGCGACCCTGTAGGAGGTGATACTCGGTCGTCTTGCTCATTCGCCCTCGAACACCGGCTTTGGCGGTAACGATCGGATGTCCCTCCCGAAGATCCTACGGAAGATGCCCTCCGTGAGCCCGTCGGCTGCCGCACCGGTCTCGCGTATCTCCTGGACCGCCGCCCCTGTGATGCCGAGCGTTTGCTCCCTGACGAGTTCGCCGAGCTCATCTGACTCACCCAGGTACCCAACGATGCCGTCTACAGACTGGGTAAACGCCTCAACCGCGAGCACCCTGCCCCTGGCGTACTCCGCTGACCCGACAGCGGCCAATCGCTCGATCTCTTCACCAAGCGCCTGCCGCGTAGGCAGCGTGAGTTCAGCCACGAACGGTGCGATGCCGAGTGTCTCAGCCAGATACCCGCCCGTGTCGTACACGACGCGCGCGACCCGGGTCATCGGATACGCCATCCGCGAAGCAGCAGCAGAGGCGCTCGCGAGCTGCTCCGGCATCTCAGACATCCACCCGAGGAGGGCCATCGCCGTCGGATTGGTGGGATACGGACCCGATGTTTCCGGTGCGATATCGACCTCGGCGGTCTCGAGTTGTGCCGAGAGCGTCTTGAGCCGATCGATCCCCTCGCCGATGCCCCCGGCAATGAGACGAACGAGTGTCTTCTGCAGATCGCTATCGGTGGCTCGTCCAATCATGGCCGCGGCGGTGTTGGGATCACTCGTCTCGGTGGTAGGAACACTCGTCATGCGGCAACCATACCCCAGGGGGCAACGGTGTCCCGCAACGAGGCATGCAGGCTCCCATTACGGATATACTGCCATGCGCCGTAGCCAGTTCGGTTCTGTACAATGCGGGGCCTCGCCCCCATCGTCCAGAGGCCTAGGACTCCGCCCTTTCAAGGCGGCAACGGGGATTCGAATTCCCCTGGGGGCACAACGAGGGGGCGTGGTGAAGTCTGGAGTTCACGCCGGCCTGTCAAGCCGGAGATCGCGGGTTCAAATCCCGTCGCTCCCGCCAGATTCTGAGCGCTCGGACCGCACGGTTCGGGCGCCTTTGAATACCCAGAATCGGTCAGGTAGCTCAGATGGTAGAGCACCGGTCTGAAAAACCGGGGGTCGGCAGTTCGATCCTGCCCCTGACCACCAGCCTGAAACCCCTGCTACGGCAAGGGTTTCGGTGTTCTCGGCATCTGACGCCAGGCACCGATCTCACGCTCCGGTCTGCATCTGGTCCGCTTCCGGTTCGACACTCGGAGTATTCGATGCGACCAGCCCCGTCGCGAATGCCGCGTCGAGAGCATCCTGGACACGTTCGGTATCTGATGGGTACAGGTGCCCGGGACGGTCCAATGCCACCGACGTCCATGGATCGTTGTCAGCTCTGCACCGTGCGTCTGACATCGGCGTGAGCGAGCAGCGGTCCTGTTTCACAATGACTACACGAAGACGGAGCCTTTCCGATTACGGCCATTGCGAACCGGATCACGTCGTCTGCCGTGCCACATGCCTTGAGGTACTCGCGCGTCCAAGACTTACCATGAGCTGGCGTCGCGCGGCTGATGGTCCAACATGATGTCCGGTGGAGCGTGTGGCTCGAAGAGTCGGGCGAAGCAAGACTCGAGTTCAATACGAATGCATCGGGGTGAGAGTCACGCCACGCCACGAATCCCCCGTCATCGTCGATGAACACAGCAACCACCACGACCTCCCTCTGAAGCTCTACGCTCTGCACAGGCCACACTCGAACTGCGATGAACAGAGACTCAGCTGACCTTACCCGCGACGAGGCTCAAGCGGGATTTCAGCTTACGTCAAGCACTCGAGGACTCTCTCACCACGTCTGGGAGGCTCGTCGCTTCGCTCGTCGCAGCCGCCGAAACGTCCACACCGTTGCAGGCCAGCGCCCATGGGCACAGGTCGGCGGGTACAAGTATGTAGCTCGTCGCGGAAGCGATTGGTTCATGACCGGATGTTGATTTGTTATGATGACAGAGGAGCCGAATCAGAGGGGATCGCACATGTCGCTTTATCACCTCGTCTATCGAGAGAAAGTAGACGAAGGAGAACAGACGTGGGTTCTTCTCTCGTCAAGCACTCGTCGAGCTCAAGAGGAGCGGGAAAAGGGTGAGCACGATGACAGCCGACGAGAACACACCGACGAGCGACGGCAAGCCATGGCCGGCCATCGAGCAGGAAATCGGTGGCAGAGGGCCTGACGTCGTCAGACACGACTACCTAGATCAGCTTCATCAAGCTACCGGGCGAAACGTCATCGCCTACTACTCCGGGTTTCTTCACGCGCCACCCGAACCGCAGATGCAACACCGAGCAGCAATCGATGACCTCGACAAGAACTCGTTCATGGCAACGATTCACGGACTCGATCGAGATCTTGGGCTCGACCTCATCCTTCATACACCGGGAGGGGACTTGGCTGCAGCAGAGTCATTGATCGAGTACGTTCGAGACATGTTTCCGGGCAACAACGGCGTTCCGGACATTCGGGTGATTGTCCCACAGATGGCCATGTCGGCCGGGACGCTCATTGCGTTGGCTTCTCGCAGCATCGCAATGGGAAAGCACTCGAGTCTCGGTCCGATCGATCCACAGTTCGGGGGCGTGTCTGCCTACAACGTCCTAGACGAGTTCGACCAGGCAAGGAATGAGATCAAGCAGCTGCCGAACCTAGCAGGTTTGTGGGGTCCGATCCTCAGCCACTACGGACCAACCCTCGTCAAGATGTGCGAGCACGCCGTCAAGTGGGCGGACGAGATCGCTCGTGGGTTGCTTGAGACAGGAATGCTCGCTCATATGCAGAATGAGGATGAACAAAGCCAACAAATCGGCGTGATCCTTGAGGCACTCGGCCGTCCGGCAGAAAGCAAATCTCACAGCCGACACATTGGACCAGCCAGGGCAGAAGACATAGGGTTGGTTATTGAACGGCTCGAGAACGAACAAGACTTCCAAGACATCATCCTGCCGATTCATCATGCCTTCATGATCACCATCGCAAAGGGACGAATCCTCAAGATCGTCGAAAACCACATGGGTACGGCCGTGGTGGCAAGCGCGTAGCCAAGTGTTTCGGCATTCGCAAGACTAGCTGCGTAGGCAGTGCCTTAGGCTCCGGTCTGCATCTGGCCCGCCTCCGGTTCGACGCCCGGGGTATTCGAATCGACCAATCCTGTCTCGAACGCGGCGTCAAGGGCGTCCTGCACACGCTCCGTATCCGATGGGTACAGGTGCCCGTAGCGGTCCATCGTCACGACGATGCTCGAGTGCCCGAGATGCTGTTGCACGATCTTCGGGTGCAGCCCTTGGTTGATGAGTATCGAGGCCGCTGTGTGCCGCAAGTCGTGGATTCTCACGCCTTCGAGGTCTGTGCCCTTGAGCGCCGGCGACCAGACCCTATGCCGGAAGTTCGACAGCCGTAGTGGACCGCCCTGAGGCGATCCGAATACGAGCGCATCGGGGTCTTGTGCCACGTAGCTGTCGAGGTGCTCTCCGATGCGTTTCATCAGGAACTTGGGGACGGTGACGTTCCGGTTGCGTCGATTCTTCGTGGGACCGAACTCGATCCGTCCGTTGATCTCGGTCGCGGACTCCATGATGCGCAGTTCGCTTCGTACGATGTTCACGTTCTTGCGCCTCAGTGCCACCGCTTCCCCTGCCCGAATGGCGCAGTATGCGAGGACGTAGACCAACGTCTCGTATTCGTCGCCAACACGGCTGGCGATGCTCTCGACCTCGGCCGGTGTGAGGTGTCACATCTCGTTGATCTTGATCTTCGGAAGCTTCACGCGTGTGCCGGGTTCACGCGGATCATGTCGCTACCGACTGCCGCTTTCAGCGATGAGGAGAGCACGTTGTACGCCTGCCGCGTCCGTGACGGCGACAGGCCCTCCGTTGCCATTTCCGCTACCCATTGCTCGACGGCGATGGATCTGATGTCCCTGAGGCGCACATCTCCAAAGGTCGGGAGGATTCGACTGTTGAGCAGTGACACATACCCGTCGAGCGTCTTCGGTTTGAGATCGCTTCTGGTTTCAATCCACGTCCGTGCCCAGTCGGCGTAGAGCGTGGCCTGCAGCGTCGGATCGATCCACTCACCAGCCTCGAGCTTGTACTCGACAGCTCGTAGTTGCCTCGTGGCGTCCACCTTGCGGTTGAACACTCCCGCAGACCGTTCTCGCTTGGTGGCCGGGTCTCGGTAAAGAACCTGCCATTTGCTTCTGTGTTTCCGAATACGTGCCATGTCATGCTTCCTCTACTCATCGGGGTCGAAGGTCTACGTCGCCCAGAATCATGCCTTCCAAGGATCCGTCGGTGTGCTCGTGGTTCAGTTACTGATCGGTTCCTTCTCGGCTGTGGTCGTCGGCCGGCTCAGTTTCGTGGCTACACGCAGCTCTCTTGAGATTGTCTCACTCAGCTGTGACGCGTTTGCGCAATGCGGTCTTCGATCCAGTCATCGACGTCACTCCTGCGAAAACGAACATGCCGGCCGACGCGGAATCCCGGCGGTCCCTGCCGGCGGTAGCGCCACGCGTAGAGGGTGGCGACCGGCACGCCGAGATACTCGGCGAGATCTTCCACAGTGAGCAGCCTTTCGCTGCGTTCCATATCCTGATTCTCCGTCTGAACCCTCTCATCAGAGTCTCCGCAACCCTGTCATTTCAGTTCCGAAGCTCTCAGCGGCGTCTCTGAGGCGGTCATCCGACAGGTCGCCGGCAGCCGCGACCAGATACCGCGAAAGTCCTTGTGGTGTACGGCTTCTAGCAGTGTCCGCGTGGTCGATGACACTCTGATGAGAGGGTTACGGAAACTCTGGTGAGAGGGTTGACGTGTCTCGTTCATGGACATGAAGCACGAAACGCCTGTTGGTCTCGGCGGAGATCCGGCCCTCGAAGCCCGCCGCGTTGTTCCGGCCGGCCGTTCGTGGCGTGAGCACAACGTTCGGTTCCTGTCTGGATCGGCCAGAACCCAGGCACAGGAGCACTCTCCGCAGCTGGCGCATGCCAAGACACCACGAGACTCTCACGATCGAGAACGACCAGAACAGACTCCGAGGACCACCACTCCCGCCTGGGAAAGCCAGTACCCGATGAACGACCACGACATCGGCCTCCGCGTCGCGAATGCGCACAGACACCTCCAGATCACACACGCACCTGCAACAAGTTGGCAGTGGTATACCAGTAGACCGTCGAGGTGAACGGTGACTCTTGATCGTGGGACCCTTGCGAAGATCGATCGGCGCATCTTCTCCGAGTTGAGCCGCACAGAAGGCGTCCAGTTGGTGAAGGTCCCGGTGTCGGATGCCGTGTGGTCGACGTGGCGACGCTACTGCGACGCCATTGGGTTCACTATGGGGCTGGGCGTCGCTGCACTCATCGATCACGAACTCGGAACCGTCGTCAGCCAGGACGCGAACTACAGGGAAGTGTTTGGCGAACGGCTACAGCAGAAGCTCGTCATGCGGTCCGAGGAACTCGATGCTCGAGAACGCCGCCTCAACGAACAGGAACGGTCGCTCCGAGCAACTGTGCGACGGTTGCGGGCAAGAACCGTTCCACTTCAATCGCCAACCTGTGCGAAAGTGGGTCGCAACGAACCTTGCCCATGCGGCTCAGGCTTCAAGTACAAACGGTGCCATGGCAGCTGATCCGCTGTACCGATTGCAGTTCCGCTGACGTTGATGCCCGATGCGCTTCAGTCTGCCGGCCAGCAGATATTCCTGGTGTCGCCAGATCTCGTACGCAAGCGTGCACGCTGGGATGGGCACTGTCGCCTATCGGAGGGCCCCAGACGTCTGCGGCCACGCGACCGATGCACCGACCTGACAGCCGCGCCAACTCCGCTGCCCGAGACCTCCTCCTCACCCCGCCATCACACACAAACATGACGCAGCACAATGCACTCACTCACTCACCACCACCATCGCGATGGACCATTCAGGTCCGTCCGCCAGTTGCGCGCCGTGCGCTCCCTCGATGTGATGGTTGGCGTAAGTGACTTTCAAAGCGGGCATTGAACCTCGTGGGCGATCGGGAGGAACCTCGTCATAAGCTTGGAGTACTCGGCATAGAACAGATCCCAATCAGCGTCCTCGTAGTCCTCTGGCGTGTTCTGAATGTCGCGGCTCAGCATTTGGGCGCAGAGCGCATCGCTGACGATCTCTGCGAGCAGGAGCCGGAAATGTACTTCATCTTGCCCAGGGAAGCCGTCTGCCTTGTCGCCTAGATACCTGGCTAACGACCGATGCCGGGCAGCTATCTCAAGCACATTCTGACGCCAGCGGTAACGCTGGTTACCGAGGTCGATATCTCTGAGCTTGATTCTGATGCCGAATCCGGCGGGAGGTACTGAGACTATTTCGACGGTGGCCTTCGCCTCCCCAACGGTCGCTGTCAGGATGCCTCGAGCCTCAGTCTCGCCCGCCTTCACGAAGATGTCGCATATCGCGACACCGAGATCGTGGTGCGGCTCGAGCGTCGAGTTCCCGGAGACAGTCAAGTGTCGGCCAGCACCTGTTATTTGGGTGCTCACTTTTGTGGGCTCTGACACAAGACTCAGCGGTGCGAGAAGGCGGAGCTTCTTTCGTTTGGCGCCCATCCGAACCTGGTATCGCTTCCGCTGGAAGGCCAGCGAATTCACGTTCTTGTATCTATCTGCCTCCGACTCGAGCACCTCGATCGCTGCCTCGGTAGCGATCGGCCCTACCCGTGCTTGGATGCCCGTTGCTGGCGACGCCGCCTCGGCCGTGACCTTCCATGTAGCTCGAAGAATCCCCTCGCGTCCCGGGTGGGGCTCCAGAGCAACGTACCGTTTGCTGGCTCGGATGGCGTCATCGTGGCAGTCGACTTGAACCGTGGCCCCAACCTCGAACTCGGGGAAAGTCTCCTGGTTGATACTGAGGGTCATTCTGATCGAATGACCGATCAGAATCTGGCTGAACGGTGGGCTCAGCTGGTAACCGCGCCTCATCAATTCACTCCCGGACGACGTGGAGGATGTGTCACGAGCTTCGTCGTCACCGAACTTCTCCATGAATTCGAGTGCCGCCTTTTCGAGCTGATCAAGTCTCTGCCGGGTGGCGCGATTCTCGATTTCTGCCTGCTCGTGCTCCGCTCTCTTGCGCTCCTCTTCTACCAAAGGGCGCAACCGCTTCAACACTTCCGCTATCAGGACCCTGACAAACGGATGCTCGCGCGTCAGCCCTGATCTCCGCGATGGATCAATGATGGGGAGGGGATTCTCCGGCGTCGGTGGTAGGCCCTGATCGAACCGCTCATCGAACTCATCCGACAGGTCATCGATGTACTCGCAAACCAATCGGCCGTAGAACCAGCGTGCATGCGGATCGCTCTCGAGACCAGGATCGAAGAGAGTCGATTCGTGGATAGCATGGCGGGACTTGATGAGAATACCGCCTCGACGAAATCGGCTCGCGTCCTTCTCGAAACGCTCATGGGCTCGCCGGACAGTCAATTTCGCACGCGCCATCGAGTATCCCGGTATTTGGAGCTGAAGCTTGACGCGATCCGTTCCACGCGTCGATGGCGCAACCAAGGTTTCGGTAAGTCCGCTGTTGACATCACGAAGAGTGATCTTGCGGGTCGGGTCGGAGAGGATGTCCCGCAAACTGACGAGCTGCTCCAGCTTCTGCCGAAGGTTGTCGTGATGAGGCACGGTTGCGTTCTGACCCACCTCGAGCGTCACCAACGTTCCGGTTCCTTGCGAAATGCCCACCTCCTTGCGCAGCGCCTTGCTCACTGGCTTCGCTTCATACAGCGTGAACTCCATGAACGGTGATATCTCGCAAGAGTGGAAGAGTCCATCGCCAGCGATCGACTTGAACGTGACTTGGCCCAAGCTGGCGACATCCTTCGCTCCGCGAGAATTGGTGCCGCGTACCGCCTCGCCCTCGTGAAGCCCGCTGACCCGTCCGCCCATGTTGGACAGCTTTTCATCCATGACGCCGCTCGTCATTCCATCCGCGAAGTCTCGAACGTGGTAGAGATTTGGTTGACCTCGCCGTCGCTCGACTTCAATCTGAATGGCACCTTTGCCACCTATGAGCTGATAGCGGTCGTCTGCGTTGGTTACCAGTTCGGTGGTGACATCGAAGATGTCGCGGATTGCCAGTTTGGCGTTCTGGATCAGCGTTCGACGGCCGGCCTGTACGTCCTTCTTCGTGATGGCTTGGTTCGGTGTCACGTTCCTACCTCTCTTCGTCATATGACAGCTCGAGCTTGCCAACGAAATCAGCGAACTCGTCGTCCTCCGATGCAGCTGCTACCAGCCTCAACTTCTCGAAGCGGCTGTCCCAAACATGCGGCTCTGCGTCAACGCGGCATCTCAGGAGATCTGCCAACTGCCCGATCGGTGCACGAAAGTCGTCTCGGTCACCTTGGAATATGTTGTAGAGCTCGTGCTTTCTGATGCGGCTCATCTCTTTGCGCGCAGCCTGCCTGTGGTCCTTCTGTCCTTTGGACCGCGCCAAATCCGTAAGCTCGGATTCGTGTTCTTTCAAGAACGCGAGCCCTGGCTCGGTCAAGATCCATCCATCAGTTACAGGCTTACGTTTTGTCTTCGCACTTTGGCCCCTCTTTGTCCCTGCACGGCCATCCACGAGGGCACCGTAAGCCTGCTTGCGAGCGTCGGTCAGAGCTACGCGAACGATGTCCTTGTCGGGGATGTCTGGATACTTGGTCCAAGAGAAGGACCCCGGGAAGAGTTCATGGCACTTGAGAGCAATATCTTCTGTGTGCACCTTGTGAGTTGCTCCACCCTGCATTGCCAATGCGAAGACAACGAGCTCTCGATTAGCGAACTCGGTGGGATTCAGAGACGTTCCTGCCGACATCACGATGCCCGGTACTCAGGAAGGGCGCTCCACAGATCCGCAAACGTGCCCTCTAGCTTTTGCGCATCGAGCACGACGTATCCGTTGCGGCCGCGGCGCTCAACTAGCCCCTCTTTGCGAAGCCAAGCCAACGTCAAGTAGACCTGATAGCTAGGTATGTCAGCGTCGCTCCGATCACGAACGCCGAGGATGTCGTCGATCGGGATAACCCCATGTGCACGCCCTCGGCCAGCCAGAGACAACACAATCGACTCGGCTTGATCGCGGCCAGTACGATGTACGTATTCCTCGCGCTTCTTTTTGGACCAGCCTGTCTTCACGAGGTGGTCACCGTCCCGTGCGAACTTCGGATAGCCCGACTTCGCAACCGACTTCCTCGTTCGACTCGGTGAACGTCGCCGAGGGACGACAGGCGACGAGGCTCCTGCGGCGGAGAGCCTATCCAAGCGCTGAGCGGACGCAGCGCCTAACGCCATCTCATTCAGCGACCGTGCGATCGCCGTGAGCCGATCGATCTCGTCGTACTTGCTTGAACTCGCGGCATCTGCCACCAAGATCTGCATCTCTGCCTCGCATCGGCGAAGGGCGTTCTCAGCGCGGTCAAGGAGATCTGGCCCCTCGAGTGCATTGTCGATCTGTTTCATCTCGCTATTTCCATTCACTGTGGTTTATGTGTACATATGATACACCGAAACATAACCCACCGCAAGTAGAACTTCAGCACAATCCTCGCTGATGCACCGGCCGATCATGCAGAGGAACGGCAGCCTCAGACCTTGAGTGGACGTCAGAACATAGGGGCACTCGCCCAACAGGCTCCGCACAGCGACATGCGGCCAAGTCGCACCCTTTCCCTTCGCGAGGAGCCGATCTGACACATCCTCAGAGACGGATACGCTCCGAGGTCGTGCGACGTTGGCTTGAACAGTGAGCGGATCAGTGGCAGGGGGATGAAGCCGAAAACCCGCTCAATTGTCTTCCGACGCACTTCAGCGATCTCCGCTCGATGTCCGCCGAGGAGTATGTGTCGCTGACGAGGATGCCCCGGTTCAAGGTTTCGCCCATTTCGCCGCGGGACACGATCGCTGACCACGGCCCCAGCCTTACGCAAACAGAGGAGAAAGGCCAACCTGCCCTCCGACGTCCATGGATCGTTATCAGCTCTGCGCCGTGCGTCTGACATTGGCGTCAGCGAGCAATGGTCCTGTTTCACAATGACTGCACGAAGACGGAGCCTTTCTGATTACGGCCATTGCGAACCGGATCACGTCGTCTGCCGTGCCACATGCCTTGAGGTACTCGCGCGTCCAAGACTCGCCATGTGCTGGCGTCGGGCGGTTGATGGTCCAACATGATGACCGATGGAGCGTGTGGCTCGAAGAGTTGGGCGACGCAAGACTCGAGTTCAATACGAATGCATCGGGATAAGAGCCACGCCACGCCACGAATCCCCCGTCATCGTCAATGAACACAGCGACCACCGCCACCTCCCTTTGAAGCTCTACGCTCCGCATAGGTCACAGTCGAACTGCAATGAGCAGAGCACTCAGCTGACCTTACCCGCGACGAGGCTCGAGCGGGATCTCAACTGACGGCAAGCACTTGAGGACAGTTACACCAACTTTGGGGGCTCGTCGCTTCGATCGTCACCTCAACGACAGCGGCCGGCTCAATGGGCTTGGCTGTGTCTGACGCTGCTCCGAAACTCGGAGGCACGTTACTCCATGCTCGCCGTAGTACAAGCTGTTGTGAGCACTTCCCCAACGGAGACTCATCCGGCCTCACGGTATGGAATGGAAAGCTCCCACTGTCGCCTGGTGCCTATGTCTGTTACGAACAACGTCGGGTTGGTGCAGGAGACATTTACTGTCGGGGTGTGAACGACTACGAATCCAAGATCTCCGCGGAAGTTGTTCCCGGGTTTGATCTCCTTGGGGTTGGCCCACCACGCGCCACGGTCGAATAGTGGCTGGCCAGCCTTGCGTTCTGAGTCGTAGGGAAGGGCACCGATGGAAGTCCTCACGCCGTCGATCGTGACATGGAGCTCGAGGCTGAGCGTGACCTTCCGTTTCTCCGAGTGGTTGAACGCGTACAGATTCGGAACTAACACAATGAGGCGGCCTGAGTCGAACTGGCCACTGCGTATGTCATCGGGCGCCTGCCACTCGATGTGGAGGCTGCGGCGTGCCCACTCTTCAGCAGCCTTGACATAGGCCAGGTACCCGACAGGGACGAGCACGATGATGAGTGCACCTATGACGATGCCCCAGCCAGGGTAGTCGGCAGTCCAACCAGCAACGACTGCCCCAGCTGCGGCCAGAACGCTGACCACGACGACGACGTTGAGGCCGGTGCCGATCAGATCGATTGCTGATCGGACACGTTTGAGAACCCCCATTGGCCTAGACGCTAGCGGTCTTCTGTGTCGAGTGGTTGGGATCCTGCTCACGTGGCGGCGCATTCTTGACAGCGTGTCGCGACGCGATCGCCCGCCGAATGTTGCGGGACGGAGACGTCTTGACAATTGCGCTCCATACGAACACGTGCGTGGCCGCGTCGCGCAGTCATAGGCGCTGCTGGGTGGGATGATGTGTTCGCTGCTTGGTCTGCATTTGGTCCGCGAGACAACACGAAACAGGGCGATTCGACGCGAGACAGTGCAAGGTGGAAACCCTTGGTGTGTATGGGCTATCGACCGATTGGCCGAGTATGCCTGAATCACCGTATCGGACTGAAAAACCGGGGGTCGGCGGTTCGATCCCGCCCCTGACCACCACCTCAGAACCCTTGCTGTGACCGAGCGTTGGGCGCTCGCCACATCCGCAGACGAGTCCGTGACTCAGGCTCCGGCCTGAAACCCGGGTACCACCATTTCCTGTGGGTTGCCGAAGACGAAGTCTGCCATGTCGGGCTTGGGTGGCGGTCCCATACGTCGAGGTAGGCCAGGAATGCCTCATTGGATTTCGTGATCAGCTCCATACGTTTCGCCGGCAACTGGGTCCCCCTCGGGTTCGCGATAGCAACGACTCTACGTGGGTCTACCGGCGGCTGTGATCAGCGGCTCAGAGGGTGAGCTTCCAGGGGTTGCCGCTCAGGTAGTCGGGGGGATTCACCAGATCGGCGAACGGCGGCGGGAGCTTGAGATTCCAGCCGAGGTCCCAGAACGAGTACGTGATGGGACCGCCGCTCTTGCTGAGGGACGCCTCGATGTCGAGTGGCCACAGACAGAACACACATAACGGGTCGAGCTGGAACTCGATACTTCCGGACAAGCTGGCGACGTCTGTGAACTGGGCCGTGACCCTGGGGACAAACTCGACGTCATTTGCGTATGATGGCGCGGCGGGATCGGTTGCGACGGCTACATAACTTGCGATCGTTCCCGACGTGGACGACCCGGTTACATCTCCCACTGCTGAGAGGGTCGGCGCGAGGCCGAACAGCAGAAGACAGGTTGGGGTGTCGAAGAAGGGGTCGCAGCTGGTGAAATCTTCCGCATCGAAGCTGATGCGGAAGACCCCGTCCGCCAGGATCCCGTTGACGGCGACCTCCCAGCTGGCGTCCTCCCCCGAGAAGTCGAACGCGGTGCGGCGCGAGCCGTTGTCGAAGATGCCCTGGATGGAGATGACCTCAGACGAGTCCACCGCAATGGTGTCGAAGACGCCTCCACGCGGCAGATCGACTGAAAGCGAAGTTGGAGCGATGGAAGCACGGAAGCGGTAGCGACGAGGCGTCGTGGTGATGGGTAGTACCTCGTCGGGTCCGACGTAGACGTCCACTGGTCCGCTGCTACGGCTGGCCGTGTAGTTCACCGCCTCGAGGATCGTCTCGAATATGGGGGTTCCGTCGTCGTTGAATCCGGTGACCTGCAGGGACGTGTCGAGACGCACGTCGAGGGTCGCCGGCTGGTCTGTGAGGCTCACCAGCATGAGCGGCCGATAAAGCTCCCAAACCGTGACATCGACGAGCGTAGACGTACAGATTCCGCCGGAGACGCACGCCTCGACCACGAACCCATCCTTACCGGCGAAGTCGTCGGGCGGCGTGTACGTAACGTCACCTGTCGCGGTGTCCGTAGCAGTGGCCCCAAACAGAGGCCCATATACGACGGCCGTCGTAGCAGGGTCCTGGTCGTCACTTATCGAGAACTTCGCGGTCTTGCCAGAACCGACAGCAATTTTCTTTTTTATAGTGTTATCCGGGTCGAAGGCCGCGAAAATATCGGTACCGAAAAGGTCCTCGATCGATGGATAACCCGCCGCTTTGTAACTGTCGATGATGCCAACGAAGAGCGGCTCGCTGATCTCGGAGCCACGATCGATGCTGATGTCGGCACCGCTCCGATCGACGGTGGCGGTTGCCGAGCTGAACCCGTGGATTCTCGCACTCAGTGCCAGGATTGGGCCGGCTTCCGGGTCGGCCGTGTTGACCTCAGCGATGACGTGGTCCTGGTCGGCCATCGTCACCGTCGGCGGAGCGGGGAGCGGAGCCGCAGTTGGTCCCCAGTCGGCCGGGCCGTTCGTTGTGCGCAGGTATATACGGCGTCCATATAACTCGCCCATCAGCATCATCGAATTCGCAGTGAAATACTTCAGGTCGAGGAGCTGCTGGTAGGCGCTCCGGTCCAGCGATGAGGCCGGTGCATCGACCTTCGGGATCAGTTCGACTGCCGCGGTTGGGGCACAAGGCGTTATGGGAACGTCTCCATCTGTTACCCCGCTGATCTTCAGGTACCCGCATTTGCTGCTCTTCTTGCTGGTGAATCGAAGGTCGATCGAGTCGAGTGTGTCGCCGTTGGCGGTGATCGTGAAGGCGCCTTCGCTGCGCGCTTCGTTGTAGTCGAGATCGGCGGTCCAGCGCGCCGGTACGCCGATCAGGTCAGCTGCAATCGATGTGACACCAACACCGGCCGCAGTAAAGAGCTTGCCTTTGTCCTCCATCTCGATGAGGATCCGCCCGAGCCTGCCTCTCGAGATGCCCCGCAGCCTGACTCGCCCGGTTGTTGTGCCGTCCGACTCGTCGATCGTGACCTCGGTCGTGTCGATGCGCAGCGATCTGGGGAGGCCTTCAAGCCGAATTCGGATCCGGTCGGGTTCGCCTTTGGGGGTGAAGCCGGAGAGCCCGATCCTCTGGACGACGGCATCGAGAACACCGAGGTTGCCCGAAGCGGTGAACCGAAGTCGCGCCAGGTCCACGCTGACCCGGTCGGGGATAGCCTCGGCGATCAGGTCGACTCGACGGCTGCGTCGCCCGGGCGCGACCGGATCCATCGTGGCCTGCAGTGTGATCGCGTCGATGGGCCCTGATGACGTGACCCCATGCTGAGCGTCGAGATCGGACCGGAATGTGAATTGGGCCGGGAGACGCTCCACCAGAACGGACGCTTCCACGGCCTTTTCGTCACCTGGTTGCGAGAAGAGCCGTGACCCGGCGGCGGCGTCGAGGTCGACCTGGAGGTTACGAGGGGTTTTGGTGCCCAGGCTGGCCACCAGACGGTCACGCCCTGCGTCTCGCAACTGGAACCGGGCAGATACGAGGTCCCTGACCGCTGCCGTGATCACCACAGGACCGGGGACTCCGTTCTCGTCGGTCCCAGCGTCGCTCAAAGTGAACGAGTGGTTGGCGCCGGGAGAGCCAAGCGTGATGCTCCCCGACTCCGTGGACAGTGCAACCTGGACCGCCCCTGCGCCGTCGCTTGCCCGAAGCACCAGGCTCTGGGTTCCGTTTTTGTCCTCCCACCTGGCGAGCGTCGACGGTGCTTCGTCGAGCCGAATAGCGACGGATTGGAGTGGTTGGCCCATCAGCTTGGGAGCACCCGGCAGACGGCCGGAAACCTGCATCGTGAGCGCGCCGATGTCGGCCGAAAGGGTCGCGGCGACCCGCCCGGTGCGGTTGGATACTTTGACGTCATCTGGCAGGTCGGTGGCGGTGAGATCGAAGGTGACGTTGTACTCGCCGGTCCCGACTGCCGTGACCGAGGCGGAGCAGGTGAGGGCCGGAGTCGTACCGGGTGTCTCGATCCGAATCTTGGTTGGGATCTCCGCTGACAAACGAGTGAGTCCATCTGCGACGTCTTGGAGGCGGCAGACCCCCGTCAGTGCAATGAAATCGGAAAAGAAGCCGCGAGCGGGGACGGAGATGTCGAACGCCTGGTCGACGATTTCCGTCGTTTCGACATCGACGACGACCTTCCCGGTGGCGTCGTCGAAGCTGACCACAGCGGAGCGGGTATAGCGGAATCTTGCCTGAAGGCGTGAGGACGCCGGCGTCTCCCAGAGGCGGAAGACCGCGTCATTGTAGGCGACGCCCACGTTCAGGGGAGGAGCTCCCGGCGGTCCTCCGGATGGCTCATAGAACTCCGGGTCCGATGATTCTTTGGTGAGCAACACGATGTCGAGTTCGCGGATGGCGAGTTCGGGCGCAGTCGAGTCCACAGCAACCCGGGTGTCGCCACCGCCCGCTCGCCAGCGGGCCCGGGTGGACGGTACCGCTTGGCCCTTGACGGCCAGTTGTTTGATCGGGGAGCCCAACAGCTCGGGTCCGAAGAAGCCGGTGCCCGAGTCGATCATGATCAACTCGGGGCTCAGGATGACGGCATCGTCGCCTGCTGCGTCGGTAGCGGTGATATCGACGCCGCCGCGAGCCCCCGAGTTGAGATCGAGTTTGATCTGGGTGGTTTCCGGCAGCGATGTCGCTGTGAACGAGTATCGCCTGGAGCCGCGATTCATGACACATGTCGGTCTCTGGGTGCGTTGACTACTCGACCACGTTATCGAGGCCGGCAGTGCCACATCGACCGATGTTTGACGTCCGGAGAAGTCGGCGGCACACCGCAGTTCGGTTGTTTGCCGGTCGGGTTGCTGCCCTTTGACCAGCGTTGCGGCGACATCGAGCGAACCCCGTGTGGAAAAGTCCAAAGTGATGGCCTCGCCAAGCGTCTGAGCGTTCAGATTCACGACGAGGGAGTTCACGCCGTTGGCGCGAGCCGCGATGGTGGTGCCATCGGGGGTATCGGCGAATCCGACAGTCAGGAGGTCCCCTGGTGTGGTGGTCCAGGTGGAGGGGTGACCGGCCGGCCAGATCTGATCGGTGGGGTACCTCAGATCGAACTGGTCGTCTGCCATCACGAACACGATGTCGGCACCGCCGGCTCCAGGTTCGATGATGAGTGAGGCGTCGTTCGGGTCGAGGGTCGGTGTGATGGTGACGGGGGGTCCGAAGCTGGTTATCGACGCGTAGGCGTACCTGAGTGGATTGTTCAAGGCGCCTGAGGCGAACAATGGGCCGGCGCTCTCGACCTCGACGACCATTTTCAGCGGGTCACCTTGGGTGTTTACGACAAGGTCGGAGTTGGTGGTGCTCATCGAGATGGAAACGTCGACGGGGGCCTCCTCGAGCCCGGCGTCGTAGCGGAGCCCATCGGCGCGTTCGTGGACTACCCCGATGAAGCCGGTCACATCGGAACCTTGATGGGTGAGTGTGAGGCCGGTGGATGTATCGAGCGTCAGGTCGATCGTTTCGCTATATGGCATCGGATCGAACACCAACACAGTTTTGTAATCGGGTGTTTCGAGAGCGGCAGTTTCGTTTTGGGCCACGGTGAACGTCACCTTGGGGCGCGGTTCTGATAGCGGCGACGTCCAGCCAAAGGTGGCCTGGACCGATTGGGGATCCCCCAACGCCGACTGATCGAGAAAGAAGTCGACCGTCACCTGGCTTGGCGGGTTCTCGACGAGGGCGGAGACGATGAAGGCACCCGACAGCCCGTCGGACACGTTCCCCTGAAAACTGCCTGCGATGAAGCGGAGTGGGTTGGACGTCGCTGAGGTGGTGTATTCGAGCGCCACCGTGGCACTCGGGCCGGAGACGTCACTTGTAGTGAAGGCGATCGATTCGAACTCTGGGAGGTATCCACCGGCTGAGCCGCCCGGGCCAGCGGTGCGGAATCCCACCACCAGGTTGGATGGTGCCCCACCGGTCGGTGGTGCCATCGAAGCAAATGGCACGACGGCAAGTACGTCTACGTCGCTCAGTCCGGAGCCCAACCCCAGGGTGTCAAGCACGACCCGGGGCAGGGACCCGGGCACAAGCTCGATCCGCAGTGTTGCCCGAAGGTCGTCGGTTTCATCACGATTGACATCGATATTGACCGGCTGGGTGATCGACACCGTGGTGAAGAGCGGCTCAGTGGATCCGGTGGATGTGATGAGCAGGATCTCGTCCAAGGCGGCGGCGTCTACCAGGTCGAGCGGGATTGCTTCGGTCCATTGCGTTGACGTCTCGGCACCGGGGTCTGGTGTGATGTGGCCTGCCGCGAGTCCTGTGGTGGCAGTGGCCTGCAGGCCGTTGGTCGAGGTGTTCCCGGCGGAGTCGGTGGCTTCGATCTTGAGGTTGTAGGTCGTAAGCGGGGACAGATTGCCGAGCAGATAACTGGTGGTGGCAGCCGGCACGGTTGCCACGCGGACGGCGTCGACGATCACGTCGTACGACACGACGCCGACGTTGTCGATGGCGCCCGGCCAGTTCAGGTCCATCGACGTGCTCAAGATGTTCGACACCACGAGGACCCCTCCTAGCCAGGTGGGCGGGTCGTTGTCCGGTACGTTGGTGGCGTTGATCGTGATCGTCTCGCGGTCCTTCAGGGAACCGTCCGACACGACGACGTCGAAGGTGGATTCCCCTGGGCGCGGTGGCGTCCAGGTGAACATACCTGAGGTTGGGTCGATCGTTGCGTTGGCCGGGACCGCCCCGAACGGACCGTTTTGGAGCGAGAACGACAAGTTGTTTGCCGGTACATCCGGGTCGCTGGCGGTGACGGTGAACTCGACAGCTGTACCGACGGTCCCCGTTTGACTGCCGATGGAGCCTAGCGTCGGTGGCAGGTTGACTTCGCGGACCGTGATGTCGAACGAAGCAGTGTCGAACAGGGTCCCATCACTGTTCTGCGTGGCAGTCACCGTGACGGTGTATGTAAAGGGTCCATCTGCCTCGCCTGGTGTCCACGTGAACACGTCACCACCGGTCGAGGCGCCGGGCGGAACACCAAACCAGGCCACCTTGAAAGGGTCGTTCTCGGGATCGACGATGAAGGGTGTGGCGGTGACCTCCACACCCTCGTCGACGATCAGGTTGTCGAGTCCCGTGATGGAGGGCGGCTGGTTGGCGGTCTGGAGTTCGAAGGCCCCGATGTCGTCACCGGCGCCGCTGGGGCGGGACTGGCCGCGTTGGTCGACGGCGAGCGCGGTTTGGCCTGTGTCGATGGCGGGGGACCCCGCCGACAGGGCATGGGTGGCGGTTGGTCCACCGTTGGACTGGAGGGGTCCGAGCAAGGGGTCGCCGAGTATCAGTGCGGTTACCGCGGTGGTGTCGCAGTCGGTGGCTGTACCCATGAACACGGTGCCGGCGGAGTAGACCGTGCCGTCGCAGTCGGGTCCGCGTATGCTGGCGGTGTTCCCGGACACGATTGTGTTCTCCAGCGCGGCTGCGGTCGCCGCGTAGATTCCTCCACCCCAGGTGGCCGCGTTGTTGGCAACGGTGACACTGTCGAGGGTGAGAGCTCCTTCTGCGTACATGCCGCCGCCCCTTGAGGCCGAGTTGCCGCTGATGGTGGTGTTGGCGACGGTCGCTCTGGCACCCGAGACCCGCAGACCTCCGCCGCTTGTAGCCGTTCCGTCTTGTGAAGTCGCGTTGTTACCCGGCCCGATCGTGGACTCTGAGATCGTCGCATCGGCGCTGCTGCGAAGGTCGACGCCCGCACCCCCCGACGTGGCCCGATTGTTACGCACCGTGGTTCGAGTCATCGTGAAAGTCACGGTCGAACCCTTGACCTGGATGCCTCCTCCTGAGTAGCCGCCGTCGTTGTTCTCGATGAGGGAGTCGGTGATGGTCAGGTCGCTGAGGTTGGCGTGGACCCCGCCTCCACCACGCTTGTCGGTCGTGGTTTCGAGAACGGTGTTACCGCTGATCACCGTGTTGATGATGGTTGCTCTGGCTGCGGTGCCCCAGGTCCAGACCCCACCTCCTCCTGCCCCTGTGATGTTGTCGGAGATGACTGAGTCGGTGATGGTGAGCGTGCCCATATTCGAGACTCCGCCTCCATGGCTACCCGTCCTGCTGGTTCCTTGGTTGCCGGTGATGAGGGTTTGATTCAGCGTCAACGTGCCCTCGTTGAGCACTCC
>FXBF010000199.1_pt1 | contig 19213 bp, 18 predicted proteins | sample 5335321 | NCBI WGS metagenome assembly FXBF01 (sample SAMEA103928391, study PRJEB20085) | sediment metagenome | isolation source: sediment
GCCCGTCCTGACGGGCGATGCTTGTATAGATACCAATGCGATTGTTGGAGCCCGTTCTGACGGGCGATGCCCCGTTTCGATTCAGGGCCACGCAGCTGACGTTTATGGGACAGCAGTGGGTATGTCCCCTTTTATTCTAGACAGTCTCGAGGATTTTGCCCTGGCTGCTGGCACGCTCTTCGAATTCGTGTTGCCACTTCGAACGGTGAACTGCTGGTGCAACCTGAACAGCGGTGACTTTGTACTCGGGGCAGTTCGTCGCCCAGTCACTGTATTCAGTCGTTACGACGTTCGCGCCGGTTTCCGGATTGTGAAAAGTCGTATAAACGACGCCTGGTGGTACGCGCTCGGTGATCGTGGCATGAAGCGTAATATCGCCTTTGCGGCTTGCCAGGGAAACCCGGTCACCGTCATTGATGCCGCGTGTTTCCGCGTCATGCGGATGAATCTCGAGCACATCTTCGCCATACCACACGACGTTCTCTGTTCGCCTCGTTTGCGCACCGACGTTGTACTGGCTCAATATTCGGCCGGTCGTTAACAGCAGCGGGAATTTCCTGTTTGTCCGTTCTTCTGTTGGCACATAATCAGTTTCGACAAACAATCCTTTGCCGCGCACAAAATTATCGATGTGCATGATGGGCGTGCCCATTGGTGCTTTTTCGTTGCATGGCCATTGCACACTGCCGACTCGATCGAGGAAGTCGAACGAAACACCAGTGAAGGTCGGCGACAATGCTGCGATCTCATCCATAATCTCGGCTTCGTTGTTGTAATTCATCGGATAGCCCAGCGCCTGCGCCAGCTCCTGGGTAATCAGCCACTCGGCCTTGCCCTGCCTCGGCTTCATCACCGGGCGTACGCGGTTTATGCGCCGCTCAGCGTTGGTGAAGGTGCCGTTCTTTTCAAGGAAAGAGGTGCCGGGCAAGAACACGTGGGCAAACTTGGCCGTTTCAACAAGGAACAGGTCCTGAACGACGATGCACTCCATACTGCTAAACGCCGCTTCGACATGCTGAGTGTCCGGATCGGACTGCGCTAAGTCCTCGCCCTGAATATACATCCCTTTAAACTTTCCGGCGATCGCTGCGTCGAACATATTCGGGATACGGTAACCCGGTTCCGGGTCGATCTCCACGCCCCAGTGTTTCTCGAATGTAGCCCGGACTTCGTCGTCCTGAATCGGCCGGTAACCGGCAAGCTCATGCGGGAACGATCCCATGTCGCAGGAACCCTGCACGTTATTCTGGCCACGCAGCGGGTTCACGCCACAACCCGTGAAACCGATGTTGCCTGTGGCCATCGCCAGGTTGGCCATGCCCATGACCATCGTCGAACCCTGGCTGTGTTCGGAAACACCAAGTCCGTAATAGATGGCCGAGCGCTCTGCACTACCGTACAGCCTTGCGGCGCCGCGAATAGCATCTGCCGGGACGCCCGAAACCTTGGCAACCTCTTCGGGAGAGTTTTCAGGTTTCAGAATGCAGGCTTTCCATGCTTCGAACGATTCTGTATCGCAACGCTCTGCGACATACTCCTCGTCAACAAGTCCCTCTTTGATGGCGACGTGAGCAAGAGCGTTGATGATCGGGACGTTCGTGCCCGGCGTCAACGGCAGGTGGTAGTCTGCCTCGATGTGCGGGGAACGCACGAGACCGATCTCGCGGGGGTCGATGACGATCAGCTTCGCGCCCTCGCGCAACCGTCGTTTCATCTGAGACGCGAAGACAGGATGGCCTTCGGTCGGATTTGCGCCAATCACCATGATGACGTCCGCATCCATAACGCTGTCAAAGAGTTGAGTACCGGCCGACGTACCAAGCGTCTGTTTCAGGCCGTAACCCGTCGGCGAATGACAGACCCGTGCGCAGGTGTCTACGTTGTTATTGCCGAAGGCCGCACGAACCAGTTTTTGCACGATGTAGGCCTCTTCATTCGTGCAGCGCGACGACGTTATGCCACCAACGGACTTGCGACCGTACTTTTCCTGAATTTCTTTGAATCGCCTGGCCGCGAAACCGATCGCTTCGTCCCAGGACACTTTTCGCCAGGGGTCACTGGTGTTGTCGCGGATGAGGGGATCGAGAACGCGGTCTTTGTGCGTGGAATAGCCCCACGCGAAACGGCCTTTGACGCAACTGTGCCCGTGATTCGCCTGGCCGTCTTTGTATGGCGTCATCCTGACAACCTGATCGCCTTTCATTTCGGCTTTGAACGAACAGCCGACGCCACAATAAGCGCAGGTGGTTATCACGCTATGCTCCGGCAGGCCGTGGTCGATGATGGATTTCTCCATCAGCGTTGCGGTTGGGCATACCTGAATACAGGCGCCGCAGGAAACGCACTCCGAGTCAAGAAAAGTCTCGCCGACGCTGGCGGCGACCTTAGACTCGAAACCTCGACCCTCGATCGTCAGTGCGAACGTTCCCTGCACCTCGTCGCAGGCACGAACGCAGCGTGAGCAGACGATGCACTTGCTCGGGTCAAAAGAAAAATACGGATTGCTGTCATCGACCGGCATATCAAGGTGATTCTCTCCGTCCATGCCGTAACGCACCTCGCGCAATCCGACGGCGCCGGCTACGTCCTGTAGTTCGCAATCGCCGTTCGCCGAACAAGTCAGGCAGTCGAGCGGGTGATCCGAAATGTACAGCTCCATCACGTTGCGGCGGAGACGGGCAACCTGATCCGTCTGAGTACGAATTTGCATGCCGGCTTCGACACGGGTCGTGCAGGACGCCGGGTATCCCTTGCGGCCTTCGATCTCGACGACGCACATGCGGCAGGAGCCGAATGGTTTCAGGCTATCGGTTGCACATAATCTGGGAATCTCAACGCCGTTTTCGCGGGCCGCGCGCAGTATCGTCGTGCCTGCTTTTACGGTTGCCGGCAGGCCATCGATCTCGATATCGACCGTTTCCTCGAGCGCACTCTCCGGCGTTCCGTAGTCTATGTCTTTGATCAAACTCACTTTTCTGCTCCTGGAGGACCGTTGAAGTCCTCGGGGAAGTATTTTACCGCGCTTCGGACCGGAAATGGAGTCATCCCCCCCATCGCGCAAAGCGATCCGTCCACCATTGTGTCGCAGAGATCAGCGAGTAGCTCAAGATTTCCGTCACGGTTTTCATTGGCGACGATTCGGTCGATGACTTCTGTGCCGCGCACCGATCCGATGCGGCACGGCGTGCATTTGCCACAGGACTCGATCGCGCAGAACTCCATTGCAAACCGGGCCTGGGCAGCCATGTCTACGCTGTCGTCGAATACGACGACACCGCCGTGGCCGATAATGCCGTCGAGTTCTGCGAATGCTTCGTAATCCAGCGGTGTGTCGAGCAGGCTATCGGGGAAATAGGCACCGAGCGGGCCTCCAATTTGTATCGCGCGAATTTTACGGCCCGACGCAGTACCGCCACCGAAGTCTTCGATGAGTTCGCGCAACGTCAGCCCGAAAGCCTTCTCGACCAGACCGCCATGCTTGATATTGCCTGCCAGCTGAAATGCGAGCGTGCCTTTGGATCGTCCGACACCGTATGACTCGTATTTGTCAGCGCCTTCGATGAGGATATCGGGCACAGATGCCAGGGTAATGACGTTGTTGACGACAGTCGGTTTTCCAAACAGGCCTTCGATCGCGGGCAGAGGTGGCTTATAGCGAATAACACCGGCTTTTCCTTCAAGGCTCTCGAGCATCGCCGTCTCTTCGCCGCAGACATAAGAGCCTGCGCCAATATGCATATCGATCTTGAAGTCAAAACCACTGTCCTTGATATTTTCGCCGAGCCATCCGGCGTTTCTTGCCGTTTGTAAAGCCTCGTCGAAAATTTCACGGGTCAAGGGATACTCGGACCGTAAATAGATGTAGCCGTGATCGGCGCCGACGGCGAGTCCGGCAATCATCATGCCTTCAATCAGGCAAAACGGATCGCCCTCCATCAACATTCGGTCAGAGAATGTGCCGCTGTCTCCTTCGTCCGCGTTGCAGGCGATGTATTTCTGATCGCCTGGCGCATCTGCGACCGTTTGCCACTTGATGCCTGTTGGAAAACCAGCGCCACCTCGTCCACGCAGGCCTGACTTTTTGACTTCGTCAATAGCGCCGGCTGCACCCATTTTCGTTGCCGCGATGAATCCATCGAACCCGCCGTTCGTGCGGTAGTCATCGATGGAAACCGGGTCCGTCAGCCCGCAGCGTCTGAAAGTCCAGCGATCCTGATTTTTCAGGTACGGAATGTCGGCGACGTTGCCGAGTTTGAGCGCGTGATCGCCGCCTTTCAGAAAGCCCGCCTTGATCAGGTCATCCACGTCGTCGAGGGAAACAGGTCCTTAGGCAACACGCTCACCGCCTGTTTCGACTTCGACAAGCGGCTCGAGCCAGCACATACCCCAGGAGCCGTTTCGGACCACTGTGATATCCGCCTTGTCGGCGGCAAGCGATTGAATGCGATCGGCAACGTCGTCGGCGCCCAGAGATATGGCTGACGTTTCCCGGGGAACAAAGACCTTAATTGCGTCGGCCACCGGTCAATCCCTCGTTGCCGCTGTTGTCTCGATCAGATCGTCGAATCGTTTCGTATCGACGCGCCCGTATACCTGGTTATCGATCATGATTGCCGGAGAGCAGGCGCAGTTACCAAGGCAATAAATCGGCTCGAGCGTTATTTCGCCGTCATCGCTCGTGCTATGCATTCGAAGACCCAGGGACTTTTCTGCGTGGGCAGTGAGGGCATTGCTGCCCATGGCCTGGCAGGACTCAGCCTGACAGATCTTGATTAAGCGCTTGCCGGCGGGCTCTGTACGATGATCGTGATAAAAACTCACGACGCCATGTACATCGGCGCGAGAGAGATTGAGCTCATCTGCGATATGACGGATTGCTTCCTCGCTGATATACGAAAACTTGTCGACGAACGCATTGAGAATTTGCACCAGCATTTCCGGCGCAGCACCGATGTCCCCGATTAGTTCGCTCGCCGCAGTTTTGTCATATGTCACTGTCATCCGATTACTCTTTGCTCACCGGCATAGATATTAAAATTACCTTTTCTCAAGAACCCGATCAGGGTCATATTAAATTCGTGCGCCAGTTTTACTGCCAGACTGGACGGTGCGCTTACAGCAGCGAGCAGCGGAATGCCTGCGACAAGTGTCTTCTGCATCAACTCGAAGCTTGCCCTGCCCGATACCATGAGTCCCAGTTCATTTCCCGGCAGCATATTCTCGAGCAGCAGCGCCCCGACCACTTTGTCGACCGCGTTGTGCCGCCCAACGTCCTCTCTTACGAATAGTATTTCACCGGCCTGATCAAATACAGCTGCCGCATGCAAGCCGCCGGTCTTGGTGAACACTTGCTGTTCGGCTGCCAGCTTATCAGGCATGCTAACGATGACGGTGCGGCGAAACGTCACGGTTTTGTCTGTCAGCGACTCTAGTCCCGTTACGCGAAGCGCGTCGAGCGATGCTTTTCCACAGACGCCACAGCTCGAGGTCATATAAAAGTGTCGCTGCAAGCGACCGAGATCAACATCGACATCTGCTTTCAGCGCCACGCGAATGATATTTCTGAGCCCACTGTCATCTGCCGGTGCGCCGCAATGATCGACAGATGCCACCTGGTCACCGCTTTGGATGATCGCCTCTGTATATAGAAACCCGACTGCCAGTTCGGGGTCGTCTCCCGGCGTTCGCATAGTTATCGAAATGCTTTTCGCGGCCGCGCCCTCGGCAGATGGAAAACTAAGCTGAATCTCCAGCGGTTCTTCGACGGCAACACTGTCAGCCTTCGATACACGCTGATCGCCGCTGACCTTACTGACGTCGATGGCGAGGCTTGAACCCGTCATGTCCTGTTCCATTGCCTGAAAGGGCCAAACAGTATATATCAAGGATTTTGGGGGCGGAGTCCGAGGCCGTCCCCTACTGGGTGGCGGCGAGCTGATGTCGCCAGTCGGCGGCGGCGGTATCCGTCTCGGTAATTGAGAGGCGTATATTGGCAAGCTCGGCGTGACGTCTGAGGCGAGCTTTGCCGTTAGAGACGGACAATCCCAATCGCTCAAACAGGGGCTGAACGTCGGGAAAGCCAGCAGTATCGGCGTAGCGGCGATACAATTTCATGAATACGGGATAGTCCGTGAGCGAGTCCAATTTTGCAAAGAGCTCCGGCCCGGACCAGACACGGTCCGAAGGCAGACAACATGCCTGAAGTTTGTCGAGAACGAGATCGAGTGTTTCCTCTCCGCCGGACTGTTCGCGCAGGCTAACGTCGGCCATCAATGCGATCGCGGCACCGCTCCAATAGACCTTCATCCAGCCGCCCCGCATGCGACCCGCTGCGGCTTCATTGGGTGACAATTCGGGCCGCGACTGCCGGCCTCGTTCAAGGCCTTCGTAAATTTTCTGCCATGCCTTGAGATCGTCATAGGTACCGGAGCGGGCAAGCAGTACGTTTTGGTAGTACTGAGCAAAACCTTCGGCGACCCACTTTTGCTTGCGCCGCATGTACGGCAGCAAGAGGTGGCTGAATTCATGAGTAGCAGTCCAGTCCTCCAGAAAAGCATCGATAGGCCGACGCTGATCGATCAATAGTTCGATGCTCTCCCCGCCATCTCTGATAACCCGGCCGTAAGGTACTGCGGACTCACCGCGGCCTCTGCCACCGCCGACTGGAATGACTACAACCTGAGGAGACGGATTTGGAAACCGCCCGTAAGCGAGACTGACGTCCGTCGCCGTTGCCCGGAGCCAGTTGGTAATGGCTTCCGTATCCATACCGCCTTTGGTTTTCAAAAAGCCTACGCGGAGCACAGCGCCGGGAACGGCGACTTCCCTGTAGTCGAAATCGCCGAATACAGCCGGCGCATCTGCGCTCTCCGGCGATCTCGCAATGCGGTATTCCTGCCGTTCGGCATTGAGCAACTCCCAGGGTACGCTGACGCGGACGTTCTCCGGCAATTGAAACCGCACACGCAGTTCCCTGTTGGCTGTCAACTCAGGGCGCCAAAGCCATAAGGATGGCGAGACAATCACATTGCCCGGTAACAGAGAACGGTTGTGACGTTCCTGGCGGGCAGCACGCTCCAGGTCAACCGTGTAATTCATACATCGAATACCCTTTGCTGGCAGAAGCATGCGCCGATTTCTCATTCTTATCTGCTCGGAACTGTCGCAATCCCGGGCATCGATCAGAAGCCTGCCTGCATCGCGCGATCTCGCGGTCACGCTATCCACGCTCGGGCTGAATCTGGCTTCGACCCAAAGACGGCTCAAGGTGTAATCGATGCTGATCGTGTAGTAGTGAACATCAGGAGAAGGCGCAGCGATCGCGGATCCGCAGTGGACGAGTAGCGCTGCCAGCGCTACAGCCAATGCCTGGCGAATCCGGGCGGACCTGTGCGCAGCCTGAAAGTGTGGGATCACGGCGTCGATGTTCTTGGCCTGGGCATGTATATGTGTCCTATTATGCAGGAGTGGGCAAAACCTTAAACGATTCAACGGCATGATTGTGAGGATGTTCACACTTTCATGCCCCGTCAAATGTGAATTCCGGCCGGGCTAGCGGATTCCCGGTATGCCTGCGTTCAGCTTCATCCGCTGGAATACGCTGCGACATATCCGTTTGTATTAAGATATTGCACCCGGAGGAGGGTCCGGGCTATCAAAACCACAAGAAGGGAGGAGATTCTGTTGAGCAAAATTGCGAGGCGCCAATTCATTCAACTGTCGGCCGTCGCAGCAGCCGGTTGCCTGGTTCGTCCAGGTTCCGAAGCAAGGGCCCGGGACCTGCCGCATTTGACCGAAGACGATGCGATGGCCCAGGCAATGAAATACACGCATGATTCAAGCACTGTCGATCCGGCGTCCCGGGCAAACCCCGCGCCGGACCAGATGTGTTCGAACTGCGCGCTTATTCAGGGCGACGAGGGCGCCGAGTGGCGACCCTGCCAGATTTTCCCGGGCAAACTCGTTAATAATAAAGGCTGGTGTTCGGTTTGGGCGCCGAGACCTTAACTTCATCATTGGCGCCAGCTCCGACCGGCGTCAATCATTTCACTGAATAACCGTGCCGCCAGACTGGAGCGATTACGAACGCGTACACGCGGACCGTCGAAATCTGCGTATCCATCTGTATGCTGTTCCGCTGTTCGATATTGCGTTCCCCGCCACGCTGATATTTCTCATATCGGGCGATGACGTACTGGCGGTGGTTTCGCTCGTCGGAGCAATTGGCAGCATGGCATTGCAGGGCATCGGCCACTCCAAAGAATCGATTGAGCCGAAACCATTCAAGGGGCCCCTTGATTTCCTAAAGCGCTGGTTTTCGGAACAGTATTTCAAATTTCCGCTATTCGTGATGAGCGGGCGTTGGTGGCGGCAGTATCAGGCCGCGCGCCGTTGATATTCATGGCCGCTCCCGACATCCAGCACTTCTACGACGAGCAGACCGGCTCGCTGTCATACGTGGTCAGTAACCCCGAAACAAAATCTGCCGCCGTCATCGATTCGGTGCTCGGTTTCTCAGCCGTGTCCGGCAGGACCGACATTTCCGGTGCTCAGAAAATCGTCGATCATATTGAAGGCAAAAATCTTTCACTCGAATGGATACTCGAGACGCATGCGCATGCCGATCATCTCACGGCAGCCCAATACCTTAAGTCCGAACTCGGCGGTCAGGTCGGTATTGGCCAGGGCATTTGCGACGTGCAGAACCATTTCGCAAAAGTGTTCAACTTGCAGGCGCCATTCGGCGCCGACGGTCGGCAGTTCGACAGACTTTTCTCAGACGGCGACTCGATCCGAATCGGCAATCTCGAAGTGCGGGTGCTGCACACGCCGGGCCACACGAACGACAGCGTGACCTATGTGGTCGAAGACGCCGCGTTCGTGGGAGACACCCTGTTCATGTGCGATTATGGTACTGCCCGTTGCGACTTTCCCGGCGGTGATGCGGGGCTTTTGTACGATTCGATTCAAAAGCTTTTTTCACTTCCCGATGAGACCCGGCTCTTCATGTGCCACGACTATCCACCGGAAAGCCGGGATCTGCGTTTCGTATGCACGGTTGCGGAACAGAAACAGCAAAACGTCCACGTGGGTGACGGTGTATCGAAGAGCGATTTCGCGGACATGCGCGAGAAGAGGGACGCGACACTGGCATTGCCGAACCTGATTTTGCCATCAGTCCAGGTCAACATATGCGCCGGGCATCTGCCCGAATCGGAAGACAATCAAATCGCCTATATCAAGATTCCTCTGGATACGATTTGAAATATGGGCGACCATGTGTCGCTACTTTTCCGGAGACCTCCCTTGTTTGAAACATTAAGCGCATTGCCGCCCGACGCTATTCTGGTGCTGATCGGTGAGCATCAAAATGATCCACGCGACAACAAAATCGACTTAGGTATCGGCGTCTATAAAGATGAGAGCGGCCATACACCGATACTCGATTCGATCAAGAAAGCCGAGCGATACGTTGTTGATACACAAGCGACCAAGTCCTATCTCGGTTCCGGCGGAAATCACGAGTTCAACGATGCGATTCAGGCACTCATCTTCGGTCAAGGCGCAGGCTCTGACGATCGAATCACCACCATCCAAACACCTGGTGGCTCCGGATCGCTGCGGGTCGCGGCCGGGCTAATTATGCGGGCGAAACCAGACAGCACGATGTGGGCAAGTGATCCAACCTGGGCAAATCATATTCCACTACTCGGCAGTGCCGGCCTCGAGCTGAAGTCTTACCCCTACTACGACGTGGAGAAAAAGGATATCCGCTTCGACGGGATGCTGGAAACTCTCAACAGTGTGCCTGCCGGTGATTTGGTCCTGCTGCACGGCTGCTGCCACAACCCGACCGGCATGGATCTGAGCAGGGATCAATGGCAAGCGGTGGCCGACGTTGTTGTCGAACGGGACCTGATCCCATACATCGACATCGCGTACCAGGGTTTTGCCGACGGCCTCGAAGAGGACGCCTATCCTGTGAGACTCCTGTTCGAAAGGGTCCCGGAGATGATTGTCTCGAGCTCCTGTTCAAAGAATTTCGGCATGTACCGTGACCGTGTCGGGTGTTTATCGATTATTTCCAGAGACGGCGACACAAGTGCAGCCCTCAGAAGCCAGGCATTGAATATTGTAAGAACCATGTACTCGATGCCGCCCGATCACGGTGCTGCCGTCGTCGGTCATATTCTGAACAGTCCGGACCTTCGTGAAGAGTGGTTGTCCGAGCTGGGAGGCATGCGTGGGCGCTTGAAAGAAATGCGCGCGTTACTCGGAGCCGCGCTCCGTGAAGCAGCACCGGATCATGATTTCTCGCACATTGAACGAGCATACGGGATGTTTTCCTACGTTGGCCTTTCACCAGAACAGGTAGAGCGCCTGAAGAAAGACGCCGGCATATATATGGTGAACTCGAGCCGTATCAACATCGCAGGAATCACAAGAGATAATGTCGATCACTTTGCCAGTTCGATAGCCGCTGTTCTCTGAATTTAAGGGGCGAACCGCCAAGAGACGAGTGAAGTTCCGTCTCCTGGCGGTTCGCCCCTTAAATCTGGGACGATTTTCGCCTCAGAAAAGCCACAACGCGAATACTGAGCGCGGACAAGATCAGGAGCGCCGAAATCAGGTAGGTCAGGTTGTCGGGCTGCGCTAGGAATTTGGGGACGAACGTGACGGCGAATACGGCGCCCACCCAGTAGAGCCCGGTCTTGTGCAAGCGGCGCCAGGCGCTGGACCCGATTGCTGCCGCGGGCTTGTCAAAGGACGTGATCAGCATTAGGTAGAGCAACAGATATCCGATGCCGCCGAAAAGGACGACTCGTAATGGTGGTCCTGAATCCGAAATAAACACGAAAAACCAGATAATAAGGATCAGATGCACCGTGTGAGAACCGGCCAACGCAATACCGAAGTACCGGCGATTCTTCAGCATCTTTCCTGTTAGTGGTGATTTGAGCAGCTGTCGTAATGGCCGACTGACAAACACGAGCATATAAATCAAGAACGATATCCGGGCGGTGAGGCGTAGCATCAGGGACGCGGTTGCTTCATTGGTGCCATTCCTTTCAAGGGTCGTCAACACAACCGCGCCGATCGCCAGCATCGTTGAGAACAGAACTTTCCAGTTCTTCAGATTGCTTTTCGTATCAGCTTCCTTCACTGCCATGCAGGTGGACCTGGCTGTTGGTGTTGATGTGAAGCTTTGCGGTCACACCGGCATTGAGTTCGAGAACATAGGACACCGGTTCCGTCGAACTTATCGATTTGAGCGAAAGCGGTTCCGTATTGGCCACGATATTGGAGATCGTGCCGTCTTCGCGAATGAATAGAATGTCCAGCGATATATAAGTGTTCTTCATCCACATGGAACGAATATTCGGTTGCGTGTAGCCGAACAGCATACCGGTGAATTCGGGCATGTAACGCACATCCATCAAGCCGCGTATCTGCTGTTCTCTGCTTCTCGCAAGATAGACGTCGAATCGGTAACAGGCATACTTCTCTGCCTCGATAATGATCGTGCCACTGTCGAAGGCACTTGAGAGGTCGTCGGAATCTGTATTGTCCTGGCCGATCGCCGGCAGTGCTGCAAATACTGCTACGAGCCAGGCATAGCGCCTTATCCGGACACGCTTTTTTCGATTATTTTGCAATGATTCTGGTCTTTTGTGGTCGTAGAGGGGGTCATTATTACCCAAGCTTGCTCCAACATGAGAAAAAAGACGGCGACTGGTTGGCCTGCCAGCGCATCATCACTACAATGGCACGCCTTTTGGCCTTCGGAGTACTAGATGAGCCTCATAGAACAATTCCAACAGCTCGAAGCTCATGCCAGCAATCTGATCGTGGGCCAGGCGCATCTGATCAACAGGATGCTGATTGCGCTGCTGTGCGATGGCCATTTGCTTGTCGAAGGCGCACCGGGATTGGCCAAGACCCGCGCCATCAAGGTCCTGGCCGAAAGCATCGAAGGCGATTTTCATCGACTACAGTTCACGCCCGACCTGTTACCTGCCGACCTCACCGGCACCGATATTTACCGGCCTCAGGACGGTACCTTCGAGTTCCGCAAGGGCCCGCTTTTTCACAACCTGATTCTCGCCGATGAAATCAATCGCGCCCCGGCAAAGGTACAGTCCGCACTGCTCGAGGCAATGGAAGAAAGACAAATTACGGTCGGCGAGAGGAGCTATACACTGCCAAACCTGTTCATGGTCATGGCGACCCAAAACCCGATAGAGCAGGAGGGCACTTATCCATTGCCCGAAGCGCAACTCGACCGTTTTCTTTTGCATGTGCAGGTTGGGTATCCGTCCATCGAAGACGAACGCCGCATTCTCGTCCTGAATCGCGATGAGGCGAAGGCTGGCGAGCGCGATGCGTTCGCGCCGGCGGAGTTGCTGGCGGAGTCTTCGGTCATGGAGGCGCGCCAGGCGATTCTTAACCTGCACCTCGCCGACGACCTCGAGCAATACATCGTTAACATCGTTGTTTCGACCCGCGACCCGGGCGTCGTCGACACTACACTCGAAGGGCAGGTCCAGTACGGGGCAAGCCCCAGGGCCTGCATGGGCATCGACCGCTGCGCCCGTGCCCGCGCCTGGCTTACTGGCCGGGACTACGTCGGTCCTGAAGATATCCAGGCGGTGGCGCCGGATGTGCTGAGACACCGGCTGGTGTTGAGCTTTGAAGCCGAGGCGGACGGCGTTACGCCCGACTCGATTATCGAACGCGTTCTGGACGGCGTCGGAGTACCGTAGGACTTTACGAAGTGCGCCACGACAAACTCCATGCGGATGCATCGCCTGTCAGAGTCAGCCAGGCCGGCCTGATTCGTCTGAATGGCCCAGCCCGCGTAATTGCCCTGGACGTACTCAGGGTCAGTTCCCTGCAAACTGGTGCTTATGTCTCACATTTTCGCGGCCGTGGAATGGAATTCGATGAGTCACGACCGTACCAACCCGGCGACGATCCACGCAACATCGACTGGCGAGTAACCGCCCGCAGCACTGAGGCCTATACAAAGCTGTTTCGTGAAGAACGCGAACGTCCCGTACTCGTCGTTGTCGATCTTCGCAGCAATATGCACTTTGCTACACAGGGTTGTTTCAAGTCGGTGAGCGCCAGCCGGGCCGCAGCACTGATTTCATGGGCGGCGCATCATCGCGGTGATCGGCTTGGCGGACTGATTTTCGGCGACTCGACACACCGGGAGTTGAAGCCCAAGCTCGGACGCCAGGCTGCTTTGCGCTATGTGCACGAACTCGTCAATCACCCTGATTGGGAGGCAAGTGCCGAGCGTACGGCGAAGAATGAAGAATCTCCGTTAACGCAGGCAATGGCGGCGTTACGTCGCGTCGCCAGACCGGGCAGCCTGATCGTCGTGATCAGCGACTTTGTTGGATTCTCGCGAGCGGCTCAGGCCTATCTCGCCGGCGTTGCGAGGCATAATGAAGTGCTGGCAGTTTTTATCAGTGATCCACTGGAGCACGATCTTCCGCCGCCCGGACGTTACCGGCTTGTGAACTTCGATGCGGAGTTGGCAATTGATACCTACGCCCGCACGGCGCGCCAGGACTATGAGCACGCATTCGAGGAGCGCCAGCACAACCTGGAAGGGTTTTGCCAGCGCTACGGCATTCACCTGCTGGCAATGTCTACGCAAGACGACCCGGTCGTGTGTATGCAAACTGCGCTGGGTAAGAGGGCCCGGTAGCGCGAACATTGCACGAGACCGCCCGAGATCATTGACAGTGATATGGTTCAAGACGAGCAACGAGATTTTCGATGGTGACACTTCGTAGTACTCGATGGCAGTCCGGTTTGTGGCCGGATCTCGTTACGCTTGACTGGCTCTTCCCTCGAGCCATAGCCAGCTATGGCTCTCAGTCCGGAACGGCGTCAAGCGTAACGACCTCGCACGCACAATCCTGGACTCTCGTGCAATCTTCGGACCTGAAATGAATCCCGAGGAAATACCACTTCGAGATTTGCATCTGCCGGAATTGACCGGTTGGTGGCCCATGGCACCCGGCTGGTGGATTCTGTTCGGCCTCGCCCTTTGTGGTCTGGGGTATCTGGCCTGGCGGGCGTTGCAGAAATTCCGGAGTAATGCCGCGAGACGCAGGGCACTTTCCCAACTCCGATATCTGCGGGCTGAGTATGCATGGAGTGGTGATGCCGTATCACTGGGCATCAGACTATCGGAACTCCTGCGCCGAGCGATGCTCGCCTACGCGCCGCGCGACGAAGTTGCGGGACTTACCGGCACGAATTGGCTCGAGTGGCTGGATCGGGGACTGACCTATAAAGCCTTTTCGGACGGCCCCGGACGAAACATCGAGAGCCTCCCGTATCGCAAGCCCGACACGGATGCCGCTGACGTCGATATAGATGGATTGGTCGAAGCGGTCCGTCAACGGCTCAAAACGCCACTACCGGAGTTCCTCTGATGTGGTCGCTGGCCTGGCCCTGGATGCTTCTGGCCCTGCCGCTACCTTTGCTTGCGAGGGCGATGCTGTCGCCCGTGACGGAAACGCGGGAAGCCGGTCTCAAGGTCCCGAGCTTCAAGGGATTTGCGGTACTGACAAACCGCTCCGGGTCCGAACAGCTGCTGAACTGGAGAGTATGGGTTGCCGTGATCGCCTGGTCCCTGCTCGTGCTTGCCGCGGCGAGGCCGGAGCGCATCGGCGACGAACTCGATGTACCGGTATCGGGCCGCAACCTGATGCTTGCGGTCGACCTTTCCGGAAGCATGGACGCGAAGGACTTCGAGCTCGCCAATCGCCGCGTGGACAGGCTCACCGCTACCAAAGCCGTCGCCAGCGATTTCATTGAACGGCGCAAGGGTGATCGCATCGGCCTGATTCTTTTCGGTGAAAGGGCATACCTTCAGGTTCCGCTGACGCTGGACCGCGAGACGGTCAAGATTCTTTTGATGGAAGCATTCATCGGCCTCGCCGGCGAAAAAACCGCGATCGGCGATGCAATCACGCTTGCCGTGAAACGCATCCACGATCAGGGAGCAATGGGTGAGGAACAAGTGTTGATTCTGCTGACCGATGGCGCGAATACCGCAGGCGAGATTGATCCGGTTAAAGCGGCAGAACTTGCGCAACAAATCGGACTTCGCATTTATACGATCGGAATCGGCGCCGAACAAATGGTGGTGCCGTCTGTTGCCGGCGGACTTCGGCGTGTCAACCCATCGGCGGATCTCGATGAGGAAACTCTAACCGCAATTGCGGATCTGACCGACGGACAGTATTTCCGTGCGAAAGACACAGCCGGCTTACAGGACATTTACCGTCTTCTCGATGAACTGGAGCCGGTTGACGAACCGGAGGCCGGCTTCAGACCCGTCAAGTCGCTTTATTACTGGCCGCTGGCCGGCGCTTTCGTGTTGACCCTATTTCTTTGTGTCATGAATCTTTTACAGGGCATCAAGGCATTGCTGCCAGGAAAGGTGGGTCTCAATGCCGGCTGAATTCCATTGGCTACGACCCGATTGGCTCTGGGCGCTGCCGCTTGTCGCACTCGTCACCTATGCGATGGCAAAACGCGAGCTGGCGCCTGGTAACTGGCAGCGCATTGTCGATCCGGCGCTTGCGCCCTATGTCTTGTCTCGCGCGGCATCCGGGCGATACAGCTACCGGTGGTGGCTGATGGTGCTCGGCGGAACTCTTGCTGTCTTGTCGCTGGCCGGTCCGAGCTGGAATCGTCTGGAGCAACCGGTGTTTCGGTCGGAGCAGGCGATGGTGATCGCGCTTGATCTGTCGCGTTCGATGGATGCGCAAGACCTCACGCCGAGCAGGCTCACGCGTGCAAGGCTGAAGATCCTGGACATTCTCGAGCGGCGCAAAAGCGGTCAGACCGCACTCGTGGTGTATTCATCCAACGCTTTTACGGTAACACCCCTTACAACTGATGTGGATACGGTTGCGGCGCTCGTCAACAGTCTTGGCACCGATATCATGCCGAGCCGTGGTAGTTATCCGGTCGCAGCAATAAACAAGGGTCGCCGGCTCCTTGAGCAGGCCGGCGTCGGCTACGGTGAGGTGCTGTTGATCACGGACGGTGGTACATCGCCGGCCGCAGAAAAGGCCGCCCGGGGTTTGTCCGATGCCGGATATACCTTGTCCGTCATGGGAGTCGGCACGTTGCAAGGTGCACCCATTCCTATCGCCGGCGGTGGTTTCGTCACCGATCGCTCAGGTGTTATCGCCGTTCCGAAACTCGAGTCACGAGAACTTCAAAATCTCGCAGCCGCCGGACGCGGGCGCTTCACGATCCTTTCGGCGGACGACACGGATCTGGACGTCCTGCTATCCGGCGTCGTCGATCCGTCCTCTGCATCGGACGAATTTCTTGCAACGGATCAGTGGTTGGAAGAAGGGCCGTGGCTGTTGTTATTTCTGTTGCCGCTTGCTGCCTTGGCTTTCCGGCGCGGATGGATGTTGATTATCGTATTTGCGATGCTGCCCTTCGCCGAGCCGGTCTATGCGTTCGGCTGGGACGACCTTTGGCTTACGAAAGACCAGCAGGGACAAAAACGGCTTGCCGAGGGCAATGCCGGCGATGCAGCAAAATTATTCGACGATCCGGTGTGGCAGGCAGTGGCGAACTATCGTGCCGGCGAGTACGCGGGTAGCGCCAGCGGCTTTGCCGGACAGGAAGACACAGAGAATCTATACAACCTCGGTAACGCATTGGCGCGGCTTGGTGAGTTCGAAACGGCGATCGATGCTTACGAGCAGGTTTTGGAGGTTAATCCCGGCAACGAAGACGCACAATACAATCGGGACTTGTTGAAGGAGCTGCTCGACCAGCAGCAACAATCCGAGAGCGGCCAGGGTCAGAATCAGGATTCGTCGGCGCAGTCCGGGGCCGGAGGCCAGCAAGCAGAAGGCGATGGAGATCAGAATCAGTCCGGTACTGAAGGCGAAGATGGTGATCCCGGCGCCGAGTCCGGCGATTCATCGCGTGGCGATGATGAAATGAATCAGGATGACCTCGAAGCGATCCAGGATGAACTCGAGCGGGCCGCCAGGGAGGCGGCGCAACAGCAGGGCGAGGCGCAGGAGCAACAGGGCAAGAGTCCAGCGGACGCAATTGCACAGCGGCGTGCACAGGAGCAACAACAGGCCCTGGAACAATGGCTGCGACGCATTCCGAACGATCCAGGCGGGCTCTTACGAAGGAAATTTCGCTACCAGTACCAGCGAATGGGCCGCGATCAGGACGGCAACAACCTCTGGCCCGACGACGAGGTGCAGCCGTGGTAGGCCGAGCAGTACAAGCTCTGGTATTCGCGGCTCTGCTGCTGTTTGCCTTGAATGTCGAGGCGGCTGTCACTGCCAGTGTCGACCGGGCAGATGTCGAGATCAATGAGTCATTCACACTCAAGGTTTTGGTCGATACAGACGTCGATGTCGAACCGGATGCCTCTGCACTCGAGACTGACTTCTATGTCGGGCAACGAAGTCAGCTTAGCAATACCACGATCATCAACGGCCAGATCAGCCGCAGCAGGACCTGGACTTACGTATTGATGCCAAGGCGAGATGGCGACCTGGAAATACCGCCGATCATCGTCGGCAGCAAGCAAAGCAATCCGCTGCACATCGTCGTTGCACCGCAGTCGAACGCATTGCCGGGTGAAGCAGATATCTTCGTCACGACCGAAGTCGATCACGCCGAAAGTTATGTACAGGCCCAGGTGCTTTATACGGTAAAGGTCTACCGCTCGGTTGCGACCCGTCAGCCGCGATTGAGCGAACCTGGTTTGTCGGGTGTCGAAGTGCTCATCGAGCTTGCGGGTGAAGAGCGCAGTTACGAATCGATACTAAACGGTAAAAGCTACAACGTCGTAGAACGTGTCTATGCCTTATTCCCGCAGGAGAGTGGTGCATTATCGCTGGCCCCGGCCCGTTTCGAGGCACGCGTCTTACGCGGTGGCCGGATCACCGGACGCAAGGTATTCGAGTCCGAGCCGCTGACGGTTGTCGTCAAACCCATTCCGGCACCGCCGGCCGATTTCCCGAACGCAGCCTGGCTTCCGGCCAAGTCGCTGGACCTTAGCGAAGTGTGGTCACGTGAGCCTGGCCGGCTTTCCATTGGAGAACCCATAACGCGGCACATCACTATCACCGCGCTGGGACAACTATCGACGCAAATTCCGGTAATCGACCCGGCCGTTGCCGACGGCGTCAAAATCTACCCGGACAAGCCCGAACTTCGCGTCTCTGTGGAACCTGAAGGTATCCGCGCAACCCGCAAGGATCAGTACGCAATGATCGGCGTTCGCCCCGGCGTCGTAGAACTGCCGGAACTCAATTTGCCCTGGTGGAATATTGACGCGGGAGAGTGGCAGCTTGCGAGTCTTCCGTCGCGCAGCCTGACGATCCTGCCATCCGACGAAACGGCATTACCGCCAATTGTCGAGCCGCAAATCGATACGCCGTTCGAAGCGGAAACGATAACGGTAAAAAGTGGTTTCTGGCGACGCATTAGCGAAGGCCTCATCGCATTGTGGTTATTAACTGTGCTTGCCTGGTGGTGGTCACGGCGTCCGGAAAAGAAACCGAAAGAGCGCGAGCCTCCACCCATTTACAAACAGCAGGCGAAGTTTCTCAAAGCAGCGCGCAAGGCTGCGCTTGTCGAAGATGAAGCCACGGTCAAAGCGGCATTGTTGAGCTGGGGCAGATTGCAATGGCCGAATGACTGGCCGCGAAGCATAGGCGATCTCGCATCTCGCGTTTCGGATCCGCTCACAACGGAGCTCAATACGCTTTGCAATTCAAGTTACGGGCCGAATGGCGAATCATGGAACGGCAAAGACCTCGCGAAAGCACTGCGCTCGTTTGCCGTAAAAACCGATGAAGATGAATACGCAGCAAAGGACGAGCTGCCGCCTCTGAGGCCTGGTTCGCCTGCGTAAACTCCAATCCCGAAAGTTAATACTTTGTATTGAACGGGGGCGATTATCGATGCTAGTTGAAATACAGACCCGACCGTACAGGCGATGTCCGATCAGATCGGGTTCGATTGGCTTCATTCGCCGGGACCGGTCATTGAATCGATTCGAAGCGTACCGCCGCGACGGGCTCAAATCGGGCTACAAGCGGCCATGCTAACAATTGAGTCCGACTCCTTTTCCGGTCACCTCGTTATGTTGCTGCACCGTCCTACTAAGCGAAAGCATAAATAA
>FXBF010000200.1_pt1 | contig 19190 bp, 17 predicted proteins | sample 5335321 | NCBI WGS metagenome assembly FXBF01 (sample SAMEA103928391, study PRJEB20085) | sediment metagenome | isolation source: sediment
CTGACGGGCGATATCCGAGGGCGCCGGAAGAATCGAAGTTGGAGCCCGTCCTGACGGGCGATCATTTAGCCCGGCGTATCCTATCGTTACCAGAGCTTTGATCTCTTGCTGCTCTTGCTCCGCCTTTTCATTCTTTGATGTAATCGTTGCCGCTTCCTGTCGATACGATCGCGGCGCACTGCCGCATCGTGGCCGGTGTTGAACTTTTTGTCGTAGTTGTCCCGAAAATCACAAAAATCGCTATACGCATCACGTACGTGTTGTAACTCCCGCATAACCAGTTCGATCATGATTACGTCGTCAAGATATCCGATGACAGGAATATAGTCGGGCAGAATGTCCTCCGGGTCGCCAAAATACACGAACATGGCCAGAAGGCGTTCTCGATCATCTGTCGGCAGTCCCCACTCGTCGTCCTGAAGCATCCTGATCATCGACTCGAGTCTCGGGATTCGTTTGGCGACGAAGTCCGGCAACGGTTCTTCGCTTTTGATTTCGGCCAAAATGTCGCTAATGGCTTCGATGATTTCCGACTCGTCGGCGTGTCGAACCGCGTCGCGCGACTTTTTCAATGCCTTGCGAAAGAAATTGAGGTCCCGATCCGTGAGTTCGAGCGAAAACCGCATGCCCATGATGCTTGTCCGGAGTGGCTTAAGGACTGACAGGCTACCGGCCTCGCGAAACCGGGTCAATTCAGGGGCATATCTGGCAAATTCGTTTACTATTGTTCATCCGCTCAGGTAAAGATCGCATGTCAGCGAAACTCGTTATCGGCAACAAAAACTACTCGAGCTGGTCGCTGCGGGCATGGTTCCTGCTGGCCGAGGCCCGTATAGAATTCGAGGAGGAGCGCCTGGCCCTCGATTCGGAGGGGTTTGCGAGCAAGATCGCGCAGTATTCCCCGGCGTGCCGCGTGCCCGTATTGATTCTGGACGGGCAGCCAATTTGGGACACGATGGCCATCGCCGAGACTGTCGCCGAGCGCTGGCCTGAAAAACGTCTTTGGCCGTTGGATTCGAATGCCCGTGCCCATGCAAGAAGCATTTGCGCAGAGATGCACTCGGGTTTTTCGGTTTTGCGTGAAGCAATGCCTATGAATTGCCGCGCCATGGGGCGTAAAGTAGCGCTACCCGATGAACTCGCCGCCGACATCGACAGGATTCTCGAGATCTGGTCGGACTGCCACAGGCAATACCAATCTGGTGGTGACTGGCTATTTGGCGACTTTAGCGTGGCAGATGCGATGTATGCGCCGGTCGTTTTGAGATTCAGAACCTATGGCATGAACCTTCCGCAATCGGCAATCGCCTACCCCAGGCGACTGCTACAAAGCGACGTGCTTCAGGACTGGCTTGCAGCCGCAGAATCGGAAACCGAGGTAATTGAGAGGGAAGAGGTAGGACAATGAGTTTTCGGCGAACCATGCTGGCAACACTGCTCGTTTTGGCACTGCCCGTTGCCGCGCAGGCAGAACAATACGAACTGCCTCCCGACGGCGACGATGTCATCGGTGCATTAACCGTCGTCTCTGCGCGCGCAGACGATACGCTTCTCGATATCGCGCGTCGTCACGGCCTCGGCTATGAAGATATCGTTCGCGCGAATCCCGATGTCGATACCTGGTTGCCGGGCGAGGGCACGGAAGTCCTGCTGCCCACCCGCTACATATTGCCAGCCGGATCGAGGAAAGGCGTGGTACTGAATCTCGCCGAATACCGCATGTACTACTTCCCGGAGCCGAAAGACGGCGAGCCGGCGATGGTCATGACATATCCGATGAGCATCGGCCGCATGGACTGGGAGACCCCGTTAGGCCTGGCGCGCATAGTCTCGAAAGTAAGGAACCCAACCTGGTATCCGCCGGAATCGGTACGTGCAGAACATGCGGCTGACGGAGACCCACTGCCCAGGATCGTGCCGCCTGGCCCTGAGAATCCCCTGGGCAAATTTGCGATGCGCCTCAGCCTCCCGGGCTACCTCATACACAGTACCAATCGCCCGGCGGGCGTCGGTATGCGGGTCACGCATGGTTGCATACGAATGTTTCCCGAAGACATCCGGTTCCTGTTTGACCAGGTGAGCGTCAATACGCCGGTGCGGATTATCAACGAACCGGTCAAAGTCGGCTGGCACGGTGACAAATTAGTCATGGAAGTTCACCGGGCGCTCGATGATGCAGCCATCGAAACTGATTCCGGAGAGATAAGAAACGAAGTGCTTCCGGAAGATTCTTATCGGCAGCCGGAGCGCAACGTGCTTACTGCGCTGACTGAACAGTTTGTGGCTGCAACGAATACACGTGCCGGCGAACTCGACTGGCAGCGGGCAGAGGAACTGCTAGACCGTGCTGACGGCATTCCTGTGCCGGTCGGCCGAACAATAAAAAACGCCGCGACAAGCGCGGCGTTTGAATAAAATCTTCGTAGTCTTTCGGCTACTTAGACATAGATTTCTGGAACATGCGCTCCAAACGATCGCGGTTTGCATCGCAGCAAGCCTGCGCTTCGCTAGCCGCAGCCAATGCCTGATCCGCAGTGCTTTGGGCGCTGGCAGCTGCCTGTGCTGCACCGTCCACTGCTGCACGGGCAGCCTCAGCTGTAGATTTGGCTGCTGCCGCATCTCTTGCTGCACTGTCCGCTGTCGCTTGTGCTCTATCGATTGCTTCCTGGCTGGCACACCCTGAGGCCATCCCGAGCACGAGCACAATTGCGCTCACTTTCAGTACATTCTTAATCATCATCCAAATTTCCTCTGTTGGGATAAAACTGCAGGCGCATTATTTCCTAATACGCTGCTATCTTCAACGAAAACACTAATTTAATTTGGCTGTTGTCGTTTATGAGAGACAGGGCTTATCTTATTTGTTGCCTGTCTCTTTTGAACAATTCGCTGGATTGCACTTTCGCATGCTGTTCGCCTGGCAATCTGCACTGGGAGATACGGGACGGCGCAAGCCGGGCCGGTATGGCTACCTCGGACCTGGGTAAATCATTGGCAAAGCAACGCTTTGTCCAATGTATTTACAAACACTTGCAGAAGAAAATCAGCTGTATATAATCCCAATACTGTTTATCCATACAGGGTTACTACGATGAAAGGTCTAACCCCCAGGCAATCTCAAATTCTCCATATGATTCAAGAATTTATAGCCGAATACGGCATGCCGCCGACGCGTGCGGAGATCGCCAGGGAACTGGGCTTCAAGTCTGCCAATGCGGCCGAGGAGCATTTGCGCGCATTGCAGCGCAAGGGGGTGCTGGACCTCGTGCCGGGGGCGTCCAGGGGCATACAGCTCAAGGACTCACTGCGCGATCAGCTGGGTCTGCCGTTGGTCGGCAGGGTGGCGGCCGGTAGCCCGATCCTGGCCGAGGAGCATATCGAGACATATTACAGGCTCGATCCGGCTCTGTTTAATCCCAAGCCGCATTACCTGCTGCGGGTACATGGCATGAGTATGAAGGACGCGGGAATTCTCGACGGCGATCTTGTTGCAGTACACCGAACCCCTGAAGTGCGCAGCCGGCAGATCGTCGTGGCCAGAGTGGAGGACGAGGTCACCGTCAAACGCTATCGCCAGGACGGATCCATAGTCTGGCTGTTACCGGAGAACGAGGAGTTCGAGCCGATACAGGTGGATCTGAACACACAAACCATGGTGATCGAGGGTGTTGTCGTTGGCGTCATCCGTGACGGCTTGCCCCTGAACTAGCCCGGATGTTGACCAGTATGCCGCGCTCTCGTTTGAAGTCTCTGATTGCTTATATTTCGCCCGGTCAGAAAATGCTTCAGCCAATCAAATCCTTAAGCGATCTTACGCGCGGGCTGTACTCCGTCGTGGTACAACGTCCGAGCTGACCTTGTTTCATTGTGGCCGACACGCTCGAGAAATTACTGCAAAACCCGCGACTCTGGCGGGGGCGTGATCAGGCGAATAGCGGGCAAGGACTCCCCAGCGGCTACCCAAAACTTGATCGACATTTGCCGGGCGGTGGCTGGCCACGGCATGCCCTGACTGAAATTCTGCTCGAGCACTATGGCATGGGCGAGCTGCAGTTGTTGATGCCGGCACTGGCCCGCCTCAGTAAAACGGAAGGCAGTGAGGCAGCAGACGATGCAGAAGCTGGCTGGATAGCCTGGATAGCGCCGCCTTTCCAGCCCTACCCACCCGCATTGTTGCAATGGGGTGTCAACCTTTCACGGGTATTGATCGTGCGCCCCAGGCAGGAGAGCGAAACCCTGTGGTCGGCCGAGCAGGCCTTGTCTTCCGGCAATTGTGCGGCTGTGCTCATGTGGCTGGATACGCTGGATGACTATTCCAGCCGGCGTTTGCAACTCGCTGCCGAGAAAGGACAAAGCTGGGCGATCGCATTTCGCCCGCTCGAGGCCCTGTCTCAATCGTCGGCTGCTGCGTTACGTATTCAGCTCATATCGGGTGAGACGGGCACGGATTTGAGTATCCTGAAAAGTCGCGGCGGCCGGCCGGTCGTGCTGCGGGACTATGCGGGTTAACCCGAACCCTAATGCAATCTTCGGGCTAATCATGTCATCTTCAGACAAATCGCCTGCCATTCTGCGGGAAGCCGCCCCGACTCCCTCTGTAGCCGCCCACTTAGAACCCACACAACAGTCGCTTAACATCGTCGCAGAGCCAACGCGACGTCTGTGGCTTTGTATTTATCTGCCGGCCCTGCCGCTTCAGGCCGTAAACGATACAAGCGTTAAAGAAGCGATAGCGGTATTCGAAGACGAAAAGGGCATGCGGCGGATATTGCTGGCCGATAAAAAAGCCGGAACAGCAGGTGTGGTCCCCGGATTGGCAGTGAATGCCGCATTAGCGCTCCTGCCAACGCTTTGTCTCAAAAAACGCAGCCCGCAACGGGAACGACAAACTTTGCAAACCCTGGCTGCCTGGGCGGAGCAGTTCACGTCTTTTGTCTGCATTGAGGCACCCAACATCTTGCTTCTGGAGATCGCCGGCAGTTTACAATTGTTCGGCGGGCTTTCACCGCTTAAACAACAGATCGCGACCGGTCTGGAAGCCCTGGGATTCTGTGCGCTGCTTTCGATCGCACCGACGCCTTTGTCATCGACCTGGCTGGCAAAGGCAGGCCGCAGGGTTTCAATCCTTACGCAGGCAGACCTGACCGGCGCATTGAGCAAGCTGCCGATACGCTGTCTTGGGTGGCCGGATTCCGTCAATGAATCTTTGAGCGGTATGGGCATTACCCATGTTGCCGATGCCTTAAGATTACCGCGAGAGGGTTTTGCGCGGCGTTTTGGTGCTGGGCGCTTACTCGAACTTGATCGCGCACTGGGCCGTTCGCCGGATCCCCGTCAGTCTTATCGGGCGCCCGAGCGGTTTTGTTCGGAATACGAATTATCAGAAGAGGAGAGCGCGAGCGATTTGCTGCTCAATGTCTGTCAGGGACTGCTCATAGAACTCGAGCGTTTTTTACTGACGCGGCAATTAAGTGTGCAGCGTGTGTTGTTCAGCTTTTTTCATTTGCGGGAGCCCGCAACGCATCTGATATTAGGTTGCATGCAGGCGGGTCGCAGCGTTCAGCACTGGTTCGAATTACTAAAGATAAAATTTGACCAGCTTCAGTTGCCGGCGCCCGTGATAGCGATTCGCTTACGTGGTGGGCAGAGTCAATTACTCACGGCAAGAACTTCTAAGTTGCCTTTTAACGATGCGGGCAAGCGACAGGGTGAGCCCATCGCACATCTTGTCGAGCGTATCAGTGCCCGCATCGGCGATGAATCAATACATGGTGTCACGATTGTCGCCGAGCATCGCCCGCAGTATGCCTGGATGCCCGCAGATCTGGCGCAGGTGTCGCATTGTGCGGCTGTTCCAAACTACTGGTGTGAAGAAGGCCGGGTATTACGAAGGCCTCTGTGGATGTTGCCGGAACCGAGGCCGCTGCACCTCGAGCAGGGTACTCCGGTGTATCAGGGTATTTTGAAGCTGCTGGACAGTCCGGAGCGCCTCGAGACGGGCTGGTGGGATGGCGACGGCATTGCGAGGGATTATTACGTAGCCGTGAATCCGGCAGGTATTCACGTCTGGGTGTATCAGGACCGCAGGTCGACTCATTGGTATCTGCACGGCATATTCGGCTAGCCCGAATGCATGAGACCTATGCCGAACTGCATGCGCTCAGCAATTTCACCTTCTTAAGGGGCGCGTCGCATCCCGAAGAACTTGTTGAGGCGGCCGCAGAACTTGGCTATACAGCGCTGGCTATTACCGACGAATGCTCCGTCTCCGGTGTCGTAAGAGCGCATGTGGCGGCCAGGAACTTTAGCTTTAAAAAACTTATCATCGGTTCGGAATTCCGGCTTGATACCGGGCTAAAGCTCATTGCTCTTGCACGGAGCCGTACCGGCTATGCCCGCCTGTGTCGTCTCATTACCGATGGCAGGCGAGCCGCAGAGAAGGGCAGTTATAAACTGACGTCCGATGCATTTACCGACGGCCTGCCTGATTGCCTGCTGTTATGGATTCCTGACGGTCAACTGCAATTGCAAGCGGAAGACCGCTGGATATGCGATGCCTTTCGTGAGCGCCTGTGGATTGCCGTGGAATTGCTCGCAGATGGCCTGGAGCGGCAGCGCTTAAATCGGCTGCAAAGCTTAAGCCGGACGCTGGATCTGCCACTCGTTGCCAGCGGTGATGTGCATATGCACCGCCGCTCGCGCCGTATGTTGCAGGATACGATCACGGCGATACGAGAAAAAGTGACAGTCGACAGGGCAGGCTTCACGCTGTACCCGAACGGCGAACGTTACCTTCGGTCTCCTGAGCTAATCGCAACGATCTATCCCGCAGAGCTCATTCAGGAGACACTACATATTGCGGGTCTGATCGATTTCTCACTCGATGAACTTCGTTACGAGTATCCGGATGAACTGGTGCCCGATGGCGAAACGCCGACAAGTTATCTGCGTCATTTGAGCGAACAGGGCATGCGAAGACGCTGGCCTGATGGCGCTCCGCAAAAAGTCGTGGAACTCGTAGAGCATGAGCTCGAACTCATTGCCGATCTCAGCTACGAAGCCTTCTTCCTGACCGTGTATGACATCGTGGCTTTTGCGAGGGCGCAGGGGATTCTGTGTCAGGGCCGCGGTTCTGCAGCGAATTCGGCGGTTTGCTTTTGTTTGGGCATTACCGAAGTCGATCCCGGACGCATGGCGATGCTTGTCGAGCGTTTTATCTCCAAAGAGCGCAATGAACCACCGGACATCGATGTCGATTTCGAACACGAGCGGCGCGAAGAGGTTATTCAATACATCTATGAAAAGTACGGACGAAAACGTGCGGCGCTCGCCGCGACGGTTGTAACGTACCGACCGCGGAGCGCACTGCGGGATGTCGGCAAGGCGCTAGGACTCAGCGGCTTGCAGATCGACAAGCTCGCCCGTTCCATGCAGTGGTGGGACGGCCAGCAGGTCGACGACAGCCGCGTGCTGGAGGCCGGGCTCGATCCCGAAAGCCCGGTTATCAAGCGCTTGCTCTATCTCGTGCGGCAGCTAATCGGTTTTCCGCGCCATCTGTCACAGCACGTTGGCGGGTTCGTTATCTCCAATGGACCTCTGTCGGAACTGGTGCCTGTCGAAAACGCGACGATGGAAAATCGCACTGTCATTCAATGGGAGAAAAACGACCTCGAGGATTTAGGCCTTCTGAAAGTCGACGTGCTGGGTCTCGGCATGCTAACGGCAATCCGGCGAAGCTTCGATCTGATCAGGGATTACGACGGCAGGGAGTATTCGCTGTCGACGGTACCGGCGGAAGACGGACAAGTGTATGACATGATCTGCGACGGCGACACGATGGGTGTGTTCCAGATCGAGTCTCGCGCACAGATGGCGATGTTGCCGCGCTTGAAGCCACGTTGCTATTACGACCTTGTCATCGAAGTGGCGATTATTCGCCCGGGCCCTATACAGGGCGACATGGTGCATCCATATCTTCGCAGGCGTTCAGGCGAAGAAGCCGTCGAGTACCCCAGCGATGACGTCAAGGAAGTACTGCAGCGCACACTCGGTGTTCCTATTTTTCAGGAACAGGTGATGCAACTGGCCGTCGTTGCCGCCGGTTTTACGCCGGGTGAGGCTGACCGGCTGCGTCGCGCAATGGCGGCCTGGAAACGTCGTGGCGGTCTCGGCCCATTCGAGGAAAAGCTCATCAACGGTATGCGGGAACGGGGGTATGCAGAGGACTTTGCCCGGCAGATATTCAAGCAGATAAAGGGTTTTGGTGAATACGGTTTTCCCGAGTCCCACTCGGCCAGTTTTGCCTTGCTCGTTTATGTTTCCTGCTGGCTTAAACGTCATGCACCGGCCGCGTTTACGGCCGCGCTACTAAACAGCCAGCCGATGGGCTTTTATTCGGCATCGCAGCTCACTCAGGATGCCCGGCGTCATGGTGTCGAAGTGCGGGCTGCAGATGTAAACATAAGTGACTGGGACTGCACACTGGAGAGAACCCAGAGTGGCAAGCCGGCATTACGTCTGGGTTTACGACAGGTCAAAGGCCTGCCTGAATCCGCGGGCAGGACGATCGTTGAGGCGCGCCCAGTCGGTCTGTATCGGAGTATTCAGCAATTGCGGGAGTGCGGCGCCCTGAATCGCAGGGAATTGAGTACATTGGCTGCTGCAGGTGCGCTTAAGTCACTTGGGGGGCACCGTCACCGGGCCCGCTGGGCAGTTGCCGGCGTCGAAAAACCAACGGCGCTGTTTCCCTCGATGGAGCGTTATGAAGGCATTCCGATGCTAAGGCGTCCCACGGAAGGGCAGAACATCGTTGCCGACTACAAGCACCTCGGGCTGACACTCGAGCGTCATCCCATGGCACTTATTCGACGTCACCTGGATAGATTCGAATACGTTTCATCCAACCAGTTACCGAGTATCCTGACCGGCACGCGAGTGAAAATCGCTGGACTTGTCATTACCAAACAGCGACCCGGGACTGCCAGTGGCGTCACCTTCGTTACACTCGAGGACGAATCGGGCTGTACGAACCTGATTGTGTGGAAAAAGATTGCCGATGAGCAGCGCGGCATACTCTTGAATGCACGCTTGATGGGGGTGGAGGGGGAATTACAGATCGAGGGTAAGGTAATTCACGTCATCGCCAGGAGACTGATCGATCACAGTGCACTTTTGGGCGAGTTACTCGTGCCGTCGAGGAATTTTCAATAAGTGAGGTCGAACCGCAGTTTCCTCTCTACGATAATCAAATCAGCATCGTCTAAAGAGAAAACTGCGGTTCGACCCATTGCTGTCCTGCAAGCATCGCTCGTCAGGACGTATTTCAAGAATCGCCCGTCAGGTCGGGCTCCAACAGGTGGCATTAGAATCGTAGGAGCCTGTCCTGACGGGCGATTGTCGAATTCCGCGTCATTACAAAATGCCATGTTGACGCCGGTCTTGAGTTTATGGGGCAGTAGTGGGTTCGACCCCATTTATCGGTCAATCGTCCTCGTTAAGATCTATATTAAAAGTATCACCGATTTGATCTGAAGCTTCTTTTTGTTCCTGAATCTCTTCGAGGCGTTGGCGAATTTCCTTTTTCTTGTGCGTATCATCGCCCTGTGATGCTTCTACCTCGGCAACGAGTTCTTCGACGTTGATTTCAACGGAGACATCACCGACGTTGTCTGAATTCTCAGTCTCCGGCAGTACAACCGTTTCCTCCGGAATCTCCTCTGAAAATTCTTCGTCTACGTCGACTTCTGCGTCGTCGTCGTTCTCCGGGTCACCCATTTTTGTGTGCATCATCACAAGCCTCAAATCAAGTACAGTCTAAATCCTCAGCACCGTGAACAATTCCGTTGTCGTTAATCTCGTATATACGCCGAAAATTTCGGCCGTGCAAGAGAGTGATCCGCACTTTTTGGAGTAGCTGAAAAAGAAGTCTGCATGTAGCCCTGAAGCGGGCTACAGCGTTGAAAGCGCTAGGCGATCAGATTGTTGATCTCAAAAATTGGTAGCAGGATGGCAAGCACGATGAGCAGCACGATGGCCGCCATGACGATGACCAAAAGTGGTTGCATGATGCCGAGTAATGTCGCGATCAGGCCGTCGACTTCTCGTTCCTGATTAGTTGCGGCTCGTGCAAGCATTTCCTCGAGGCGCCCACTGGCTTCGCCGCTGGAGATAAGGTGCGTCGTCATTGGCGGAAATTGCTTGCTGCTTGCCAGTGACTTGCTGATCATCGCGCCTTCGCGTACACGCCGGGATGCTTCCTCGACCGCTTCTCGCATCGGGACATTGACTACGACCTGGGAGGCGATACGCAGGGACTCGAGGATTGGCACGCCGCTGCCTGCGAGGATGCTCAAGGTCTGCGTAAACCTCGCAGTATTGATACCGCGCGTCAGTTTGCTGACGATGGGCAGGCGAAGGAGTAATTGGTGGTACTTTCTCTTCGGCCCGTCCTTTTTCAGGAGCTGCCGCATGCCGAAAACGACAGCGACAATGAATACGATCAAGGCCATCCAGTAGTCACGAATGAAATCGCTGGAAGCAATCATGATCCGGGTCAGCAGCGGTAGCTGCTGGTCGTAATTCTCGAATATGTAGACGACTTTCGGGACTACGTAGGCCAGCATGAAACCGATAATCCCAATCGCAGTAACGACGAGCGCAATTGGATAAATCAGTGCATTTCTGACTTGCTGCTGCAGTATCTGCCGGGACTCGGTGAATTCGGCAAGGCGTTCCAGGACGGCGTCAAGATGTCCCGACTGTTCGCCCGCCGCGACGGTTGCACGATACAACTCGGGGAATGCGTGCGGAAAATCGGCAAGGCCGTCTGCAAATGTGTGGCCTTCCATGACGCGGGATCGTACGCCCAACAGAATGCTCTGTGCCCGCGGGTCTTCGTTTTGCTGGCTGACTGCGAGCAGCGCTTCTTCCAGCGGCAGGCCGGCCTGGGACAGGGTCGCGAGTTGCCGCGTCACAAGTGCAAGATCACTTGCAGACATTCCGCGTTTGATGGAAAAGCTTCGTTGGCGCCGTGATTCTTTTTTCGCGACTTCTGTGACTTTGACGGGAAACATGTGCCGGTCGCGCAGGATCTGGCGTACCTGCTTTGCAGTGTCTCCCTCGAGCAGGCCCTTGGATTCCTTGCCCGACTTGTCGAGTGCTACATATTCAAATGCGCCCATGAGGGGATTTTAAGTTATTTGGCAGGAGTCTGTCTGGGTAATCTGAACGTTGCCGCAGTCCGTTCATGATCGCGCAATCAGAGGCCTAATCTTCGCGCGTCACGCGCAGCACTTCTTCGAGCGTAGTGTTGCCGGCAAGCACGCGGCGACGGCCATCGTCGCGAATGCTCGGGCTCATCGTTCGGGCGTGTCGTTCGAGGTCCTGCTCGCTGACGCCGTCATGAATCATCGTTCTCATCGCATCATCGACGGCAATCGTTTCATAGATGCCGGTGCGGCCACGGAATCCGGTGCTTGCGTTTTCTCCGGCCCTGTAGATCGTCGGTGGATTTGCGGAGTCCAGGTTCAGCGTATTGCATTCGTAGTCCCGGGCAGCGTAGGCGACTTTGGTATCGTCATCGAGAACCCGCACCAGTCGTTGTGCGAGAACGCCGATCAGGCTCGACGACAACAGGAAAGGCTCGACGCCCATGTCGCGAAGCCGGGCCACAGCACCAACTGCGGTATTCGTGTGCAGTGTCGATAGAACAAGGTGACCGGTCAAACTCGCCTGAACGGCAATTTCCGCGGTTTCGAGGTCGCGAATCTCACCGACCATGACGACATCGGGGTCCTGTCGCAGAATGGCACGGAGGCCCCTCGCGAAGGTCATGTCAACCTTGGTATTGACCTGTGATTGTCCGATACCGTCGATGAAATACTCGATCGGGTCCTCAACCGTCATGATATTGCGGCTGTTGTCATTGATGCGCTCAAGCGCGGCATACAGTGTCGTCGTCTTGCCCGAGCCGGTCGGGCCGGTTACGAGGATAATGCCGTGCGGCTTGTGAATGAGTTCATCCATGACCTTCAGCGATTGCTCATCCATGCCGAGAGAACTGAGATCCAGCCGCCCGGCCTGTTTATCGAGAAGACGCAGTACGACCCGCTCGCCATGCCCGGACGGCATGGTCGATACGCGCACGTCGACGGCGCGGCCGGCGATTCTTAAGGATATGCGGCCATCCTGCGGCAGGCGTTTTTCGGCAATATCCAGTTTCGACATTACCTTGATCCGTGAAACAACCAGCGGGGCGAGCGCTCGACGTGTCTGCAAGACTTCCTGAAGTACGCCGTCAATCCGAAAACGCACGACGAGCCGGTTCTCGTAGGGCTCGACATGCACATCCGATGCGTTTTCCTTGACCGCTTCGGTCAGTACCGCATTAATGAAGCGAATGATCGGCGCGTCATCGTCGCTTTCCAGGAGGTCCGACGGCTCCGGGAGTTCCTGCGCAACCTGCAACAGGTCGATATTTTCATCGAGGCCACCGGCCATTTGCATCGCCATGTGGCTACCCTGTTCATAAGTCTGCTGCAGCAGTGCGTCGAACGCCTCCGCGGTTACTCTCGTGAGCTGTAATGGAACGCCGGCAAAACGACGGGTTTCAGCGAGGCTCAGCGGTGACGCACCGCTGCGATAGACAGCGTCAGCTTTGCCGTCCCTGATTTCGCGAATGAGGACGCCGTGGCGCTTGGAAAACGAAAAGGGCAGTGGCCGTAAACCGGATTCATCCGCCGGAGCGCCGTCACCGACCTCGATGACCGTTGCATCTTCGGCTTCGAGAACGATTTCTGTATCGCTGTCCATGTCCGTAACGCCGTTATTCAGCGCTATTCGCCGGAATCATCGGCCGAGTCGAGTGCTTTCGCTTCTTCTTCGTAAGTCTCCAGCGGCGGAAGGGCCGGGCGTTTGGTACCGCGCATCTGTGGCACGTTCGTACTCTTACCCATTTGGAGGTCCCTTATGTAATTGTATTTGGCATGTGTCGCAAGAGCTGCTTGTGTACCGTTACGCAATATCGTCGGCCGGATAAATACCATCAGGTTGGACTTTACTTTATCGACACTCCGATTCCGAAACAGGGCACCGAGCACCGGGATGCTGCCGAGAATCGGCACTTTCTGGGTGCTTTCTCTCAGCTCATCCTTTATCAGACCGCCAAGGACAAGGATGCCGCCATCCTCGATGATGACCGTGGTATCGATCGTGCTGTTATTCGTAATCAGATCGGCAGCACCAGTCGCCGATTCGCTGATGCTCGAAACCTCCTGCGAAATCTTCAACAGAATGGCATCGCCTTCATTGATCTGCGGCGTTATGGTCAGTTTCACGCCAACCTGTTTGCGTTGAATGGTCTGAAACGGATTTATCGCACCGCCTGCCGCGCCGGTATTCGCGAATGAACCCGTCAAAAAAGGCACTTCCTGGCCGATGTTCAAACTGGCTTCCTCGTTGTCCGTCGTCACGACCGTCGGCGTCGAAATGATGTTACTGTCGGCATCGACTTGCAGAGCATTCAGAATCGCCGCGAAACTGGTGCCGCCGTCCACGATGCGGCCGATACCGAGGCTGAGGCCCGTTCCGACGGCTCCGCTGGGATCGACGGTCCCACCGCCGTCAATAGCGCCGAGCAGGTTAATCAGATTCGTGCCGGAAGCCGGAAAATTCGTAACCCCTATCGGAGTATTCTTGCCGCTGCCTTCGATCGCCCAGGTGACACCGAGATCGGATGCCTTGTCGACCCGTACTTCGACAATAATCGCCTCAACGAGTACCTGCGCCCGCCGAATATCCAGTTTGTCGACGATGGTCATCAGCGACCGCATCATCTTGGGGGGAGCATTGACAACAATCGCATTGGTCTGGAGGTCTGCCCAGACACTGACCTGTTCCGGCGACGCGGCACCGGTCGTGGCGCCAGCCGTTGCCTGCTGCGTGAAGTGCGTCTGCAGCTTGGTGGCAAGTTCTTCGGCATCCGCGTAGCGCAGATAGCGGACCTGGGTGCTGCCACCATCCTCGAGTGGTGTGTCGAGATGTGCGATCAACGCGCGCAGCCTTAAGCGTCCGTTCTTGTCACCGCCAATCAGTACGCTGTTCGTCCGGGCATCCGCGATAAGGCTTGTCGTTATGGGCATGCCGTCGGCGCGCGGCGATTGCGTTAGCTGCGTAAGTACCCGTACAACTTCTGCAGAAGACGCGTGTTCGAGCGGCACAACCTCAATTTCGTCATCGCTGGCGAGATCGATGCGGCGAATAATGGTGACCAACCGTTTTACGTTATTGGCCCTGTCGGAAATGATGAGCATGTTGGAACCTGGATGAGCTGCCAGGTGTCCGTACTGGGGAATCAGCGGCCGGAGAATCGGTACAAGCTGTGCGGCGCCGATGTTACGAACCTGAATCACCTGGGTCACTATCTCGTCCGCACCGGCACCGACGGTGGTCAACAGGCTTGGTTGTTGACGCGCACTCGCATCCGGAATGATCTTGATGACGTCGCCGGTCGTAATTGCCACATAGCCATGTACTTGCAGGATTGACAGAAACGCCTCGTAAAATGCGTCCGCCGATAACGGTGTCTTCGACAAAATAGTTACTTTCGCGGTGACACGCGGATCCAGAATGAATGTTTTGCCCGTAACCTCGCTGACGGCCTCAACGATCTTGCGGATGTCCGCTTCTCTGAAATTCGGCGTCGTCTGCGCGTTCGCATACGGCAAAGCAAGGATGCAAACGACCATCGCCGCGATCAGGAGCCTGATGCGGGGATCGAATTTCAGGATATGTGCCATTGACCCGTTCACTTGTCGCCAAGGTCGAGTTGACTGGTCTTCAAAATCAGTGTCTGTGGCTGTCCATTTCTCTCCACGGTGACAGAAACCTGATCCGCATTGCCGAGTGACTGGAATATTTGCATCGCCTGCTGCGGATCGGTCAGGGCCGCGCCATCAATGTCCTTGATCAAATCGCCCGGGCGAAGTCCGAGCGCGGCAAATTGCTTACGGTCCCGCCCGGGGTAAACACGGTATCCCTGCATTTGGCCCGCAACCATATACGGCGTCGGTCGAACGACATCGGCGAGCTTGGCGACGTTTTGCGAAACGACGGCCTGAATACTTTGCCGGTTCCTTGACGTTCGATTGACAGACGTCGTATTCCGTCTGACCGACGTCGTACCCTGTGGAAATTCCTTCGGCAACTTCAAGGCTCTTAATGCGCCACCTTCGTTGAGTACTACGCGGTCCGGATATACCGCATGCAGGGTGGTACCCGGTATGACAGTGTCCCGTATGGCATAGACTTTCTCTTCGTTGCGGCTGTCGGCGATGATCGCCAGGCCCTCGGTGGGCTGGACAGTTGCAATCGTGCCCTTGAGGGAGAGATTCTGGCGGGTTTCTGCAAGATCATCGTCGATCACGGGTGCCTCGGTCGGAGTCCCGTCTGCGCTTGCCGCGCCAAAAATATGTGCGCCGGCAATGGCCTGCACATTTGCGCGCGATGCCGGACTGGCGGCCGCGTTGACCTGGGCGGGTGTTGCCACGATCGGATCGCCGGCCGACGAGCCGGGCATCAGCATCCATAGGATACTGGCCAGCTGCCAGGCGATGGCGATGACGAGTATCATAGTCACCCAGCGCGGCAATAACTGATTGGCAGCCGACAGCATCCGCTCGCTGTCAAAGCTACTGAAATCGGACCATTTCGCTTCAATTGTCATAAACGCCTGACCGCCCGCTACCTTCGGAATTGCCTGCAATCCCCATTATAAACGCAGCAGGGGGATCATAAGGTTTCAACACCCACACAAACAAGCCCAGAACAGCAGAAAAACCTATATACGGCAAGTATATACCTCTAATTTTTAAAACTTTTATTAGATGCGGGCTGGTGGCGCTGCGGGTTTTTTGGGAAATGTGTGATTGAGAGTTGGAGTCACGGGCGCCGGGGCCATATATAATGACCCTCGAGGCCGGCATGGCAGTACCATTGGCCGGTCAACGCTGAATTGAACCCTGGCGGCTATGTCTGAGCAAGATAAAAAGGATCTGCAACGCGATGGCCACGATCTGGCCGTCGAAGAAGCGCGGCCGAAGCTGAAACGGCCGCCGCTATACCGGGTCATACTGCTTAACGATGACTACACGCCGATGGAGTTCGTCGTGGAAGTCCTGGAATCCATTTTCGGCATGGAACGCCCTAAAGCGACACGGGTAATGCTCGAAGTACACACCAAGGGCAAAGGAATTTGCGGCGTTTACGATTTCGAGATTGCTGAAACCAAAGTTGCGCAGGTCATGAGCATTGCTCAGCAGCAACAGCATCCGCTGTTGTGCACGACGGAAGAGTCTTAGTGACATGTTAAGTAGTGAACTGGAATTTTGTCTCAACGAAGCATTTCAAAATGCTCGTGAGCACCGTCACGAGTTCATGACGGTTGAGCATTTGCTGCTCGCACTCCTCGACATCCCAAGAGTCCACGAAATCCTGAAAGCTTGTGATACCAACGTCACACAGCTTCGTCGGCAATTGAGCGAATACATCGACGAGGCTACGCCACTGATGCCGGTTGACGAAGAAGCTGATGTGCAGCCGACGCTCGGCTTCCAGCGCGTGTTACAGCGTGCAGTTTTTCACGTGCAATCCAGTGGTAAGAAGGAAGTTACAGGCAGTAATGTATTGGTCGCGATATTCAGCGAGAAACAGTCACAGGCCGTTTACTTCCTCAGTCTTCAAAGCGTTTCCAGACTCGACATCGTAAATTATATTTCACATGGCATGCCGCAGTTGCCGAGTGACGATGTCGCCGAAGAAGTGGATCCTTCTCTCAATCCTGATGCCGAAGCAGATTCCAGCGCACTCGATAAATACGCCACCAACCTTAATCAGATGGCAATCGACGGCAAGATCGATCCATTGATCGGTCGCGCTCTGGAAATAGAACGGACAGTTCAGATTCTCTGCCGGCGAAGAAAGAACAATCCGCTCTATGTCGGCGAAGCCGGGGTCGGCAAGACCGCTCTCGCCGAAGGTCTCGCCCGGATGATCACAGAAGAGCGTGTACCGGAAGTGCTGCACGACAGCACGATCTATGCACTCGACATGGGCACGCTAATCGCCGGCACCAAGTATCGGGGCGACTTCGAAAAACGTTTTAAAGCCGTTATCGCGGAGATCCGGGACGATCCGGGGGCGATTCTGTTTATCGATGAAATTCATACGGTTATCGGTGCCGGCGCGGCATCTGGCGGTGTCATGGATGCATCGAACCTGATTAAACCTGTGCTCGCCAATGGTGAGATTCGCTGCATCGGATCGACGACCTACGGCGAATACCGTGGTGTCTTCGAAAAGGACCATGCGCTCGCTCGTCGTTTTCAGAAAATTGACGTTCCCGAGCCAAGCATCGAGGAGACGATCGATATCCTCCGCGGCCTCAAGACGCGCTTCGAGGAACATCACGGGGTCAACTACGACGCCGAGGCGCTCGAGGCAGCTGCTGAGCTGGCAGCAAAACATATCAATGACCGCCGATTGCCGGACAAAGCGATTGACGTTATCGATGAGGCGGGCGCCAACCTGCGCCTGCAACCCGTTTCTGAGCGCGGAGAGCGGGTTACCGTTGAGATGATCGAAAACATCGTTGCCAAGATGGCGCGCATCCCACCGAAGAGTGTTTCGGCTTCCGACAGGGATGTGTTGAAGACGCTCGAACGCGATTTGAAGCTGACGATTTTCGGTCAGGACAAAGCCGTCGAAGCCTTGAGTGCGGCAATCAAGATGTCACGATCCGGCCTGACCGATGAAGGCAAACCGATCGGTTCGTTTTTGTTTGCCGGTCCAACGGGCGTGGGCAAGACCGAAGTCACGCGGCAGCTTGCCATGGTCATGGGCGTTGAGCTGATTCGTTTCGACATGTCCGAATACATGGAACGCCATACCGTATCGCGGCTAATTGGTGCCCCGCCAGGTTACGTCGGCTTTGATCAGGGTGGCTTGTTAACCGAGGCCGTGACCAGGAACCCACATGCCGTGGTGTTGCTCGACGAAATAGAAAAGGCACATCCCGAAGTTTTCAATCTTTTATTGCAAGTCATGGACCATGGCACGCTAACAGATAACAATGGCCGCCAGGCCGACTTCCGAAATATCGTGCTGGTTATGACCACAAACGCCGGCGCGCAGGAAATGAGTCGTGCATCGATTGGCTTCACACATCAGGATCACAGCAGCGACGGCATGACAATCATCAAGAAATCGTTCACGCCGGAGTTCAGAAACAGGCTTGATGCCATCATCCAGTTTGCCTCATTGGATTCCCGTTCGGTCGCCCGTGTCGTCGACAAGCTGGTCGTTGAACTGGAAGCGAAGCTCGGTTCAAACAATGTCACGCTGGAACTCGATGATGCAGCGCGAAATTGGATTGCAGAGCGGGGCTACGATCCCAAGATGGGCGCGCGGCCGATGGCGCGGATAATTCAGGAACACATCAAACGACCGCTGGCCGAAGAGCTGCTATTTGGCAGCCTGGCGGACGGTGGTCATGTGCGCATTTGTGTCGGGGACGATGGAAATCTGGAACTCAGGGCTGAGCCGGCAACCAAAGAGTTGGAACACCTGCCTGAAGAATAATCGGGGACGGACCCCACTTTAACTCGTACTCTTAGCGGCCTCTGTAGATGATTCGGCCCTTGCTGAGGTCATAGGGTGTCAGCTCGACCGTGACACTGTCGCCGGTCAGTATGCGAATGTAGTTCTTGCGCATCTTGCCCGAGATATGCGCAGTAACGACGTGCCCGTTTTCGAGTTCAACACGGAAAGTGGTGTTGGGCAGGGTCTCGGTCACGACGCCTTCCATTTGTAATGCTTCTTCTTTCGCCAATTTAATGTAGTCGCTGCTTGTCAAGGCCCGCGAATTGTGCAGAAACCCTCGCCTTATTGCAATGCGGAACTGGTGGTCCAGCAAGATACTATTGATGGGCTCAGAGCTACCCGGATGATCCGAGACAAGGCGTCGTCCGCAGGGAATGGCATGCCTTTTCAAGGACTGCAAAGCCGGTTTGAATCATCCGGGTAGCTCCCTTCGGGCGAGCCGTGAAGCGGTCGTCCGCGGTGTTGCGCCTCTTGGCAAGGACGCGCCATTACCGGCGAGGCGCGCCTGGCGGTTTTTTATGCCCTCGGGTGCAACC
>FXBF010000201.1_pt1 | contig 19180 bp, 14 predicted proteins | sample 5335321 | NCBI WGS metagenome assembly FXBF01 (sample SAMEA103928391, study PRJEB20085) | sediment metagenome | isolation source: sediment
TTGGCGAGCTTGCCCGCCATTGTCGGCTACTTGCAGGCACGCCTTTTCCGCTCCCGGGGCGTGATGCACATGATTGTGGTCGTACCGGCATTGTGGGTGCTCGGGGAGTGGAGCCGGAGCTGGTTCCTCACCGGCTTTCCCTGGCTGAATCTCGGCTACACGCAGATCCCGACGCCGCTGGGCGGTCTGGCGCCGTGGGTCGGGGTATACGGGGTGAGCTGGGCCGTGGCGCTGAGCGCTGTGCTGCTCGTGCAAAGCCTGCGCGACTGGCGTTACGCCTGGCGGCTTTATGTGCCCGCCCTGTTGGTGCTGTGGACCGCCGCTTGGCTTGCCGGAGGCGTCCAATTCGTACGCCCGGTCGATACGCCCGTGTCCGTCGCACTGGTGCAGGGCAACGTGCCGCTTGCGATCAAGTGGCGTCCGCGCTTCCGCCAGCAAATACTGGAAAAGTACCTTAAGCTGAGCGCAACGGCGCCGAAGGCCGAGCTGGTCATCTGGCCGGAGGCGGCCATGCCGGCCTATCTTGACCAGATCGACCCCGCCTACCTGGCGCGCTTGCGGGGCCAGGCGCAAGGCGGCAAGCGCGATTTCCTGATCGGTGTGCTGGAGCGCGATCGCGCCAGCGGCACTTTCTATAACAGCGTAGTCAGCATAGGGTCAGGGCCGGAGCGCAGCATATACCGCAAGCAGCACCTGGTGCCGCTCGGCGAGTATCTCCCGTTGAAAAGCGTGTTGGGCTGGTTGTTCGATTATGTGCAGATTCCGATGTCGAACTTGAGCCCCGGAGCGCCCGATCAAGGGCCGATGCAGGCGGCCGGCCAGCCCATCGCGGTGAGCATTTGTTACGAGGACGCCTTCGGCCAGGAGATCATCCGGCCGTTGCCGCGTGCCACGATGCTGGTGAATGTCAGCGAAGACTCGTGGTTTGGCGACTCGCTGGCGCCGCACCAGCGGTTACAGATGGCGCAGATGCGCGCAATGGAAACAGGCCGCCCGATGATCAGGGTGTCCAATAACGGACTGTCGGCGGTCATCGACCCGCGTGGAAACATCCTGGCAATTGCGCCGCAGTTCGTGACGATGGTTCTTACCGCCGAGGTACAGCCGATGCAGGGTGCGACGCCGTACGTACGATTCGGGAACTGGCCGGTCGTCTCCCTTGTGATCGTGCTGGTCTTTATCGCCTGGATCGGTGACAACGCATCCCGGCGCAAGACGCGGTCTGTTTGACCGCACGTTATCCAATCGACGCAAACGCGACATCCGGCTTTCTTGCCTGGGCGGCCGGCCTATGGCACGCTTGAACGCCGTTTGTTTCAGCTGCCATTATTGATTCCTATGGACCCACGTTACTACCCGGAGCAGGTCGAGCGCACCGCCCAGAACTATTGGGAAGAACACGAGAGTTTCAGGGCAATGGAGGAGCCCGGGCGAGAGAAGTTCTACTGCCTGTCCATGTTCCCTTATCCGTCAGGGCGGCTGCACATGGGCCATGTGCGCAATTATACGATCGGTGATGTGATTGCCCGTTACCAACGCATGCAGGGCAAGAACGTACTGCAGCCCATGGGATGGGATGCCTTCGGCTTGCCGGCGGAGAACGCCGCGATCGAGAACAACGTGCCGCCGGCGCGCTGGACGTACGAGAACATCGACTACATGCGTGCGCAGCTCAAGCGGCTCGGGTTCGGCTACGACTGGCGCAGAGAGCTTGCCACCTGCAAACCGCAGTACTATCGCTGGGAGCAATGGCTGTTTACGCGCCTTTTCAAGAAGGGGCTCGTTTACAAGAAGACCGCAGCAGTCAACTGGTGTGCGAGCTGTCAGACCGTGTTGGCCAACGAGCAGGTGGTGAACGGCCGTTGCTGGCGCTGTGACGGTATTGTGGAGCGCAACGAGATTGCGCAATGGTTCATGAAGATTTCCGAGTACGCTGACGAGCTTCTAGATCAGCTCGAGCGGCTCGAGGGCTGGCCCGAGCGCGTAGTGACGATGCAACGCAACTGGATCGGGCGGTCCGAGGGTGTGGAGATCGTGTTCGCGGTTGATGGCCGCGATGATCCGTTGCGGGTATTTACTACGCGACCCGACACGCTCATGGGTGCGACTTACATGGCCGTTGCACCGGAGCATCCGCTGGCGGCCATGGCGGCACAGAGGAACCCGGCGGTCGCGCAATTCGTCGAGCACTGCCGCAACGTCGCAGTGTCCGAGGCGGTGCTGGAGACTATGGAAAAGATCGGGGTCGACACCGGATGGCAGGCCGTGCACCCGATAACGGGTGACAAGCTCCCCGTCTGGATCGCCAACTTCGTGCTCATGGCCTACGGCGAGGGCGCCATAATGGCCGTGCCCGCGCACGATCATAGAGATCACGAGTTTGCCAAGAAGTACCATTTGCCGATCAAGCAGGTGATCTACCCGGCGGACGGGACGGAAATCGACATCGATGAGGCCGCTTACGTCGAGGTCGGAATTGTCAAGAACTCTGGTGACTTCGACGGTCTCATGTCGGAGCAGGCTTTTGACGCCATCGCCGATGCGCTCGAGCGCGAGCACCGCGGTACCCGTCAGGTGCATTTCCGCCTGCGCGATTGGGGTGTATCGCGCCAGCGTTACTGGGGTGCGCCCATACCGATAATCAATTGCCCCAAGTGCGGTGCGCTACCGGTACCGGCAAAGGATCTGCCTGTGGTGCTACCCGAGGACGTCGCATTCGAGGGGGTAGGCTCGCCGCTCAAGAAGAATCCCGAGTTTTATCGCACCAGCTGCCCGGGGTGCGGTGGTGAGGCGGAGCGCGAGACCGATACGTTCGATACGTTCGTCGAGTCCTCCTGGTATTATGCGCGCTATTGTTGCCGGGACAACGATTCGGCGATGCTTGATGAGCGCGCGAGCTACTGGTTACCGGTTGATCAGTACGTAGGCGGCATCGAGCACGCGATTTTGCACCTGTTGTACGCGCGTTTTTATCACAAACTGATGCGAGACGAGGGGCTCGTGGACTGCGACGAGCCGTTCACGAACCTGCTTACGCAGGGCATGGTGCTGAAAGACGGCGCCAAGATGTCCAAATCCAAGGGCAACACCGTGGATCCGCAGGCGCTGATCGAGCAGTACGGCGCGGACACCGCTCGTCTCTTTATAACCTTTGCGTCCCCACCCGAGCAGTCACTCGAGTGGAGCGAGGAGGCGGTCGCAGGCGCCAACCGTTTTCTCAGACGCTTGTGGTTGCTTGCCTACGAGCACCACAGTTCGCTGGAAAAGTCCAATCAGTCAAGCGTGCGGGTTCCGATCGACTTGGCGACGATCGCTCCGGCGCAGGCCGAAGCATACAGGGAAGTACATCGCTTGCTGGGACAGGCGAATTACGACTTTCAGAAGTATCAATTCAATACGGTCGTTTCCGCCGGCATGAAAATCCTGAACGTTTTGTCTGCGCTCCGCACCGATGCGCCGGCAGCGGGCGGCAGGTCAGACTCTGCGGACGTGAGCGAAGGAATCGTCAATCAGGGACTGGAGATTCTGCTCAAGCTGCTTTCTCCCATTGTCCCGCACATTACGCACATCCTCTGGCGCGAGTTGGGATTTGCCGGCGAGCTGCTGGACTCAAGCTGGCCGCAGCCTGATCCGGCGGCGCTCGCGCGTGACACCATAGAGATCGTCGTACAAGTGAACGGCAAGCTTCGTAGTCGAATATCGGTTCCGGCGCAGGCCGACAAGCAAAGCGTTGAGCGGATTGCGCTAAGCGATGAAAACGTGTTGCGCCATGTCGGCGAGAAGCAGGTCAAGAAAGTGATCGTCGTGCCCAAGCGGCTGGTCAATATTGTTACTTGAATGGCGGGTGATGAACGTCAAGGGACCACGTAGAGATACTAGAATGTCTACACGCCGGCGTATGTTGCTCTCGCTACTCGCTGCTAGCTACTCGCTACTGTTTTTAACGGGTTGTGGCTTCGAACTGCGCGGACGGAGTCAAGCCGCGTTGCCGGAAGAGTATTCGGTCATGCGGGTGCAGGTCATTAACAGCCGGGTCGTCGGGCAGTCGCTGAGCGTAGACATGAAAAGTGCGCTCGCTACAGCAGGCGTGCAGGTCGTGTCGCGCGATGATGTGCGCGTGCCTAGCTTGAATCTCTACGACGAGCGTTCTGATGCTCGCGTGATCACGGTTGATGAAGACGTGCGTGTGAGCGACTTCGTCCTGCGCTACAGCGTGGCGTTCGATGTGACCGACCGTGAGGGCAAGAAGCTTAGAGAAAGGCAGACCATTACCCTGCAAAGGGTCTTTGCCTTCGACAAGTCCGCTGTGCTGGCGAAAGAGCGCGAAGCACAGGAAGTGCGGAAGCAGCTTCGGCAAGAGGCCGTGCAGCAGATCATGCGGCGGCTCAGCGCACGCTAGTGCCGGGGAGGGAGCTGCGACGCCATGCGGATCAACGCCAATCAGCTAGCTGTCCATCTGAAAGCGGAGCTCGCTCCGTTTTATCTTGTCCACGGTGATGAGCCGCTGCTGGTCGAGGAATGCTGCGCGGCTATCGTCTTGCGCGCGCGCGAGCTTGGTTTTGACGAACGCAGCGTACTGACGGTAGAGAGCGGATTCGACTGGGACGAGCTCTACGCCTCGACCCAATCACTGTCTTTGTTTTCTTCCAGGCGCGTGATCGAGCTACGCATGCCCACCGGCCGGCCGGGCGATACAGGTTCCGGCGTGCTCGCGCGAATCGCGCAGCGGCCCGGAGCAGACAGTTTGCTCTTGGTCAAAGCGGGAAAGCTGGACAAACGCATGCTCGCCAACCGCTGGGTGAAGGCGTTTGAGGCCGCAGGCGTCGTCGTGACAGTTTACCCACTGGAAGCACGTGAATTTCCGGCGTGGATCGGCCGCAGATTGCACGCACGCGGCCTCACGCCGGCCACGGATGTGGCTGCCACGCTGGCATACCACTTTCAAGGGAACCTGCTGGGTGCCGCCCAAGAGATTGACAATTTGGCCATGGTACATGCGCCGGGGGCCATTGGTCTGGATGACATCTGCGATAATCTCAGGGACAATGCACGGTTCAACGTGTTCACCCTGGTGGATTCTGCGCTGGGTGGAGAGCATGTCTCGGCGGCACGCATTCTTGCCAGCTTGCGGAATGAAGGTACTGACGCGATATTGGTCTTGCGAATCCTGGCGCGGGAGGCGCGCATGCTCGCGCAGATGGCGGCGCAGCTCGCGCAAGGCGAGCAGGAAGCGCGAGTGTTCGGGGCGTACAATGTATGGCCGCGACGCCGCCCGCTGGTCAAGCGCGCGATCAAACGCGCCGGGCCGGAGTGGTGGCTTGCAGTTGTGCGCCGCGCCGCGCGCGCCGACAGAATCCTGAAGGGGCGGCTTGGCGGTGACATATGGCAGGAGCTGCAATGCCTGGTAATGGCCCTGAGCGGACACAAAGTGGCCACGTGCCGGATCACTGAGGGGTGCGCAGTGGGACGAAAGCTCGAGTAAACGCACATTGGAGACAGCCTCGAAGCAACAACTGAATCAGGACACCCAGGCCTACATGTCGGACCTCGGCCAGCGCGCGCGCGCCGCTTCGCGCGTAGTCGGACGCGTGGACAGCGGCGTCAAGGATGCGGCCCTGCGCGCGATCGCCGAGGTCATCGAGAACCGAAGTAAGGCGATAGCGGCCGCCAACGGCCGAGACCTGGATGCGGCTGCGGCCGCCGGACTGGATGCGGCACTGCACGACCGGCTGAAGCTGGGCGGGGCCGCCATTCGCGCCATGGCCGAGGGGCTGCGGCAGATCGCAACACTGCCCGATCCGGTGGGCGAGATTAACGAGCTCCGATTCCGACCCTCTGGCATTCAGGTGGGGCGGATGCGCGTGCCGCTGGGTGTAGTCGGTATCATCTACGAGTCCCGCCCTAATGTAACCGCCGACGCGGCCGGGCTTTGTTTGAAGGCGGGAAATGCGACGATTTTGCGCGGCGGTTCCGAGGCCATTCATTCCAATCGCGCGATCGCGGCGTGCATAGCGCAAGGACTTAGCGCGTGCGGGCTGCCCGAGGATACGGTTCAGGTGGTCGCGATCACCGACCGTGCAGCAGTTGGCGAGCTGATTCGCTTGCGGGAGTATGTGGACGCGATCGTGCCGCGCGGCGGAAAGGGATTGATCGAACGCGTCAGCCGTGAGGCACTGATTCCGGTTATCAAGCACTTGCATGGTGTATGTCATGTCTATATCGATGACATAGCGAATATCGATAAAGCCATTAAGGTGGCATTCAATGCGAAGACCCAGCGCTACGGCACGTGTAATACGATGGAGACGTTATTAGTAGCGCGCAACATCGCCCGGCGAGTATTGCCGCAACTTGGGCGGATGTACCAGGCCGAGGGCGTCGAGTTGCGGGGTTGCGCTGATACCCGAGCGATTTTGCCGGGCATCGTTGAAGCAACGGAAGCGGATTGGAATACGGAGTACCTCGCCCCTATCCTGGCGGTTCGAGTCGTAGATGACGTGGATGCGGCGATCGAGCACATACATAGGCATGGGTCCGGCCATACTGATTCGATCGTGACCGAGGATCTGGTACGGGCCAGGCGTTTTCTGCGCGAGGTGGATTCAAGCTCGGTCATGGTGAATGCATCGACGCGTTTCGCCGAGGGATTCGAGTATGGACTTGGTGCGGAAATCGGCATCAGTACAGACAAATTGCATGCTCGCGGACCCGTGGGTCTCGAGGGCCTGACCTCACAGAAGTTCATCGTGCTCGGTGATGGGCATATAAGACAGTAGCGAGGGACGAGCAGCGAGTTGCGCGAACAATGCATCCGAGAAATTGGTTTTTCGCTCCTAGCAACTAGCTACTCTGATGATAGGCATCTTTGGCGGCACCTACGATCCGATCCACTACGGACACCTGCGGCCCGCGACGCAAGTGCTTCGCGCGCTCGAGTTGGACAAGATCCATTTCGTTCCTGCCGGTATACCGCCCCTTCGCAATGCGCCGGCCGCCTCCTGCGAGCACCGTCAGCGCATGGCGGAGCTAGCCATTGTGGATCAGGCGCGTCTGTGTGTTGATGATCGCGAGACGCGCATGCCGGGCCCCGCGTACACGGTGCGCACGCTCGAGTCCTTTCGCAGTGAATTCGGGTCAACGCCGTTATGTTTGCTTATGGGCACAGACGCCTTTTGCGGGCTTGAGTCCTGGTACCGCTGGGAGCGGTTGTTGCAACTGGCGCATATCGTGGTGATGGGGCGACCGGGATCGCCAACACCCCGCACGCCTGCACATCTGCCATCGTGGGCGCGCGATCATGTGTGCCGGGACAAGCGCGATCTGTCGGATACGGCGGCCGGTAGAATTCTCTTTCAGCACGTTGAGCCACAGGACATCTCCGCGACGGCTATTCGCAAGATGATCGCGCAAGGGCGATCCGTGGAAAATCTATTGCCGCAGGATGTGTGGCATTATATTCGTGCTCACCGGCTCTATGGTTACGAGCACGAAGGAGCATGATGCGTACTGAATCTTTCTTGCAGCTTGTGCAGGAAACCCTGCTTGATGCGAAAGGTCGAGATATTCGCACGCTTGATGTTCGTAATGTTACGGATATTACCGACTACATGCTGATTGTTAACGGGACATCGAATCGCCACATCGTGTCGATGGCGGACAAGGTTATTGAAAGAGCGCGTGAGCATGGGCGTAAGCCGATCGGTGTGGAGGGCCAGGATCTGGGCGATTGGGTCCTCATCGATTTCGGTGATCTGGTGGTCCACCTGATGCGTCCGCAGACGCGTGAGTTCTATAGTCTTGAAAAACTCTGGGGCGGCGGTGAGAGGCCCAACGCCGTCCAGGTCTAGAGCGATGATCTGCAGCGAGATCAAGGTCATCAGCGCGCAGTAGGTGAGGTGTCAGCCGCTGTCGTCGTGGATAGCGCGCTGTGGGACCTGTGGCGGGCCAGGTATATTGCGAGGTAGCCATGCGGATCCACCTCATCGCTATCGGTAATCGCATGCTGGCTTGGGTCGAAGCAGCTTTTGCCGAATATGCCAAGCGAATGCCTCCCCACTGCCGGTTGCAATTGCACGAAGTACCCGCGCGCAAGCGGACCAAAGGCGCCGCTGTCGAGCGGTTGCTGGAAGACGAGTGCGCTCGAATTCAGGCAGCCACGCCGAGGGGCTGCCGGGTGATTGCGCCGGAACGCACGGGCAGGCAAATGGACACGGCTAGGCTCGCCTTGGCGTTGCAGTCGTGGTTGGATCAGCGCCAGGACATCGCGCTGTGGATCGGTGGCCCCGAAGGCCTGGCCGCGGCCTGTGTTGAGGGCAGCCACGAACAGTGGTCGTTGTCAAAGTTGACGCTGGCCCATCCGCTCGTGCGTGTGCTGGTGGCAGAGCAGCTGTACCGCGCCTGGACTATCATCGAGGGACATCCGTATCATCGTTAGCATAGGGTGCCTGTCGCTACGTTGTTGTGCTGGAACTTCGGATATTATTTTGGTGTCAAGAATCTATCTCGCTTCAGCGTCTCCACGTCGCCAGGAGCTATTGCGCCAACTCGGCATCGAGTTCGAGGTCGTGATACCCGGCGTACTCGAGTCACGACGGCCGGGCGAGTGCGCGGCAGGGCACGCCCGGCGGCTCGCTGCGGCGAAGGCGCAACGAGCCCTGGGTGTGATCCAGGATCGCGGGCTTGCGTCAAGGCCGATCCTGGCCGCCGACACCTGTGTAGTGCTTGATGACGAGATTCTTGGAAAACCGCGTGATCGCGCTGGCGCGCAAAGCATGCTTCGGCTGTTGTCAGGGCGTGTGCACGAGGTATTGACGGCGGTCACGGTCATACACGGAGCGTTCGAGCGCACCCTGCTCAACACGAGCCGCGTGACGTTTCGAGAACTCTCGGACGCCGAAATCAGTCGCTACTGGCAAACAGGTGAACCCGCCGACAAGGCGGGCGCCTATGCCTTGCAGGGCAGGGCAGCTGCATTCGTCTCGAGTATCGAGGGTAGTTACTCCGGCATAGTCGGGTTACCCTTGTATGAGCTGGCGACATTACTGAACGAGGTGGGGTTCGAGGTCCTGTGAGCGAAGAAATCTTGATTAACATCACACCGCAGGAAACGCGCGTGGCGGTCGTGGAGAACGGCGTACTTCAGGAGCTTCACATAGAGCGTACGCGTACACGCGGGATTGTAGGAAGCATTTACAAAGGCAAGGTCGTCCGCATTCTTCCCGGCATGCAGGCTGCCTTTGTTAACATCGGCCTCGATCGCGCCGCTTTCCTGCACGCTGCGGACTGCAAGCCGGATTCCAATGGTGGCAACGACTTGGAGGATCAGGCGCCTATCCATGAGTTACTGCATGAAAGCGAAGAGATCATTGCGCAGGTAGCCAAGGATCCGCTCGGAAACAAGGGCGCGCGCCTGACAATGAATCTTACGCTGCCGGCGCGCTACCTGGTCTACATGCCGTTCAACAGACACATCGGAATCTCGCAAAGGATAGCGGATGAAGACGAACGCGAACGATTGCGTCAGCTCGTAAAGAGGGCTACCGATGACGGTGGGCAGGGTGGCTACATCTTGCGCACGATGGCTGAAACCGCAAGCGCAGAGGACCTGCACACCGACGTTCGCTATTTGCGGAAAGTGTGGATGTCCGTGCAGGAAAGGATCAACGCATCCTCGGCATGCACGCTCGTGCATGCGGATCTGCCGTTAGCCATACGCGCGATGCGCGACCTGGTTCGAGAAAACGTGGAAAAGATACGCATCGACTCGCGTGAAACCTTCCAAAAGGCGGGGGAGTTTGCGCGCGATTTTATGCCGGAGGTGATGGCGCGTATCGAGTACTATCCGGGAGAGCGACCGATCTTTGACCTGTACTCTGTTGAAGACGAGATACAAAGGGCGCTTGAGCCGAGAGTGCCGCTCAAGTCGGGAGGCTACCTTATCATCGATCAAACTGAGGCGATGACGACAATCGATGTAAATACGGGTGGTTACGTAGGGCGGCGCACGCTCGAAGAGACGCTGTTCAAGACTAACCTGGAGGCGGCCCAGGGCATCGCGCGACAGCTGCGCCTGCGTAACATCGGCGGGATCATCATCATCGACTTCATCGATATGGAAGTCGTCGAGCACCGGCGCCAGGTGGTGCGCGCGCTGGAAAGGGCTTTGTCCCGTGACCGCACGAAGGTCTACATCACCGAGATGTCGACACTTGGCCTCGTTGAGATCACTCGCAAGCGCACCCGTGAGAGTCTGGAGCGCGTACTGTGCGAGCCTTGCGTCGTTTGCGGTGGCCGCAGCATGCTGCGCACGCCACAGACGGTATGCTACGAGGTTTTCCGCGAGATCCTGCGCGAGGCACGACAGTTCGGTACAGACGAGTACCTGGTGCTGGGATCACAGCTGCTTATCGACATGCTGCTCGATGAGGAAGCGGACAGCCTCGCTAAGCTCCAGGAGTTTATCGGTAAGCCCATTAATCTTCAGGTGGAACCGCTTTATCACCAGGAACAATTCGATATCGTATTGATGTGACCCTCAGGAACTGACAGATACGGCCGTCCTGGCACGATATCGATGCCTGGCGCTGTCGCCGGCATGGGGTACGAAACGAACCAATATGCGACGAGCACAAACTATACGTCAAAATCCGCGCGGGAATCGGCTGGATTGCAAGTGCGAACGCGCGTGGGTCGCTCGGCCCGCGTCTTGCGGCGATGAAGGAAACCATAACCATCGGCCCGAGCTTGCGTTGCGAGCGCCACGGTAGGAGCGATGCGGAGAGCTCGTCGCTTTGCGTTTCACATAGGCCGGCTCACGCTGCACGTTGGTCGCTGGACGTTGTATGTTAGCGCGGGCCTGGCCGCCGTCATAGTGCTCGTGTTCATAGTCGCTCGGATCGGGCTGCCCGCGCTCGCAGAGAGAACGACTGAGATCGAGAACTTCATCAGCGAGCAGTCCGACTATCCTGTTCGTGTCGGTACGCTGGATACCTATTGGGAGGGGTTGCGCCCCGGCTTGCGGATCAGGGGGTTGGAGGTATTTTCCTCGGGCGATATGAACCGTGCGATCCAGTTTCGCGAGGTTCGCGTCAGCCTGGCGCTGCTGCCGCTTGTCTGGGGGGAGGTTCAGATCAATAGTCTGGTGGTGGTCAACCCGAAGCTGGCGATAGAACGACTCAGTGACGGGCGCCTGCGGGTTACCGGATTCGAGCCGGTGTCGATGCCGGCTAAGGCCGGGAGCGGAAAATTGCTGGCATGGCTGTTTCGTCAGCGCGAGCTGATCATTCAGGATGGCGAGCTGCAATGGTTCGATTACAAGGGCACGGGGCAAGCGCTATATCTTTCAAACATCAACTTGACCCTGCGCAATGCCGGCGACAAACACCAGCTTGGAGTTACTGCAAGATTTCCGCCCGAGCTCTGCGGTCAGTGCTCGCTGTTTATGGATATCGCGGGTAATCCGTTGCTTCCCAGGGAGTGGGATGGGACCGTTTTCTTGAAAGCGAAAAAGCTGGACCTCAGCCGTCTCCCGAAGATCGTACGTGACGCCTTGCCGGGGACGCTCGCGGGCGAGTTTGATCTGCAGCTCTGGGGCGCATGGCGAGACGGCAAGCTGCAGTCGGCCAGGGGCGATGTTCAGGTCGCTGGCTTACAGTTGCCGTCGAAAAAACTCGGGACCCCGATAGCCATCAGAGAAGCGCGCACGCGTTTGAGCTGGAAGAAAAGAGGGAAGTACTGGGAGCTCGGGCTGACGGATTTACGGTTTGGGTTAAGCGGCCCCACATGGTCGGCGGGTCAGGCACGGGTCGCGCAGGGGCCCGGTGGCCGCACCGTCAGCGTTGATCGCATAGACATTGGCGATGTGGCGGCGTTTGCTGCACGACTGGGTGGTGACCGAAAGTTTGCGCAGACGCTCAAAGCGATACGCCCGCAGGGAAACCTGCGCGATATCGAGCTGAAGGTCGATGGCAAAGGCAGGAGCCTCGACGACTATACGGTCAGCGCCCAGCTGGAAAACTTCCGCAGCGAACCGTTTCGTAAGATTCCAGGGGTTCGCAGCCTGAGTGGGCGGTTATCCGCTCGTGGCCGGCGCGGCAAGTTCTTGCTCGATGCAAATAATGTAGTCGTGACTGCGCCGCATAATTTCCGCGCCCCGATTAGCACCAACTCCGTGTTCGCGCGTTTGGAGTGGGAGATCAAGCCGGATCACATAAAGGTCATTGGTAAAGATCTACGTGTCGATGCAGAAGACGGGAAGGGCACAGGTACGCTTGAGCTGCGCGTTCCCTTCGACAGATCGTTGAAGCCGTACGTTAATATGTACGTCGAGTTCCGCGACGGCAACGGCGCTAACGCGAGCCGCTATTACCCCATTAATTTGCTAAAGGAGAAGATGATCGCCTGGCTCGACTCGTCTATCGTCGGCGGTCGTGTTGTTGAAGGCAGCCTTGTGTATCGAGGTAACGTTGCCGACTTCCCGTTTCGCGAGGGTAATGGCCGGTTTGAGGTGCAGCTCGAAGTGCGTGACGGGGTATTTTACTACCTGCCCGGCTGGACGCCGATTACCGATGCCGAAGTGGAGGTGCAATTCGTAGGCAGCCGAATGCGTATTACCCACCGTCGTGGCAAGGTGGGAGGCCTCGATCTCGGGGAAGTTATCGTAACGGCCGAGGACCTGAGCAAGGATGGCAACCCGATCATCGAAGTTGCGGCAACGGCATCGGGCCCGGTGGTCGAGGCCATGCGTATCTTGCGAGAGAGCCCAGTCACGACACGTGAGGGTAACTGGCGCTCTTATCTTGGCCTTGGCTTCGGGCTCGGCGGGCGCGGCACGATCGATCTGCAGCTGAACATTCCCGCAGGCAATGCGTCGGCGTTCCAAATGAACGGCGAGTATATTGTCGAAGACGGTTCGTTGGCGTTTCGCGCACCCCGGATCCGCGCGGAGCGGATAAACGGCCGTGTCGGGTTCAATCTATCCGGGCCTACGCAAGGCGAGCTGCAAGGCCGTATCCTCGGTGGCGCCGCGACTGTGCAGATCGTGGGCCAAGGCGACAGTGAACGCAATGAAACGCTCCTGTCGGGTCGCGGACGCTTTACCGACGTCGGTCTTGCCGAGGCGTTTCAGTGGCAGGTCGGTCGTTATCTGCAGGGGTCTGCCGCGTGGACCGGTAGCATGCGCCTGCGACCCGGCTATGACATCCTACAACTCGAAGCTGATCTGAGTGACATGCAAAGCACGTTACCGCCTCCGCTCGCCAAGCCCAAGGGTGAATCACAAAAGCTCACGCTGTTATCGGAGCGCAGCGCGGCTGGCAAGCGGCGTGTCAATGTCGGTATCGGCGAGATGATCGACGCTCGATTCGAGTTTGCCGAGCGCAAGCAGCAATGGGATTTCACCCGGGGGGCAATCGGTGTCGGGGCCGGCGAGGTCAAGCTGCCGGCGGGGCCGGGGCTTGAAGTGATGGCGCGGGCCAGCCACATCGATGCCGACCCCTGGCTGCAAGTTTTTACGCGCCGCGACAGCGCGCCGTTACCGGGGTTTCTCGGGCGTCTCACCGGGGACTTCGGGTCCGTCTTCCTGTTTAATCGCAGGCTCGGTCGATTGCGTGTCGATGTCGGCAAGAATGGCAACGATTGGCGCGGACAGCTCGACGGCGATTCCGTTGATGGCCGCATCGAGATCACCGAGACGGCGGCGCGCAGCTTCAAGCTGGATCTGGATCTGAAGCGTCTGGTTGTACCGGAGAAAAAGCCTGATGCGCCGAGGTTTCAGGGCGACCCGCGCGCATTGCCGATGCTCGCGATCAGGGCCAAGTCATTTCAGATCAAGGGCAAGGAGATCGGGGCGCTCGATTTCTGGGCCGTACCGACAGACCTGGGTTGGCGGGTCGTGCGACTGGAGCTCGCGCGCCCAGGTACCGAGCTATCGCTCAGCGGGGACTGGACGCGCGTTGACGACCGCCAGCGCAGCGAGCTGCGACTCGAGCTTGGCAGCGCGGACCTGGGAAAGACCTTACAGGAACTAGGCTATCCGGATCTGCTCGAAAAAGGCGAAGTCGATCTGTCTGCCGCTTTGGTGTGGCAGGGTCCGCCGCTGGCCCCGGTAACGTCGAGCTTGAACGGTGATCTGCAAATTTCTGCGAAGAATGGCCGTTTTCTGCGAGTGGCCTCGGGCGCCGGCCAGCTTGTCGAGATGCTGGATATCGTCTCTATCGGCAAGTGGGGAAAGGGCCTGCCGTTCAGCACCATAGGCGGTGATATCACGATCGAAAACGGCAATGCCTATACGCAGAATCTTTACTCCAAGCACTCGACGTATCAGGTCTATTTCAATGGCCGCGTGGGACTTGCAGCGAAAGATTATGACCTGGCCATGCGGGTGGTTCCGAGGCTTGGAACCAACATATTGCTGTGGGCAACGCTGCCGGTCGTAGGCGTTACGTTGTTGGCGCTCGAAAAGGCGCTGGATAAGCCGCTGGCCGGGAAAACGGGCATCACCTATACCATCAAGGGGCCCTGGAAGGAACCGAAAATCGGCCTGCTCGGCCGCAAAGAGCTTGACCGCGAGCTCGAGGAGCTGAATGCCGGTGGGAACTGATGCGAATGTATGTGCGAATGCTTCGATGGTATTCTTGCGATAATGATGCCACGTCTATTGGTTTTCTGTCTGTTACTCGCGCCGCTTCCGCTGGCTGCGCAGAGCGTTACGATTGCCGCCGAACAGTGGGCCAGACCTCGTAGTGGAGAAATGATCGCGGCGTTCGGGCAGCTGAGCGAAGTCATCAAGACGCTCGATGATGAGCCTGACCGTCAGATTGTCATCCGTTATGCGAAAGGCGAGAGTGGTACACTGTGGGCGGAGGAGCTGCGCTCGTGGTTGGTATCGCTGGGTGTTCCTTCCAGTCGTATCGCACTTGCCGTCGGCCTCGGGAGCAATGACACGATCGTAGTTGAAACAAGCCCCTAGCACCGGCAGCAATGATGCAGATCGCCGCTGTACAAATGATATCGGGCCCGGATGTTGCCGCTAATCTCGCCGATGCGGCGCGGCTAATCGGCCAGGCGGCCGCTGGCGGTGCGGCGTTGGTGGTCTTGCCGGAGAACTTTGCGATCATGCCGTTGCAAGAGGCGGAGCGCCTCGCAGCGAAGGAAAAGGATGGCGGTGGTCCGATTCAAGATTTTTTGTCCGATCAAGCGCGACGGCGTCACGTCTGGCTGGTCGGAGGGACGATCCCGCTCGAGGCCAGCCGGGCTGAGCGTGCACGCGCGGCGTGCTTGCTCATAAACGCCGATGGCGAGCGCGTCGCCCGATATGACAAGATTCACCTGTTTGACGTCAGACTCGATAACGGTGAGGAATATCAAGAGTCAAGCACTATCGAGGCGGGGGAGGAGGTCGTGGTTGCGAAGACGCCGGTGGGCACGCTCGGGCTCGCGGTCTGTTATGATTTGCGTTTCCCCGAGCTTTTTCGACAAATGCTCGACCGGGGCACGGATATCTTCGCGCTCCCGTCTGCGTTTACGGCGCAAACCGGCAAGGCCCACTGGGATGTGTTGTTGCGCGCACGCGCAATCGAAAACCTTGCATACGTGATTGCGCCTGATCAAGGCGGCCGCCATGCCAACGGGCGCGAGACCCATGGTAATACTTTGATCATCGGCCCTTGGGGCGACGTGCTCGGACGTCTCGACCAGGGCCCAGGCATTGTCATGGCGGAAATCGACCTCAGTCGCGTGCGCGCTATGCGTGCGAGTCTGCCGAGCATCGAGCACCGGAGAATTAACCATGACAGGATCGCTGCAAAAGGCAAGAGAGTCCCTGCTTGAACCGGCAGGAATCGGCGATAGCGAGCTCGAGCAGCTCATGGGTCGTCTGTGGTCGCACCAAATCGACTATGCGGACCTGTATTTCCAGTACAGGCGCCACGAATCGTGGACGCTGGAAGAAGGCGAGGTCAAGACCGGGAGCCATGCGATTGAGCAAGGCGTTGGCGTGCGCGCCGTCAGTCAAGAGAAGACCGGGTTTGCCTACTCGGACGAAATCGGTCTTCCACCGCTGCTCGACGCGGCCAGCGCCGCGCGTGCGATCGCTCGCCAGGGCCAGGATGCAACGGTTTCCTTGGTCTGGCGGGGAGCGCAGGGCCTGGACCTTTATGCCCCCGCAGACCCGCTAACGAGCCTGCGCGATGAAGAGAAGGTGAAACTACTGGAGGCGGTAGAGCTTGAGGCGCGCCGACAGGACCCGAGAGTGAAGCAGGTGATGGCAAGCCTGGCAGCGGTGCATGAGGTGATGATGGTTGCGCGTGGCGACGGCGTGCTTGCCGCCGACGTACGCCCGCTCGTGCGGCTGAACGTGGTGGTCATTGTCGAACAAAACGGTCGCCGCGAGCAGGGCGTGGCCGGCGGCGGCGGGCGTCTCGGTTATGCGTACTTCTATAACAACGACGCGGCATTGGGTTATGCGCGCGAAGCGGTGCGCCAAGCACTGGTCAACCTGGAGGCGATAGAAGCGCCAGCAGGCACCATGCAGGTCGTGCTCGGGCCGGGTTGGCCCGGCATACTCTTGCATGAAGCCATCGGGCACGGTCTTGAGGGAGATTTTAACCGAAAGGGCACCTCGGCATTTGCCGGGTGCATTGGCGAACAGGTGGCCTCGCGCCAGTGTACGGTCGTGGATGACGGAACGCTGCGCGACCGCCGCGGCTCGTTGAACGTTGACGACGAAGGGACCTCTACGCAAAAGACGGTGTTGATCGAAAACGGTGTATTGAAGCAGTACATGCAGGACACGCTCAACGCGCGTCTGATGGGAATGGCGCCCACGGGTAACGGACGGCGGGAATCGTACGCGCATGTGCCGATGCCGCGAATGACCAATACCTATATGTTGGCCGGTGATTACGATCCACAGGAGATCATCGCCTCGGTAGACAACGGCATCTATGCAGCCAATTTCGGTGGCGGTCAGGTGGACATTACGTCGGGAAAGTTCGTATTTTCTGCGAGCGAAGCGTATCTGATCGAAAATGGAAAGATCACGCGGCCGATAAAGGGGGCGACGCTGATCGGAAACGGCCCGGATGTACTGAGGCGCGTGAGCAAGGTCGGTAATGATTTGCGGTTGGATACAGGGGTGGGTACGTGCGGCAAGGAGGGGCAGAGTGTACCCGTCGGCGTGGGGCAACCCACCTTGTGCATCGATGGGCTCACCGTCGGCGGGACCCAGAGCTAGCAGGATGCTGAAAAATTCTTTTCAGCATCCTGCTGGCCTCCTCGTATGGGTAGGCATGGACGCCGTGCACGCAAGCGGCGAAGCAATGAAGGCGCAGCCGCGCGTGCATGAGCCTGCTCGAGGTCGCGAAAGACCACCGATCCGCGCCAGTAACAAAGGTAACAGATGAGTTCACAGATAGACCTGCTTGATGATACCACTGTCGGTAAGCAAGCGTTGACGACGCTGGCGGAAAAGACGCTCGCCGAGGCCCGTAGTCAGGGTGCGAGCGCGGCGGAGGCCGATGTCAGCATCGGGCAGGGGTTGTCTGTCACAGTTCGCCTCGGGGACGTCGAGACGGTCGAGCATAATCGAGATAAGAGTCTCAGCCTGACCGTTTTTTTCGGGCACAAGAGCGCCTCGGCGAGCACCTCCGATTTCTCGGACAGCGCCATCCGGGACACCGTGCGCGCGGCGTGCTCGATAGCGAGGGTTACGGCGGCGGATGAGTGTGCCGGATTGGCGGACCCGGAGCGACTGGAAAAAGATCCGCCGGATCTCGATCTGCATCACCCTTGGAGCCTGGGCACGGAAGCAGCGGTGGTGGTGGCGCGCGAATGCGAGGACGCCGCCAGGGGTGTCGATAGGCGCATAAAGAATTCGGAGGGCGCTACCGTTTCGACCTATACAGGCCTCGAGGTTTACGGCAATACGAACGGTTTTCTCGGTGCCATACCCGCTACCCGCCATAGCCTGAGCTGCAGCGTAATTGCCCGGGACGACAATGGGATGCAAAGGGATTACTGGTACTCGGTGGCGCGGGACGCATCAGACCTGGAAACCCCGGAGCAGGTCGGAACCAAGGCGGGTCATCGTGCCTTGCGCCGGCTCGGCGCCCGCCAGCTGAGCACACGCGAGACCTCAGTAATCTACGAAGCGCCCCTGGCGTCCACCCTTCTTTCCCATTTCGTGAGCGCGGTGCGGGGGTCCAGCCTCTACCGTCAGGCATCATTTCTGCTGGATCACGTCGGGAAGCAGGTGTTCTCCGGTCGCGTGCGAATTTTCGAGCAGCCTCACCTGAAAAAGGCAATGGGCAGCGCGCCGTTTGACGACGAGGGTGTAGTCACCCGAGAAGGTGACATCGTAACCAACGGTGTCCTCAAGCATTATGTGCTCGACTCTTACTCCGCGCGCAAGCTCGGGCTGGAGACTACGGGTAACGCCGGTGGTGTCCGCAACCTTACGATCGAACCAGGCGAGCACGACCTGCCTGCGCTGTTGAAGCAAATGGGAACGGGTCTGCTGATCACCGAGCTGATCGGTTTCGGCGTTAATATCGTAACCGGCGATTATTCGCGTGGTGCGAGCGCATTCTGGGTCGAGAATGGGGAGATTCAATATGCCGTGGAGGAGATTACGATCGCCGGTAACCTCAAATCGATGTTTACAGATGTGCGTGAGGTGGGCAATGATGTCGATACTCGCGGTAACATCCGCAGTGGCTCCATATTGGTCGACAGCCTGACCGTAGCGGGCAACTAGCAGGATGTTGAAAAAGGCCTTGCTGCGCTCCGCCCCTGCGCTTCGCCTTGCTACGCTGCGCCCCTGCGCTTCGCAGTCCCTGCTACGCTTGCGTACCGGCCCGAGCCCTCCCTGGCTCAGGCGTTCGCCGGGACAACAGTCCACCGGACTGTTGTCTTTTCCCGGCTCACCCCGCGGACCTTCGCCTTAGCCTGCCTCACCCACCGGACTGTTGTCTTTGTCCGGCTCACCCACCGGAGCTTTATCTTGTTTCCGCTTCGCCCAGGGCCTTTTTGCATCCTCGGCTCCGCCAACGGGTCGTCCCTGACCCGCTCCTCAACTCGCTTCCCCGCGGCACATGTCCGCGGGTCGCTCCATTTTTGCGTCCTCGGCTCCGTGTTCCTGTGCCACTCCTCAAACGCTTAAATAATCGAAAAATGATGCGGC
>FXBF010000202.1_pt1 | contig 19154 bp, 17 predicted proteins | sample 5335321 | NCBI WGS metagenome assembly FXBF01 (sample SAMEA103928391, study PRJEB20085) | sediment metagenome | isolation source: sediment
ATTAAGGGTTATCATTGTCGTAGGGCTGGAGCTAAGCAGGAGCAACCATGAAAAAATACTTTGTCGGTTTTATCCTGGGCGCAATCGTGTCATTCCCGCTGGGCATCAATTTCGGCAAGGACGTGCCTTTGTTCAGCAACCCGTTTGCCGCCAAACCGGATATTCCGGATCGTGTAATTGAAAGGACGGAAAAAATAATCGAAGAGACCAAGGACGCGATTCACGAGGCGACCAAGCCGGTCAGGGATAAGTTATAGAGAGCGGAAAACCGCCGCCGGAAACGACTTCCGAGTTCAGGTACTCGATGCGAAACTGGATTTCCCCTCGTTGTTGACGCAAATACGGTTACGGCCGTTATTTTTTGCTAAATAAAGCCTTCTATCCGCAATACTCAACAGTTGATTAATCGCATCCACCGACTCCTCGCCGGCAGATGCTATACCGATGCTTATCGTGAGCGACAGAATCCTGTCACCGACAATAAGTTTTTCCCTTTCGACTGCGACGCGAATGCGTTCCGCAAGGACAGCTGTTCCCAACCGGTTCGTGTCAGGGAGCAGAATAGCAAACTCTTCACCCCCGATGCGCGCCACCGTGTCTTCCGTTCGAGTCAATTCCATTAGAATGTTTGCCACCGCGATCAAGGCCTCATCCCCCACCTGGTGTCCATAAGTATCATTGACTATTTTGAAATGATCGATATCCGCCACCATGATGGATGTATCAGTATGATAACGCCTGGCCATGGACAGGTATTTCGTGCCGTTCTCAAAGAATGCACGGCGGTTCTTGAGCTTCGTCAGGGGGTCCGTAGTGGCCTGTTCAGCGAGCGTCTTGCGGCTCGCCTCCAGCTCCCTGATGGTACGTGCGAGCTGATGATGCACCTTGACGCGCGCCTGAAGTTCCATTTCGTCGATCGGCTTGGTGATAAAATCATTGGCCCCGTTTAGAAATGCAAGATTCCGGTCTGCGTCGTCCTCGGCCGTGGTCATGACAATTACCGGAAGGTTTCTGATGTACTTATTCTTGTTTTTGCGGATTCTCACCAGCAATTGCTGGCCCGTGAGGTGTGGCATGTTGATATCGGTGATTACCAGCTCAATATCAGGTTTGTCCTTGAGCATTTTCCACGCTTCTTCTCCATCCTCGGCGCGGACGAGGTGGTAACGCTCGGAAAGGTATCTGGATAGCAATGCCGTGGTTGTCGGCGAATCCTCAACCAACAGGATATGCGGCAGCGGCCGCTGATTTTTTTGATGGCCCCGTTTCATTGATGCCGTGGCTGTTTTATACAAATTCTAAATTAATTAACTACGTACCCCTCTCTATCAAGATATAGCATTTTTCATGCCAGTTAATCGGCCGCCGTGTTTTTCAGTCCCGTTGAAGCTTCCGCAGTCCTTTTTCGATTTGCGCCGGTTCTTCCAGCGGTTTTGCCCCGTTGATGCCCATTTCCAAGAATTTGCGCGCCCCGGGCAGCACCTTGGCCTCATAGGAGCCGACCGCCCTATTGTAATTGTCCACCGCGCCATCCAGGCTGCGCCCGAGTTTTACCAGGTGTTCGCTGAATGTGGCCAGACGTTTATAGAGTTCTTCGCCCACGTCCCGGATCTGCTCCGCGTTTTCCGCCAGAGTCTCCTGGCGCCAGCCGTAGGCGACGGCGCGCAGCAGGGCAATGAAGCTGGTAGGCGTGGTGAGGATGATTTTCTGCCTTAGGGCGTCTTCGAACAGATTGCGATCCACGTCCAGCGCGGCGGCCAGGAACTGCTCTCCCGGGATGAACAGCACGACAAAGTCCGGGGCGTTCTTGAACTGGTTCCAGTAGGCCTTGTTTGCGAGTTCTTTTACGCGTTCGCGTACTTTGCGGGCGTGGTGTTCCAGGTATTTGTCGCGCGTTTCATCATCGGCGGCCTCGACCGCGCTCAAATAGGCATCGAGAGGCGTCTTGACGTCGACCACGATTTCGCGCCCCCCTGGCATGCGCACAATCATATCGGGACGCAGTCTTCCTTCTTCCGTATCCGTCTGTTCCTGTTCGTAAAAATCGCAATGTTTCACCATGCCCGCCAGCTCCGCTAGGCGTTTTAAGGTGAGCTCACCCCATTGCCCACGCACTTCCGGTCGGCGCAAGGCCTGCACCAGGTTGCGTGTCTCGCCGTGAAGCAACTGTTGTGTCTGGACCATGGTTTCCAGATGTTTGGAGAGCGATCCGTAGGCCTCCTTGCGTTCGTTTTCCATCAGGCGGATCTGTTGTTCAGTTTTCTCAAGGGCCTCCCGGATCGGTTGCACCAGATTCTCGACCGCCTTTTCCTTTTGCCCCAAATCGTTTTTGGCCTGGACGTGGAATTGTTTCAATGTTTCCTGCGCCAGCTGTAAGAAGGCCTGGTTGTTCTCCCTGAGCGCCTGGCTCGACAATACGTTAAAGGTCTTTTCCAGACCGGTAAGTTTTTCCGAAGCGGCGTTACGCTCATGTTCAAGCGTGGTGGTCAGTTCGGCGATCTGTTTCTGGTTGCGGAGACTGGCAACAAGCCAGCCGATTCCGCCGGAAACGATAGCCACGATGCCTATCACTATAATAATGATGCCTATGTCAGCCATGGGTATTGAGCCAGTCCAGAATCTCCATCGGCGACCGGATCATGCCGTTCGCACCCCACTGTTCGGGGGACTCGTTTTCCCTAATGTACCCAAAGAGCGCCACCAGCGTCCTCATTCCCGCCTCTTTCCCGGCGTGAATATCCCGTTCGGCGTCGCCGACATACACACATTGCCCGGGATCACTGCCCGCGAGCTCGCAGGCGTGCAGCATGGGTTCGGGGTGAGGTTTGCGGTTGTCCGTTGTATCGCCGCTGACGACGCAGACAGGCTCTATCGGCAGGCCGAGTTGCCTGACCAGGGGATCCGTTAAATGTGCGGGTTTATTGGTCACGATGCCCCAGTTTACATCACGGCCACCCAAGGCGAGCAGGAGTTCATTGATGCCGGGAAACAGCCGTGTCTCACGGCACAGGTTCTCGGCATAAAGGGAAAGCAGGCGTTGTCTCAGCCGGCCATAATCGGCATCTCTAGGCGACAGGTCAAAACCAAGCCTAATCAGCGCCGGACTTCCGTGCGAGACCTCTTGCCGGATGACATCGTAGGGCATGGGACTTCGCCCCTCTTCTTCAAGCAAGGCATTCAGGGCGCGGGCAAGATCCGGTGCGGTATCGGCCAGGGTGCCGTCGAGGTCAAAAAGGATTGTGCGTATATCAGGCATCCGATCGTGTGGCGGCTCCGCCTGATCCCTGTATAGCATGGGCGATGTAATTCACATCCACGCCTGGGCCGAGCGCGTACCGGCGGGTCACGGGATTGTAGTGCATCCCGGTAAATTCGCGCACCGTCAACCCCGCTTGTCTGGCCCACCGTTCCAATTCCGAGGGCCTGATGAATTTCAGGTAGTCGTGTGTACCGCGCGGTAACAGCTTGAGCATGTACTCGGCGCCGACAATGGCAAACAGCCACGATTTAAGATTGCGGTTAATGGTGGCAAAAAACACATGTCCGCCGGGCTTGACCAGTGTCGCACAGGCGGCCACCATCGAGGCGGGATCCGGCACATGTTCCACCAATTCCATGCAGGTCACCACATCGAACGCGTCGGGCTGCTCGCGCGCTAAGTCCTCCGCGCTGATGCGCCGGTACTGTACTTTTTGTCCGCTTTCCTTCAGGTGCAGCCTGGCGACCGCCAATGGCGCTTCACCCATGTCGATGCCGGTGACTTCCGCACCGAGGGCGGCCATGCTTTCCGCAAGGATGCCGCCGCCGCAACCGAGATCAAGCACGGTTTTGTCCTTAAGCCCGACGCGGTCGTTGATAAATTCCAGGCGCAGTGGATTGATGTCGTGGAGCGGTTTGAATTCGCTGTTCCGATCCCACCAGCGCGCCGCCAGTTCCTCGAACTTGGCGATTTCGGCGGGATCGACGTTTTGAGTGGTTGAAGTCATAGTAGCAAGTAGCAGGTAGCGAGAGACCTATGCAAACTCTATTCGAATTTACTTGTAACTTTTTACTGCTTTATTCTATCACGCCATCTTTGCGCCTTCTTTAGAATAGCCGCTTCGTCCAATGTGGTCAGTTGCCGGTTTTTTAACAGTCGCTTTCCCGCCACCCAGACGTCCGTCACCAGATCATGTGTGGCGGCATAAACCATCTGCGAAACGGGGTGATACACCGGTTGAGTGCTGAGACTGGATAAATCCACGGCCGCCATGTCCGCATACTTGTTCGGCATGAGCGATCCCATGTGGGCATCCAGGCCGAGCGCCTTGGCCCCGTTTAGGGTGGCCATGCGCAACGCGGTATGGGCGGGCAGGGCTGTGGCGTCCCGGGCGACGGCCTTGGCGAGAAGCGCGGCCGTACGCATTTCGCCGAGCATGTCCAGGTCGTTGTTGCTCGCGGCCCCGTCAGTGCCCAAGGCGACACTGACACCTTTACGCAGGAGTTCGTACACGGGACAGTGGCCGCTTGCGAGTTTTAAATTAGATTCCGGACAATGCACCACATTGACGTTTGCCTGCGCAAGGGCGTCGATTTCGCCGGCCAAAAGCTGAGTCATGTGGACGGCCATCAATCGGGGCGTTAGCAGGCCCAGATTGGCCAGGCGCTCAAGCGGGCGTTTGCCGTAACGTGCCATGGCCTCTTTCACTTCGTGCGCTGTTTCGTGTACGTGCATGTGCACCGGTATGTCGAGTTCATCGGAGAGGGTACGGATTTTTTCCAGCGGCCCGTCGGCGACGGTATAAGGCGCGTGGGGCGCGAAGGCGGTGGTGACAAGGTCGTTGTTGCGCAGGTCGTCGTGCAGCTTGAGCCCCTTATGCAGGTATTCATCCGCGGTTTGTGCCCAGGCGCTTGGTAAGTCGATGATGATCAAACCCACGGAGGCGCGTATCCCGGCCTCCGTCGCCACGCGGGCGGTGTCATCAGGGAAGAAGTACATATCATTAAAGCAGGTGGTGCCGCCCTTCAGCATTTCCGCGACGGCGAGCGCCGTGCCGTCCCGCACGAACTCCGCGCCCACCCATTTCCCTTCGGCCGGCCAGATGTGATGGTTAAGCCAGTCCATCAATGGAAGATCATCCGCCAGCCCCCGAAACAGGCTCATGGCCGCGTGGGTGTGGGCATTAACAAAACCGGGAATCAGGGCATGATGGTCGAGGCTGATGGTTTCATTCGCCTGGTAACGCCCTGAAGCGGATTCGGTTGGGAGAATTTCGACGATCCTGCCGTTATGTATGGCGATGCTGTGGTGTTCATGGACGACGTTGTCGGGTTCCACCGGGATGATCCAACGCGCATGAATTAAGGTATCGACGTTTAACATCAGTAGCTGGTAACGAGTGGCTAGTGGCGAGTAATATATACTTGTGACTTGTTGCCCGCTACTGGAAACTCGAAACTAAATTAATGTCTCAATCCGCCCAGACCGTTCTGCCGTATGACCGAATCCGCGCCGTGGAATGGGAGCGCGAGCGCCTGAAACTTATTGATCAGCGGCATTTGCCGCAAAAATTCGAACACCTCTACCTGGATAACTTGCTGGATTGCGTCAAGGCGATCCGGGACATGGTGGTGCGCGGCGCCCCGGCCATTGGGGTCACGGCCGCGTATGCGGTGGTGCTGGCGGCACGCGACCGGTATCACGCCAATCCCGAAGACTGGCAGGCTGCGATCCAGGAGGACCTGAAGCTCCTTACGGAAGCCCGCCCCACGGCGGTTAATCTGCGCTGGGCGGTGGAACGGATGCGGTGCGTGATCGGTGGCGGCATCAAGAGAGATCCGGCACCGCCGTTGCTGGAAGAGGCGCGGCGCATTCATGCCGAGGACATCGCCGCGAATCACCGTATGGGTGAACTCGGTGCGGCCTTGATCGAGGCCGGAAGCAGTGTGTTGACCCATTGCAATACCGGATCGCTGGCCACCGGCGGGTATGGCACGGCCTTGGGTGTAGTGCGCGCCGGCTTCGCGGAAGAACGGATTGATCGGGTGTATGCCGACGAAACACGCCCCTGGTTGCAGGGAGCACGGCTTACCGCCTGGGAGCTCGTGCAGGAAGGCATTCCCGTGACCTTAATCGCCGACAGCGCCGCGACTTATTTAATGAAGCAGGGACGGGTGCAGTGGGTCATCGTCGGGGCCGACCGCATCGCCGCAAACGGCGACGTCGCGAATAAGATCGGCACCTACATGACCGCCGTCGCTGCGCGTCACCATGGCGTGAAATTCATGGTGGTGGCGCCTACCAGCACCGTCGATTTGCAGACACCGGATGGCGGCGCCATCCCGATTGAGAACCGGGTTGAAGCGGAAGTCCTGAACTTCGCGCAAACCCATACCGCTCCCGAAGGCGCCCGCGCCTGGAACCCGGCCTTTGATATCACGCCGGCGGAATTAATCGACGTTATCGTCACGGAGAAAGGAGTGGTGACAAACCCTACGCGGGAAAAAATCGCCGCCATGATGAAAACGTAAAATCGCCCCCGCTCTCGCGCCGTTTATGCGTTAAATTCCCTCTTTCCATGCCCTGCATTCTGATGCAGGAAAGAGGCCATCCGTGGTAAAATTTCACGCTTTTGAATGCGCGGAACTGCAAACCCGGCCGATCCATAAACCGCTGAATAATAATTATTATTCAATAGGTTAGACAATACCAACTCATTATCAAGCTTATATCAAGCATGGAACAATTCGCCAAAGAGACGATCCCGGTCAATCTTGAAGACGAGATGCGGCAATCGTACCTCGATTACGCTATGAGCGTCATCGTCGGGCGCGCGTTGCCGGATGTGCGCGACGGCATGAAACCGGTGCACCGGCGCGTGTTGTATGCCATGCACGAACTCGGCAATGACTATAACAAGCCCTACAAGAAATCCGCGCGGGTGGTCGGCGACGTCATCGGTAAATATCACCCGCACGGCGACACCGCCGTTTACGACACCATCGTGCGCATGGCCCAGAATTTCTCCATGCGTTATCCGCTGATCGACGGCCAGGGCAACTTCGGCTCGGTCGACGGTGATGCACCGGCCGCCATGCGTTACACGGAGATCCGCATGGCGCGGATTGCCCATGAATTGTTGGCGGATCTCGAAAAGGAAACGGTTGATTTCCTGCCTAATTACGATGGATCCGAACATGAACCGGTGGTGCTTCCGACTCGTGTACCGAATCTTCTGGTGAACGGTTCATCGGGCATCGCCGTGGGTATGGCGACCAATATCCCGCCGCATAACCTGACTGAAGTAATCAATGCCTGTATAGCGTTGATCGATGACGAAAACTGCTCCATTCAGGATCTGATGAAGCATATCCCCGGACCGGATTTTCCCACGGCGGCGATCATTAACGGCGTAGAGGGAATCTATGACGCCTACCGCACCGGTCGCGGCAAGATCTATGTCCGCGCACGGGTGTCGATAGAGACGGACGATAAGTCCAAACGGCAGTCCATCGTGGTGAAGGAATTGCCGTACCAGGTGAACAAAGCCCGCTTGCTCGAGCACATTGCCGGACTGGTAAAGGACGGCAAGATTGACGGGATATCCCAATTGCGCGATGAGTCGGACAAGTCCGGCATGCGCATGGTCATTGAGCTCAAGCGCGGCGAGGTCGCCGACGTTGTCCTGAACAACCTGTATGAACACACCTCCATGCAGAGCGTGTTCGGCATCAACACGGTGGCGCTGGTCAACGGACAGCCGCGCCTGTTGAATCTCAAGGAGCTGCTTGAGGCCTTTTTGCGCCACCGGCGCGAGGTGGTAACGCGCCGAAGCATTTATGACCTGCGTAAATCCCGTGATCGCGCCCACATGCTTGAAGGGTTGGCGGTGGCGCTCGAGAACATCGACGAGATGGTGGCGTTGATCAAGGCTGCGGCCGACCCGAACGAGGCCAAGGTGAAAATGATGAAACGGGTTTGGCCGGCGAAAGTCGTGACGCAGATGCTGGCGGGCAGTGATGTCGGTCTTTCCCGTCCGGAAGGTCTTGATCCGGCCTGCGGCCTGAGCCGCAAAGCTTACCGGCTTTCCGAGGCGCAGGCCCAGGCGATTCTTGACCTGCGCCTGCACCGGCTGACCGGTCTGGAGCAGGAAAAGTTGCGCGACGAATACCGCAATATTCTAAAAACCATCTCCGGTCTTCTGGATATTCTGCAAAGTCCGGACCGACTGATGCGCGTAATTCATGATGAATTGATTTCGATCCGCGATCAGTACGGCGGCAAGCGCAGAACCGAAATTGTTCAAAACCGCGTGAGCCTCCGCCTCGAGGACCTGATTGTCGAGGAAGACATGGTGGTTACGTTGTCCCACGCGGGGTATATCAAGGCCCAACCCTTGAACGATTACCGTGCCCAGCGGCGTGGTGGCCGTGGCAAGACCGCCACGCGCATGAAGGAAGAGGATTTTGTCGAAAAGCTGCTCATCGCCAACACCCACGCCACTGTTTTATGTTTCACCAGTCTCGGCAAGGTGTACTGGCTCAAGGTCTATGAAATCCCGCAGGCCGGACGCAGTGCGCGCGGTAAGCCGATTATTAATCTACTATCGCTGAAACCGAACGAACAGGTAAACGCCATCTTGCCGATCATGGGCTTTACGGCGGGCCACTTTGTGTTTATGGCGACGTCGGACGGCACAGTGAAGAAAACGGCGCTTACGGAATTTTCTCGTCCTCGCTCAAACGGAATTATTGCCATAGGGCTTGGCAAAAACAGCCGTCTTGTCGGCGTCGGATTGACAAGCGGCCAGTGCGACGTTCTGCTTTTCAGCGATGCCGGCAAAGTGGCCCGCTTCAATGAGGGGGAGGTCCGGGCAATGGGCCGCAACGCCTGCGGGGTGCGTGGTATCGCGCTCAAGAAGGGCCAGTCCGTGGTTTCACTCATCATCATCGACAAGGATGTGGTCAGCGAAGAAGCGACAGTATTGACCGCCTCCCGGAATGGCTATGGTAAGCGCACCCTGCTGTCGGATTACCCGAGCCACCGGCGTGGTGGACAGGGTGTGATTTCCATGCAGGCCAGCATCCGCAACGGACCGGTGGTGGGCGCATGTCCTGTCGGTGAGGATGATCAGGCCATGCTGATCACGGACGGTGGAACATTGATCCGTACGCGTGCGCATGAGATTTCAGTTGTCAGCCGCAACACCCAGGGCGTGCGGCTGATCGGGCTTTCCAAGGGCGAACACCTCGCGGGGCTGGAGAAGGTGGCGGAATCGGATGAAAACGGCGATTCGTGAATCGCCGGTGTTGAAGAATGGCGAGAGTATTTAATTTCGGCGCGGGTCCGGCGACATTGCCGGAAGAGGTGCTGGAGCAGGCGCGCAGGGAGCTGACGGACTGGCAGGGTACCGGCATGTCGGTCATGGAAATGAGTCACCGCGGCAAGGAATTTCTCTCCATCGCCGAGAAAGCCGAGGCGGATCTGCGTGAACTGCTTTCCGTGCCGTCGAATTATAAGGTCTTGTGGCTGCAGGGCGGCGCCACGGCGCAATTCGCCATGGTTCCCCTGAATCTGCTGAAGGGGAAGAAAAAAGCGGACTATATCAATACCGGCTCCTGGTCGAAGAAGGCGATCACAGAAGCGAAAAAGTTTTGCACAGTCAATGTCGCTGCAAGTTCCGAATCGACCCGTTTCACGAATATTCCCGCTCAGAACGAATGGAGACTCGATTCGGACGCCGCCTACGTGCACTATACCCCGAATGAGACGATCGGCGGCGTGGAATTTCACTGGATACCGGAGACGGGAAGTGTCCCGCTGGTTGCGGATATGTCCTCCACGATCTTATCGCGCCCGATAGACGTATCACGGTACGGTGTGATCTATGTGGGGGCGCAAAAAAACATCGGGCCCGCGGGGCTGGCGCTGGTCATCGTTCGCGAGGACCTGATCGGTGGCGCCGCGCCCGGCACCCCGAGCATGATGGATTACAAGACTTACGCAGACAGTAATTCGATGTACAACACCCCGCCAACCTTTGCCTGGTATATGGCCGGTCTGGTGTTCGAGTGGCTGAAACGGCAAGGTGGGCCGGCGGCCATGGCCGAAATCAATCGGCGCAAGGCCGACAAGCTTTATACCTTCATCGAGGCCTCCGGCGGTTTTTACCGGAGCCCGGTTGCGCCCGGTTGCCGTTCGTGGATGAACGTCCCGTTCACGCTGGTGGACCCCGCCCTCGACGCGCCTTTTCTCGAGGAGGCGAAGGCCGCGGGTTTGTTACAGCTTAAGGGCCACCGGTCGGTGGGCGGGATGCGGGCAAGCATCTATAACGCCATGCCTGAAGCAGGTGTGGATACGTTAATTGCCTTCATGCAAGAATTTAGTAAGAAAAAAACTTAGATATTGTGTATAAAATATTGATATTGAATAATATTTCTCCGCTCGGTTTAGCGCGATTGCCGGCCGATTGTTTCCGTGTCGGAACCGATGTCAAGGATCCGGACGCCGTTCTATTGCGCTCGTTTAATATGCATCATATGGAGGTACCCAAAAGCCTTAAAGCCGTGGGGCGCGCCGGGGCCGGCGTCAACAACATTCCCGTGGATAAAATGAGCGCTCTTGGCGTGCCGGTGTTCAATGCCCCGGGCGCGAACGCCAATGCCGTCAAGGAATTGGTCGCGGCGGGCCTGTTTCTCGCCTCCCGGCACATCTGCGAGGCTTGGGATTATACCCGTCATCTCCAAGGGACGGACGCCGAAATCCACAAGGCGATCGAGGCCGGGAAAAAGCAGTTCGCCGGTTTCGAGCTGCCCGGGCGCACCTTGGGCGTGATCGGCCTCGGCGCGATCGGGCGCAGTGTGGCCAATGTCGCCGTGTCGCTGGGTATGAAGGTGATCGGTTTTGATCCCGGGTTGACCGTTGAAGGCGCGTGGCAGCTTTCCGCGGATGTCAAAAAGGCAGCGGCCCTCGAGGAATTACTGCGCAACGTGGATTTCGTCACTTTCCACGTACCGTTGAGCAATAGCACGCGCGGCATGATTAATGCTGAAACCCTGAAGCAGATGAAAGACGGTGTGGTGATTCTGAATTTCGCGCGCGAGGGTATCGTTGATGATAGGGCGGTGGCCGACGCGATCAAATTGGGCAAGGTATATGCCTATGTATGCGACTTCCCAAGTAATTTATTGAAGAATCACGAGCGGGTGATTACGCTGCCGCACCTTGGCGCCTCGACACGGGAAGCGGAAGAGAATTGCGCCATCATGGTGGCCGAGCAGGTACGGGATTTTCTGGAAAACGGCAATATACGCAATTCCGTTAATTTTCCCGAGGTCATTGTCGCACGCGGGTCAAACCACAGGTTGGTTGTGGCCAACGCCAATGTCCCGAATATGCTGGGACAGATTTCCGAGGCCTTTGGCCATGCCAGCCTTAACATTCATGACATGGTAAACATGTCCCGAGGCGAACTCGCATACACCCTGGTTGATCTTGACAGCCCGATACCAGCCTCCGTCAGGGATCGGATTATGGCGATTGACGGTGTGATGATGGTGCGCATCATTGAGACGCCGAGTACGTCGTGATAATTACATTTCACCAAAACAAAGTCCCACAGGACGAATAGATCCGTGAATGATGAGCAGCGATTGGAGAGACTCCGCAATCAGATTGATTCGCTGGATGAGCGCATCCAGGATCTGATCAACAAGCGCGCGCGTTGCGCCCAGGATATCGCCAGGATCAAAGAGCAGTCCGGTGCTGATAATCTCGCAGGGGGCAACAATTTCTATCGCCCGGAGCGCGAGGCGGAGGTCCTGCGTCGTGCGCTGGAACGAAACCAGGGGCCTTTGGCGAACGAAGACATTGCCCACCTGTTTCGTGAAATCATGTCTGCTTGCCTGGCGCTCGAATCAACGCTGAGGATCGCTTTCCTCGGGCCGCAGGGCACGTTCACCCAGGAAGCGGCGCTCAAGCATTTCGGTCATTTCGTCAAGACCGTGCCGCTTGCGGCAATTGACGACGTTTTCCGCGAGGTTGAATCGGACAACGCCCATTTTGGTGTGGTGCCTGTAGAAAATTCCACTGAGGGTGTGATCAGTCATACCCTTGATATGTTATTGAACTCCTCGCTCAAGATCTGCGGGGAGGTGGAATTGCGCGTGCATCACCATCTTTTAAGCAAAGGGAATGATCTAAAAAGGATCAAAAAAGTGCTCTCACACCAGCAATCATTGGCACAATGTCGCGAATGGCTGGATGCCAATCTGCCAAGGGCGGAGCGCGTCGTCGTTAACAGCAACGCCGAGGCAGCTCAACTTGCCGCTGAAGACGAGGACCTCTCCGCCGTTGCCAGCGATTCCGCGGCGGCAATTTATCAGCTCAATATCCTGGAACGGAATATTGAAGACAAGCCGGACAATACCACCCGTTTTCTGGTTATCGGCCGCTTGGAGACGAACCCTACCGGAAACGATAAAACCAGTCTGGTTTTGTCCGGCAGGAATAAGCCCGGCGCGCTGTACAGCCTGCTGGCGCCCGTCGCCAAACACAAGATTAATATGACACGGATCGAGTCACGACCTTCGCGCCAAAGCAGATGGGAGTATGTGTTCTTTTTTGATATCGACGGCCACGTGAAGGACGGTAAGGTGCGCAAGGCATTGACTGAATTGGAACATGAGGCCGCGTTCCTGAAATGGCTGGGCTCCTATCCTAAGGCAGTCGTGTAACGTCCATGGCGGCGGACATACTTGCCCTTGCCGCACCCGGTGTGCGCGATTTGCAACCCTATCAGCCGGGGAAATCTATTGAAGAACTGGAGTACGAATACGGCATCCGCGATGCCGTGAAGTTGGCCAGCAATGAAAACCCGCTCGGCGCGAGCCCGCGCGCAATTACCGCCGCGCGCGAGACGCTGAATGACGCGATGCGCTACCCAGACGGTAACGGCTCTTACTTGAAAACGGCGTTGGCGAGTAAACTCGGCATCGCAACGAATCAGATCACGCTGGGCAACGGCTCCAATGATATCCTGGAACTGGTAACACGGGCGTTTGTCTCGCCGGATAACGAGGTGATTTATTCCGAGCATGCCTTTGCGGTCTATCCGATTGTGACGCGCGCCGTCGGGGCGTGCGCAGTGGTGACAAAGGCTAGGAATTGGGGACATGATCTGCAGGCGATGCGCAAGTCGGTTACGGCGCGTACACGGGTGGTGTTTATCGCCAATCCCAATAACCCAACCGGAACATGGTTGCCGGTCGACGAGCTTGAGGAGTTTATTAGCGGATTGCCGGACCATGTTCTGATTGTTGTAGATGAGGCGTATTTTGAATATGTGCAGGAGTCCGGATACTCCGATACCGTGAAATGGGTCGGGCGCTTTCCCAATTTGCTCGTCACGCGCACGTTTTCCAAGATCCATGGGTTGGCGGGCCTTCGCATCGGGTACGGCATCGCAGGTCCCGCGCTGACCGATGTGCTTAATCGCGTGCGTCAGCCGTTTAACGTTAACAGCTTGGCGCTTGCCGCGGCCCGGGCGGCGCTCGACGATCAGCGGCATGTCGAGCGCAGCATGCAGCTCAACCGGGATGGGATGCGCCAATTGACCGAGGCATTTGATGCAATGGGGCTCGGCTACATCCCGTCGGCCGGAAATTTTGTCTGTCTGGATATGGGCAGTCCGGCGGGCCCAGTTTACCAGGCGCTTCTGATCCATGGGGTGATCGTACGTCCGGTGGCCAACTACGGCATGCCTAATCACCTGCGCGTCACTGTCGGGTTGCCGGAAGAGAATGGACGGTTTATTGGAGCGCTTAAGAAAATATTGGGTGAGGGGTGAGATGTAGATGGTGAGCTTGTTTTGTATCCTCACTCCTTGCTTCGCACTGTTGAAATGATGATTAACAAACTGACCATCATTGGCGTTGGTCTTATCGGCGGATCGCTGGCGCGCGCACTGCGCAAAGGTGGGCATGTGCGTGAGGTAATGGGTTACGGACGCAATTTGGCCCATTTACAGGAGGCGGTTGGTCTCGGCGTCATCGATCACGCCGCGGTGACCTTGAAGGAGGCCGTGCGTGAGGCGGACCTGGTTGTGGTTGCCGTGCCGGTCGGCAGCATACCGGAAATTCTTTCAGAACTGGCTCCAGGGCTGGAGGACGGGACCATTGTCACCGACGTGGGCAGCGTCAAGGTGCCGGTGATAAAAGCCGCACAAGCGACCCTGGGCGCACGGTTTCCATTTTTTGTACCCGGTCATCCGATCGCGGGGACCGAGTGCTCCGGTGTCAGGGCGTCAGACGTCGATCTCTTTCGCCGCCGCCGCGTGATCCTGACGCCGGAACCGGAGACCGATGCCGCGGCGGCGGCGAGGGTACGGACGATGTGGCAGGCGGTGGGCGCCGAGGTCGTCACCATGGCGGCGGATCGCCACGACCGGATCCTCGCGGCCAGCAGTCATCTGCCGCACATGCTGGCCTATGCCCTGGTGGAAATGATGGTGCGCATGGACGACCATCGGGCGATTTTTGATAACGCCGCCGGGGGATTCCGTGACTTTACCCGCATCGCGTCCAGCGACCCTGTTATGTGGCGTGACATTTGTCTGGCCAATCGCGAGATGCTTGTTACGTTGTTGCGGCAGTATCGGAACGACCTGGGCGCGCTTGCCAAGGCGATTGAAAAAGGTGACGGCGAGGCGCTTTTGGAACTTTTCGCGCGCGCCAAACGCGCACGCGACACCTTGTTAACAGATGATAAGTTATAAAATTCGTTATCCGCAGATTTCGCAGATAAAAATCTATAAATAATCTGTGCTAATCTGTGAAATTTGTGGACTATTTTTTATGAGACACGAATGAGTCCCGCTGTTAATAGAGCTAATCAGCTGATCAATTACCTCGTGCAGCCGGGCGGTCGGCTCACCGGACGGGTGCGGGTACCGGGGGATAAATCCATTTCCCATCGCGCCGTGATGTTGGGCGCGTTGGCGGAGGGCACAACACGCATCAACGGACTCCTGGAAGGCGAAGATGTGCAGCGCACGCTCGAGGCGTTTCGCGCCATGGGCGTATCCATCACCGGTCCGGAAAAGGGCCGTTTGATCATTCACGGCGTGGGACTGCATGGGCTAAAGGCTCCCCGACATGCACTCGACATGGGCAATTCCGGCACCGCCATGCGACTGATGGCAGGTCTGCTTGCCGGACAGGATTTTGATTCCGAACTGATAGGTGATGCCTCGCTGAGCAAACGACCGATGACGCGCGTCACCGATCCGCTGTCGGCCATGGGCGCTTCGATCACCACCACCGGAGACGGACGCGCGCCGCTGAAAATCCAAGGTGGGTGGCGGTTGCACGGCATTGATTACCGGCTGCCCGTGGCCAGCGCCCAGGTGAAATCCGCCTTGTTGCTGGCGGGGCTTTATGCCGAGGGCGAAACCACCGTGACCGAGCCCGCACCCGCGCGTGATCATACCGAGCGCCTGTTGCGCGGCTTCGGTTATGCCGTCGAAACCCAAGGATCGATTGTTAAGCTGCGCGGTGGGGGCCGGTTGCAGGCCCATGAAATCGACGTGCCCGCGGATTTGTCATCGGCCACCTTTTTTCTCGTCGGCACCGCCATTACTCCGGGTTCCGACTTGCTGCTGGAGCACGTGGGCGTCAATCCCACGCGCATGGGGGCCATGAACGTATTGCAGCGCATGGGCGCGGATATTAAAACCGTGAATCCCCGCGAAGTGGGCGGCGAACCGGTCGCCGATATCCGTGTGCGCAGCTGCCCGTTGCACGGCATTGTGATTCCTGAAGACCAAGTGCCGTTGGCGATCGATGAGTTCCCCATCCTGTTTATTGCCGCCGCCGCGACCTCCGGCGAGACGGTTTTGCGCGGCGCCAAGGAGTTGCGCGTGAAGGAGAGCGACCGGATTTCGGTCATGGCCCAGGGACTCAGACGGCTGGATATCGACGCACAGGAGACGCCGGACGGCATGGTGATACAAGGCGGCGCGATGAAAGGCGGCGAAGTCGACAGCCACGGGGACCACCGTGTGGGCATGGCGTTCGCTATCGCGGGCCTGCGGGCAAAGGAAACGATAATCGTCCGCGACTGTAAGAACATCGATACCTCGTTCCCGGGTTTCGTGGCGTTGGCGGGGCGTGCGGGGTTGCAGATTACCGTGAACCGTGAGTCGTGAGCCGTAAAACACCTCACCCCTCACGCCCCACCCCTCACGAACCCGTTCCGGTGTTAACCCTCGACGGTCCCAGCGGATCGGGCAAGGGCACGGTCGGGCTACGGCTCGCTAGCAGGTTGGGATGGCACTTTCTGGACAGTGGCGCCCTGTATCGGCTGCTGGCGCTGCGTGCCGCCCAGTCAGGCACAAGTATTAAGGACACGGCCGGACTTTCACGGCTGGCGGAAACCATGGACATCGCTTTTGAGCCTCAGCCGGAGGCCTCTCTCCGAATTTTACTCGACGGCCAGGAGGTCGGCGAGGCCATCCGCACCGAAGACAACGGCCGTCGGGCCTCGCTGGTGGCGGCGTTGCCTGAGGTGCGCCGCGCTTTGCTGAAAAAGCAGCATTCCTTGCGCCAGCCGCCTGGTCTGGTGGCGGACGGGCGGGATATGGGCACCATCGTGTTTCCGGATGCCATACTTAAGATATACCTGACGGCAAGTACCGAAATCCGGGCCGAACGCAGGTATAAGCAGTTGATGGAAAAGGGATTCGATGTTAACCTTCGCCGGCTTTTGGACGAGATTCGTGAGCGCGACGCGCGTGACACCGAGCGCGGGGTGTCTCCGCTCAAGCCCGCGCGAGACGCCTGGATTCTAGACACCTCCACGCTGAGTATTTCCGAGGTAGCCGATCGTATCTATGGGCGGCTGCAGCAAAAGTGGCCACAGGCGGGGCGCCCCAAGAAGGGGCCGGACAAACGCGAGGTGTAACGGAATCAGCCCTGATCGTCGACTGATTGAAACGGTAACCGGCAACGCACGTTGCCGGTGAGGATAAATTTGTTGGATTAATAAAATATGACTGAGAGTTTTGCCCAACTATTTGAAGAGAGTCTGAATAAGATCCACCTGCAGCGCGGTGAGCTCATTACCGGTGAAGTCGTGCATGTCGGTAACGACGTGGTGATTGTCAATGCCGGCCTCAAGTCGGAGGGCGTAATTCCCGCCGTTGAATTCAAAGACAGTCGGGGAGACATGACCGTCAAGGTCGGAGATCAAGTCGAGGTGGTGATCGAGGATATCGAAGACGGCTCTGGCGAGACCCGGTTATCGCGTGAAAAGGCCTGTCGCGCCAAGGCGTGGGAAGAGCTGGAGAAAGCCTACGAAGACCAGTCGATTGTGACCGGTATCATGACCGGTAAGGTGAAAGGCGGTTACACTGTCGCTGTCAATTCAGTCCGCGCATTCCTCCCCAGTTCCCTCGTCGACGTCCGGCCGGTACGCGACCCCAGCTATCTCGAAGGCAAAGAACTCGAATTCAAAGTAATCAAAATCGATCGCAAGCGTAATAACGTCGTCGTCTCGCGTCGCGCGGTGGTCGAGAAAGAAATATCGGCCGAGCGCCAGGCGCTTCTTGCCAACCTCGAGGAAGGACAGGTCGTTCAAGGTGTGGTCAAGAATCTGACGGATTACGGCGCTTTCGTCGATTTGGGAGGGATCGATGGTCTGTTGCATATTACCGACTTGGCCTGGAAGCGCGTGAAACACCCCTCCGAGGTGCTCAAGATCGGTGACGAAATCGAGGCCAAGGTGCTGCGTTACGACCGTGAGCGCAACCGCGTTTCTCTGGGGTTAAAGCAACTCGGTGATGATCCATGGGTGGATATCACCCGACGTTACCCGGAAGGCGCACGCCTGTTCGGAAAAGTGACGAATATCACCGACTACGGTGCCTTTGTTGAGATCGAAACCGGGGTCGAGGGCTTGGTCCACGTGTCCGAGATGGACTGGACCAATAAAAACATTCATCCTACCAAAGTTGTGCAGTTGGGCGACGAAGTGGAAGTAATGGTACTGGACATCGACTCGGAGCGCCGCCGCATTTCACTCGGCATGAAACAGTGTCAACCGAATCCCTGGGAGGAATTCGCAGGCAACCATAATAAGGGCGACAAGATCAAAGGTACCATTAAGTCCATCACGGATTTCGGTGTATTTGTCGGCATGGAAGGCGGGATAGACGGTTTGATCCATCTTTCTGATTTGTCCTGGGCGCGCCCGGGAGAAGAAGCAGTTCGTGATTACAAGAAAGGTGACGAGTTGGAGGCGGTTGTTCTCGCGGTTGACCCGGAGCGTGAGCGTATTTCGCTTGGGATCAAACAGCTGGAAGGTGATCCGTTTTCAAGCTATGTTTCCAAACATGGCAAGGGAAGCATCGTAAAGGGAACGGTAGCCAGTGTTGAGGCAAAAGGCGCTATAATTAAATTGATAGACGAGGTTGAGGGTTATTTACGTGCCTCCGAGCTTTCGCGAGACAAAATCGGAGACGCGCGTTCCGTGCTCAAAGAAGGTGATGCGGTCGAGGCGAAAATCACGACCATCGATCGCAAAAACCGCAAAATCTCGCTTTCCGTAAAGGCCAAGGATCTGGAGGAGGAAAATGAGGCGGTTCAGGAATATACCCGTAAATCAGGCGCTGTGGCATCTACCTTGGGCGACAAACTAAAGGAAAAACTTGGCGACAAAAACAGTACGGAAACTCCCTAGTACCGTTTTTTACCACTTGAAATCCTTCTGCTTATTTTATATAGGTAGACGAATATGACTAAATCAGAACTTATCAATTTGCTGGCGGCGAAACAGCCGCAACTCGAACCCAAGGATGTGGAGCTTGCAGTAAAGGAGTTGCTGGAACAGATGTCCGGGGCACTCGCTGCGGGTGAACGGATCGAGGTGCGTGGTTTTGGCAGTTTTTCATTGCATTACCGTCCGCCGCGGACCGGCCGAAATCCCAAGACAGGCGCCGCTGTCCAGGTCCCGGACAAGTTCGTCCCCCATTTTAAACCCGGTAAGGAGTTGAGGGAGCGCGTCAATAACGGGACAAGTTAACTTATTGCAGATTTGCGCCTATGCCAAGGGCGAAGATACGAGCACCCCTGAAAGGTAAAGACGGCATTCGGGCCACCAATGCCGTTTTTTTATGGCT
>FXBF010000203.1_pt1 | contig 19089 bp, 15 predicted proteins | sample 5335321 | NCBI WGS metagenome assembly FXBF01 (sample SAMEA103928391, study PRJEB20085) | sediment metagenome | isolation source: sediment
CACCACCCCCACAGGGACCCCGCACCACGATCTGCGCGCCTTCAGCGGTCCGGTAGCGCAGCTTGGCGGCAAAGTTGACGAGCGTGTCGAACGAGGAGGCGATGAAGTCGATGAACTGCATCTCCGCCACCGGCTTGAAGCCCATCCGGCTCGCCCCGATCGCCGCGCCGACGATGGCGGCCTCGCTGATCGGCGTATCGATCACGCGATCCTCGCCGAACCTCGCGCGGAAGCCTTCCGTCAGCTTGAAGGCACCACCGTAGAGGCCGACATCCTCGCCGAGGATGAAAACCGCCTCGTCGGCCTCCATCTCCTCCCACAGACCCTGACGGAGGGCCTCCAGGTAGGTGACCGCTTTCTCCTCTCTATGCTCGATCTGTGCGATCACGCCCTCCCGCTCTCGGCTCGCCCGCGTCCAGCCTGACGATAGCGGGCAAATGTAATGGGCCCCCTCCTCGACTTCAAACGGGAACCGACCGCAGGGGCGCCTCCAGCACCGTCACACCACCCTCGGCTTCCCGGTCGGCCCAGCGCAACGCCGCCGGCGGCTCGACCTCGCGCCGGACGTAGCCCAGGCCGATGGGGCCGAACTCGGGTGAAACGACGCGTGACGTCACCACGCCTACGTCCTTCCTCTCGTCGTACAGGTTCGCGCCAGCTGTGGGCAGCTGGTTCGCGAACCTCAGGCTTCTCAAGCGGCGGTTGACGTGACCGCGGAAATGGACGCGGGCCACGACTTCCTGACCTAGGTAGCATCCCTTGTCATGGGAAATCGCCACGTCCTCGAGTCCGGTCTCCTGCGCCAGATTCGAGTCGCTGATGTCGATGCCGTAGCTGGGGATTCCCCACTCCACGCGCACCACCTCCAGCGCCCGGCTTCCCGAGGCGCGGCCGCCGCGCCCGGTCACGGCGGCCAGCAGCCGCTCGGTGAGCCGAGCGACCGCTCCATCGGGGACGATCAGCTCCACTCCGTCGGGAGCCAGAAGGCGGTCGCGGATCACCACGACAGGCGTGTCCCCGGCGACGATCTCGCGCACGCCGAGATGGTCCTCGGGCAGCTCCGTACCGAGCACCTCGAGCGCCGTCGCAGCCGCTTCCGGTCCGTAGAGCCCCAGCTGGTGAAGCGCGTCGCTCGCATCCTCGAACGTGGCGTAGAGCGGCGGTAAGTACTTGCGGAACGCGTCCAGCAGGTTTCTCAGCCCGCTGCGGGGAACATCGAGGAGCATGTGATCGGAGCGGGCGAAGACGCGCAGATCGGTGAGCACGCGGCCCTTCGGCGTGAGCAGCATGGCGTGCCGGCCGGTGTCCTCCAGGTCGGTCACCTGGTTAGTCAGGAGGCCGTTCAGCATCTCGGCGCGACGCTCACCGGCGACCCGCACGACAGCGCGGTCGGCGCGCGACACGAGGGCACAGCTCTCGAGGAGAGACCTGTACTCGGCCTCCTTGTCCCCGAAATCGGGTGGGGCTTCCAGGAGATCTGGTGTTTCTCGACTCATCGACAAGCAGATCACCCCTACTCGTGATGACAAAACAGCGCCCGCGGCCCGACGGCCGCAGGGCGCCGTTTTGTACCCCCCTGCTAGACGGAGGGTTCTGTGCTAGCTACCGCGGACCATACCGCTGTAGTCGACCACAAGGGCGACCCGGCGGTTCTCGATCCCGGTGACGCCAGGACCACGCGCGCCCGGTACCACCTGACGGTTGGCAGCCTCACCGTAGCTGACCGTCTTCACCTGGTCAGGCGTCAGACCCCCAACGGTGCTCAGGTAGCTCTTGACCGCATCCGCGCGCTTCTTGCCCAAGCGCTTGTTGTAGGCCTCGCTGCCCGCCGGGTCAGCGAACCCCTCGACGGTGATCAGCGCATCGCCGTAGAACTCCTTGACCACCGCGGCGAAGCGATTCAGCAGCGGCTTGTCCAGCTCGCGGATCTCAGACTCGTCGAACCCGAAGTGCACCGGGACATCGAACTTGATCATCCCCTGCATCTTCTCCACGGTCGTGTTGAAGTCGTTCCGCAGCGACCTCAGCTCAGACTCGAGGTTGCTGACCCGACCGTCGACCGCGTCGATGCGATCCCCGAGCTGCTTGTCCGCGGCCTGGGACTCCGAACGAACCTGCGCGAGCTCGGCGTCCATCTCGTCAGGCTTGACGTACGAGCAACTGGCCAATCCCAGTCCAACTACGCCAAACACTGCGGTGGTCGCCATCCGCACATGCCGTCTAACCATCGCTCCTCCTCCTGGCTATTGCGTGACAGAGCCTCCGGCTCCTCAACGTCCGCGTCGAGGCTCGGAGTCGAGGCCGAAACAGCGAGCCTCGCGTGGCCGTACGGGTCCTCGACGTTTCCGTGCGTCCCTTTATTCCGCCCAGGCCTGCGCCTTGCGCATGCCGACTCTTCGCCGGGCAAGATCGCACGCGGGTGCAGCCTTGAATAAGCGGGCTAGGACCTGGGGCCTAACAATATGTGGCCCAAGTCGCCGCTTCGCAACCAGTAGCGTGGGGCTCGGATGTAAGATGCCCTTCAATTTGACGGGCTCCCCGCTGCAAGCGAGATTTCTCCTATGAATGACACTACAAACATGGTGGCACCCCCGAAGCGGGTCAAGCTGACCGACATCTCCTCGCGCTCCTGGGAGCACCCGGCGGACCGGGCCGCTCTGCGCAGCCTGGAAGCGATACCAGGCTTCCCGGAGATCGTTCGCAAGATCGTGGGTCTCTTCGGCGAGCGGGGGCTTCGTCTATTCTTCCAGGCCAACGCCGTTCGTGTAACGCGCGGTCAGTACGGTTGGGTCCACGACCTTCATTTGCGGGTGCTGGACACCCTGGACCTCGGCTGGGAGCCGGAACTCTACATCTCTCAGACGCCGTTTCTGAACGCGGGAGCCCTCGGCGTCGATGAGCCTTTCGTGTTGATCAACAGCGCCGCGCTCGACGTGCTCGATCGCGATGAATTGGAGACGGTGCTTGCGCATGAGGTCGCGCACATCGCCAGCGATCACGTTCTCTACCGCACGGTCTTCACCTTGCTCATCCTGCTCGGGCAGCGGCAGCTCCCCATCGCCGGGATAGCGATACAGGCGATCATCCTCGCCATGTCGGAGTGGAACCGTAAGAGCGAACTGTCGTCCGACCGCGCGGCGCTGTTGGGGACCCAGAACCCTGAGGCTGTCATGAGCGCGCAGATGAAGCTGGCCGGTGGGAGCCACCATCACGGTGAGAGCCTGAACCTGAACGAGTTCCTGCGCCAGTCCGACGAGTACGAGGTGGACGACAGTCTCGGGGATGCCGTGTTCAAGGTGATGAACCTGCTCGGTTCCACGCACCCGTTCCACGTGCTGCGGGTCGGGGAGGTGCGCCGCTGGATCAGAGAGGGCCATTACGACCGCATCTTGAGAGGCGAGTACGTGCGACGCAGCGAGGATCAACGCGCCTATAAGGAAGACGCGAAGGAAGCGGCCGGTTACTACGGAGAGGCGGTCAAGAAGGCGATTCGCAAGGTGAGCCGGGCGCTGGACGACCTCGCGAGAGGCGGGCCCACCGACCTCTAGTTGGCCCCGCGTTTTGGGCCGGCCTATGTGCTACGTCAATCGTCCCAAGGCATCCGCTGCGGCGCGCAATCCTTCCACGATGTGCTCGTCCGGCGTTGCGAACGACACCCGCAGAAAACCGTCCTGCATGAACGCCACGCCGGACAACGTCACAACGCCGGCGACGCGGACCAGGTACGCGGCGACCTCGTCGGACGTCTCGAGCACCAGGCCATCGGGGGCCGTCTTCCCGAGCGCTTGCCGCACGTCCCAGAACGAATAGAAGCTTGCCGGCGTCGGCCAGACTGTCACCAGCGGCAGCGCCTCGGCCTCGGCGAGCAACAGGTCGCGCTTGCGCTGCAGGTCATCCCTGAGCTCCGGATCGTACGGTCGCGAGATCGCGGCCAGCGCCGAGTGCTGGGTGGGGAGCGCCGGCCCGGCGGTGTAGTGGCTCTGCAGGTTCGCCATGGCCTGGTTCACATCGGCGGGCGCCACCGACCAGCCGATGCGCAGGCCGCCGGTGCGCCGGAAGTTCTTCGAGATGCCGTCCACCTGGATGAGCCAGGGCCGAGTCTCGTCATCGATGCGCGGTTCCGGATAGTCTCTCCCGTCGAAGAGGAGCCGCCAGTAAAGCCTGTCCAGCACGAAGAAGATACGATGCTCCACACACACCTGAAGCAGCGCGTCCACCTCTTCGGCGCTGTAAAGCTGGCCCGTCGGATTCACGGGGCTGTTCAGCAGGAAGAGCTTGGCGTGGGGGCGCATCTTCAGGTTCCGCTTCAGATCGGCGGCTGTGACTTTCAGGTGGCTCGCAGTCTTGGCCTGCGGCAGCACCATTATCGGGCTCGCGTAGGCCGCAATGGCCAGCGGTTGGTAGCTCACCCAGGGAGCCGCGTCGAATAGCACGGTGTCGGCCGGGTTGCAGATGGCCAAGAAGACGTTGAAGATGCTTTGCTTCGCGCCCGCCGTGATCACCACATTATCCGTGTTGTAGCGATCTCCCACACCCAACCAGTCGATGACAGCCTGCCGTAGTTCCGGAAGCCCGGCCGGATCGCCGTACATCGTCTGACCCTCGCGGTACGCGCGCTCGCCCGCCTCGCGGATGTGGTCGGCCAGCTCGCCCTTGGTCTCTCCCAAGCCGAAATCGTAGACCGGAAGGCCGAGCCTGGTGCGCTCGCCTGCCAGACGTTTCAGCTCGAGAGTCAGTGAGGGACGGAACTTGCTGAGCTTAGCGGAGATCCGTTCGCGCTCGTTCATCGGCGGCTCCCGACAGCGCCATTGGGGGTGAAGCGGCTGCGGCTGGACGATATGACCGGGGCTCGCGAGCGATAATAACCCCGGCGGCGGGCCCGGTCAAAGCATCTCCACGCGCAGAGGCTTTGCGCCGGCCCGAGGCGTCCTCACCTGTCCAGGAACGGCTGCCGCGGCAGGAGCGTTTAGCAGGCGAAGGGAAGACGAGCGAAGAAAGAGCACATAGAGCAATGATGAAGGTACTGATCATCAAGTTACTCGAGGCCAAGCTCGCCAGATTCAGAGCCTGGCTTCTCGCAAGAGGCACCGCCGGGCAGGAGACTCGCTGCGGCGAGGGTTGCTACGAGTTGAGCGATGGGACGGAGATTCCCCTCGGCGATCCGGGCATCTCACCGAGGCGATTACGTTCCATGACTTCACTACTGCGCAAGAAGGAATGGAAGCTGTGGCTTTCCCGTTCCACCCGATGCTCACTAATTTGGACGCTAATAGGACACGCTTTTGGTTGCGTGCCTCGTCAGGACACTACGGGGCCGTAACGGCTCCACCGGAGTGACGCAGATGCAGCTTCCCCTCCCACCGCACTTCGATCCCGACTCCGTCGGCGAAGTATGGCGAGTTCCTTACGCGCAGCGCGCCAATGAGGCTGCGGCCTGGGCGGATGAGCACGACCTGCAGCCGGCCTCCGAGGACGAGGCTGAAGTGTGTCTGGTGCTGGTGGACTGCCAGAACACGTTCTGCATTCCGGGCTTCGAGCTGTTCGTAGCAGGCCGCTCGGGCCGGGGCGCGGTGGAGGACAACGTCAGGCTGTGCGAGTTCATCTACCGAAACCTGGGCGTGATAACCCAGATCGCACCGACCATGGACACGCACACGGTCATGCAGATCTTCCACCCCGTTTTCTGGGTGAACGATGCCGGGGAGCATCCGGCGGGCGGCCAAACGATCATAGCGGTCGACGATGTACGGAAGGGCATCTGGCAGGTGAACCCGGCCGTGGCGCAGAACATCGCGGGTGGCGACTACGATTACTTGCAGCGCCACGCGCTGAGCTACGTGCGCGCGCTGACCGAAGGCGGGAAGTATCCCCTGCTCGTCTGGCCCTATCATGCGATGCTCGGCGGCATCGGGCACGCGCTAGTCTCCGCCGTCGAAGAGGCGATCTTCTTCCATAGCATCGCCCGGAGCAGCCAGCCGCACTTCGAGATCAAGGGGGACAACCCCCTCACCGAACACTATTCCGTTCTGCACCCGGAGGTCATGCAGGGACCCGACGGCGAGACGATAGCAGAGAGGAACGAGGCGCTGGCGAAAAAGCTGCTGGGCCTCGAGGCGGTCATCGTCGCCGGCCAGGCCAAGAGCCACTGCGTCGCCTGGACGGTCAACGACCTCCTCACCCAGATCTCCCAGAGAGACAGCGATTTGACTCGCAAAGTCTACCTGCTGGAAGACTGCACTTCGCCGGTCGTCGTCCCGGGAGTGCTCGACTTCACCGAGCAGGCCGATGAGGCATTTCAACGCTTCGCGGACGCGGGGATGCACCTCGTGCGCTCGAGCGAGCCGATCGATCGCTGGCTGGCGATCGAAAGCTAGCCCGCCGACCCCAGCCGACCTACTCCAGACCGGTCCGCCGCGGCGCCGCGCACCGCCGCGCGCCGGAAGTGTCATCTTACGTCCAGACAACGAATTACACTGTCCCGGGCTGGTGTCCGAGTTAGCGCTCTCCGTGTCCACGGACGTGTCCGCGCCCGTTCGGGCACCGAGCACAGCGCAGAGCGCACGTTCGGTTACCCCGCTCGGGCCCGCCCGTACTCCTCCTCGAGCTGAGCCAGCAGGTCACCGCGTTTCTCGTACAGCCGCCTAGGAGCGCGAGGCTCACTTCGGGCCAGGGCGTACGCGGTCAGGAGCGGCAGGCCGACGCTCACGTCCAGGTAGCAGACGACCGTGTCGGGGAGCGCCTGCGGATCCACCTTGCCCCAGCTCACGGCCTCGGAAGGCGTGGCCCCCGAGAGCCCTCCCGTGTCGGGCCGCGCGTCGGTGAACTGGATGAAGTAGTCGTGTCCCGCCTCTTCGAGCCCGAGGACTTCCTGGATCTGCGGCTCGGTCTGGAGCAGGAAGTTCTTGGGGCTGCCACCACCCATGATCACGACGGCGCTTTTGCCGGCGGATCGCTTGGCGCCCAGCACGATGGCGGCCGTTTCGTTCACATCGATGGCGGAGTCGATGCGCAGTTCACTTCCGGCCAGAGCGCCCGCCGCCACGTTCATCCCGATGCTCGAATCGCCCGGCGAAGGAGTGTAGATCGGCACGGCGGTGTCGAAGCAGGCCGCCAACAGCGACTTCCGACTCAGGCCCAACGCCTTCTCTCTCTCGAGCACGTAGCGGCCGCAGCGGTAGTGGAACTCCGCCGTCCCCATCGTCCGCTGGAACTCGGCCCCCTCGATGATCTGTCGGAAGAAGGCATCCGTGGAGAGGAGCACCTCGTAGTCGAAGAAGATGTCGTAGATACGGACGACGCCTTCCTCGCGAAGCTGGACATCGCTCACATTGGGCTTGCCGCGGCGCATCTCCAGGCCGATGCCGAAATGCACATCGTGGTAGAGGATCGCGCCGGTCGACACGATCCAGTCGACGAACCCGGCCTCCGCGAGCGGGATCAGCGCCGACATGCCGAGCCCGGCGGGCGTGAGAGCGCCGCTGAGGCTGAGACCAATCGTCACCTCGGGCCGCAGCACCTTTTCCACGAAGAGGCGGCAGGCCTCGCGTAACCGTCCGGCGTTGTAGGCGTGGAAGGCATTGTCGATGAGATCCGCGACGCTCTCGGCTCCGGTGATGGCGGCGGGCTCGATCGGCGCGCCACGGAGAAACGGGCTCGGGTTCCGCCTCGACCCTTTCGGCATGATCTTAACTCCTGCCGTCCCCTTCCATTGCCCTGTTGGCATCCACGATGATCTGTGCGGCCTTCTCCGGTGTATCGGCCGTGCGGATGATGTCGAGATCATCGGGCGAGATCTTCCCCTCCGAGAGCATGCAGTTCTCGATCCAGCGCATCAGACTCGAGTAGTAACGGTTGTTGTAGACCACCAGAGGGAAATTGTGGATCTTGCCGGTCTGGATGAGGGTGAGCGCCTCGAAGAACTCGTCCATGGTCCCGTAGCCGCCCGGGAAGATCACGAAGCCCTCCGAGTATCGCAGGAACATCGTCTTGCGCACGAAGAAGTAGCGGAACGTGAGCGTCAGATCGACATAGCGGTTGACCGCCTGCTCGAAGGGCAGCTCGATGTTCAGCCCGATGGATAGCCCCTCGCCGAGCCGGGCGCCGCGATTGCCGGCCTCCATGATGCCGGGGCCGGCTCCGGTGATGATCGCGAATCCCGCTTCAGCTAGGGAACGCGCGGTCTGCATCGCCGCCCGGTAGTCGGGATCGCTGCGTGGGGTGCGGGCCGAGCCGAACAGGGAGACGGCGTTCCCGATTCGCGCCAGCGAATCGAAGCCGTCGACGAACTCGCCCATGATCCGAAAGACGCGCCAGGGATCCTTGAGGGTCGAGTCGGGGATCGGCTCCAGCACCTCGGCGAGCCGTTCGGGAGGCCGCTCGACAACCTCTCTGATCTCCGGCTCCGTGATGCGTCGACTGAATAAGCGCTCGTCCTCCGTGTAGGCGCCGAGTGGGATACGCTTCTTAGACACCACAGTTCTCTTTCGCCTTCTTACCGAGCCGCCTTTCCTCCGTTTTTGCATCGCTATCCGTCTCCATCAGATATGCCGGCACGGCGCGGGGAGAGAGACTCTCCAGTGACCGGCGAACTTAGGACAAGAAGGCGCCAGGACGGCCGAAGCCAACCGGCCGCCCCAGCGCTCACGTCTGAGCCAAGCCGCTGTCGGTGAAGGCGCTAGTTGCCGCCCGGGCGCGGCTGCGAAACTGCCTGCCGAGCAGCAGGTCCCTCAGCCGGCTTGACCGTTCGCGACCCGCTCGAGTCTTCCATATGGACCTGTCCGTTGAAGCGGGCGCCTTCGTCCAGCTGAACCCGGCGGCTCCGGATCTCACCCTGGATGTCGCAAGTGGACTGCAGTTCCAGCCGGCTCTCCGCCGTGATGTTTCCGGAGACGCGACCGCTGATCACGCAGTCCTGTGTGACGATGTCTCCGATCACCTCGCCGCTCCGTCCCACAACAATCGACTTGCCAGCCTTGAGGGTGCCTTCGACCCGGCCCTCGACGCGAATGGTGCCGTCGGTCTCGCAGTCACCGACGATCTTCGTGCCGGCCGCGACGAGTGAGATCGCCGCCTCGTTGGGGTTCTGCTCTGGTTTTACCATAGCCTTTCGCTGTTCCTCAGACGTTGTCTTGTTTCGTCCTATCATCATGTGAGCTTATGAACCTGATCTTTGCTGAACAAGCGTGAAAGGATCGATCGGTCTCCCGTCCTGCAGGATCTCGAAGTGCAGGTGCGGTGCCGTGGAACGGCCCGTGTTGCCGGAGAGGGCGATCACTTCATTCTGCCAAATCGTATCGCCGGCGGCAACGAAGAGCCGGGATGCATGCCCATACATCGAATCGTAGCCGGAGTTCCCATGCTCGATGAGAACGTAGAGGCCGTAGACGGAATCGGACCCGGCTTCCCTCACCACACCCGCGCCGCTGGCACGGATGTAGGAATGCTGAGGCACCGCGATATCCACCCCGGGGTGCGCGCCGTCCTGTGCGTGCTGCACCTCCTGCGTCACGAACCCCGCGGTCACCAGCGGCCAACTCGTGGGGATCTCGGGGGAGAGTCCCGTGCTCGGCGCCCCAGCGACCGCCGTGGAATACGCGTCCGCTGGAAGGATCTCCTGCGGCAGGTTGGACGCCAGCACATCCGCTCCCAACATGCCCCGAATCTTGTCGTACTCGGTCTGTAGCTGGGCCAGGCTCTGCGCCAGCATCTCGACTCTGGCGTTGTCCGCCTCCAGCGTGGCGATCTGGTGCTCCAGGCCCGGCACCCGCGCGGTCTGCGCGGCGAAGTACCACCAGCTCCCCAGAACCACGGCCAGTGCGAGCGCGCCGGCCGCGCTCAAAGCCGCCCCGATGCGCAGCAACCTCGGCGTCAGCCGGATGCTGCGGGTGCGCTCGGAATCCCCGGGCACCAGTACGACCGTGTAACCGACTTCAGTATCCTTCATCTTTCCCGACTAGAGTACACGGTTTCACAAGTACGTGACGTCATACGGCCTTCAGAAAGTGTGCAACGGAGCGGATTCCTCGACGATATACGTAAACGAACTTTCGATGGGCTGCACTAGACGATGCCGCCGACCCCAACGATGATCTCGACGATGCGCTCGAAATCTTCCGCATCGCGGAAGGGAACCTCGATCCGGCCTTTGTTCGCTCCGTCCAGCTTGACGCGCGCCGACGTGCCCAGGGCCCGGGCCAGCGCCTGCTCGGCCCTGGCAGCGTAGGCGCTCGAGTGGACGTCCGCCGCGATAGCCCCTGGCTTACGGCGCTTCCCGGCGTGCCGGCGTTGGCGGACCCGCTGCTCGACCTCCCGTACCGACAGGCCGTTCTTCGCCGCCGCGCGCGCGAGATCGATCACGCGATCCTCGTCTTCCAGTCCGAGCAGCGCCCGGGCATGCCCCGCCGAGATCTTTCCACCCGCCAGCAGCTCGCGCACGGCTTCGGGAAGGCCCAGGAGCCGGATGGTGTTAGCGACGGTTGAGCGATCGCGGCCAACGCGCTCCGCCACCTGCGCCTGAGTCAAGCCGAACTCGTCCACCAGTCGTCGGTACGCATGTGCCTCGTCGAGCGGGCTGAGATCCTCACGCTGCAGGTTCTCGATGAGAGCCAGCACCAGCATGGTCCGGTCATCCACGTCGCGGACCACCACGGGGACGTGGGTCCAGCCCAACTCCTGCACTGCCTGGAACCGCCGCTCGCCGGCCACGACCTCCCAGCCGCCATCCTGAATCGGGCGCACAAGAACGGGTTGGAGGAGGCCGTTCTCGCGAATCGAGGCGATGAGCCCTTCCAGAGTCGCGCGGTCCAGGCCCTGTCGCGGCTGGAAGGGGTTCGGGCGCAGCTGCGAGATGGGAAGCTGCTCCGCCGCCTGCCCTTCCGCCGTCTCTGCGGGCAGGTACTCTCCGAGGAGGGCGCCCAGCCCTTTACCGAGTCGCTTCTGCTGCTTTCTGGCCACTGCCGTTCCTACTCATAAGTTCTTGTGCCAGCGCAAGATAGCTTGTTGCACCGGTGGAGAGGACGTCGTAGATGAGGATGGGCAGGCCGAAGCTCGGCGCCTCAGCCAAACGTATGTTCCTCGGGATCGCCGTGCGGAAGACCTTCGGTCCGAAGTACTCGCGCGCCTCTTCCGCGACCTGACGTGAGAGGTTCAGTCGCTCGCTGAACATGGTCAGGAGGACGCCTTCGATCTGTAAGACCGGGTTGAGGCCGCGCTGGACCAGCCGAATCGTGTTGAGCAGCTGGGTGAGCCCCTCGAGAGCATAGTACTCACACTGAATCGGAATCAGCACGGTGTCGGCCGCCGCCAGCGTGTTGATGGTCAGGAGCCCCAGCGAAGGCGGCGAGTCGATGATGACGTACTCGTAGCGACTGCGGATCGGCCCGAGCGCCCGGCGCAACAGGCTCTCACGACCGTGCACAGCGGCCATGGCGACTTCCGCACCCAACAGGTCGCGATTCGATGGCAGGAGGTCCAGGCGTGGGAACTGCACGCCACGGAGCAGTACGTCATCGGCGGGTATCCCATCGAGCAAGACATCGTAGATGGATCGATCGAGCTCGTCGCGATCGACACCCAGGCCGCTGGTCGCGTTGCACTGGGGATCGGCATCGATCACCAGCGTGGACTTCTCTGCGACGGCGAGGCACGCGGCCAGGTTGATGGCCGTGGTAGTTTTCCCCACGCCACCCTTTTGATTGGCGATGGCGATGACTTTCGACATTAGCAAACACCGGGCCCGGACGAGCGAAGCGGGGTGGGCTCTAGGGTTCGGGTAATTATACCCGCGGTACGCGCGTGAGGAAAGGGCCGCATGTTCCACGTGAAACAGAGAGGGGAGGGAGCAGCCAGCACAAAGGTATGTTTCACGTGAAACGGTTGCCGGGGCTGCCAGCACAAGCGCCTGCTCTGCTTGATCTTGTGCGCTGCCCCGCTATCGAGCGTCTGCCCGTCCCGCTCGCTGTAGCTTGCGGACCTCCATCATCAGGTTCTGAAGATCGCTCGGGGCCACTCCCGGGATCCGCGCCGCTTGGGCCAGGTTCAGCGGCCGGATGCGATCCAGCTTCTGACGCGCTTCGATGGAAAGACTCGGCAGCTCGAGGTAGGGAAGGTCCGTGGGAAGCTTGAACTCGCCTTGCCGATGGAGCCTCTCCGCCAGCGCACGCTCGATGGAGACGTAGCCGGCATACTTGATTTCCATCTCGGCCGCCGCCAGTGCATCGGGCTCTGGCGCACGATTTCCGGATAGCGGCCCCTCCGGACCCACCAGCTCCAACAGGCTAACCTCCGGCCGCTTCACCAGCTTGGCCAGGGCCGTGGGCGCAACGACCGGCGACGTGCCCCGGGCCACCAGATAGGGATTCACGAGGTCAGGAGGCGCCAGGGTAGCCCTGGCCCACTCCGCGGCCTCGCTCTCCCGCTCCAGCTTCCTCTCCAGGGTCCTCTGCTGCTCATCGCTCAGCAGTCCAAGCCGGGCGGCCCGCGGGCCCAGGCGCCGGAGGGCGTTGTCCTGGCGTAGCAGGAGGCGGAACTCCGCCCGGGAGGTGAACAGCCGGTAAGGCTCGTCCACGCCCTTGGTCACGAGGTCGTCGATGAGAACGCCGATGTAGGCTTCGTCTCGGTCGATGATCCAAGGCTCTCTGTCCAGCGCGGCAAGCCCGGCGTTGATACCGGCGGCGATGCCCTGGGCGGCCGCCTCCTCGTAGCCGGTGGTCCCGTTGACCTGGCCCGCGAAGTAGAGCCCGGGGAGGGCCATCACCTCGAGCGTAGGATGGAGCTGGTGCGGGGGGAAGTAGTCGTACTCGATGGCGTAGCCGGGCTGGGTCATCCGTGCCCCCTCGAGACCGGGGACGGCGGCCAGGAATTCCCGCTGCACGTCCGGGGGCATCGAGGTGGACAACCCGTTGACGTAGAGCTCGCTGGTCTCCAGCCCCTCGGGCTCCAGGAAGACCTGGTGGCGCGGCGCGTCTGGAAACTTGACCACCTTGTCCTCGATGGAGGGGCAGTAGCGGGGGCCCTGGCCGGAGATCGCGCCGCCGTAGAGGGCCGAACGCTCGAGATTTTTACGGATGATCTCCTTGACTTCCTCGCCGGCCCAGGTGATCCAACATGGCAGCTGGGGCAAGCGGGGAGATCGCACCCAGGAGGAGAAGCGGAAGTCCTCGGGGTCGCCGTCCTGTCGCCGTAGCTTGGTGACTTCGACCGTGCGTCCATCTACTCGGGGCGGGGTACCGGTCTTGAAGCGCGTCACCTCCAGGCCCAGTGCCTCGAGCTGCTCGGCGAGCTCGACTGAAGGAGCGTCGCCGGCACGTCCCGCCGCCTCGCTAATGCCGCCACCGATGTGGACCCCACCTCGCAAGAACGTGCCCGCTGTTACCACTACGCGACCCGCCCGAAACTCCGAACCGTCCTTGCTCCGAACGCCCGCCGCCCGGCCCTCTTCGATCAGGAGCCCTCGCACGGTTCCTTGGAAGAAATCCAGTCGCTCGGTCTGCTCGAGCAGCGTCCGCATGGCCCTGGGATAGAGCCAGCGGTCGGTCTGGGCCCGGGGCGCCCAAACGGCTGGGCCCTTGCTACGATTCAACATACGGAATTGAATGGACGTTCGATCGGTCGCCAGCGCCATCAGCCCGCCCAATGCGTCCACCTCGCGCACCACCGTCCCCTTCGCCACGCCTCCGATAGCCGGGTTGCAGCTCAGCTGCCCCACCCGAGCCAGATACGAGGTGATCAGGAGCGTGCCGGCGCCGAGCCGCGCCGCCGCGGCCGCCGCTTCGCAGCCGGCGTGGCCGCCGCCGACAACTATGACATCGTACTGCTCGCCCAAGTCTGCGCTCGACAAGAGAATGTTTAAGACCCGCCCAACCGCCGAACCGGTTGGCTCTTCGTCCGGTGAACGTTCATATTAGCGATAGCGGCTCGAGACGGTAGCCCTGGCCGGATGCGCCCCGATCCCCGAGAGACAAGTCTCGCTGATGTGCGCTGATCAGGAAGCGAAAAAAGCCTTCAAGGTTCACGGTCGGGTGCAGGGAGTCGGCTTCCGCTGGTGGGCCCAGCACCAGGCACGCAGCCTTGGACTGCGGGGCACCGTTCGCAACTGTGCCGACGGGACCGTGGAGATAGCCTTCGCAGGGGACAGGGAAGCGGTTGAAGAGATGCGCCGACGACTGGAAGCCGGACCGCCGGCATCCTACGTAGTCAGCCTGGAGGAGTTGGAGCCGCCGGAGCGGTTTCCCCCGGATTTCCAGATCGGCCTCTAGCCCACTCTAACTGCTTTCCTGACAATTACTTAAGGCATCGCCGCCGCGGCCGCTCATTCATCCCAACCCACCCAACCGGGACCGCGCACCACCCGGCCCGGCGTCGCTCCCGTGTGCTCCCCGTCCTTCAAGACCTGGACGCCGTTCACAAAGACACCCCGGACGCCGGTGGAATACTGGTGCGGCTCGCTGAAAGTCGCGTGGTCGATGATCTCCTCGGGATCGAAGACGACGACATCGGCATAGTAGCCGGGAGCCAGCGCCCCGCGCCGCTTGATCTTGAGATTCGAGGCCGGCAACGAGGTCAGCCTCCGCACGGCTTCTTCCAGCGACAGCACACCTTCCTCGCGCACGTACCTGCCGAGCAGTCGCGCGAAGTTGCCGTAAGCGCGGGGGTGGGGATTTGACTTCAGGAAAGCGCCCTCAGGAGCCAGCGATCCCGCATCGGAGCCGAAGCTGACCCAGGGCCGGGCGACCTTCTTCGCGATGCTCTCCTTCGACATGATGAAGTACACGGTACCGACCCGGCTGTCGTCCTCGATGACCAGGTCCATCGCCGTCTCCTCCGGTGACGTCCCCCGCATCTCCGCGACCTCAGCGAGCGTCCGGCCGGTGAGCGCCTTGAGCCGCTCGTTCTTGAACCCCACCAGCAGCAGGTTCTCCGGGGAGCCGGCCGCCAGATACAGGTTCTCCCACTCGTCGCTGGGCATGTTCATTTCCCGCTTGACCCGCTCCCGGATCGCCGGGTCCCTCAGCCGCCTCACCCATTCCTCGTGTCCACCCTCCTGCACCCAGGGTGGCATCGCCGCATCGAGACCGGTCGCGCCCGCCGTATAGGTATACATATCCGCGGTGATGCGGAGTCCTTCGGCGCGCGCCTCTTCGACTCGGGCGAACACCGAATCCAGTTTGTCCCAATTCGATTGGCCGGCGGCTTTGAGGTGGTAGATCTCCGCCGGGATCCCGGTCTCCCGGGCGACGGTGATCAGCTCTTCCACCGCCTCGAGCAACCGGTTTCCTTCGCTGCGTATGTGCGAGATATACATGCCGTCGTAGGCCGAGGCGACTCCGGCGAGCTCGATCAGCTCGTCGGTATCGGCGTAAAAGGCGGGGGCATAGATCAGCGAGGAGCCGAGCCCCAGCGCACCCTCCTCCATCGCCTGGCCCACGAGGTCCCTCATGCGCCCGAGCTCCTCGGGCGTCGGCGGACGGTCGTCATAGCCGATCTCGTGGATCCGCACCGTCGTCGCACCGACGAACGAGGCAACGTTGGTGGAGATCCCGCGCTCCACCAGGTACTCGAGGTACCCGCCCAACGTCGTCCACTCGATCTCGTACTTGATGTCGCCCTGGCGCTCGACCAGCTCCTTCTTCATCCGCTCGTTCAGCGGACCCATGGACCAGCCCTCGCCAAAGACCTCCAGGGTTACGCCCTGGCGAACGTCGCTCTGGGAGCGCCCGTCCTCGATCAGCGACTCGGTGGCCCAGCTCAGCATGTTGATGAAGCCCGGCGCGACCGCGAGGCCGCTGGCATCGATCTCGGTGCGGCCGCGCGCCTCACGCAGGTCCCCGACGGCGGCGATGGTGTCACCGACCATGCCGACATCGGCAACGAAGGGAGTGCCGCCAGGAAGACCAAGAGGCAAGCTGCCGCGAAGCGAAACGCCGACATGCGCCCTCCCGTGATTAGGCGCGCAGGTTCCCCGCTCATGCATCGCCCGCACGATGATCATCTAACGCCTCGCGGCTCGCGGCCGCAATCCGCGTCCGTCCCCAACCCTGGCCGACGACGAAGCGAATGTACCCTACTTGCCGATACAGAAATCGGCGAATATGCGTGCGAGCAAGTCTTCCGGGCCGATCACGCCCAGCAGCTCCTCGAGCGCTTGCGCTGCGCTGCGCAGGTGGGTAGCGGCGACTTCAGGAGCCAGGCCTGAGGCGCGGGCCTCGAGGAAAGACTCGACCTGGGCGCCAGCCCTGCGTAGCTCGCGCGCCTGACGCTCCCGCGTGACGAGCGGGGCCTCGGCGTCCCGAGCCCGCGCAGCGGAGAAGACCGCGTCCAGCAGATGGTCCCGGAGCACACCCAGCCCGGCACCCGTCAGAACGGAGAGCCGGACCTCCGGAAAGCCGGATCGTAAGCACGTGCCGTCCGCGGTCCAGTCGGCGAGATCGCTCTTCGTACGGACGACTACGACCGCGCCGGATCCGAGCCCAAGCAGGAAGTCGGCCTCCTCATCGGACATCACTCGATCGGCTTCCACGCAGAACAGCACCACATCAGCCGCGGCCAGATAGCGGCGCGCCACCTCGATGCCAAGGCGCTCCACGTTCCCGGTCGCGTCGCGCAGGCCGGCCGTATCGACCAAGCGGAAGGGGTAGCCGCCCAGGGAAACCACTGCCTCCACGGCGTCCCGGGTGGTGCCCGGCTCCTCCGTCACGATTGCGCGCTCGAAGCCGCAGAGCGCGTTGAACAGGCTGGACTTCCCAACGTTGGGTCGACCCGCGATCACGGTGAGCGCGCCTTCGCGCAGCAGCGCGCCGTCTGAGGCCGTCTCCAGCAGCCGGTCTATCCTGCGGGCCACATCGCGCGCCGCGGAGTCTATCTCCTCGGGCGGCACCGGCCCCTCGTCCTCTTCGGGAAAATCGATGTCGTAGGCCACAAGCGCCTGGCAGCGGATGATCGCATCCCGCAGTTCCTCGATACGGCGAGAGAGTCCCCGATCGAGCTGGTGCAGCGCGGCCCGGTGCTGGGCGGTCGACCCGCCATCCACCAGGTCGAGGATGGCCTCGGCCTGCAGCAGGTCGAGCTTGCCGTTCAGATACGCTCTGCGGGTGAACTCTCCCGGCTCGGCGGGTCGGGCGCCGGCTGCATGGATTGCCTCGAGAACCAGCTGGGGGCTCAGCGAGCCGCCGTGGCAGCTCAGCTCGAGCATATCTTCGCCGGTGTAGCTGTTCGGGGCGGGGAAGTGGGTTGCCAGCACACGATCCACAGGCACGCCGGTCTCGGGGTGCCTCAGCCAGCGGAGCGACGGCCGCCGTTCAGGCAGCCCCGCGCCTATCGTGCTGCGGATAAGCGCCGGCACCTCCGGACCCGACACGCGGACGACAGCGATGGCTGCTCGCCCGGGTGCCGTGGAGATGGCTGCTACGGTGTCCATAGGAAACCCGCCGCCGGCCGACATCGGCCGGAGCCCGCTAGGTCTTCGCCTTCTTGCCCGGCAGTGGTTGCGCGGCCGCCGCGCGCCGCTCCTTCGCCAGGTAGAGCTGCTGTGGCAGCGAAGCCAGGTTCATCGTGGCGTAGTAGAGGTTCAGCCCCGACGCGAACCTGAGGAAGAGCACGATCATAATCACCGGCAACATCCACATCATCATTTTCATCTGCGGGTTGGCCTGCGGCATCGACCGCTGGCTGATCCACTGCAGCAGGAAGATGGACGCGCCCATCAACACCGGGATGATGTACAACGGATCGGGCTGGGAGAGGTCGGGCAGCCAGAAGAACGATACCCCGCGGAACTCGATCGTATCGCGGAAGACGAAGAACAGCGCGATCAGGATCGGGAACGGCAGTAGCATCGGCAGGCAACCACCGAGCGGGTTGACCTTGTGCTCTTTGTACAGCTTCATCATCTCCTGCTGCAACCGCTGCGGTTCGCTCTTGTACTTCTCCTGGATCTCCTTCATCAGCGGCTGCACCCGCATCGTCGCCATCTGCGACCGCATGCTCTTCTGGTAGAGCGGGAAGAGCACAACGCGGATTCCGACCCCAAAGACGACGAGGATCCAGCCATAGCCCAGCCCGAAGAAGCGGTGCATCCAAACGAGCAGTACAGTGATGGCACCGGCCAGCGGCTGCAGGACCGGTTGCAGCCACTTGTAGCCGTACGGGCTGACCTCGTCAAGGTTGTGGGGCACCGCCTTGAGTCGGCCGTATTCCTGGGGGCCGATGTAGATCGTGCGTTGGAAGTCCCCCTGACGGCCGACCGGGAAGCTGGCCACACCCTGAGCGCGGTAGGGCTCCGGCAACGGAGTGATCATCAGGCCCCCGAAACGTCCGTCCTCACCGCTTTCCGGCGGCCGCACGATCGCGGTCAGGAAGTACTTGGTGCGCACCGCCACCCAGTCCAAGGGCCCGTCGAGCGTCACGCGCTGGCCGGGTTTTTTTTCGACTTTTTGCGACTGCACGCCACTGAGGCCTCTGGCCGCGAAGGCGAGGTTCGCTTTGTAGTCAGCCGTCGGGTCCCACTCGTTGCTCAGCAGGCCAGGGCCGAGGCCCATCGCCCACCAGCCCCTGGCCGGCGCTCCCAACAGCCGCCCCTCGAGCTCGACGACGTATCTGTCCGGCTGGAACGTATAGTCCAGCTCCACACGGAACTGCGTGCCCGGGTACGCATAGGTGAGCGTAAGGACCTGTGGCTCGCCGCCAGAGGCGAGCGTCAGCCCCCAGGCCGGCTGGATGTCGAACTGCACCCTTCGCAGATCGAGCGTGTCATCGCCCACCAGCCACTGGTGAGTGAAGAAGTTCTGAGCGCCGGGAGGCACGAGCTGGACCGGGGCACCCTTGGTCTCGGGCGCGAGCGACTCGAATTGGAGCATCTCCGCCGATACGAGACGCGCGCCCGTCTGTGCGAATCCGAAGCGGTAGAGCGGGCCGGTGACCCAAACGGTGTCCTCAGCGACGGTTTCGTCCGCCTGGACAATTCCCGGCATGGCCAGGGTGTCGATCGCAGCAGGCATTTCCTGCTGCCGGGGGACCGGCTCGGGCATCCGCCCGGCCGGCGCGACACCTGTTGCCTCCTCGCCCTCCGGCAGGGGCGGCCGCTGGGGCGGGGAG
>FXBF010000204.1_pt1 | contig 18942 bp, 15 predicted proteins | sample 5335321 | NCBI WGS metagenome assembly FXBF01 (sample SAMEA103928391, study PRJEB20085) | sediment metagenome | isolation source: sediment
GGCTTTGATGCCCGCCGTCCCTGGCGTGCCCCCTGCGGGTCGCCTGCGGCGGTCCTGTCGCTCCCGGCGAAATGGTCGAGCGAAGCAGGGACAGCGGCAGCGAAGAAAGGCTTGGGCCGGTACCCAAGCGCAGCAGGGGCGAGACGGAATCAGACGAAGGTCCGAGGGGTGAGCCGGACGAAGACAACGGCCCGGTGGACGGTTGTCCCGGCGAACGCCCAAGCCAGGAAGGCTTGGGCCGGTACCCAAGCGGAGCAGGGAGTGCGCAGCGCAGGGATCGTCCCGTCGAGCGGGCAGACCAGGGAGGGTCTGCCGCGGACTTGCAAGCGCAGCAGGCAAGCGAAGCGCAGCAAGGCGAAGCGCAGGGGCGGAGCGCAGCAGGGATTTTTTCAGCATCCTGCTAGAAGTCCTCGTCCTCGCGCAAGAACCGCCATTGGCCCAGGGGCAGGTCGGCGAGGCAAACGCGACCAATGCGTACACGCTTGAGGCCGATCACGTTCAACCCGACCAGGCCACACATTCGCCGGATCTGGCGCTTTCGCCCTTCCAACAGGACCATCTTGAGCTGATTCTCGTTTTGCCACGATACCTGCGCTGGCTTCAACGGTTCACCGTCGAGCGAGAGCCCGTGATGTAACTGCGCAAGACCCCTTTCATCAAGCTCGCCCTCCACTCGCACGAGATACTCCTTTTTGATGCTGGAATTTTCTCCCACCAATGCACGCGCAACGCGACCATCCTGCGTCAGCACCAGCAAGCCCGTGGAGTCGATGTCCAATCGCCCTGCCGGCGCGAGGCCTTTGCCGAGCCCAGGCCGGAATTCCTGGCGGCCTGTATTGTGCTTGTACCGCGAGGGTTTCCTGATCAACGATACCGCTGCGGGGTAACCTTTTTCCGGCTGGCCTGATACATAGCCCACGGGCTTGTGCAGCAAGACAGTAATGGCTTGTTGCTGCTGTCGGCGGGCTCTTCGGTCCAGACTGATCGCTTGTTGCGGGTCGATCTTTGTTCCGAGAGTCGTTATGCGCTGCCCGTCGACATACACCCAGCCGCGCTCGATAAAAACGTCGGCCTCCCGGCGCGAGCATAGCCCGTGCTGGGCCATTAGTTTCGACAGGCGCACCTTTTCCAATGACTTAGCTCCTTCCCCTGAGGTGCTCGGCATAGCTGTGACTCTACGGTAAAATCGAGAGCAATTCATCCGCCGTCGCTCTAGCGGCGGCGATCGTGGCAAAAACGGCGTTAGTCGTTGTGGAGAGATCAATGGCACAAAAACTGAACAAGTTCAGTTCCCGGATAACCCAGGTCAAATCGCAGGGCGCCTCGCAGGCCATGCTATACGGTACCGGCATGACGGATGAGGACATGAGCAAGGCCGAGGTCGGTATCGCCACGGTCTGGTGGGAGGGCAACACCTGCAACATGCACCTGAATCATCTGGCGGAGAAGGTCAAAGAAGGCGTCGTTGCCGCTGGCCTGGTCAGCATGCGGTTTAACACCATCGGCGTCAGCGACGGGATCGCGATGGGTACCGAGGGTATGAGCTTCTCACTGCAGTCGCGCGACCTTATCGCCGATTCGATCGAAACGGTGATGTGCGGTCAGTGGTATGACGCCAACGTCTCGATTCCCGGCTGCGATAAGAACATGCCGGGCTGCGTGATGGCCATGGGGCGGGTGAATCGTCCTGCACTCATGATCTACGGAGGAACCATCAGGGCGGGGCACTGGGACGACCGGACGCTGGACGTCGTCTCCGCGTTTCAAAGCTATGGCGAGTTCATCGTGCACAGGATCGATGAAGACACACGGCAGGCGATCGTGCGAAACGCCTGCCCCGGCGCGGGCGCTTGCGGCGGGATGTACACGGCCAACACCATGGCCTCGGCCATCGAGGCCCTGGGCATGTCGTTGCCCTATAGCGCTTCCACGCCGGCGGTGGACCCGCAGAAGCTCGACGAGTGCTATCGAGCCGGTGCCGCGATACGTGTGCTGTTGGAACGGGAGATCAAGCCGCGCGACATCATGAGCCGAGAGGCGTTCGAGAACGCGATGGTCATCGTAATAGCACTGGGTGGATCCACGAATGCCGTGCTGCACCTGATAGCCATGGCCCGCGCTGTGGACGTGCCGTTGTCGATCGACGATTTCCAGGCAGTAAGCGATCGTGTGCCTTTTCTGGCCGACCTGAAACCCAGCGGCCGTTATGTCATGGAAGATCTTCACAGAGTGGGTGGTACGCCGGCCGTAATGAAGTATTTGTTGGATCAGGGGTTGTTGAACGGTGACTGCCTGACGGTGAGCGGAAAGACGATGGCCGAGAATCTGGCTGATGTGGCGGGGCTCGAGCCGGGCCAGGATGTAATTCATCCCGTGGAAAAACCGATAAAAGCGAATGGCCATCTCCAGATCCTACGCGGCAATCTGGCCCCGGGCGGGGCCGTGGCCAAGATCACCGGAAAGGAAGGAGAGCGCTTTTCGGGACCGGCCCGGGTGTTCGATTCTGAAGAAGACGTACTCGCTGCGCTCGAGCGCGACGAGATCAAGAAAGGTGCCGTGGTCGTGATTCGTTACGAGGGCCCAAAGGGTGGGCCCGGCATGCCGGAGATGCTTACGCCCACTTCGGCCATCATGGGCGCCGGGCTCGGCGCTGACATTGCCCTGATCACGGACGGGCGTTTTTCTGGGGGTTCGCATGGTTTCATCATCGGCCATATCGTCCCTGAAGCGCAGGACGGCGGCCCCATCGCACTGGTGAAAGACGGCGATACAATCACGATCGACGTCTTAAACAAAACTTTGAGTGTCGATATCGATAAAGCCGAGATGAACAGACGCAGGCAAGCCTGGATCATGCCGCCTTACAAGGCCACGCGCGGAACGTTGTTCAAGTATATCAAGAACGTGAAGGACGCAAGCGACGGGTGCGTGACCGATGAGTAAGCTAGAGCAGGGTGCATGTGGGTTTCTCGGGTTCGCGACATGCCGATGCCCCCCGCAGGCGTAGACCAATAGGGTGAATCGGTTCGGGGCGCACCGCTGCGCCATAAGTCCTGGACTCAGCCGCGGGAGCTTGCCAGGCACTGCGGGTGATTTTCGAGCAAGCTCGATGCGGGCATCCGTGCCGGCGATGGTCTCGCAAACAAACGCTCCACCCCTGTGCCAGACTAGGCTCGGCGCTTATCGGACCGCAGTGGCCCGGGACTCCGTTTTTTGAATGGACCATACTGCCATCGGGCAGCGTTTTTTCAAGCGAGATCGCATCGCACACATGACAACTGAACAGGAGCTCACGCTCATCGGCGCGTTTCTAGCGGTGTTCTACGTTGCCGGCGTGCTTGCCAGCGTCGACGCCATTATGCGGGTGCGGACCGCGCAGGGAGCTGTCGCCTGGGCGATCTCGCTGGTGACGTTCCCCTACCTTGCGCTGCCGCTGTACTTGATTTTCGGCCGGCGAAAGTTTTCTGGTTACATCCAGGCGCGCCGCTCTGGCGACCACGAGATCCATCGTGTTACGAATAGTCTCACAGATAATTTTGGGCCCACCGGGAAAACCGCGGTGGAAGAACGCTACGCATCCTATCGCGTGCTCGAGCGGCTCGCCAAAATGCCATTCACGAGGAGTAACAGCGCCGAGCTGCTGATAGACGGTGAGTCAACGTTTCGTGCCATTTTTGCGGGACTCGATGTGGCGCAGAACTACATCCTGGCACAATTCTACATCGTTAACGACGACGGATTGGGCAGGCAGTTCAAAGAGAAGCTTGTGTCCAGGGCGAAGGCCGGGGTGCGTGTTTATCTGCTTTACGACGAGATCGGCAGTCACGGCTTGCCGCGTGCCTATCTTGACGAGTTACAGCAGGCCGGTGTCGAGGTCAGTGCTTTCAACTCGACCAGGGGTCGTCGCAATAGATTGCAACTCAATTTTCGCAACCACCGAAAGATCGTTATCGTCGACGGCCGGTTGGCGTATGTCGGTGGGTTGAACGTGGGCGATGAGTACCTGGGGAAAGACGCCAGATTCGGTCCGTGGCGGGACAGCCATGTAAAGATTGAGGGCCCAGCAGTGCAGTGTGTCCAGTTGTCTTTCTCAGAGGATTGGTATTGGGCGACACATCGTATTCCGGAGCTGAACTGGGAGCCTCAGGCTGCGAGTGATGGAGACAAGATAGTGCTGGTGCTGCCGACCGGACCTGCCGATGAGATCGAAACCTGCAGCCTGTTTTTCCTGCAGGCGATCAACTCCGCCCGGAATCGTTTGTGGATAGCCAGTCCATACTTTGTGCCCGATCCGCCGGTGATTGCAGCCCTACAGCTGGCCGCGCTCAAAGGCGTGGATGTTCGCATCATGATTCCTGAGAAACCCGACCATCTTCTCGTTTATCTCTCTTCTTTTTCCTATCTGCACGACGCGCGTCAGGCCGGTGTGAATATCTACCGCTATCAACCGGGGTTTCTGCACCAGAAAGTCGTGCTGGTTGACGATATCGGCGCGGCGGTGGGTACAGCTAATCTCGATAATCGCTCGTTTCGATTGAACTTCGAGATCATGGTGTTATTCGCGGATACCGCGTTTGCCGCTGAGGTGGAAAAAATGCTCGAGCAGGATTTTGGCAAATGCCGGCGTATCGATGCGTCTGAGTTTGAAAACCGGCCCGTCTGGTTCAGGCTGGCCGTTCGCGTCGCGCGGCTTATGGCGCCGATCCAGTAGGCCAAGCGCACTCCACCGTGGCCGCCGCTCGTTCCCGACGCGGTCTACCTCGGCAACCGCTCCCTGCGTTGCTCTACCTCGGCAACTGCTCCCTGCGTTGCTCTAGCTCCTACATCCCTGTAGTCGTCCTGCCTCCCTGCAGTCGTCCTCCGTCCCTGGAGTCGTCCATCCCTGGAATCGTCCATCCCTGGAGTCGTGCGCTTCGTGCTCTGGTGTGAGTTCATGCAATATTAGCGCTAAGGGTTCTGCTCCTCGTTGGTCCGGGTTATTTTACGGTCAGGAAGCAGCACTTGGCCTGCTGCGCCACCTTCTGCGAGATGCTGCCCAAAAATTCCCTCAATAATAGCTAGACCGCGGCTGCCAATGCCCGCAGAATGCCGTCGCCCGGCCGCGAATCTCCGTATGATCGTGTATCGATTGAAAACGCAAATCAAGATTGCTGTGATATATTCTTTTAGCCGACACGGCACAAACGTGTATGGAGGTGAAAATGGCCAGGATTACTGTCCGGCAAGACGGACCCTATCTGGTGGAAGGTGAGGAAGTGACGGTGGTCGATTGGAACGGTAATGCGTATGCCGTCGCGAGCCGGCCGGTCGCCCTATGCCGTTGTGGCGGATCGAAGACCAAGCCGTTTTGTGACGGCACCCACGCCAAGATCGGCTTTCAGGCAGCTGAATCGGCCGCGCCGAGCGGCAGCGATTAGCTTGCCCCGTAAGCGGCTACCGTCGAGCATCGGACAGCGCCGCTGCCGGGACTTGCCTGCGATTGCCCGTACCCCGCGAGCGTCGTTACACGTCTGTCGCCAAGCTCGCTTGATGGGTCGGCATGGGCCGCCCGTCCGGTTTTTTCGAATGAATATCCGGGAATATAGGTCGATTTGTAAGTCTCGGAACCGATGGACTAAATTATGGGCTATACTGAGTGTAATGGACAGGAAGTTTCGATATGGATCGTTTGCTGCGGGTAGCGGCGGCTCGCCAGCACATACCGGAATGTACGACGAACCCCTTGTACCTCGGGTATTCGGTGCGCACGAAGCTGCGCAGCGGGCCTCGCTTACCCAGGCGCCTTTGTGTGCCCACGACCTGATGGGATACTGTTAGCATGGACGCGTTCGACAAAACTTGTCCCCAGTGTGCAGCGGCAAACAGCGCTGGCGCTGTGATGTGCGAGTGTGGGTATTTGTTCAACCCGATTTACCTCAAAGATCCGGAGTTGGCCCTGGAGATAGCGATCAGAGAAGAGACCCTGATCGAGGAATATCTCACAGCGAGAGCCGAGCAGGCCATACAGGCCGCGAGAACCGCTGCCCACGATGCCGCCATGGTACCGGGCAACGAGCAGAAGGCCGCGCAAGCCGCGAGCGCGCAGCACGCGGCTGTCGTGGCACAGGCCGAGTTGACGCAGCAGTGTGTGCGCACGGCCGAGGCCGAGGGTAGATCGGATGCCTACCGCCATGATCGCCGTCGCTCCCACGCGGTGACCGCGGAGCAAGCAAGCGACTGGCGGGTGCTTATTGTCGCCGAGGCACTCAAGGCGAAAAGTATTCGGAGTTCCGTCGCCTTGCGTTATGCGGACGCCCATGCCGCGCCCAGCGCTCAGGCAGGACCCGCTTTCAGGGCCACACAGGCGGCCAAGGCAGAAGCGGCGATGAAAACCGCGCCGCAGCTCGGAACGACGAGGTGCCCCGCGTGCGACGCTACTCTGGCGGTGAACGCCGCGCACTGTCCGTGCGGATGGTCAGCGTCGATGTCGATCTCCGAGGGTGTCAGACTGCGTGCTCGAGGCGGCGACAACCACGATTCTACGGGAACGGGTGTACAGCCCGACAAACCGCCTAAACCGCGCTAGCCTCCTCTTCTATCCCCTAATCTATGTCGCTGTGCTCCGGCAATCGACGCAGTCGAGATGCTGGTCGGCACGATCCCCATGATGGCCGATATAGGCGTGGTTACCGCCCTGATTCACGCTTGGATGTGGACCAGACCCTCGAGCCTGTCGGCAACCCGGGCCTGGGCGCGGCCGTGGAATCGGCGGTGCGATGCGCGGACAATCGATAGTTGCTCGCGCGGTCAAGATGGCCCATGCCGAGCGCAGCTGCGAGGTCGTGGGCACGAATTCCGCCACGAAGAAAAAATCTGTGCACGCCAGTGCGGTCCTACGATTCTCGGTGTGAGCTCGCGAGACCGGCTTAGAGCGGGCGTGTTTTTCGCACGGTCTGTGGGCTGAGTGATTGAGCGCAAGCGGCATGCGCGCGGCCTGGCGTTTACTTGACGCTCGCTGATCCGGAGCGTAGAAAGCATTAGTCGGCCTTAACCCGCGATGTGGTGAGCGAATTCTGCGAGACGTAATGGATCTGGAGATTGCCGGAAAAAGAGCGCTGGTCTGCGCCGCCAGCAAAGGCCTCGGACGCGCTTGTGCGATGGCGTTGGCGCGCGAAGGCGTTAACGTTACGATTGTTGCCCGCACCGCTGGGCCGTTACAACAGGCGGCGGAGGAGATTCGCCACCAAACGCAGGCCGAGATCACGGCGGTGACCGCTGACATTACGACTGCCGAAGGCCGAGGGCAGGCGCTGCACGCGTGCCCCACCCCTGACATCCTCGTCACCAACGCCGGGGGGCCGCCACCGGGCGATTTTCGCGACTGGGCGCGGGAACACTGGATCAGGGCGATCGACGCCAACATGTTGACCCCGATCGAGCTCATCAAGGCGACGGTCGACCACATGATTGCCCAACGCTTCGGTCGTATCGTGAATATCACCTCAAGCGCGGTAAAGGCACCGATCGACATACTGGGCCTGTCCAACGGCGCACGTGCCGGTCTAACGGGTTTCGTCGCGGGTCTGGCGCGAAAAACGGTGCGCGATAACGTGACCATCAATAACCTATTGCCCGGTCCGTTCGAGACGGATCGGTTGCGCGCGACGGTCGAGGCGGTGGCCAAGGCTGGCGGCAAGAGCTTTGATGAGATCTGGCGCGCGCGACAGCAAGCCAATCCTGCAGGCCGTTTCGGCTCGCCGGAAGAGCTCGGTCAAGCTTGTGCGTACCTTTGCAGTCGCCAGGCAGGGTATATCACCGGGCAAAACCTACTGCTCGACGGTGGGGCGTTTCCCGGTACGCTGTAAATAATATCAGCTGATGTAGGGCGCGGCTTCGGGGCTGTGTGGAGGCGACAGGTATTCAAGTGTTCGATTGTGGGCCGGCTCACCGCCGGCAGTGGGATCGAATTACGCAGGCATGGCGACGGCGCATGGCCAAGATTACAGCGGAGACCTTGAGCAGGATCGAAGTTTTCCGAAACCTCGCTGCGTCTGAACGCCGGGCGCTGGCGGCCGACTGCCGCGCCCGGTATTACTCGATCAATGAGCCGATCGTTTCCCGGCAAGATGACCCTGGTGAAGTATTTTTCGTTGTAAGTGGCCGCGTGCGTGTCACCATTTTCTCGCGCTCGGGTCGGCAGGTCAGTTTCCGGGATCTTGGTGCAGGCCAAATGTTCGGGGACTTGTCGGCGATTGATGGCGGGCCGCGCTCTGCAACGGTGGTCGCGCTGGAGGACTCGCTGATCGCGTCCATGCCGCCAGAGCGTTTCTGGCAGGCCTTGCGCGCGCATCCGGCGGTCGTCGAGGCCACATTGAAGGACCTTGTCAGTCTGGTCCGGCGTTTGTCGGATCGCGTCATCGAGTTCAGTACGCTTGGCGTGAAAAACCGGATTCATGCCGAGTTACTGCGCCTGGCACGAGAGCACATGCAGGGAAACAACACGGCGGAGGTCTCGCCGACACCGACCCATGCCGAGATAGCCAGCCGTATCAGCACGCACCGCGAAGCCGTGACGCGAGAGCTGAACCATCTTGCCCAGACTGGGCTGATCGAGCGGCGTAGTGCCAAGCTGATCATTCACGATGTGGCACGCCTGGCGCGACTGGTGCAGGACATGCAAGAGGCTTAGTATGAGCGAGGTGCCGATCGACCCACCAGGCGCTGCGACCGCCACGCGCCATCGTGACGTTGCTTGCATGGGCCGGCGCAAGCACGATGGGGCGAATCTAGCAGTGCGCTAGTTTTCGCCACATAGGTGCCTGTTTAGACGTGCGGCCCGATCCGTCTGCCGGATGCGGCTAAAGCCCGTGTGAGTGGTGTGCAAGATGTGTTCTTACCGGCTCAGTAAGACGCAGCCGTCTGCATGACGCCCGGGTATGATGATACGAGAGACTCGTCCGTCATCTGCGTTTTCGCTTCTTCTTATGTTTCCGCGCCTTGGCCTGCTCGCGTTTTCGTTTCCGCTTGATGCGTTTTCCAATCATCATCGCCGCTGTTAACACGATTACGGCAGCTCCCACCGCCACGTACACCCACATTGGAAACGCACTTCTTGAAAGGCGCTTTTCGACGAGCTTGCCGCCGACAAGATTTACGTAATGGATGCGTGCCGTGGATCTGTCGCCAGGCGCAAACGTTACGCGAACAGTCGCTTCCCCAGCCGCCGTTCGAACACCGAGCCTTCTTCCCAGGTCCGAATCGTGCAAATGCACTTGTATAGCGTAATAACCCTGCGAGTTGGTTTTTTGATAGCCGATTACCTGGTTACCAAGCCGGATGGACACGGCGCTGCCCGCAACGGGATTTTCGTTTTCGTCCAGCACGAAACCCCTGACGTTATATCGATGATTGGCCTCATCTGTGGCGAGGACGGCACTGGAAAACAGCGCGAGCAGAACAAGCGGTAAGACAGATAATCGTATATATCGTGTCATGGCTACCTGGTCTGAAAAAACGGTGTTCGTCGGGTGGCGCGAACACGGGCCAAGCTCCGTTGGAGCCGTCGACGTGCAGCCTGCGCGAGCGGTGCGCCTATTCTAATGGCTTAAATCACCTGTGCCTACTTATTGCGGGCATGTTCGAAGGCGGGCGGTACGGGCGTGTCGCGTCTGTGGGCTAGAGGGCGACTCGCCGGGGGCCCGGGTCTGCGCGGGATGGGGCCAGACGCAGGGGTACCGTTGTCGCGCGTATACCCGCGCAGATCCAGTGAACCGGATGAAATCTCGCGGAACGACCGGACCGGGCATGGATGTGTCGTCGCGCGAACACCAACACGCTGCCCTGGAAGTAACAGAGGCTTGCAGCGCTTGGAAATTGCGTGTCAGAATGAGTTAAGCGGTGCTGCGACGCGGGCTGGTTGTGCCCGTGCTCCTGCGAGAACATGCCTGCTCAACAGCAGGTACCGCGTTCATTCGGAAACGATCAGGAGGCCGTCGTGGAGAAGATCTGGTTGAATCAGTACCAAAAGGGTGTTCCCGCCGAGATCGATCTGTCCCAGTTTGCCTCGCTCAAAGACATCATAGAAAAAAGTTGCGACCGCTATAAGAACCTGCCTGCGTACAACAACATGGGGGTAACCCTCAAATATGCCGAGGTCGACGAGCATAGCCGGCGTTTCGGTGCTTATTTGCAAAAAGTTGTCGGTCTCGCGAAAGGTGACAGGGTCGCAATAATGATGCCGAATGTATTGCAATACCCGATCGCCTTGTTCGGCATACTACGCGCGGGCATGATCGCCGTGAATGTCAACCCGCTCTACACGCCGCGAGAGCTCGAGCACCAGATGAACGACTCGGGCGCCAAGGCGATCGTCATCCTTGAGAACTTTGCGCACACACTAGAGCAAGTCCTCTCCAATACGCCGATCAAGACCGTGGTCACTACCGAGATCGGAGACATGTTCCCGTTCCCCAAGTCTACCCTCGTTAACTTTGTCGTCAAGCGGGTCAAGAAGATGGTGCCGGCGTGGAATATTCCAGGGGCGGTGAAGTTCATGAGTGCCCTGAATGCCGTGAGTGCCACGACGCTGGACGAAGTGAGTCTCACGCATGACGATATCGCCTTTCTGCAATACACCGGTGGTACCACCGGTGTCGCCAAGGGTGCGATGCTCACTCACGGTAACATGGTGGCCAATCTACAGCAGGCTTCCGCCTGGGTTGGCCCGAACATGGAGCAAGGGGCCGAGGTCATCATCACCGCCTTGCCGCTTTATCATATCTTTTCGCTAACAGTGAACTGCTTCGTTTTTCTGAAGATTGGGGCACATAATGTGTTGATTACTAATCCGCGTGACTTCCCTGCCTTTGTGAAAGAGCTGAAGAGAATGAAATTTTCTGTCATCACCGGCGTGAACACGCTGTTCAATGCATTGTTGCACACGCCAGGATTCGACGAGCTGGATTTCAGCGGGCTCAAACTTACGCTCGGTGGCGGTATGCAGGTGCAGCGGGCGGTGGCGGAGGCATGGCAGGCCGCGACAGGAGTGCCTTTGATTGAGGCGTACGGGCTGACTGAGACATCGCCCGGTGTTTGCGTCAATCCGCTCCATCGAGAGGAGTACACTGGATCTATCGGGCTACCGATCCCCTCAACGGAGGTGAGCATACAGACCGACGATGGTAAGCAGCTTGCCATCGAGGAAGTGGGTGAGATCTGTGTACGCGGTCCCCAGGTCATGCGTGGCTACTGGAACCGTCCAGAGGAGACCGAGGAAGTTATTTCCAGAGATGGCTGGTTTCGTACAGGCGATATGGGCCGCATGGACGAGGGCGGATATGTTTTTATCGAGGACCGGAAAAAAGACATGATTCTCGTATCCGGCTTCAATGTCTATCCCAACGAGATAGAAAGCGTGGTCGTAGAGCATAAGGGGGTCGTGGAAGCGGCGGCGATCGGAATACCCGACGCGAGATCGGGGGAGGCGGTCAAGCTTTTTGTTGTGAAAAGGGACCCGGAGCTTACTGCCGAGCGCATCATCGAGCACTGTCGCAAGAATTTGGCCGGCTACAAGATTCCCAAGCACGTGGAATTCCGAGACGAGTTGCCGAAGACCAATGTCGGCAAGATCCTTCGTCGCGCCTTGCGCGACTGAGGTGCTAACGTAACCTGGCGCGACGAGAAGACAACGTGGACCTAACGTAAATCTCGCGCACAAGCAGTGGTCAGCTTGTCAGAAAGCATCCGGAACCACAACGATACCGTGCGGACCCGCGCCCGCCGGCAGCCGAGCGGTTTCACGTCGCGCACGAACATCCACCACTGACACGTCGCCGGACCCATTGTTAGCTACGTATGCCCAGCGACCGCTTCGCGAGAACGCAACATGATGGGGCGCTTTGCCGACAGCCACGCGTGCGACTTCACGTTGCCCGGCGACACTGATAACGCTTAGATCCTCCGAGCCGTGATTGGTGATCCAGACCTCCTGAGCAGCGGGTGTGACGGCGACGTGGTGTGGTTGTCGACCGGATATCCTCGTGGTCTGTATTTGTGCCGGCGTCGTCTTTGCGATTAGCACGTCGTTGCTGCCCCAGTTGGCAACCCAAAGCGCGTTTTCCCGGCGCACGAGCCCGAAATCATGCGGACGTGCCGTGGTTTGGAGGCGCTCGACCAGCCCGGAATCTTGCAACTCGGTGCGCCACAAAGCGTTTTCGCCCAGGGCGGTGATCCATACGCGCCCCGTATCGGTGACGAGCAGATTGTGAGGCGCCGGCTCAATTCGACGTGATTGTGTTAACAGCAGCCGCTCGACGTCCACAACATGTATTTCGCGGGCGGCTTCCGCGCCCACGACTACCCACTGCCCCCCCGGGCCGACGGCCACGCCATGCGGACGGCCGCGGACCTTCAGGCGCTTGAGCACGGACGGCGATCGTGGGTCTACGATGCTCACGGTCCCCGATGCAGGCTGAGTCACGACGATCCGCCCGCCCGGTGTGACAACCAGATTGTGTGGGTCACCGCCTACGGCAAGCGTCCGGAGCGTGGCGCTGCTGGGATCGATAATTGACAGGGTGCCTGCGCCCTCGTTCGCTACGACAACCAGCTCGGCGCGCACAGCTGTCATCGATGCCAGCATGCAGACTGCTGTCAGGTGTCTTAGCAAGCCGTTGAAAACTCTTTTCGGCGGCCTGCTAGAGCGGTGCATGGAGGCGCCGCACATCTTTCAAGCACGTAAGTGTTTGAGAGATGGAGCAGAGCAAAAACCGCGCTTTTTGCTCTGTGAGCTGAGAAAGGCCAAGCACGGACTTTTTCAGCATTCTGTTCGCTTTCGCCACATAGGTGCCCGTTTAGGCGTGCAGCCCGATCGGTCTGCCGCATGCGGCTAAAGCCGGTGTGTGTAGTGTGCAAGATGTGTCGCTTACCGGCGCAGTAAGACGCGGCCATCTGCATGACGCCTGGGTATGATAGGCGAGAAACTCGTTCGTCATCTGCGTTTTCGCTTCTTTTTACGTTTCCACGCCTTGGCCTGCTCGGGCCGGCGCTTGAGCCGTCCTGTTGCCGTAACCCCTGCTTGTTTGCGGGGGCACAAAACAGGAAGGGCCATAAGCCGGGAACATCATACGCACGCGGCGGTCTTATATCGAAATCGCAGAATGAAGTAAAGAATGACAGTCGAAAAGAGCTGTTCTCGCCGACTCGCGGCCGAGATTCTGTAACGGAGAGGGAGTATAATTATGAAACGCCATTTGATGACCATATTCTTGACATGGGTATTTGCTGTCGCACTGTTTTCTTCGAACTCCGTCAGCGCACAGCAGACAATCAGAGTGCGTGCGACGGAATTTCGGTTTGAGCCGAGTACGATCAACGTAAAAGCTGGGCAAAAGGTCAGGCTGGTGCTGGAAAATGCAGGCAGGATCGTGCATAACCTGACGATCAAGGAGCTTGGTGTCAAGACTGCTACGATCCGGGGTGGTAGCACTTACACGCTGGAGTTCACGCCGCAGCGATCTGGGCGTTTCACGTTTGTGTGTTCGTTACGGGGCCATGCGGAACGTGGGATGATCGGGGCAATCGTTGTAGAGTAGTCACATACTTGTGCTAGCAGCGGAAGAAATCTCGTCGCGTAGGCGGCGGCGTGTTCTGCAGGCGATTCGCTAGGAGCCTCGAGTTATACCGCGCCACAGCGCCCCCTTCGGATCATTCGTCAGCCCCGCGGGAAACTGCGTGTTTGACCGAAATCGCACGAAGTTCGTGTCCCGTCTCATCATCGTGGGGTCCGTGTTGTAAAAAGGGACCCGGAGCTTACTGCCGAGCGCATCATCGAGCACTGTCGCAAGAATTTGGCCGGCTACAAGATTCCCAAGCACGTGGAATTCCGAGACGAGTTGCCGAAGACCAATGTCGGCAAGATCCTTCGTCGCGCCTTGCGCGACTGAGGTGCTAACATGACCTGGCGCGCGTCGGGCAACCTGGCAGTGGGTTGTTCGCCTGTTTTGCTGGTTATCACTATGGGCCTCGCCCGGATTTCACGTGTAGGGCCGGATTTGTTAGTACATTTCATATAGACCCCGCAGCACAAGATCGGTGAAGCTTACGATACCTATCACTTCGCCTTCCTTGATCACGGGGGCGCGTGAAAGGTCGAAGCGTGCGAACAACCGTGCGCAGTAGCGTATGTCCATGTCCGGATCGACGGCAAGAACGGGCTTGGCCATGATCTCGTAGACGTTGACCCGCTCCGGGGCGCGGTCCTTGGCCAGCACGTGCCGGGCGATGTCCGAGATAATGAGCAGACCATACTCATCGGTCTCGTGGCGCTTGTTGACGATCAGGCACTTAGCGTCTCCTTGCTTGAGCAAGCGTAGCGCTTGGTCGACGGTCGCCATGCCATCCACCATCGGGACCTGCGGTCTCATGACGTCGCGCACGCGAATGAGTTTTCGTTCTTTCATATTTCCTCCTCGACGGTGTCGGCGAGCTTGCGAATCTGCTGGGTTACGCCGACCGCGTCATCCACATCGATCTGAAATGCAATCCCTGTGCCTGGTTTTTTTTCAAATTCACCTGCCTCCGCGATCGTTTCTAGAATCGTGCGGCTCAGGTGTTCCTCTACGAGGAACATGAGCACATCCCGCTGAGTTTCAAGCTCCAATCCAAAGAACGTTTTGCTGGGTTCCAGCCCCTCGCCGCGGGCCTGGTTTATCACTGTTGCGCCGGTGGCGCCGGCATCCCTGGCGGCGTCCAGAACCGCATCGGTCTTGTCGTCTTCCACTAACGTGATAATCAGCTTGAAGTGCATCGCGCCCCTCCTGGAATCTTAGCCATATTTATTCACTTTGCATCAATCTTTCGCGCGGCCTTCGCCATTGGCGCAGGTGCGACCGGCGGCAACTGTGCTTGGGTCTCCCGCTCGCGTTTGGTGCGCTTGTCACGCGTGCGCTGCGGGCGCCATTCCGCTAATTGGGCATAGGCCATTACTGACATCATCGGAAACAGACTGGCAAAGGCAATGAGGCCGAATCCGTCGATGATAGGGCTGCGGCCGGGCACGGTCGCAGCCAGCCCCAGACCCAGCGCCGTAACCAAAGGTACGGTTACCGTGGATGTAGTGACACCGCCCGAGTCATACGCCATCGCAATGATCAGGCGAGGCGTGAATAGCGTCTGCACGATGACAATGATATACCCGCCGATGATGTAATAGTGTAGCGGCGTGCCGGTGACAATCCGGAAGCTACCGATTGCTATGCCGATACCCACCCCGACCGCGACCGCGACCCGCAGCGCCCCCGTCTTGATGGCACCACCCGAGGCGCGATTGGCCTTCATGGCTACCGCGATCAGTGCTGGCTCGGCAATCGTTGTGGAGAATCCGATTGCGGCCGCGAACAGATACACCCACTTGTAATCCTGCCAGCGCAATACGCTTGCGGCGTTCTCGATGCTGCCGTAGATAAAGACTGGATCCGTGAGCTGCATGGCCATGAGCCTGCCAATGGGGAACAGAGCCTGCTCAAGCCCTAGCAAGAAAAGTGCCATACCCAAGATCACGTATACGAATCCGGTTAGCACACGCCTGAGATGGGGGACCGGCTGACGTAAGATGAGTAGTTGAGAGCCGAAGATAACGACCACGATCGGCAGCACGTCTCGCGAGGTGTCCCGCAGCACTGCCAGGATTGCCTGCAGCCAATCCATCAGACGATTATCCCGTAAGCCATGACAAAGATCATGGGTGTGAGCGAGGCCAGGGCGATAATCCCGAATCCATCGACCATGGGGTTTCGGCCTTTTATGCTGGACGCAAGCCCGAGCCCAACGGCTGTCACCAACGGTACCGTGATCGTGGAAGTTGTAACGCCCCCCGCATCATAGGCGATGCCGATGATTTCCCTGGGTGCGAAGGCGGTCATGACGACAACACCGACATATCCGACAACGATGAGGTATTGGATCGGCCAACCGCGAATAATTCGCACGACGCCAACGACAACGGCGAGCCCAACCGCCAGCCCGACGGTGAGGCGCAGGCCGATAGCGTATGCTTCGCGCGCAGCATCTGTGGACGTGATCACGCCGCCGTCCGCCGCCACGACAGCCGCCTCCGCGGCGACGGCGATCAGGGCTGGCTCCGCGACCGTGGTGCCGAAGCCGAGCGCAAAAGCGAAAATCAATAGCCAGAAAAACTTTCCTTGACGTGTAAACTCGTAGGCCAGTGACTCGCCGATCGGGAAAAGCGCCATCTCGAGCCCACGCAAGAACAAGGCGAGCCCAAGGGCGACTAACAACGTGCCAATCAGCAGTCCAGTCAGGTTCGGCAGGGGCTGGCGCAGTACGACTATCTGAAAAAACGCGATCACAAGAAGAATCGGCGCCAGATCACGCGCACTACCGATGACAGAAACAAGAAATGCAGTCCGTTTTATTTTCACTGCGACAGGCGTCTCACAACGTAACGATCAATGACCCGGCAAGCGCTTCAATGGGGCATGCCTCCCGGCATCATTATGGACGTACATTGGCTTATCCGACAAATTGATTGAACATCGATCATAGAGTGATTATCGAAGATCTGGTGGCACGTGGGCCGGTGGTGCGCACCACGCGACGAGGCACGGCGACATTTTTTTTTGCCGTTCCGTTCGTTTGAGCGGTAATAGCGGGCGCCCAGCAGCCTCTCGACCTGTGTGGCAGTTTACCAGACCCGATCTTGTGCCAACGCCATGCTCGATGGCACGTTCACCGTTCCGGCGCCCAACAGGAGTAACGGCCATCCATGGAATTCAATGGGTGCCGTCACCCATGATTAGCCTGCCGTCTCCGAGTCAGTTATGATTTCTGGCGTTAATCCTGGAGTCGCGAAGCGGTACGTGCTGGGGTAGTGCTATCAGGCCGCTGAAAAACTGTTTTCAGCGGCCTGAGGGAGCAGAGCAAAAACCGCGCTTTTTGCTCTGCGAGCTGGAAAAAGCCAAGGGCGAAGCGGAAATAGATAAAGCTCCGGTGGAGCTTTATCCCGCTAAGCGGGTTCGCCACGGACGGCGAACCCCGGACTTGCCAACGCAGCGGGACAGCGAAGCGCTGCAAGGATTTCTTCAGCATCCTGCTAGCAGCGAGATATTCGTTGTACGGGCAATTGATCCAGATCAAACTGGGGCCTAGTAATGCGGGGCACACGCAAGGGATACTTGGCGTTATTCTCAAGAGCTGCCGGCAGCGGCCGGTTGGGTGAGGCTGAGCATGATTCATACCATGAGGGCAATCAGAAGTGTCTATGTTTCCTGAAAGAAATCAACACACCACGCTAGATCGCAGAAATTGGTATTTTTATCTTACAGGGTAGGACTGCCGCATGACATACAAACATATCAAGCTCCCGCAGAATGCTAAGAAGATATCCGTCGGCAATGCTAAGTTACATGTGCCAGATAACCCGATAATCGGCTATATCGAAGGTGATGGGATCGGGCCTGATATCACCCGTGCCAGCCTGCGTGTTTGGGACGCAGCAGTGGAGAAAGCATACGACGGCAAAAGGAAAATCCACTGGTGCGAGATTTACATGGGCGAGAAGGCGGCGGGCCTATATGACGGCGATTTTTTTCCGCAGGAGAGCCTGGACGCCGTCAAGGAGTTGGTGGTCGCGATCAAGGGTCCGCTCACGACGCCAATAGGCGGTGGATTCCGTTCGTTGAATGTTTCGCTGCGCCAGGCCCTAGACCTGTATGCATGCGTGCGTCCGATACGTTACTACGAAGGTGTGCCGTCACCGATGCGTCGCCCGGATGAAGTGGATGTCGTAATATTCCGTGAAAACACGGAGGACGTGTACGTCGGTATCGAGTATGCGAGTGGTACACCGGAGAACGAAGAGCTTAGTCGTTTTCTGCGCGAGAAGCTGGGGGCACAGTTTTTCGATAAGGCCGGGCTCGCGGTCAAACCGATCAGTCCATTTGGAAGCAAACGCCTCGTTCGCAAGGCGATCCAGTATGCGTTGGAGCACAATCGCGAAAGCGTCACTTTGGTGCATAAGGGTAACATTATGAAATACACCGAAGGGGCTTTCCGCAACTGGGGTTATGAGCTGGCGAAGGACGAGTTTGGTGATGACGTGATCACTGAAGAGGATCTCTACGACCGTTACGGCGGGCAACAACCGGAAGGGAAGATCGTGATCAAGGATCGTATCGCTGACGTCATTTTTCAATTGCTCCAACTGCGGCCCAGGGAGTTTGACGTGATTGCCACCATGAATCTCAATGGAGACTATCTCTCTGACGCTGTCGCGGCGCAGGTCGGCGGGATAGGTATTGCCCCGGGCGGGAATATTGGCGATCAGGTAGCGGTGTTCGAGGCGACGCATGGAACGGCCCCCAAGTATGCAAATCAGAACAAGGTAAACCCAAGTTCATTGTTGCTATCTGGGGTCATGATGCTTGAGTATATGGGCTGGAGTGAAGCGGCGGACCTTATCAATGCGGCCTACCCGAAAGTGATAGCGGAGAAGTTTGTCACATATGATTTTTCCCGGCAGATGGATGGGGCCCACACGGTCTCGACGAGCACTTTCGCAGACGCGCTCATCGCCAAAATCACCGGTAGCAGCGAGGACCTCGCCCGGTTCGAGCAGGAGCGTCGCGCAGCACTGCAGCGAGCGCGAAAAGAGCGTGAGGCGCAACGCATTGCCGATCCGGTTGAAGCGATGAAAGCATCAGGCCGGCATCCGACAACGGCTGCGGGAATAATGTCTCCGATCATCAGCGTTCCGGCTGACGCAACAGTCGAAGAGGCGATGCACAGCATGCGCAAGAACGACATCAGCTCGATTCTGGTGAAGCCGGACAGCGAAGGCCAATGGGGCATCATGACCCAGCGCGATATCGTTACGAAGATCGTCGGCGCCAGTAAATCGGCAGCGGACACAAGGGTAGGCGAGATCGCGACAAAGCCCCTCATAAC
>FXBF010000205.1_pt1 | contig 18929 bp, 16 predicted proteins | sample 5335321 | NCBI WGS metagenome assembly FXBF01 (sample SAMEA103928391, study PRJEB20085) | sediment metagenome | isolation source: sediment
CCGGGTCAGCCGTTCGCGCTCAACGCGGGAATCGAAGCGGCTGACGGTGAGGCGGTCGTCGTCGTGGATGCGGACGACATCGTAGCTCCCGGCTGGGTGCGGGCCATCGGAGAGGCGTTGCTCGACGGGGATTTCGTGGCCAGCCGCCATGACTCAGCGAAGCTCAACCCCGAGTGGCTCGTCAAGGGCCGCGGCACGGATCAGCGTGACGGATTGCAGAGGGTCTGGTACCCTCCGTATGCCCTGCACGCCGGCGGCTGTGGGCTGGGCGTGAAACGGTCGCTGCTTGCCAGGCTGGGGGGCTTCGATGAGGGGCTTCCGTATCTGCACGACACGGATCTGTGTCTGCGCTTGCAGCGCGAAGGAGTCAAGCTCCAGTTCGTCAAAGACGCCACCGTTTACGTTCGCTTCAAAGACAGCCTCAGAGGGGTCTTCAAGCAGGCTTGCTTGTGGGCGCGCTACAACGAGTTGATCTACAAGAGGTATCGGCCGGCGGGGGTGTCGATCTCGCACCCGTGGCGCCGCTACCTATCGGGCTGGAAGTACATTCTGGGGCGGCTTCCCAGGTGCCTTCGTAAGAACGCCTATACTTCCTTCGTTTGGCTGATCGGCTGGCAGGTCGGACTGCTCCTGGGGAGCCTGAAGTACGGGATCGAGCCGGCGGCGTATCCGCTCGGGCGGAACGCGGGGGACTGCTCACCGAGCGCGGCAGGGTCGAGCACGCCGTCTCTACGTGCGGCGAGTTGATGGGGCGCTAATCGCTGCGACCATGGTCCAAGTAGCTCCGCGCGGATTGGGTACGCGCGTCAGGAAGAGAGTCGGGCGCTTGCAGGGCCGCCTTATCGGCACGCTGGTTCGAGTGGCGACGCAAGAGCCCGTAGTCGCGCTCACGTTCGACGATGGGCCGCACCCGCGCTACACGCCACAGCTGCTCGACATTCTGGGCCGGCACGAGGCCAGGGCGACGTTCTTCATGATCGGGAAGAACGCGATCGCCCATCCGGACGTCGTCAAGCGCGTGGCGGGCGAAGGACACACGATAGGCAATCATACCTGGGATCATCCGAAGCTCCCGTCCCTCTCTCCCCGAGAGCGGCGCGCCCAGATTCGGGCGTGTGCGGAGGCGTTGGGAGGCCACGCGCAACCGTTCTTCCGTCCTCCCTACAGCCTTCAGTCGGTCGGCTCGCACCTCACGGCGCGGCGGCTTGGATATCAGGTCGTCGGCTGGAACGTGGAGGTGGAGGATTGGCGCGGCCACGACGCCGATTCGCTGACAAGCTCGATGCTGAAGCGGATCAAGCCTGGGAGCGTGGTGGTGCTGCACGATGCGATTTGGGACCCCATATCGGACGGAGCCGGCGATCGCGGGTCTCTGCTCGACGCCTTGCGGACGGTGCTCGAGCGGCTGGGAGACCGCTTTCGCTTCGTCACGGTGCCCGAGCTGATGCGACACGGCCGGGCCGTTTGGAAGCCGTGGATCGTGCGCAGGGACGAAGACTGGGGGAGTAGTGCGGCGTCCCCACAACGCAGGCGATTCGGTCGGCATGGATCAGCTTAAGACGGCGTTGAAGGCGAGCCCCCTGTGGCCCATCCTGAATCCGGGGCTGGCGCCGTATCGGGCAACGCGCAGGTCGTATCGTCGTGCGACGAAGAAGCGGCGCTTGCGGAAGGCGTTCACCCGCGAGCTGCGTCCGACCGACCTCTTCATTGTGGGCCATCCGAAGTCGGGTAACACCTGGCTCGCCTACATGTTGGCAGTCCTGTTGCGCGAGAATGGCGGTGACGGCGTCACGCTGGCGAACATCGGCCAGTTCGTGCCCGTCCTCCATGGTTGCGACCGGGAGATCCGGAACTTCCGCGAGCTTCCGGATCCGCGCGTCTTCAGGAACGAAGAGCCGCTGTATCCGAAGTACTACCCGCGCACCGTGTACCTGTACCGTGACCCGCGGGCCGTTTTGCTCTCGTACTACCACCACTATCGCGTCTACTGCAACGATACCGAGACCACGCTCGAGGACTTCGTTGACGAGTATCTGCACAACGGGTGTATCGAGAGGTGGGAGCCCGGCATCGAGCGCTGGGATCGACAGGTCACGCAGTGGATTTCGCGGGCTCGCCGGGACCGTCGCGTGATCGCGGTGAGCTACGAGGAGATGGTCGATGGTCGGCGGGCGGTGCTCGAACGAATCAGCGACTTCGCAAGCTTCGCCCGTTCCCAGGGCGATCTTGGTCGGGCCGTGACACGCGGAGAATTCCAGACGATGCGACGGCTTGAGGAGAGGCAGGGTGCGGAATCGTATCCCGGCGAGACCGGGCGGCGGGGCCGGTTCATAAGACGCGGCAAGGTGCACGGCTGGAGGGACGAGATGGACGAGCGGGTCGCCGAGCGTATCACAACTGAGTTCCGGGAGGCCATGCAACTGGCCGGCTACCTCAACTGACGACATGAAACAGATCAGGCCTACGCAGGCCGTAATCCTGGCGGGTGGTCAAGGGACGCGGCTCGGTCCACTGACGGACACACGGCCCAAACCCATGATAACCTTCCATGGGAAGCCGTTCCTCGAGTACCTGGTGGAGATGCTTCGCGAGCAGGGGTTCGAGCGCGTGCTGATGTTGCTGGGTTACCTGCCCGACGTGATCATGGATCACTTCGGGGATGGCAGCCGCTTCGACATCGGCATCGACTACGATGTTACCGCGCCGGACGATCTGACGTCGTATCGCGTCCAACGGGCGGCGGACCGCATCGATGACACCTTCCTGCTGATGTACTGCGACAACTACTGGCCGATGCGGTTCGACGACATGTGGGCGTCGTATTCGGAGTCCGGAGCAGCGGCGCAGATCACGGTCTACAGCAACTCGGATGCCTATACCCGTGACAGCGTCGTGGTCGGCGATAATGGGTTCGTCAAGGTGCTCGACCGCAGTCGCACCACGCCCGGCTTGAAGGGCGTGGAGATCAGCTACGCCATCCTGGAGAAAGCGGCGGTCCTCCCGCTGCTGCCAAACGAGCAGCGGCTCTTTGAGGAAGCGGTTTACCCGGTGCTCGCCGAGCGCGGCCAACTTCACGCTTACTGGAGCGAGCACCGCTACTACAGCGTCGGCAGCCAGGAGCGGCTGCTGCTCACCGAGCGGTTTCTGGCGCGTCACCCGACGGTGATTCTCGATCGGGACGGCGTGCTGAACGAACGGCCGCCGCGGGCGGAGTACGTGAGGCGGCCGGAGGACTTCCGCTGGCTGAGCGGGGCCCTCGAGGCGCTGCGGCTGCTGACGGACGCCGGCTGGCGTGTGGTCATCGTCTCCAATCAGGCGGGGATCGGTCGCGGGCTGATGAGCGAGGAGGACCTGCAGGCGGTGCATGGAAAGATGCGCTCTGAGGCGGAAGCGGCGGGAGGGTGCATAGACGCCATCTACCACTGCCCGCACGACTGGGATGAGGGATGCGACTGTCGCAAGCCGCGCCCCGGCATGCTCTTCCAGGCGCAGCGGGATTGGCACCTCGATCTCACTCGTACCCACTACATCGGGGACGATGTTCGCGACCTGCAAGCGGCCGAGGCCGCGGGCTGCCTTTGGGCTATGGTGTCTGAGGATACACCATTACTGGATGTGACCAACCGGTTGCTCGCGGAGCAGCACCAGGAGGTGGTGCTGTGATCGGCCGCAAGCCCGTGCTGCTCACCGGTCACAGGGGGTACATCGGATCCGTCATGGCTCCGTATTTGATGGGGCAGGACTATGACGTGGTCGGCCTCGACAGCGGCTACTTCAACGAGTGTACGCTCGTACCGGACCAGATCGAGATACCGGAGATCCGAAAGGACATACGCGACCTGGTGCCGGATGATCTCGTGTCGTTCTACGCCGTCATCCACCTGGCCGCCCTCAGCAACGATCCGATCGGCAATCTCGACGAGAAGTGGACCGATGAGATCAACTGCTGCGCCTCCGTGCGACTGGCCGAGCTGGCCCGTGAGGCGGGTGTGCGGCGGTTCCTCTTCTCCTCCTCGTGCATCATGTATGGCATGTCGGAGGCTGACGTGGTCGACGAGAGCTCGCCCCTCGACCCGAAGACGGAGTACGCCCGCTCGAAGGTCAAGGCCGAGCAGGCGATTCGCGAGCTGGCCAGCGATCGCTTCCACCCGACCTGCCTGCGCAACGGGACGGTGTACGGGCTGTCGCCGCGCATGCGCTTCGATACCGTGCTGAACGACTTCGTCGGGTCGGCCGTCACAAGCGGGAAGATCGTCATCTACAGCGACGGCAAGCCGTGGCGTCCCGTGGTCCACGTGGAGGATGTGGCCCGCACGTTCCAGGCGGTGTTGGAAGCGCCCGTCGAAGCGATCCAGAACGAAGCGATCAACAACGGCGCCAATCATCTCAACCACCAGGTCAAAGACCTGGCTCAGATCGCGGCGGACGCCGTTCCGGGCTGTGAGGTCGAGATCCAGAGCCGTGCCGGCGCCGACCAGAGGACCTACAAGGCGGACTTCTCGAAGTTCGCCCGCATCTTCCCCGACTTCGAGTTCAGGTGGACGGCGTGTGCCGGCGCTCACGAGTTGGTGGACGCGTTCCGGCGCGTGGGCCTGACGCGCGAGCAGTACGAAAGCGAAAAGTTCACTCGCTTGCGCTGGCTGACTCACCTGCTCGACAGCGGGCGGTTGGACGAGTCACTGCGCTGGGCTCTGGGGACGGGAGACTCTCGATGATAGATGGTGTCAAGGTTGTTCCGCTGCGCCAGATAGTGGATGAGCGGGGCAAGATCATGCATATGCTGAAGGCGACCGACGAGCACTTCATCGCCTTCGGGGAGATCTACTTTTCGTGTGCTTGGCCGGGAACGATAAAGGCCTGGCACATCCATAAATCGATGACGGTCAACAACGCCGTCATCCAGGGACGCGCCAAGCTGGTGTTGTACGACCTGCGCGAGGGCTCACCCACAAAGGGCGAGCTGCAGGAGATCTTCTTGGGCGAGGACAACTATGTGCTCGTGCAGATCCCGCCTGGAATCGCCAACGGGTACAAGGCTTACGGCGACAAGATGGTCGTACTTGCCAACGCGGCGACCGAGCCTCACGACCCCGACGAGATCATGCGCATCGATCCCTTCACCGCTGACATCCCGTACGATTGGGCGCTGCGTAATGGTTGATAAGCTGAGCGCGAATTCCAGGATGATCGTGACGCGCACTCCACTGCGCGTCAGCTTCGTGGGCGGCGGCACGGACTTGCCTGCATTCTACGAGCGCGAGTGCGGGGCCGTCCTGTCCACCGCGATCAATCGCTATGTCTATGTGACCGTCAAGCGGCACAGCGAGCTCTTTTTCGAGCCGATCCGGGTCAACTACTCCCAGAGCGAGCAGGTGGAGCGCATTGACGAGCTGCAGAACAATATCGCCCGGGAGTGCCTGCGGTTCCTCCAGATAGCACCGCCCATCTACATCTCCACGGTGGGTGATGTGCCCGCGTCCACCGGTCTCGGCGGTTCCAGTGCGTTCACCGTCGGACTGCTGAACGCGCTGCACGCCTTTCACGGCGAGCGGGTCTCGCCAGGCCAACTCGCCGAGGAGGCGTCGCACATCGAGATCGATGTGCTGGGCGAGCCGATCGGCAAACAGGATCAGTACGCGGCAGCCTTCGGCGGGCTCAACCTGTACTGCTTCCAGCCCGGTGGCGGAGTGACCGTGCAAAGCCCGCGCGTGCCGAACGGGGACCTGCGCGAGCTGTTCGACAGCATGATGATGTTCTGGACCGGCCACCAGCGGGATGCGGGCGGGGTCCTCAACGAGCAGCGGGAGAACACGCCGGCCAAGCTCGAGCAGCTGCGCCGCATGCGCGATCAGGCACTGGAGCTGCACGCGGCGCTCGAGAAGGGATCGGTCGATGTGTGCGGGTTGGGCCGCTTCCTTCGCGAGGGGTGGCAGCTCAAGCGCGGGCTCGCCAGCAACATCACTACCAATCCTATCGATCGCTGTCACGAACGCGCGATTGAGGCCGGCGCGGAGGGTGGAAAGCTCTGTGGTGCCGGCGGTGGTGGGTTCCTGCTCTTCATAGTCCCCCGCAAGAAACGGGACGCCGTGCGAACGGCCTTGGAAGGACTCCTGGAGCTCCCGGTCCAGCATGAGGTACACGGCTCTCAACTCATGGTGCCATTCAATGGGTGACTCTTCCGGCTGTCTCGTCTGCTCAGCGCAGGGCGTCGAGCAATTCCTCGACTTGGGTCGTACGGCGCTGGCGAACAAGTTTCTCAGCGAGGAGGAGCTCGAGCGGCGGGAGGACAGGAGGGTCGGCTTCTGCCACTCGTGCGATCACGTCCAGTTGATGGATCGGGTCCCGCCGAGCGCCATGTTCACCGACTATCTGTACGTGTCGTCCGCTTCCGATACTCTGCGGGCGCACTTCGATGACTTGAGCGACACGCTGGTGAAGCGGCACCGGCTGGGTCCCGGTGACCTGGTGATCGACATCGGCTGCAACGATGCGTCGCTTCTGGCCTCCTTCCGCCGCCACGGCGTGCGCACGCTCGGTGTGGACCCTGCCGAGAACCTGGCCGAGCTCGCCAGCGATTCCGGCATCGAGCGGTACGTCGGGTTCTTCAACTCGGAGACTGCGGAGGAGATCGTCGACCGCTGGGGGCGGGCAGCGCTGATCACCGCGACCAATACGTTCCCGCATATCCCCGCGCTGAGCGATTTCGTGCAGGGAGTCGACACCGCCTTGGCGCCGGGCGGCGCGTTCGTGCTGGAAGCGCACTATCTCGTTGACCTGCTCGACCAGCTCGCCTTCGACACCGTCTACCATGAGCACGTGTCGTACTGGGCGCTGGGCCCCATGCTGCGCCTGTTCGAGCCGTACGACATGCGGGTGGTCAATGCCGAGCGTCTCCCCCTGCACCACGGGCAACTCCGCGTCACGGTGCAGCGCCGGGGTGAGGGCGAGGTTCAGGAGAGCGTTGCCGCGATCCTCGCCGCCGAGCGGGAGCGGGGTATCGACGACTTCGATACTTACAGAGCCTTCTCCGAACGGACGCTGGGGATCAAGCGTGACCTGCTGCGGGCGCTGAGAGAGCTGAAGCAGCAAGGGAAGCGGCTGGCTGGCTACGGCGCCCCGGCCAAAGGGAGCACACTGCTCGAGTTCCTCGAGATAGGGCCCGAGCTGCTCGATTTCATCGCGGACCGCAGCCCGCTGAAGCAGGGTCGTTTCATGCCCGGCTCTCATATCCAGATCGTTCCGCCGGAGCGGCTGCTGGCGGACCAGCCCGACTACGTGCTGCTCCTCGCCTGGAACTTCGTGGACGAGATCCTGGGGCAGCAGAAGGCGTACAGGGGACGTGGCGGCAAGTTCATCGTCCCCGTTCCAATCGTTCAGGTTCTCTGATCCTGTGGCCTCTCCGGTGGAAAGCCCCGCGCTAGTGACGAGACCGGCTCCGAGTGAGGTTGGCTCCGCTATGTACGAGCTGATCTCGGAGCTCTATCCGTTTTGCCGCAGCATCACGGGGGACGGTGTCCGTCAAACGCTGCGGGCGCTTCAGGGACATATCGATGTCGAGATTCACGAGGTCCCCACCGGCACGCCGGTCTTCGATTGGACGGTACCCCGCGAGTGGAATATCCGCGATGCCTACGTGAAGAACGCCGAGGGCGACCGGGTCATCGACTTCCGCGAGTCGAATCTGCATGTGGTGGGCTACAGCGTGCCCGTACGCGCGCACATGACGCTGGAGGAGCTCGGACGAAACCTCCACACGCTGCCCGAGCAGCCGGACTGGATACCCTACCGGACCTCTTACTACGCGGAGCGATGGGGCTTTTGTCTGGCCTACAACGATCTGCTCGGCCTGAGCGAGGGCGAGTACGAGGTATGCGTCGACTCGTCGCTCGAGCACGGACATCTGACGTACGGTGAGTTGTACCTGAGGGGTGACAGCGACGAGGAGATCCTCCTCCATACGCATGTTTGCCACCCCTCGATGTGTAACGACAACCTGTCGGGGATCGCGCTGACGACGTATCTGGCCAAGGCGCTGGGCGAGGCCCGGCGTCGCTACTCTTACCGCTTCCTCTTTCTCCCCGGCACCATCGGTGCGATCACCTGGCTCGCACTGAACGAGGATCGGATGCCGCGGATTCGAGCGGGGCTCGTCATCTCGAATGCGGGCGATTCCGGCGGCTTCACCTATAAGAAGAGTCGCCGCGGCGATGGCGAGATCGATCGGGCCGCCGTCCAGGTGCTGCGTCACCGGTCCGGCGACAACCGGGTGGTCCCCTTCTCACCGTACGGGTACGACGAGCGGCAGTATTGCTCACCGGGCATCAACCTCGCCGTCGGTGCCCTGTCGCGGAGCTCGTACGGGACGTACCCGGAGTACCATACCTCGGCTGACAACCTCGATTTGGTGCAGCCGCAGTTCCTCGCCGACACGTACGCGGCGTGTCTGGAAATCATCGACGTGCTCGAGGGAAACCGCCGCTACCGTAACCTGAACCCGAAGTGCGAGCCACAACTCGGCCGGCGTGGGCTGTACGGGCAGATCGGTGGGCAATCCGAGAAGGCGGTGGATCAGTTGGCGCTTCTCTGGGTGCTCAACCTGTCCGACGGGGATCACCGGCTGCTCGATATCGCCGAACGGGCTGAAGTGCCGTTCGGGGTGATACGGGAGGCGGCGGACGCGCTCGGGGCCGCGGGGCTCCTGGAAGAACTGGATTGAGGGGAAGCGACCTGTGCCGGTGAAGCTGGAGGGAAAGGTCGCGATGGTCAGCGGTGCCAGCAGCGGCGTTGGCCGCGCCGTCGCCCTCGGCCTTGCCGCGGAGGGCGCAACGGTATGTCTGGCAGGACGCAGCGCCGAGCGGCTTGCCGCGGCTGCGGAAGCGGCGGGTGCCGGTGATTCCCGCGCGCTGGTCTATGTTGCTGATCTATCCAGGGACGACGAGGTCGATGGCCTGCGGGCGAGCGTCGAGCGCGATGTCGGTGGCCTGGACATCCTGGTTCACTCTGCCGGGACGATCAGCTTCGGCTCAGTGGAACGTGCCGGCGTTGAAGACTTCGATCACCAGTATCGCACCAATCTTCGCAGCGCCTACCTGCTCACCCAGGCCCTGCTGCCGATGCTCAAGGAGCGGCGCGGGCAGGTCGTGTTCATCAACTCGAGCGCCGGGCTGAACGCAGGCGCGGACTCGGGGGCTTACGCGGCGACGAAGGCGGGGCTCAAGGCCATTGCGGACAGCCTGCGCAGCGAGGTGAACGCGGACGGCGTACGCGTGTCGAGCGTATTCCTCGGCGGGACGGCAACGCCGATGCAGGCGGCCGTCCACTCTCACGAGGGGAAGACGTACCACCCGGAGCAGCTGATCCAGCCGGAGGACGTAGCCGGGATCGTCGTCGCTGCGCTCGAGCTGGCGCCAACGGCGGAAGTGACCGAGATCCGAATACGACCGGCGATCAAGCCTTTATAACGGTGCCTACAAACATTCTCGGAGTATCCGCGTTCTTCCACGACTCCGCCGCCGCGCTGGTGCGCGACGGGGATATCGTCGCGGCTGCCCAGGAGGAGAGATTCTCGCGTAAGAAGCACGATGAGCGCTTCCCGCGAAAGGCGATCGCTTACTGTCTAGGCGAGGGCGACATCTCACCCTCCCAGCTGGACGCTCTGGTGTTCTACGAGAAGCCGCTCGTGAAGTTCGAGCGGCTTCTGGAGACTCATCTCGCGATCGCTCCCCGGGGTTTCGAGCCGTTCCGGCGGGCTCTGACGCTCTGGGCGGGACAGAAGCTGCGCCTGCCCGAGCTGTTCCGCCGGGAGCTTGGCGACGAGTTCCGCGGCGAGCTCTACTTTACCGATCATCACGAGTCTCACGCCGCCAGCGCCTTCTTCCCCTCGCCTTTCGACGAGGCCGCGATCTTGACGCTGGACGCCGTGGGCGAGTGGGCGACGAGCTCGATAGGTGTGGGCCGCGCGAACCGGATCGAGCTGACTCACGAGATGCGGTTCCCGCACTCGCTGGGCATGCTCTATTCCGCTTTCACGTACTACTGCGGCTTCAAGGTCAATTCCGGCGAGTACAAGCTGATGGGGCTGGCGCCTTACGGACGGCCACGCTACAAGGACTTGATCCTCGAGAAGATGGTGGAGCTGCACGACGACGGCTCGCTGTGGCTCGACATGTCCTACTTCAACTACCTGCACGGTCTCACGATGACCTCCGAGAAGTTCCACCGGCTGTTCGGTGGCCCGCCTCGGAAGCCCGAGAGCACCATCGGGCAAAAGGAGATGGACCTGGCGGCCTCCGTTCAGTCGATCGCCGAGGAGGTTGTGCTGCGTGCGGCCCGGCATGCGCACAAGCTGACGGGTCTGCCGAATCTGGTCATCGCAGGCGGTGTCGCTCTGAACTGCGTGGCGAACGGGCGCCTGTTGAGGGAAGGACCTTTCGAGAACATCTGGGTCCAGCCGGCGGCCGGTGATGCCGGCGGCGCCCTGGGGTCTGCGCTCCAGGTATGGTACCAGCTACTGGATAACCCGCGCCGTCCGCAGCCGCGCGACAGCCAGAAAGGTTCTCTGCTCGGGCCCGCGTTCACGAACGAGGACATCGGGCTCTTCCTGGACTCGGTCGGTGCCAGCTATGTGCGCTTCGACGACGAGGCCGCCCTCCTCGACCGAGTGGCCAGTCTTCTCGACGACGAGAACGTCGTGGGTTGGTTCCATGGTCGCATGGAGTATGGCCCTCGCGCGCTCGGCTGTCGGAGCATCATCGGGGACGCCCGCTCGGCGCGAATGCAGCAGAAGATGAACCTCAAGATCAAATTCCGCGAGTCGTTCCGCCCGTTTGCGCCCTGTGTGTTGCGCGAGTTCGTCGACCAGGTGTTCGAGATGCGGCCCGACGAGGACAGCCCCTACATGCTGCTCGTTGCTCCGGTGCGTGAGGAGTGGCGTGTTCCACTGACTCCCGAGGACCGTAAGCGAATGCAGGATCCAGACTTACGGGTCAGGGTCTCGGTTCCGCGCTCGCGGATTCCCGCCATCACCCACGTCGACTATTCGGCGCGAGTCCAGACGGTGGACCGGGAGCGCCACGGACGTTACGCGCGGCTGATGTACCGGTTCTACGAGTCGACCGGCTGTCCCTTGATCGTGAACACCAGCTTCAATATTCGCGGTGAGCCCATCGTCTGTAATCCCGAGGACGCGTTTCGCTGCTTCATGGCCACGGACATGGATTGCTTGGTGTTGGAGGACTTCGTGTTGCTCAAGAGCGAGCAGCCGGAAGGGTTGCGGCAGGATACCGAGGCTTACTGTGCCCAGTACGCTCTGGACTGACTCATGCTGATTCTTCCATCACAACCCAGGCGCATCGAGCTGCAGAGCTTCTCGATCGTCTCGGCCACCTGTGCCGCCGCTGTCTGGGGGACGGTCGCTGGGATGTTGGGGGCTCCCCTGCGGGTGGTGTTCGGCTTTGGCGCGGCGGCCATGCTGCTGGGTGTCGCCGGCTGGCTCCGTCCCGGCGCGGCAGCGACGCCGTACCACCTGTGGGGGCGGCTCGCCCGCGCGTTCTCCCGCTTCGCGAGGGTCTGGCTCGCGGGTGTGTGCCTGCTGATCGTATCGCTGGCCGGGCGTGCCGGATCCCGGATGCAGTGGAGTCGAACGCCGTCCCAGCCTTCCGGCTGGATCCCGCGGGGCACGCTGGCGAGCGGCGCCTACGCCAGCCAGTCCGATCTGCCTGCGGGCGCCTCGACCGATGAGGGTTGGATCAGGTCGGTCTTCTCCTGGGGCCGTCGCTCGGGGCACATCTGGGTATGGAGCCTGATCCCATTCCTGCTGCTGCTGAACGGCATCCAGCTTCGGCAAAAGAGCAGTCTCGGCGGACAAACCTACACGCTTTACTGAGTGAGTCGACGTACGAGGATGGATCAGTGAGTGGTGTTCGCGCTGTACTGGCTTTCCCGGCCGCCCTGTTCGGGCTGGTCCTGACGGTGCCGCTGGTGCTGCTGGCGCTCCCGTTCTGGGTGGTATCGCTCGCGACGCGTGGGCTGAGCGGCCTTTTACAGCCCGGCGGCGTGGCCCTGGGTCAGGTCATCCAGTTCGATCGTGAGCTGGGCTGGCGGGCGAAGCCGAACGTTCGGGCCCACGTTCTGGACGAGAACCGGGATGCCTATCTCGTGACGACCGACGATTCGGGGTGGCGCGGCCGCGCCAGCCTGGACGACGCCGATGTGGTTGTAATCGGCGACTCCTTCGCGTTCGGTTGCGCGATTGACGATGACGACTTCTTCGCCGACTTGAGCCGTGACGTGCGGGTCAAGGCGATCGGAGCGCCCGGGTACAGCATCGTCCAGCTCCTCTTGCTGTCGAGGCACCTGGCCCCTCGACTCGCGGGCAAGGTCGTACTCTGGATGGTCTATCCGGGCAACGACCTCGCCGACACGCTGCGGCCGGAGATGGACGGCTACCGCACGCCGTTCCTGCGGAGCGCGAACGGAAGGGGCGGCTGGGAGATTGTGGACGCCCATGTCAACTCGGACCGATGGCCGTTCCCGGCCCGTACCCACTCGCATGAGTCGCTGGTCGAGATCTGTACGCCTTCGTTCCTATCCTGGCGCGTCTTCGCGGCCTGTGAGCATCTCGTGGAGCTGGGAAGAGATGTATGCCGCGACGCCGGGGCCCGGTTGGTCGTCATGACCGTTCCCGAGATGTCGCCGCTCAGCCGGCGCCGAATGGCCCAGGCGCTTGCCCGGGTGAGTGAGTCCGCGGCCTTCGACCCCGATCTGCCGGATAGCGAGATCGCCGCGATCTGTTCGCGGCTCGGTGTGCCTTTTGTCGCTCTGAACGACCATCTCTCCGTGGAGGATTACCGCGAGAACGATATCCACTGGAATCGGCGCGGGCACGAGGTCGTTTCGGAAGTTCTGCGTCGCCTATATCGCGAACATGCCGTAAGGTCCGAAGTCGGGGCTCCGCGACCCGCGGAAGTGCCACCACCCTGCGCGACGCCCCAGGCGCCGTGATCCGCTTCGGAGACGAACGAGGATGTCGAGCGCGGTAACCATAGCTGTCCCGGTATACAAGCGGCTGAAGTACCTGGCCGGCGCACTCGAGTGCGTGGCCGCGCAGGACCATCCGAACATCGAGCTGCTCATCTCGGACAACGGCCAGAACGGGCCGGAGCTTCAGGAGATCATCGATCTTCACTGTGAGGGGCCGTACCGTTTGCGGCGCAACCCGGAAACGGTCGGCATTCGCGATCATTTCAATCAGCTCGTAGAGGAAGCGACGGGCGAGTACTTCGTGTTGCTGCAGGATGACGACGAGATCAGCCCTAGCTTCGTGTCCAGCCTGGTGAGCGCGTGCGAGCGCAACTCAGATGTGGGCGTAGCGCTGGCGAGGGTCGAGGTCATGGACGAGGTCGGCGGGACGGTCCCCAGCAAGCGAGAACAGCCCCTGCCGCCGAAGCTGATGTCGGGTGAGGAGTTCGTTAAAAAGTGGTGCCGGCACGAGTACGACTTCGTCTGTCACGCCACCAACCTCGCGCGGACACGCGAGATCGCGGAGTCGGGTGGCTATCCCGACCTCTCCAAGGGGACGAGCATCGATGACGCCCTGGTCCTGAAGCTTGGCCTCGGTCGCCAGGTCGCGTTCATCGCCGACGCCGCGTTTCGCTACCGAGTCTACGAGTCCAGCCACGGCCTGGCCCTGGACTACCGCGAATTGGCGCGCGACTTGACACAGTTCATCGAATGGCTGGATAGCGATCCCGTGATGCGCGAGTATGCGCGGCAGCATCCGCAACAATGGGCCGGAGTGCGCAGTTTGCTGGTCGAATTGACCTGGAGAACCTATCGCCACCGCTGGAAGACCATGTATCGGAAGCGGCTCTCGCCAGCCGGGTGGATCCGGGCCGCCTTCGCGATGCCGTTTATCCCGGCGTACTACTCCGCCGTGACCTCGCATATCGTGCGCCGCGGACTGTCGGCCTCGAAACGGCTCGTGCTCGGCGGCTTTAGGCACTAGATGCGCACGCTCCGGCGCCTCGAGCGACTACGCGGCCGAGCACGAGCACTTCGGCTCGCCGTGCGGCCGCGGGCGGTCATCCTGGCTTATCATCGTGTTGCCGAAGCGCAAACCGACCCGCAGTTGCTTTGTGTGTCGCCACGGCGTTTCGACGAACACCTCGAGGTCATCAGACAGTCGTGCAGGCTCGCGCGGCTGGACGGACTCGAGGAGTTGATGCGAGATGGGAGAAATCTGAGTCGCTCGGTGGTGATCACCTTCGATGACGGGTATGCCGACAACCTTCTTAACGCCAAGCCGCTGTTGGAGAAGCACGATGCGCCCGCGACCGTGTTCGTCTCGAGCGGCAATACAGGAGGCCGGCATGGCTTCTGGTGGGATAATCTGGAACATCTGCTACTCGCAGCGGAGCGCCTGCCCGAGACGGTGAGCGTCTCGCTCAATGGCCAGGTCCACACCTTCGAGGTCGGCCCGTTGGAGAGTGCCGGCGGCGTGGAAGCCTGGAACGTCCTGGGTCCCGAGCCGCCTGCGCCGCGCCACGCGGCCTATCTCGCGCTCAGCAGCTTGCTGAAGCCCCTGCCCGACACTGAGCGTTCCAATGCGCTGCGCCAGCTGGCACAAGCCGTGGGCGCGTCGGAGGAGGGATGGGAGAGCCACCGAACGATGACCCCGCAGGAGCTTCGCCAGCTGGCCGATGGCGGCCTGGTGGAGATCGGAGCGCACACGGTAACACACCCCCAGCTCTCAGTTCAGGCTGCGGAAGAACAGCGCTGGGAGATTCAAGAGAGTCGTCGGGTATTGCAGGAGACGATTGGCAAGTCCGTGGTGAGTTTCGCCTATCCCTATGGTGGACGGACAGACTACACCGATGTCACGGCCGGCCTCGTACGGAATGCGGGTTATCGGCAAGCGTGCACGACTTCGCGAGGCTGCGTGACGAAGCGAACCGATCTGTTTCAGTTGCCCCGTTTCCTGGTCCGTGACTGGGACGGCGAAGAATTCGCTCGCCGGCTTCACGGAATGTTCAATCCGCAGGTCAGCCACTAGTGCCCGGACGGAAAGGCATGGGCGAGCGACCGTTGCGCGTGGCGCAAGTCAACACGCTCGACTTTCGAGGCGGCGCAGCTCAGGTGGCCTGGAACCTACACCGGGCCTACGCGGAGCGGGGTATCGCCAGCTGGATGGCCGTGAAGAGGAAGTCTGACAACGACCCGCGCGTCGTTACGGTCCCGAACGAGGAGAGTAGAGCGGCTCACACTCGGCTTCTGCTCGGTCTGGCTGACCGAATTGAGCGGTCGAATCCCCTGGCGCGGAGAGGGCGACGAGCACTGCGCCGATTGGCGGAACCTGGTCGCTGGTGGGATTGGCATCGCGGTATCGAGGATTTTCGACACCCGGGAAGCTGGAGGCTTCTGGAGGCTCTTCCCGAGCGTCCTGACCTCGTTCACTGTCACAACCTCCACGGGGCTTACTTCGACCTGCGCGCGCTGGCCGGGCTGACCAACGAGCTGCCGGTGATGCTCACGCTGCACGATGCCTGGTTGCTGAGCGGGCACTGCGCCCACTCGTTCGCCTGTGAGCGTTGGAGAACCGGCTGTGGTGACTGCCCCGACCTGAGCATCTATCCCGCGGTTCGGCGAGATGCGACGGCATCTAACTGGAGGCGCAAAGAAGACATCTTCGCCAGGAGTCGGCTCTACGTAGCGACGCCCTGTCGGTGGTTGATGCGCAAGGTGGAGAGCTCGATGCTAGCTCCCGCGGTCGTCGATTCGCGCGTGATTCCCTACGGGATCGATCTATCTCTCTTCCGCCCCGGAGACAAACAGGGCGCCCGAGTCTCTCTGAACATTCCGCCCGATGCCCGGGTGCTGCTGTTCACGGCTGATAGCCTGCAGCACAACATATGGAAAGACTACGAGACCGCCCGTGCTGCGGTAACGCTTGCCGCCGAGCGCCTGGAGGGTCGCATGTTGCTGATCGCGCTCGGTGAGGCTGGAACGGATGACCGTATCGGCCGTGCCGAGCTTCGCTGCGTGCCCTACGAGCAGGATCGGCGTGCCGTAGCTCGCTACTATCAGGCCGCCGATGTGTATATGCATTCCGCGCGTGCAGATACGTTTCCCAACGCCGTATTGGAGGCCCTCGCTTGCGGTACGCCGGTTGTAGCCACGTCGGTCGGAGGCATTCCCGAACAAGTCCGGCCGCTGGAGATCGCTGCGATGAGCGAGAACGACGCCGAGGCGACCGGAGCGCTGGTCGAGCCAGGCGACGTCGAGGGTATGGCCCGGGCGATCGCGAAGCTGCTCGCCGACGCGGACCTCCGCAGTCGTCTGGGGAAGAACGCTGCGGCCGATGCGCGGAGACGGTTCGATCTGCATCGCCAGGTCGACGACTATCTCACGTGGTACACGGAGATCTTGCAGTCGCGGGGCCGTTCGCCCACCGCACACCTGGAAGAGCAATGCCGTGAGCTAGCTCAATCAGCCGACAAAGCTTGGGGGCGCACAGTAATCGATGACGCTTAGAATAACTCACGTTTCAAGCAGCGACATTACAGGCGGGGCGGCACGCTGCGCTTATCGTTTGCACCGCGGCTTGCGCGCCTTGGGTCACGACTCGCGCATGCTGGTGAAGCGGCGATGGTCAAGTGATGCGAGCGTGGACATCTTTGAACGCGGTCAGGGTTGGCGCCACAAGGCCGAGAGGCGCTTTCGTCGCTGGCGCATTCGTCGCGCCAATGCGCGGTATCGAAAGACGCGACCCGCTTGGCCAGAGCGCTTCTCCGACGATCGGAGCTGGTACTGGGCAGGCCCAGTCCGCGAGCTCGAGACCTCCGACATCATCAATCTGCACTGGGTGGCTGGGTTCGTGGACTATCGAAACTTCTTCGATAACGCGGCGGAGTGCGTTCCGTTGGTCTGGACGCTCCATGACATGAATGCCTTCACGGGCGGCTGCCACTACGACGACGGGTGCGGTCGGTACAGGGAGTACTGCGGTGCCTGCCCTCAGCTCGGTTCTGAAGACGATCGCGACCTCTCACGGGAAGTCTGGGGGCGTAAAAGGGAGTGCTTTGAAGGACTCGCGCCCGAGCGACTGCACTTCGTGACGCCGAGTCGCTGGCTTGCTGAGAGCATTCGCTCCAGTTCCCTGCTTGGAGAGCGGTTCGAGATCAGCGTCATTCCGTACGGGGTGGACACCGATTGCTTCGCTCCGCGGGATAAAACAACGGCGCGGGCGTCGTTGGGTATTCCGGCGCACGCGAAAGTGGTCCTCTTCGTCGCACAGGCCGTGGAGGTGCGGCGCAAAGGCTTTAGCCTGTTGATGGACGCACTCAGCGATCTCGAACTGGCAGATCTGTTTCTTGTCTCTCTGGGGGGCGGGAAGCTGACGGTTCCAACATCCGTACCTCATGTGCATCTCGGTCACACTAGTGAGGATCGGCAGCTGTCGCTCATCTATAGCGCGGCGGACCTGCTCGTCATCCCGTCACTCGAGGACAATCTGCCCGCGACTATGATCGAGGCGCTGGCATGCGGTACGCCCGTGGTGGGCTTTGCTGTCGGAGGGATCCCGGATGCTGTGCGCCCAGGTGTCACCGGAGCTTTGGCAGCACCGGAAGATGTGCGTGCTTTGCGCGAGGCTGTCCGGCAATTGCTTGTCGAGCCTGCCAGGCTGCAGGAATTGGCCGCGAGCTGCCGTCGCATTGCGGTAGAGGAATACGGTCTCGAACTACAGGCTCGGCGATACGAGGCCCTTTACGAACGGCTTCGCAGTGCAGTGGTACAGGGAAAACGCAACTCGACCCGCCAGGCGCGGCAGTTCGAAACCGCTCCTTCGGGAGTAGCTTGATCAATGTCGACCGTTCGCCCACCGGACACTTGGAAGAGCAATGCGTGAACTAGAGCGCGGTATTGCCGTAAAGGATCATGGTATGCGCTGTCCCTCGCTGAGCGAGCTACCTCCACCGCCTGCGGGAAAGACGGGCTGGCCGTGGACCGAGGAAACTCCGCGGGCTGCGGACGCGATGCCGGATGGCAGCCCCTGGCCGCGGATCACCGTGGTAACGCCGTCATATAACCAGGCCCAGTTCCTCGAGGAAACGATCCGCTCTGTGCTGCTGCAGGGATACCCGGATCTCGAGTATCTGGTCATGGACGGCGGAAGCGATGACGGCAGCGTCGAGATCATCGAGAAGTACTCGCCCTGGCTCGCCTACTGGACGAGCGAGCGCGATCGGGGCCAAAGCGATGCCATCAACAAAGGGTTACGCCGGGCCACGGGCGAGCTGATGGCCTGGCTGAACAGTGATGACGTTTACTACGCCGGCAGCTTGAGAACGGTTGCCCTGGCCACCGCTGAACCGGGTTGGGACATCTATCTGGGAGCGATGGACAAGGTGGAGGTACATCCGGACCACACCCGCCTCGTGAAGCGGTCTCTTCCCACGGAAGGGCTTCCGATCCACCCGTTCCCCATCCTGGCCAATGGGCGGCAGCACGAGTTCCACTTCTATCAGCCGGCCATGTTCTGGTCGCGCCGGATCTGGGAGCGGACGGGCGGGCTCGACGAGCGCTACCACTATGTGATGGACGTGGAGTGGTGCAACCGCGCTCTTGCATGCGGTGCTGATGTCCGCACATCGGGGGACGTGCTGACCCGGTTCGCGGTGCATCCGCAGTCCAAGAGCGAGGCGCTTCATCACCGGCAGATGGCGGAGTACGTCGCTATGTACTGGCGGCTGGGTCGAACCCGGGAGTTCCGGCGGATCCCCTGTCTCCTTTCCGCGTTGAGGCCGGCACAGCGCACATTGTACCTGCTGAGCCGCAGGGCCGAGCAACGCCGTCAAAGGGTGAGGGCGGTGGCGTATCGCACTGCTGCCCGCGCCCTAAAAGCGGCACGACTATACGTGCCTGGGCTCAAC
>FXBF010000206.1_pt1 | contig 18910 bp, 17 predicted proteins | sample 5335321 | NCBI WGS metagenome assembly FXBF01 (sample SAMEA103928391, study PRJEB20085) | sediment metagenome | isolation source: sediment
AGGAAAGGGAGGAGGTCCCTACCGCCTTACCGCCTTACCGCCCTACCGCCCGGAGTGGGTGGAGAGGTGGTGGGGTAGTTAGTTTGCGTTCAACCTTCACGGGACAGCCATGACCCGCACTTTCGACGACGATCTTCGATTCGACATCGCGACGCGCGCCGTCCACGCGGGCCAGGAGCCCGATCCCACCACCGGCGCCATCATGACGCCGATCTTCCAGACTTCGACCTACGTCCAACCGAAGCTCGGTGAGCACAAGGGCTTCGAATACGCCCGTACCCGCAATCCCACCCGCGACGCGCTGGAGAGAAACTTGGCCTCCCTCGAAGGGGCACGGCACGGGTTTGCGTTTTCGTCGGGGATGGCGGCGACCGAGGCGGTCCTGAAGCTGTTGTCCTCGGGAGATCACGTCGTCTCGGGCGAGAACCTCTATGGCGGATCGCACCGCCTCATGGTTCAGGTACTCGAGCGCTTTGGTATGACTTTCACGTTCGTCGACGAGCGGGACCCCGCCAATTTCGAACGCGCGATCACGTCGGCCACCAAAATGATCTACGTCGAGACCCCTACGAACCCCATGATGCGACTGGTGGATCTCAGGGCCGTCGCCGAACTCGCCGCCGCCCGGGATCTGCTCCTCGTCGTCGACAACACATTCGCAACACCGATCTTTCAGCGTCCTCTGGAGCACGGCGCCGACATCGTCGTTCACTCCACGACCAAATTTCTCAACGGTCACAGCGACATCGTCGGCGGCGCTGTGCTCACCTCGCTCGATGACGTGGCCGAACGGCTGGCGTTCCTACAGAACGCGGCTGGCGCCGTCCCCGGACCGTTCGACTGCTGGCTCGCCCTGCGCGGCACCAAGACGCTGGCGCTTCGCATGAAGAGGCACGACGAAAACGGGCGGCGCATAGCACAGTGGCTGGCGGAGAACCCTCGAGTGAGCCGCGTGTATTACCCCGGCCTGCCCGATCACCCGCAACACGCGTTGGCGTGCGATCAGATGCATGGGTTCGGCGGGATGATATCGTTCGACATGGGATCTTTCGATGCGGCCCGAGCCGTGGCTGAGGGCACCAGGCTCTTCGCCTTGGCGGAGTCGCTGGGAGGGGTCGAGAGCCTCATAGGGCATCCCGCGACTATGACCCACGCGTCCGTCCCAGCCAGCTTGCGTGAGTCCATGGGATTGAGCCCAGGCCTGGTGCGGATCTCGGTGGGCATCGAAAGCGCGGACGACCTGCTGGCTGACCTGGAACAGGCCATGGAGGGTGTAGGGTAGGAGGACGTCACAATCTGAAACCGCAACGTAAACAGCGCGTACGATGAAGCACAGCAGTATTTTCCGTTATCGGCGCGCACTCTCGATTTGGAGGTACACATGACCGGCGTTCCGACCGACCGACCGCGCAAGATCTTGACAGGCATCGCCCCCGTGAGCTGGGAGCACCCGGCGGACCGGGCGGCGCTTCAGGGCCTCCGGGCCGTCCCCGGGTTCGACACGGCCGTCAAGAAGATTCTCGCTTTCATCGGCGGCGAACAGGGAGTCCGCTTGATCTTCCAGGCAAACGCCGTGAAGGTGGGCCCCAAGCAGTTTCCCAGGCTTCACAGCATGCTGGCCGAGGTGAAAACCACGCTCGATTGGGAAAAAGACTTGGAGCTCTACGTTTCCCAAACACCCATCGCGAACGCGATGGCGGTGGGCTTCGACGAGCCCTTCATCGTCATACATTCAGGCACCATGAGCCTACTCAATGACGATGAACAGCGTGTCGTTCTCGCACATGAACTCGGCCATGTGATGAGCGGCCACGCTCTTTACCACACGATCCTATATCTCATTTTGCTGTTCGGTTTCGCCAACCTGCCATTCCTGGCGGGGATCGCACTGCTTCCGATCCGCCTCGCTCTCATGGAGTGGTACCGCAAGAGTGAACTGTCTTCGGATCGCGCCGGTTTGCTGGCGTGTCAGAGTCGCGAAGACTCTCTCCACCTCAACATGAAGTTCGCGGGTGGCGGAGAGACGAGTGCGATGGACTTGGATGTTTACATGGAGCAGGCCAAGGAGTACGCTGAGGGCGGCGGCCCCTTGGATACGATCTACAAGATATTGAACACTCTCGACCTCGATCACCCCTTCAGCTCGATGAGGGCCGCCGAGCTACAGAAGTGGATCGACGACGGAGAATACGACAAGATCGTCGTGGATGGCCAGTACACCCACCGCGGCACCGAGGAAGAGGATCGTCCCTTGACCGCGGACATCGGCGAGGCGGCACAGTATTATGGACGTGAGGCCAAGGAAACGGTGGGGCAGGTGTTAGAAGCTGCCAAGAAAGCCGGACAGGCGTTCACCCAGGCGTTCAAAGACGCAACGAAGAAGTGAGAATACTCGTCGTCGGCGGTGGCGGCCGGGAGCATGCCCTCTGTTGGGCCTTCTACCCGACCGCCACCGTTTTTTGTGCCCCGGGGAACCCCGGCACCCGTAGTTGCGCCACCAACCTCTCGGTCAAACCGAGCGATCACTCCGGGATCCTGGAGACCGTCCGGCGGGAGAACATCGATTTTACGGTGATCGGCCCGGAGGCTCCGTTGGCCGCCGGCCTGGTCGACGACCTCAACACCGCTGGACACCACGCTTTTGGCCCCACCCAAGCCGCCGCCCAGATCGAGGCATCAAAGGCCTTTGCCAAGGACGTCATGGCCAAGGCCGGCGTACCCACCGCCACCGCCCGGATCTTCACGGACGAGCAAGAGGCCCTCGGCTACGTCGCCACACACGACGAACCGCTGGTAGTGAAGGCGTCCGGATTGGCCGCCGGGAAGGGAGCGGTCGTATGCTCGTCCCGTGAAGACGCGTGCCTGGCACTATCTGCGATGTTCGCAGGACGTTTTGGGGATGCGGGTAAGGAAGTGCTGGTGGAGCAGTTCCTGGAGGGTGAAGAGCTGTCCGTCTTTGCATTGACCGACGGTGAGCACACCTTCACACTTCCGGCTTCACAGGATCATAAACGACTGAAAGAAAACGACTTAGGCCCTAACACCGGCGGCATGGGAGCTTATGCGCCTGTGAGTATCGCCAGCGAGATCCTGCTCGAGCGAATCGACAAGGAGGTCATCAGACCCACCCTGCGGGAACTCGCGGATCGGGGGACGCCCTATCGCGGCGTGCTCTACGCCGGTCTCATGGTATCGCAAGAAGGAGACCCGTCGGTCGTGGAATTCAATTGCCGGTTCGGGGATCCGGAGGCTCAGGTGGTGCTTCCTCTCGCGAGTCAGGGGCTGGCCGACCACCTCTGGAGCATAGCCTCCGGTGAGCGCTGGTCGCCCCCACGGCCGATGGCGGCACAACCGCTCCGGGCAGCCGTCACGACTGTCATGGCTGCTCCCGGATATCCCGAAGCGCCACAGAAGGGAGCCCCAATCACTCTCCCGCCAGAGTTCCCATCAGACACCGTACTCTTCCAAGCGGGAACCGATGACGCGGACGGTACACTGCGTGTCTCCGGAGGCCGCGTATTGTGTGCCACGGGAATCGGCCCCGACGTCCCCACCGCGCTAGAGGCGAGCCACCGGCTCGTGGACGCGGTCGAGTTCGAGGGAAAGGTGTTCCGGCGTGATATCGGATGGCGGGAGATAGCTCGTGCCGGAGCTTCCTGAAGTCGAGACGATCGTCAGAGATCTCTCCCCGCTGCTATGCGGGCGGCCTCTCAGAGACCCTCAACTGTTCAAGAGCGACGTGCTCCGCGGCGTGTCTGCGCCGAAGCTGCTGCGGATTCTTCGCAACAACCGCATAGCCGACGTGACCCGGCGGGCCAAGCATGTTGTGATCCTCCTCGCCAGCGGTGAGCGCATGGTCATCCAACCGCGCATGACCGGATCGTTGATCGTTTACGGCCGTCGCTTGCGCGCTGATGAGCAGCGCTACGTGGTGCTGCGGGCCGGCCTCGGGAACGGACAGGTGTTGGTATTCAGTGACGTGCGGCGGCTGGGCACAATCTCGTTATTGGACGAGCGAGCCTGGCAGACCTATACTGCCGGTATCGGTCCCGAACCCCTGGCCGACGAATTCAACAGCCGTCATTTCATCAAGCGGCTGTCGGGCACCAAACAGGCGATCAAAAAGGCTCTCATGGATCAGCGCCGACTTGCGGGCGTCGGGAATATCTACGCCAACGAAGCGCTGTTCCGCGCCGGGATCGACCCCTCCCGGCAGGCCGATCGTCTCTCTAGTGACGATTTCCGCAGGCTGTACCGAACAGTGAGACATGTGCTGCGCCAGGCAGTTCGCGGCGGCGGCACGACGATCCGCGACTACCGCAACGGCACGGGCGGCAGCGGATCGTACCAGCATACCCTCCTCGTGTACGGGCGCGGCGGCAAGCCCTGCCCTCGTTGCCGCACCACTCTCGCAACCACGCACGCGATTGACGGGCGCGCCACCACCTTTTGCTGGCGCTGCCAGGCCATGTCTCGGTAAGGTGAATGCGCGTTCATCTATCGAGTCGTCGATCGCTGCCTCAATGCTTGCGCTAGCGCTTCCCAACGCCGATCTGAACTGGTTGCGGCGGCGCGTGCACAACTTCGCCGAGGATCGACCGGGCGTGTATCGCATGTTGAGCCCTGGTGGGCGGGTGATTTATGTGGGGAAGGCCAAGGCGGTGCGGACGCGCCTCCTCTCGTATTTCCGCGCTCGGTACCCCGAGGACAAAGCCGCCAGAATCTTGCATGCGGCATCGGACATTCAGTGGAGGTATGTGTCGTCCGAATTCGGAGCGTATCTCGCTGAGTTGCGGGACATCAAGCGGTACCGACCGGTTTTCAACGTGCGCATGAACCGCGCGCGCCGGGCCGTGTTAATCAAAGTGAGCGGCGGGCCGGCGCCCAAACTGCTCGTGGGGTCCCGGCCGGGTGCGGGAGACTCTCGTCATTACGGGCCCTTCACCAGCACGGAACGAGTGCGCGCCGGCGTCAAGGTCCTCAACGATCTTCTCGGTTTGCGCGACTGCACTCTCTCGATGCCGATCAATTTCGCCGAGCAGGTGGATTTGTTTCGGCTGCAACAGCGTGCGGCCTGCATGCGATTCGATTTCGGAACCTGCAGCGGACCTTGTGCCGGGCTCGTCAGCGAGAGCGAGTACCGCAGACGGATCGCGACCACGATCGATTTTCTGGAGGGCCGCTGTCTCACTCCCTTGGACCGTGTGGTCGCAGAGATGCAGGCGGCCAGCGAAGCACGGCAGTTCGAAAGCGCTGTGCGGTGGCGGGACCGTTTCGACGCCCTCGAGTGGCTGCTACGAGCATCCACTCAGACGCGCAACGCGATAGAATCGCTGAGCTTCGTATACCACGACCCGGGGTCGCGCGGCGACGACCGCGTGTATCTTATTCGACGCGCGACGGTGCGCGCGGTGGCTCCCGCCCCCACCACACCGATCGAGCGTGAGGCGTTCCGCGCGCTGGTCGCGGAACATCGGATCCGGGAACCCAGCGATGTTCCTTTGCCCGTGTCGGACATGGACGAGATGCTCCTCTTGTTGCGGTGGTTCAAGGCTCACCCCAGCGCGATGCGCCGGACCGTACCTCTTTCCGAATGGTCAGCCAAATGACCACAGCAGCCTGAACAGATGACACAGAACTCCAAAGTATTGCCGCGCCTCGAGGCACGATGCTGACAGCGTTCGTCCAACTCGGTGCCGGTCTCATCATCCTGGCAATCGGGGGGCATTACATCGTGCGCGGCGCTGTGTCTATCGCCTTGTTGGCCAAGATCTCCACGGCAGTCGTGGGCCTTACCGTAGTCGCCTTCGCCACGAGCCTTCCAGAGCTTGCCGTGAGCGTCAACGCCGCAGCGGCAGGATCGACTGCCATAGCGTACGCCAATGTCGTGGGTTCCAACATCTTCAACATCGCCGTCGTTCTCGCGGGGACCGCCCTGGTGAAGCCGGTCTTGATCCCCCGCAATGCGCGGCTGCTGGAGCATCCCGGCATGTTCGCGGTGTTGCTGCTGTTACTGTTCATGGCCCGGGACGGATTGATGAGCCAGATCGACGGGACAATGCTCCTCTTCGGGCTCGTGTTGTTCATCGTGATGACCGTCCTGCACACCCGGGCAGCCGGGCCGGCGGATCACTCCTCCCGCAAGGCAGAGATCGAGAGGCTACATCCCGACGGTGGCAACCGCGGTCGCGCTTGGGGTCTCGGCATTGCATACGTGGTCGCCGGGGTCGTCGGGTTGTGGACCGGTGCTGAATTCCTGGTAGCCGGTGCGGTGACCATCGCGCAATCGATGGGAATCTCCGAACGCGTCATCGGCCTCACTATCGTCGCCATGGGAACGAGCTTGCCGGAGCTGGTCACTTCCGTCGTAGCCGCCCGGCGCGGTGAGCATGAAATTGCACTGAGCAACTTGATGGGTTCCAACCTCTTCAACGTTCTAGCAGTGCTCGGCCTCACCAGCTTCGTGTTCCCAGTTCCGGTGGATCCCCGGGCCATCAGCCTCGACAACTGGGTCATGCTGGGATTCGGCGCCGCGCTCTTCCCGATCCTGTGGTTGAGCAAGTATGTCACGAGGGTGCATGGCGCATTACTGCTGGCGGCGTTCGGGGTGTATTTCGTCGTTGTGTTGGTGGGTGCGTGAAGAGAGGGAGGAGGGAGGAGATCGACTCCGGATGATCAGCTAGACCTCCTCCCTACTCCCTACTCCCTCCAGAGGCACCAACCTCGCCCTCGGAGGTATTCCCGGCTCCAGCTCCATGATCCCGACGGAGGCCGGGATTCCCTTCATCGGTGCACCTGCGGAACCCGGGTTCATCACCGTCACCGTCATGTCCACCAGCTCCAACAGCGGTTGGTGCGTGTGCCCGAACACTATTATCTCGGCTTCCGGAAACGACTCATGTAGCGATTGTGGGTTCGGCGTGCCGAACTGATCGCCGTGCGTCACGGTAACGTAGAGCCCGTCCAACTCTAGCTTCGCCACTTGCGGGCAGCGCTCCCGAATTCCGAACCCGTCAATGTTTCCGTACACGGCCGTGACCGGCGCCAACGTCTCCAGTTCCGTTAAGACGTCGGCCTTCCCTACATCGCCCCCGTGAAGGATGTGGTCTACCTGGCTGAAGATCTCGAGCACCGCGTTGGGAAGCTTGCCGTGCGTGTCGGAGATGATGCCGAGGCGCATCTATTGACCGCTTTGCCAGCGGGTCACGAACGTCAAGTCGAGCTTCATGTGGTCGACGACACGCTGAACCACGAAATCCACGAGCTGGTCCACTTCAGTCGGCCGGTGATAAAAACCAGGGGCAGCCGGGAGCACCGTAGCGCCGGCTTCGGCGACGGCCGTGAGGTTGCGGAGGTGAATCAGGGAAAGGGGAGTCTCGCGAGGCACGAGAATCAGCGGCCGGCGTTCCTTGAGGGCTACGTCAGCCGCGCGTTCGACGAGCGAACGGCTGGTTCCACCGGCGACTGCTGCCACAGTCCCCATCGAGCACGGGCAGATAACCATGCCCGCACTCTCCGCCGAACCGGAAGCTGGAGTCGCGCCGCGCTCATCGTCTGCGAAGAGGACGACGTTGGGCCACTTCCCTCCTGTGGCGGCTTTGAGTTCCGCTTCTGAGCCGATACCTGCCTCGACATCGAGCAGTCGCCACCCGTGCTGCGACACGATGAGTTGAACCGGAATTTGATGAGCGACGAGAACGCCAAGCAGACGAACCGCATATGGCGCACCAGACGCACCTGTAATTGCCAGAACCCAAGGCCGTGTCAACGACCTCTCCGATTGGGGGTCGGCGACTTCCTAGGGTGGCGCACCGGCATCTCCGGCGGAGGCTTGCCCGGTATGCCGCCGCTCGGAAAACAGCCGCCTTCCGAGTTCGGCTTACGAACCGGCCATGGGATGCGGGAGGGAGGCTTCGGCAGCCCCTTGTCCACCTTCTTTCGGGGAAACGGGCTCTTCCCGCCTGGAACCAAGAACGCGCTCATAACAGTCTATCTCCGAGAGCTCCAAGAAAGACAATGATGCTCATGACGCCGTTCATCGTAAAGAATGCCGCATCGAGCCTGCTCAGATCGTTCGGCCGGACGAGTTGGTGTTCCCAGACCAGAACGGCAGCCGCGATGGCCACACCAACAAGATACACGGGGCCAAAAACCGTCGACAGACCAAACGCCACGAGGGCAACAATGGTGACCCCGTGGAGCGCTTTCGCCAGCATGATGCTGCGGGCCTTGCCCAGCAACACCACCGCGCTCTTGAGGCCCTGCTCGCGGTCAAAGCGCTCATCCTGGAGCGCGTAGAACATGTCGAAGCCGCCCACCCATGTGATCACCGCGATCGCCATGACTGGAAGCGTCCACCACGGCTCGCTCCAGGCACCGGTTACAGCTATGTAGCCGCCGGCCGGTGCGATGGCGAGTGAGGCGCCAAGCCAAAGATGTGACCAACTCGTGAAACGCTTGGTGTAACTATAGGCCAGAATCCACACCAGGGCAAAGGGAGCCAACCGGAAGCTGAGCGGGTTCAGCAAGGCTGCAGCTCCGATAAACACGGCGCCGGCGGCTATCACCGAAACCACCACTTGCACGACCGTGAGATTGCCATCGGGAAGTTCGCGGCGCCTGGTTCGCGGGTTGAGTGAATCCATCTTCCGGTCCACGATGCGATTGAATGCCATGGCAGCAAACCGCGCAGCAGTGAACGCCACGATCACCAGCAACAATTGACCCCATGTCACAGTTGCGTGCCACGACGCATGGACCACACCCAGCAAGGCGAATGGCAGCGCAAACACAGTGTGCGGGAGCTTGACGAGATTGGCGTAACGAAGGAGCAGCCGAGCTTTTTGCTGACTATTCACGACGATGCGTCAACGCGATTCCCAGATCAGACCATATGGTGTCCACGAGGGCTCTGGTTTCATCATCCATGACGATTTTCGCCGGCCACTCGCGATCAAAGCCCTCCTCTTTCCACTTGGCGGTCGCGTCCAATCCCATCTTCGATCCATAGGTAAACGCCCGCGACGAGTGATCCAGCACGTCGATCGGGCCCATGGTGAACCGGGTGTCTCGTTCGGGATCGATGTTGTTCAGCGCCACCCACCAGGCCTCATCCGGATCGCGAACGTTGACGTCCTTGTCTACTATGACTATCACCTTCGCCAGCGACATGAGCCCCATTCCCCACAGCGCGTTCATCACCTTCCACGCTTGGCCCGGATATTGCTTGTCGATACTCACAAAAACGAGGTTGTGAAAGATTCCCGAAGCCGGCATGTGGTAATCGACGATTTCCGGAACGGTGAGCTGCAACAACGGGAGAAAGATGCGTTCGGTGGCGTGCCCGAGGTAGAAATCCTCCATGGGCGGACGGCCGACGATGGTGGACGGATACACCGGGCGTTCTCGCATTGTGATCGCCGTGACATGCACGGCGGGGTAGCGGTCGGCCAACGAGTAGAATCCGGTGTGATCCCCGAACGGTCCCTCCACAACCAATGGCTCGGCGGGGTCGATGTACCCCTCGATGACTAATTCAGCCTCGGCCGGCACCATGAGATCACTAGTCACCGCCTTTGCGAGCAGTACCGGCTTGCGACGCAGGAAACCGGCGAAGATGTATTCGTCGATGTTCGGCGGAAGCGGTGCTGACGCCGAGTAGATGGATGCCGGGTCCCCTCCCAGCGCCATAGCCACGGGCATCCGATCTCCCCGGTCCGCCATCTCCCGCCAATGGGCCGCGCCAACCTTGTGGCGTTGCCAGTGCATGGCTAAGAGTGTTCTTTCCAACACCTGCACGCGGTACATGCCCACGTTGCGAACGCCGGTCTTCGGATCATTGGTGATCACCTGCGGCAGAGTGATGTACGGTCCACCGTCGCCCGGCCAGCACGTCATGATCGGAAGCCGCGTGACATCGACATCGGAGCCCTGCACCACCACTTCTTGGCAAGCGGGGGTCCCCCGCACCGTCCGGGGCGGAAACTTCGCCACCTCCGCTATCGTCGGGAACATGGCGATCTTCTCACGCCACCCTTCCGGCACCTTCATTTTCAACAGTTTGGAAATGCGCGCTCCAATGGAATCGAGATCGTCCACACCAAGCGCGATGCTCATTCGCCGCAGCGATCCGAACAGGTTGATCCCAACCGGCATGGCACACGGCGATCCGTCGTGCAATACTGGTTGCTCGAACAGCAAGGCGGGTCCGCCACCCGGGCTCTTCATGCAACGATCGGCGACTTCCGCCATCGCCCGGTCGACGGATATGTGATGCCGGACTCGGGTCAACTCGCCAGCGGCCTCGAGCTGTGTTACGAATTCGCGAAGATTTTCCGCAATCACCTGCGCACACCCCAATGGATCATGGCAATCCCAAAGCTCACCGGTTCGTAACCGACATCGCGGAATCCCGCCCTCCGGAACCCCGCGGCCAGCTGGTCGGCATCGGGAAAATCGAGCACCGAGCTTGGTAGATAGCTATAGGCGGTCGTATGTTTGGACACCATCCGCCCGATACGCGGGAGAAGGTGCTGAAAATAGAACAAATACAGCGGCCTGACGGGCCAACGTCGTGGCGTTGAGAACTCGAGCACTACCAACCTCGAGCCTGGCTTGAGCACTCTAGCCATTTCCTTCAAGCCGCTGTCGAGACTTGCCAGGTTTCGAACACCGAAACCGACCGTGCATCCGTCGAATTGGGCGTCCGTAAACGGCAATTCCAGAGCGTCTGCCCCCACAGGCATCACTCCGGCGGCCTTATCACGTCCAAGCTTCAACATTGGGACAACGAAATCGGCCCCTACCACCCGACCCCGGAATTTCGACCGGCGTGCGATGTCGGCGGCAAGGTCGAGGGTGCCGGCGCAAAGGTCCAAAAAGGTGCCGTCCGGGGTGCGTTCCCAGCCAAGCCGTGACACGGCACGGCGCCTCCACCTCCGATCAACGCTCAGGCTGAGAACTCGGTTGAGGAGATCGTAGCGAGGTGCGATGGCTGTAAACATCTCCCTCACGTACGATCGCTTTTCGCTGCCGGTAGGAGCGCTATACGGGATTTGCGCCGGCGCCATAGGCGCGAAAGATACTGATGCGCTTAAACTCACAACAGGGTGCAAACTGAAACACTCCAGACGGTGGGGGTAAACACAAGACCTGACCGATGCGGCTTCCCGACGAGATCTCAACGGCCACCGACCAGGAGGTGGTGGCGTGGGCACGCCGAGGTCACGAGCGCGCCTACCGAGAACTCGTGCGTCGCTACCAGCGACCCGTCTTCTCGCTGATCTATCGAATGGTGCGCGACCGCGAGCGGGCCGAAGATCTGGCGCAGGAGACGTTCGTCAAGGTACTGAACGCCCTCGACAGTTACCAACCCCAATACAAGTTCTCCTCTTGGATATTCAAGATCGCCAACAACGCCGCCATCGATCGGCTGCGCCGCAGGGAGCTGGACACGCTCTCATTGGACGGCGCGCCGGATGCCGTTACCGCCGAGCGCCAGGAGGGCTCCTCTCTCCAGATCGCACACAGTGGGGAGAGCCCGTTGCAGGAACTCGAGGCGCGCGAGCTGGGGAGCCAGATCGAAAGAGCGATCTCACGACTGCGACCCGAATACCGTTCGTGCATCATGCTCCGCCACGTGGAAGGGTGCGCGTACGAAGAGATCGCTGAGATACTCGACCTGCCACTCGGCACCGTGAAGACCTACATTCACCGCGCGCGTTCCGAACTGCGTGACCTGCTGGAGCAAGTACATGAATGAAACTCTCGATGAGAAATTTCGTAGGGGGCTGTGAGGAAATCGAGATGACTGACAACAACGGGACGCAGATGACTCCCAACGTGACCCAGCTCACTCCCGCGGAGGAGGACCCGATCGTCGATCGGTGGCTCGCCTCGCTTCCCGAGCTGTCGCCGGGCGACGGTTTCGAAGATGCGGTGATGGCTCGGGTGTGGGTGCCCGTTCCCCGCTGGGTTCGGTCAGTTCAGAGCACGACCCGGGCATTACTCAATCGAAAACGCGTGTGGGTATGGGCCGGGGGCCTGGCTGTTTCGTCCGCGGCGTCAATGGCTGTCATCATTGCGCTGATGGTCTCCCACTGGGTTCAGGTCGAAACTGCTTGGTCACTGCTTGCCGGCAGCTTCCTCCTGGAAGCGTGGCGACTAGGCGTCGCGTTGATCGGCCGGACCCTGGCGACCGCCATCGCGCTCCGAGAGGCATGGGGATTGACCGGTACAACGACATTATTCGCAGGTCTCGCGGGTGCGGCGGTGAGCGCATCCAGCGCGTGGGGACTATACAGAATACTGATGGGCTTTAATGCTGAGAGGATTTCGTTCCATGCGAGTCGCTAGATGGTCGCCGGTGCTGGCTCTCGCCGCTACCGGACTGGGCACGGCGCCGGTTGTCGTGGCGCAACAGCAGGCCATCGTCGCCCATTCCGTATCAGTTTCTCAGGATGGCTCGTCGCTGGAGTTGGAGCTGACGGACGGCCGACGGATCATCATAGAGTGGGCCGGCGGCAAGGTGCAGATCAATGGTGAGACCGTAGGATCATATGCGCCTGGGAGCGGACTCGAATCATCCTGGAGAAATCTCCTCTCGCATGGCGGCTCGTTGAGTTCCGCCGAGCTACTCGAAACCCTCGAGGGATGGCAGGTCGAGGGACTTCAGGAAGGGGAGCAAGAGCTGCGCACGGCGCTGGAGGCGAGCCTCAGCAACCTGGACGTAGTGATCGCGAGTGCCGTAGGCGCCGCCCAGGCCGAGGCGGTAGCCCAATCTAGAGTGGTCGTTCGAGCGGATCGAGGCAGCTCCCAGGGGCTCGTGATCGATCTCAATCGCCTCACGGGCGACCGGAGCGTTCTCGAGCGTGTCGATGAACTGCGTGAGAGCTACGGCGACGATCTTGGCGACATCGGAATACGGGTAGAGAACGGCCGGGTGCACATTGGCGACCTCACTATTCGTCGAGGGCAAGTCTTCAGCGGCAACCTCGCGGTGCTTTCGGGAGACGTTTCGGTATACGGGACGGTGGATGGAAACCTCGCAGCCCTGAACGGAGATGTCATTCTCCACTCCGGCGGTCGGGTGGAGGGAGATGTCATCTCGCTGAACGGCAGCGTGACTCGGGCGGGGGGATACGTAGGCGGTAGCGTCCGTTCCGTCAGCAGCCTCGGCCTGCGCCCCGGTGCGGCGCCCCATGCGGCAGACAGGCCAACCCGGACCGGACTGGGCCAGGCCTCCGGCTTCGAGGCGATCGGACGGAACATCGCCACACTTGTCGGCTTCTTCATTGCACTGGCAAGCATCGGCTTCGGCCTGAACTTCTTCATGCCCCGGCAACTCGAGGTCGTGTCGGAGACGGTGTCGGATTCGTTTGGCAAGTCATTCCTGGCAGGCTTGTTCGCCCAACCCCTACTGCTTCCGTTGAGCGCCATGCTGATCGCCGGGCTGGCTATTACGGTGATTGGAATTCCGCTGGCCTTCATCGTTGCCCTCGCGCTCCTGCTGGCCGTCCCCGGGGCGGCCGTCCTGGGTTACCTCGCGGCGGCGAAGTCTGTCGGCAGCTCGTATTTGACAAGGAGAATGGCCGAGGGGCACGCGGTAGTCGTGACGCCATACCGCTCCACGGCATACGGCCTGGTTGGCTTGCTCGCCGTCTGGATCCCTGCGGCAACCCTGACCTGGATTCCGCTCGTCGGACAACTCTTCTTCCTGCTCGCGCTGGCAGCCACCTGGGTGATGGCCACAGCGGGAGTAGGAGCCGCCATCCTGTCGCGGGCCGGACTGCGCGCCACCTTCGCTGGTTCCCGGCGCCAACAGGCGCTCACTGACGAGCATTATTGGCCGATGGACGCCTCAAATTTCACGCCGGCGCGGCGCGGTCGTTCCTAGGAAATGATCTCTTTCTCACGGCGGTGTGTTCTGCCATTGGCCCTCGCTCTGGCCGCAAGCGCCTCACATGCAGAGGCACAGACAGAGCGGGCTTACCGCACTCTCTCCACCGCGCGCCAGGTAACCCAAGAAGAAGACATCACCATCCTGGTCCGCTTCGCCCTGGGGCAGTTCAGCCTCGGGCGCGACCAGGGAGGGGCGCTCTACCGCAGTAAATTGGTGTATGACGACGATCTGTTCGATCCGGTTCAGCGCTACGATCGCGACAACCGAACGCTGGAGATTCTGCTCGGAGACTCGGAATCGAAGGGGCGGGATGTCGCGATAGGCGATCCGCGCGACTTGCGGCAGCGACTCGAGATGGCGCTTTCCCCTTCAGTTCCCGCCCGGATCGACCTGGAGCTTGGAGTCGTTCGCGCCGACATAGACCTTGGCGGCATTTCCCTCATCAAGGCGCACATCAAGACCGGAGCCAGCCAGAGCGTGCTGCAGTTCAGTAGGCCCACCACTGCACCATGCGAGCGGCTGCACGTTGTCATGGGCGCGGCGGAATTCGAAATCGAGGGTCTCGGGAATTCCAATTGCGGCGAGATGCAGTTCGAGGGCGCCGCCGGAACGTTCACACTCGACTTCACCGGTGAGTGGCAGAACCAGGGAGAAACGACCGCAAGAATCAAGCTCGGCGTCGGCGCATTGACTCTGCGATTCCCATCACACCTGGGTGTGGCCATCTCGCTAGACCGCTTCTTGGCGACGTTCGATAGATCGGGATTCACCAAGCGCGGCAACGTCTACTACTCGAGCAACTACGACGCGGCGGCTGCCAAGTTGCGCCTGGATATCAATGCGGTATTCGGCGATATCAACGTGGAGTGGGTGCCCAGGCGGTGAGCGGCAGGCGGTAAGGGGTGATTCAAGCCGCCTCGCGGCTCACCTCCCGCTTCTCACCCAACAACCGGCAGCTTCACACTCCTTCCCCCGACCTTTTTCCGCACCTCCCCCACCATCTCTTGAAAGGCCTTGGCGGCTGGGGATTCCGGTTCGCCTATCACAATGGGCTGTCCTTCGTCCGCCAGATCCGTCATGCCCGCTTGTAGTGGAATCTGGCCCAAGAGGGGCACCTGTAGTTCATCGGCGAGTCTCTGCCCTCCTCCCGAGGAAAAAATCGGGATACGCTCACCCGACGGTGCCAGGAAGAAGCTCATGTTCTCGATGATGCCGAGAACCGGGACGCCGACTTTTTCGAACATCTTGGCGCCGCGCAACCCGTCACCAATCGCCACCTCCTGCGGTGTGGTTACGATGAGTGCACCCCGTACTTGCACGGTCTGAACCAGGGAGAGCTGTGCATCACCGGTTCCCGGCGGAAGATCGACAAGCAAGTAATCGAGCTGGCCCCAATCCACATCCCGCAGGAATTGTTGCAGGATCTTCATAATGATCGGTCCCCGCCAGATGGCCGGCGCGTCGCGTTCGATCATGAGCCCCAGCGAGATGATCTTCACTCCATGTGCATCGAGGGGGACTATTTTCTGGTCACGCACCTGGGGCTGCTCGGCCGCGCCCAACATCCGCGGGATGTTGGGACCATAGACGTCAGCGTCCATGATCCCCACCGCGAGCCCCTGTTGCGCCAGCGAGACGGCGAGGTTGGCGGCGACGGTCGATTTGCCCACTCCCCCCTTTCCACTCGAAACGGCCACGACGTGGCCGAGATTGGGAAGCTCGACGGCCTGCGGCGGAGCAGGCACGGACCCGGGTTGCGCCTTGGCCTGGCTCTGCTGGCTTCCGGGCGGTCCCCCTGGTTCCATGACCTTGACCTTCACTTCCGAGACCCCCTCCACTTCCCGGACGGCCGCGCGGGCCTCTCGAACGAGGGTCGCCGGATCGTCACGACCCAAGAGAAAGGTGAGCGACACACGCCCATCGTCACCCACCGTCAGGTCGTGAACCATCCCGGCGGAGATCACGTCGTTGTCTACCCGGGGGTTCCGGACGTTCGTGAGCGCGCCTGCGACTAGGGCTTCTAGGTTATTCGGCATGGCTTTTATCGTTTCGACGTGAAACGTCGGTGGTAGATGTTCTGAGAAAAAGATCGCAGATAATTCTAATTGGTTTCCTCGAGCGTGGTTCGCGCAATCTCCAGTACTCGCTCCTGGACCTCTTGCAGAGAACCCTCCAGAGACGCACCGGCGGCCCTTTTGTGGCCGCCACCCCCAAACCGTTCGGCGAGCGCCGCTACGTCGACGCTTCCCATGGATCGGAACGAAACCTTGATTCGCCCGTTGGCCAGCCCCCGAAACAGCAGCGCCAGACGCACGCCCTGAATGGATCGGGGCAGCTCGACGACGCCCTCGAGGTGTTCCGCATCCAAGCCCTGTCTCTCGAGCGCGCCAGGGGGTACGGTCACCCAGGCCAGCCCCAATTCCGGTTCAACCACCAGGGTATTTGTCACCTCCCCCACCAGCCGCACCCGTCCCTCCGGATCGCTGGCATACACCTCGCGGTAAATGTCCTCGGGTTCCAGGCCCCGGTCGAGCAGATCCGCGGCCACACGCAATGTCCGCGGCGTGGTATTGCTGAAGCGAAACCCGCCTGTGTCGGTGAGGATCGCCACGTAGAGGGCTCGGGCCACGTCGGGTGTCAAGTCCCACCCAACGGCCTTGGCGAAGTCGTAGACCAGCTCTCCGGTGGCGCACGCGTTTGCGTCCACGAGTCGGGGGCCCGGAGGCAAATCGCCGTTGCTCAAGTGATGATCGATGCACGCCACCGGTATGCCCCGCTCTACGATCCGTTGTCCCAAGTGCCCCAATCTCCCGAGGTCCGAGATATCCAGCACCACAACGACATCGGCCTTCTCGAGGTGCCGCACAGCTTGGGCCGTCTTGTCCGCACCGCCGATGCCATCGAGCAGGAACCGGTACCGCTGGGGGAAAGGGGTGGGATTGGTGATGACCGCGCGGACCCCGTACTGGGTCAGGAGGCGCAACAGCCCAATCTCGCTCCCGGCTCCGTCTCCATCCGCATTCACGTGGGTCGTGAGGGCAATCCGGGCTCCAGGCTGGAACAGCTCGGCTATCTTACGAGCCGCCTTCGCGCGCTCGGGAACAGCGGCAACCCCGGGGGGCTTCTTCGATCGGGCTTTGGCCATCGAGGCAAGATACAAGCTTCGGTCGGATTGCGAGTGCACCGAGCTTCCGCGGCATGCAGGTATGGCAGGTGGGTGTTCAGCAAGCCTCGCCCTTGTTGTAGGGGCCTCAACCGTCCATTTTCCCGCACTTCTGATTCCGGTCCTTTGGAGAGCCAATGGAAGCACTCGAGCAAATCGTCAGTGCCGTAAAGGACTTTTTGAACAGCTTCGGTATTCCGGTGCGGGGGGAAACGGTGTCGCTCAAGGTGATCGCCCTGCTGGGAACCGGCATCTTCCTCACCGTTCGACTCGGCTTCGTCCAGCTACGGCACTTGGGCCACGGTTTCGCCGTGACGAGCGGGCGGTACGACGATCCCAGCGATCCGGGAGACGTTTCGCACTTCCAGGCCCTCACCACCGCGCTGTCGGCCACCGTGGGAATCGGCAACATCGCAGGCGCTGCATGGGCCATCCATTGGGGCGGGCCTGGCGCGCTCTTCTGGATGTGGGTGACTGCACTGCTGGGAATGGCGACGAAGTTCTCCGAGGTCGCCTTGGCCCAGCGTTATCGCAACGTGGAGAAACCGGGGAGTGGTCCCAAGTGGGCGGGCACAGTGTCGGGCGGCCCCATGTACTACATCGAGCAGGGACTGGGCCCCAAGTGGAGACCGTTGGCGATTTTCTTCGCCATCATGCTGGGCACCACCGCCTTCCTCACAGGGAACGCGGTTCAGGCCAACACCCTCGCCGACACGATGCGATCGAGCTTCGGCATCCCGAACCTGGTCACCGGCCTGGTAGCGGCTGCGATCATCGCCGCGGTAATCATCGGTGGCATTACCAGAATCGGAAAGGTCACGGGGTTCTTGGCGCCGATCATGGCAGCCATCTACGTGGTTGGCGCCATGACGATCATTCTGCTGAACTATGATCAGCTGCTTCCCAGCTTCGCATTGATCTTCCGAGAGGCGTTCAACCCGTCCGCCGGGGTGGCCGGCACGGGCATCGGCGCCATCCTCGTGACGATGAACTGGGGAGTGGACAGGGGCCTCTTTTCCAACGAAGCAGGTCAGGGATCGGCGCCGATTGCACACGCGGCAGCGAAAACGGACGAACCGGTGTCCGAGGGCGTGGTGGGGCTTGTAGAGCCCTTCATCGACACCATCGTCATCGTGACGATGACCGCCCTCGTGATCGTCATGACGGGGGTGTGGGACGAGAGGATCCCCTCGGAACTTACCATGGATGGCGGGGACATCACGTACCTCATCGCTTACGACAACCAGATCTACGAAGAGGCCCCGGCACCGAGCCAGATCAACGTGGCCAACGGGGCACAGCTGATCACCGCCGGCGAGCCCGCCTTTGCATGGCACGACGTGATCGTCGAGCAGTTCTTCACCGACGAGGCACAGACGCAACCTTTCAGCGGTGTCATCAACCCGGGTGTCAATGCCGTAGCGGACGACGGAACGACATATTTTGTCCTCTACGGCGACGCGCCCGAGGGCGGTGCTCCTCTTACGATGCTCGGGTTCCGCCGCGGCCTGTCGCAGATCGGCGACTTCGGCCACTACATAGTGCTGATCTCCGTGTTGTTGTTCGGAATCTCCACCGCTATTTCATGGAGTTATTATGGCGACCGCTGCGCCACGTATCTGTGGGGACCGCAGGCGGTGTTGCCATACAAAGTAGTCTACATCCTGATGCACGTCGCAGGAGCGTTGGTTGCGGCCAACGTCGCGTGGGACCTGGGAGACATCTTCCTCAGCATCGTGATTCTTCCCAACCTGTTGGCTCTGCTTCTCTTGTCGGGTGAGGTGCGGAAGATGATGGACGGCTACTTCGAGCGAAGGCCGTGGATCGAGGCCGCAGAAACGCGGCGG
>FXBF010000207.1_pt1 | contig 18902 bp, 18 predicted proteins | sample 5335321 | NCBI WGS metagenome assembly FXBF01 (sample SAMEA103928391, study PRJEB20085) | sediment metagenome | isolation source: sediment
AGCTGATCTCTTAAACCCTAGGCACCGAGGGATAAATGTACAAAGAGATCTTCGTTCCGTGCGATAACTCACAGGAGTGTAACTACGCTATCCACCGCGCCATCGAGCTAGCTCGGACATGCAGCTCGGAGCTTGTGGGCAATCACGTTTACGCGGCGAAACTCCACGATGTGCGGTTCCGCCAGCTCGAGTCCGGGCTGCCCGCGCGGTTCCAGTCGAAAGACGAAATTCAGCACCAGCGAAAGATTCACGACAAGCTGATCGAGAAGGGTCTGCAGCTGATCAGCGATTCCTTTCTCGACGAGATGGAGAAGCAGTGCCGGGCCGCGAGTCTGGAAATGAAGCGGCAGCTGCTGGAGGGTATCCATTTCGAGGAGGTCGCCAACGAGGTCAACTCAAACGGCTACGACCTCTGTGCCATGGGCGCTCACGGTTTGGGTCGCCAGCCACACTCGCAACTCGGCGGCGTAGTGTCGAGGGTGATGCGAAGAATCGAGAAGGACCTTCTGATCGCTCGGACGGACGCCCCGCTCGAGGGTGGGCTGTACCTGGTGTGTGTGGATGGTAGCTCGTACAGCTACCGGTCCGCGAAGCTAGCGCTGGAGCTCGCGCGCACCTTCAATGCAGAGGTTCAGTTCTGCAGCGCCTTCGACCTCGATTTCCACCACATAGCGTTCAACAACATCAAGGACGTTCTCAGCTATCAGGCGAGCCGTGTCTTCAAGTTCGAGGAGCAGGAAGAGCTCCACAACAACATCATAGACAAGGGATTGCTCAAGCTCTGCCAGGCGAATCTCATGAGGGCGGAAAAGATGGGCGAAGAGTACCCGGACGTGGCGGTCGGCGGTCAGGTGCTCATCGGCAAGCCGTTCGAGTGCATCCTGAAGTACATCGAGGAACTAGAGCCCGCCCTTCTGGTTCTGGCTCGCCACGGCGCGCACCGCATCGAGGGCACCGACATGGGCTCGCAGGTCGAGAACTTGGTCCGCATGGCACCCTGCAACATCCTGCTCACCGGCACCGTAGGCGTGAGGCCCGAGGATGTGCCGTGGATCGAAGAGGATGGCGTGGCCGGGCTCGAGTGGGATCCGCTGGCAGCGGTGCGCATCCAACGGGTGCCTCCGTTCGCGCAAGGGATCGCACGCAACGCCGTCGAGGAGTGGGTCGAGGAGCAGGGTGGCGAGGTGGTCACCAACGAGCTGCTGGACAGAGCTATCCAGTCGCTGCTCCCCACCCATATGCAGCTGGTTATGGGCATCGGCAAGGCGGAGGAGATCGCCCGCGCCGAGCTCACGGCCGAGGAGGCGCTGGCCGATCGTCCGGTTCCCATGTGTCCAATGGGCAGCGATCGGGAGGCAGCCAGGCAACGCGCTCGCAATGGGATCACCTGGGCCCTGGATGCCTGGAATCGCCTGGAGCTCGTTCCGCTCATCGCCAGACCGTTGGCTCGATCGACCGTCGAGCGCTTCGCCAGGGATCGCGATATCGACCATGTGACCGAGCAGGTGATGGACGAGAACAAGCAGGCCATGATCGAGGCGGACACGTTTGACATCGACACGATGATGGTGATGTTCAGCGAGCTGCGCGCCCGGGAAATCCGCGCTGGCGCGGAAGGCGATTCCGCCCGGTTCACAGAATCAACCGACGTCGGCAAATGCCCTATCCGGGAGGTCCAGGAGATGCTCGACAGGCGCGCGAGCCAGGCCGGGCCAGGGAACGGAGACGGCGGCAGCGCTCAGGGCGCTGACGCGCCCCGCTCGAACGCCTGACGGTGGCGCGGGTGGACCTTCCGGGAGAAATGGCGGGGTTCGCATTGGGCGAGAGCGTGCAGTTGTGAACGCGCGCGGCCTGATCCGGACTGCGTGCCTGGCGCTGGTGGTGGCCCTGCTGCTGGCGGCGGGCGCCGACCCGGCCTGGGCTCAAGCGGGGGCGGACGGCATCCGCGAGTACGGCAACTTCCCAGTTGTGGGCAGCAGGGTCGCCGTCTGGGTCGCCGCTCAGGTGCACCTGATGTTCGCCGCCTTCGTACTCGGGGTGCCGATGTTCGCGGTCGTGACCGAGGCGATCGGCATCTTCGGTAAGGACGAACGCTACGATCGGCTCTCGAAGGAGTTCACGCGCCTCTTGCTTGTCGCGTATAGCGCGACGGCGCTCTGGGGCGCGACGCTGACCTTCCTGCTCATCACGCTGTACCCGCGATTCACGATTTACCTGACGGAGATCTTCGACGTCTCGATCTGGTTCTACGTGGCGCTCTTCTTCTTCGAGTCAGCGACGCTGTACATCTACTATTATGGCTGGGAGCGATGGAAGAAGGGTGGCGCCAAGCTCTTCCACTGGTCTCTGGGCATCCTGCTGAACGTCTGGGGCACCGCGGTACTGTTCATCGCCAACAGCTGGCTCAGCTACATGATGAGCCCGCCGGCGGAAGTGACGCCCGATACCGCTCCGGCGCAGGTGCAGTTCTGGAGCGCCTTCGCCAACGCTACTTGGATGCCCATCAACATCCATCGATTGATCGCAAACGTGGTCTTCGGTGGCGCGATCGTCGCCGCGTACGCCGCCTTCCGTTTCCTCGCTGCCCGCGACCAGGAGGAACGGGCCCACTACGACTGGATGGGTTACGTCGGCAACTTCATCGCCATCGGCGCGCTGATCGTGCTGCCTTTCGCCGGCTACTGGCTGGGCCGGGAGATCTACGAGTACAACCAGGCCATGGGCATCACCATGATGGGCGGGTTCATGAGCTGGCTGTGGATCATCCAGGCGTTCTTGATCGGCGTGCTTTTCCTGGCCGGCAACTACTACCTGTGGGTGGGGATGGGCCGCATCCCGGGCGCTGAGCGCTTCACACCCTACACGAAGTGGATGCTGCTGGTCTTGATCGCCGGGGTCATCGTCTGGGCGACGCCTCACACGATGATAGCCAGCCGGGAAGAACTGGCGGCCATGGGCGGGGCGCACCACCCCTTCCTGGGTGTCCTCGGCGTTATGAGTGCCAAGAACACGGCTGTGAACCTGATGATCCTGACGACGTTCCTGTCGTTCATGCTGTACCGCCGGGCCAACAAGCGGCCCGTCGTGAGCTGGGCGAGGCAGGGCACGATCGTTCAGGGCATGGCGCTGGGGCTGGCGGCGGCCGTCGTGGTCTTCTACGGAATCTATGGGTACTTCGTCACCGCCATCGTTCGGATCGGCTTCAGCGTCTATCAGGTTCTGACCGTATTGGCCGCCATGATCTTGGTGGTGGTCTTGGACATCCTCATGCTGCGGGGCGCGGAAGCGCGCGGGGCGATTCGCTGGGGTCAGATGCCCGCGCGCTCGCAATACGTGCTGATCGTGCTGGCCGTCACCTTCACCTGGCTCATGGGTCTGATGGGCTTCGCACGTAGCGGCATCCGCCAGCACTGGCACGTCTGGGAGGTGATGCGGGATACGAGCCAGTGGGCTGCGACGCCGGCGCTCGGTTACGCGGGGATCATCATCAGTGCCTGCGTGCTGATCTTCCTCGCCATCGTTTCCTTCGTCTTCTGGATCGGCGGACTGGTGGAGAAGCCTGTCTTCGCCACGGCGAGGGGCAGCGGCGAGCTGGACTCGGGGCTGCTTCCACAGGTGGGAGGGGACTGATGAGAGCGGGTGGGGGGCGCTGACATGTTCGCGACCAACCTGAAGATCGCCATCGTCGTCGTCTTGACGCTCGCGGCGTACACGCTGTTGGCCAACATGATCCCCCAGATCGAGTCGGAGGTACCGGAGGAGTTCAATCTCTCGGGAGAGATTACGGCGGAGCAGCTGGTGGCTGCGGGTCAGCGTATCTACAACGGCGCGGGCGGTTGTACGGTGTGTCACGGACTGGGTACGCGCGCGCCCAACCTCGTGTCGTCGGAGGGGAATCTGGGCCCGATCGGCGCGCGCTGCGATCGCCGTGAGAGCGGGTTGGATTGTAAGGAGTACCTCTTCAGGTCCTTGACCGAGCCCGCAGGCTACGTGGTCGAAGGCTACAACCCAATCATGCCGGACGTGCGGCGCATCCTTTCCGAAGATCAGGTCTGGACGCTGGTGGCCTTCCTGGAGAGTCTGGGAGGGGAAGCGACGGTGACGGCCGACGATCTGACGCGGGGGGATGCCGGCGAGCAGGAAGAGGCGGCGACCGACACATCCGGCGTCTCGTTGTCGTCTACGAGTGATCCGTTGGAGCTGATGACCGAGCTCGGGTGCTTCGCTTGTCATCAGCTGGGTGACTTGGGGAACGCCATTGGACCGCCGCTCACGGATGTGGGAGCGCGCCGCGAAGCGGAGTACATCCGCGAGTCGATCCTGCGGCCCGGTGCGGACATCAGCTCCGGTTACGAGACGTTTGCCGCTATGATGCCCGCGGATTTCGGCAACCGCGTGACCGCCGCCCAGCTGGAGGCGCTGGTCGAATTCCTCGCCGCGCAACGGTGACGTGCCGATGTCGATGAATCGGATCAGAGAATATCTGCGCCATCCTTTCTGGCAAGCTCTCCTGCTGATGTTCCTGGCCTACCTGATATTCGAGTTCGGGGTCGAATACGTGCCCCCGCTGCTCGGCATCCGCAGCGCCCCGGTCCCCGACAGTGTGTTGATCCAGTATCTGCTGACCGCGCTGGTCGGCATTCTGATCTACGTAAGCGACAACGAGGCGAGTTGGGACAGGTTCAAGGAGCCGATCAAGACCTTGCTCGTCGATCCGGGCGCGCGTTGGCTTCGGGTCACGCTGATGGTGGCTTTACCGCTCTTCGTGGGCTGGTTGACCTATAGCCAGGTGAGGCCCGGCGTCGCCGCGCCCGTCCAGCTGCGCTCGATTCACCCGGCCCCCCCGACCTCCATAAGCTTCCGCGGCCGCAGGATCGAGCTGGCGGGGCTCGAGAACCCGCTGCGCGCCGATGGCTCGATCAGCGAGGACTACGAGGACGGTAAGCGGGTCTACTATCAGAACTGCCTGCCCTGCCATGGCGACTTGCTCGACGGCAACGGCCGCTACGCCCACGGGTTCAATCCCAGACCTCTGGCGTTCACGGACCACGGCACCATCCCGCAGCTCACGGAGAGCTTCGTCTTCTGGCGGATAGCCAGCGGCGGACCCGGTCTGCCGACGGAAGGGACGCCGTGGAACTCGGCGATGCCGGCTTGGGAGACCATCCTCACGGAAAACGAGATCTGGGCGGTCACGATTTTCATGTACGAGCAGACGGGCTGGACCCCACGAACGTGGGAAGACGCCGAGGGAGGTGGCCATGAGTAGCATCGCGGCCGCTCGCGTGATGGCGGTCGGATTGACCGTCCTGGTCCTGGCGTCTGAAGCGGCGACGCAGGATCTGGAGCGTGGCCGGCGGCTGTACGATCGCTGGTGCGCCGAGTGTCACGGCGTGAACGGAAAGGGCGACGGCTCAGCAGCGGCATACATGCTGCCTCGGCCGCGAGACTTCACTCTGGGTATCTACCAGATCCGGACGACGCCCAACGGCGAGCTGCCCACGGACGAGGATGTGGAACGGACCATCAAGGTCGGCATGCCGGGCACGGCGATGCCGGGCTGGGAGTCGAAGTTCAACCAGGCGGAGATCCGCGACGTGGTGGCTTACATCAAGACCTTCTCGCGGTTCTTCGAGCAACTCGGCGAGCCGAACCCGCTCGCTTTTGGGAAACCGCCGCGCCTCACTGAAGAGGGACTGGCGGAAGGGCGCCGGTTCTACAGGGAGATCGAGTGCTTCAAGTGCCACGGCGACGCGGGCCGGGGTGACGGGCCTTCGGCGCCGACGCTCCAGGATGACCTCGACTTCCCGGCACGGCCGGCCGATCTCACCAAGAACTGGAGCTTCAACGGCGGCGGCACCGTCGACGAGATCTACCGGCGGTTACGCACGGGGCTCGACGGCTCGCCGATGCCGTCGTTCTCCGACTTGATCGACGCCGGATTCATGACGGACGAGCAGCTGTGGCACGTAGCACAGTACGTTCGCAGTCTCGCACCGGATGACCCTCCGAGAGTGCGCGAGGTCATCACTGCCACGTTGGTTGAGGCTGAACTGCCCGCGTCTCCTGACGACCTGTTGTGGGATGAGACCGAGCCGTTCTACATCCCGATGGTCGGTCAGGTGATCCGGGAGACTCGCTGGTTCGCACCCACCGTGGACGGGCTGTGGGTGAAAGCGGCGCACAACGGCGAGGAACTGGCGTTGATGATCACGTGGCACGATCCGTCCCGGAGCCCCAATCCCGCTTGGCTCGAATGGCAGCAGTGGATCGCGCAGTCGATTTATCCCTTCCGGGAGACCGGCGGCGCTGAGCTATTCCCCGACCGCTTGACCGTCCAGTTTCCAATGTCGATCCCCACCGGCCGCGAGCGCCCGTATTTCCTGATGGGCGATTCCCGCCGGCCGGTTTACCTGTGGCAGTGGATCAGTGACCCTGAGCAGGCTCTGGAAGCGCGCGCCACGGGGCTTGGCAGTGCGCGGGCCTTGGCCGCAGGGAGCCGGACACTCACCTGGTCCAGCTCTTGGGACCAGGGAGAGTGGCGGGTGCAGTTCCGGCGCCGACTGGCTACAGCGGATTCCGTCAATGCGCTTCAATTCCTCTTGGGAGAGGCGATTCCAATAGCCTTTTTCGCCTGGGACGGCTCCAACGGCGAGAGCGGAACCCAGATGGCTATCAGTTCGTGGTACGCAATTCATCTCGAGCTACCGGCATCGTCGACCGTCTACCTATCGCCGGTTGCGGCAATCCTGGCTACGGCCGCCCTGGGCTTCCTGGTCATCTGGCGGGCTCAGCGGCGCGAAGAAGAGGAACGGTCCTCGTAACCTTCATGGAGGGGCAAGATCATGCGTTACACAAAGCGCTCTGACACCTTGGGGCTTCTGCTCGCCCTGCTGGCCGCTGCGGGTTGCGGAGGCGGAGAGCAACGCGCCACAGAAGAAACGTCCGTCGGCGGAGAGACCGGCGCGGAAGCCATGGCCTCCGTCGTGGACAAGGCCACGGCTGCCACGGTTGCGGGGGGCGTGATGTTCGTGGGAACCGCGCCCGAGGCGACGATGATCGACATGTCCGAGGAATCGGTGTGCGCGGACAAGTACGACGCACCGAAGTACAGTGAGGAAGTGGTCGTCAGCGAGAACGGCACCCTGGCTAGTGTCTTCGTCTACGTCAAAGAGGGGCTCGAGGGCATGACCTTCCCGGTGCCACAGGAGCCGGTCGTCCTCGACCAGGCGGGCTGCTGGTATACCCCGCGCGTCTTCGGGCTCCAGGTCGGCCAGGAGATGGTGATCAAGAACAGCGATGGTGTTCTGCACAACATCAACGCGAAGCCCTCGGTCAATCGCGGCTTCAACATCAGTCAGCCGGTGGTGATGGAGACGAAGAGGACTTTCCGCTCGCCCGAAGTGACGATTCCTCTCGAGTGCGACGTGCACGGGTGGATGCAGGCCTACATCGGTGTGCTGGAGCATCCGTATTACTCGGTCACCGGCGCCGATGGCAGCTTCTCGCTGGCGCCGCTGCCTCCTGGCACCTACGTGATAGAGGCGTGGCATGAGGTGTACGGCACGCAGACACAGGAAGTGACGGTGGGTGAGGGCGAAGAGCTCGAGATCGCCTTCAGCTTCGGAGAGCCCTCGGCGTAGCGCGCGTCGATAGCAAGGAGAACCCGGCGATGGACTGGCTACCCACCGCGGCGTCAACGTATGCCGCCGACATTGACAGGATTTTCTACGTCATCCTGGTGATCACAGGAATCATCTTCGTTGGCGTCGAAGTGACGCTGTTGTACTTCCTGATCAAGTACCGTGGCCGAAGAGGCCGGAAGGCGGAGTACATCGAGGGAAGTACCAGGGCCGAAGTCATATGGACCGTGACTCCAGCGGTCATCGTCCTGGGGTTGGCCATAGCCAGCCAGAGCGTTTGGCGCGGCATAAAGGACCCTGACCGCTTCCCTGCCGACGCCATCGAGGTCAGAGTGCAGGCGAGCCAGTTCGAGTGGAACGTCACGTACCCGGGCGCTGATGGCGTGTTCGGCACAGGTGACGAGTTCACTCGTCGAAATCAGCTGCACGTTCCGGTCGGGCAGCCCGTTGTGGTGCATCTCAGCTCGGAGGACGTGATCCACTCGTTCTTCGTGCCTGCGTTCCGGATCAAACAAGATGTGGTTCCCGGGATGAACGGCCTGAGAGCCTGGTTCGAGGCGACCGAGGTGGGAGAGTTCGAGCTGGCCTGCGCCGAGCTGTGCGGGCTGGGGCACTATCGCATGCGGGCCCGGGTCTTTGTGCACCCGCAAGAGGAGTACGAGCTCTGGATGGCGGAGCAGAGCTGATCGGCATGATTGGTAGAGATCGAGACCGGACTTAGAGAGGTCATATGGCGACAGTCGGAGCGGTGGCCGGGCCGGTAGCCCACGCTCATCACGAAGAGACCGGCTTCATCCGCCGGTACATATTCTCCACCGATCATAAGGTGATCGGCATCCAGTTTCTGTTCACCAGCCTGTTCTTCCTGGCGGTCGGTGGATTGCTGGCAATGATGATTCGCTGGCAGCTCGGATTCCCGGGCAAGCCGTTGCCCGGTGGCAGCGGTCTGCCTGACACGATGGCGCCACAGGGCATCATGTTGCCGGAGTATTACAACTCGCTGCTGACGATGCACGGTACGTTCATGATCTTCTTCGCGATCATGCCGCTGCTCGTCGGTGTGTACGCCAACTTCCTGATCCCGCTGAAGCTCGGGGCTCCGGACATGGCGTTTCCGCGGCTCAACATGGCCTCCTTTTGGGTGTTCATATCGTCGGGGATCGTGATGCTGGCGAGCCTTTTCGTGGAGGGCGGCGCGGCGGGGGCTGGCTGGACGGCCTACGCGCCGTTGAGCGCAGTGCCGGAGTACACGGGAGTGTCACTGGGGCAGCAGCTATGGATCGTGAGCATCATCCTGTTCGGAGCGTCGTCGTTACTGGGCTCGGTGAACTACATCACGACGGTGATCAACATGCGGGCGCCCGGGATGACGCTCTTGCGCATGCCGCTCTCGATATGGGCGCTGTTCATCACGGCGATCTTGGCCCTGCTGGCGGTGCCGATCCTGGCCGGTGCCGTCATCATGCTGCTCTTCGACCAGACGATCGGGACCACGTTCTTCCTTCCTGAGGGCGGTGGACAGCCGCTGCTCTGGCAGCACCTCTTCTGGTTCTTCGGGCACCCGGAGGTCTACATCCTGATTCTCCCGGCGATGGGAATCGTGTCCGATGTCCTGGCCAACGGTTCTCGGAAGCCGATCTTCGGCTACCACTCGATGGTGTTCGCTATCATCGCGATCGCCTTCTTGGGCTGGATCGTATGGGGACACCACATGTTCCAGAGCGGGATGAATCCGCTGCTGGGAACCTCTTTCATGGTGTCGACGATGGCGATCGCGATTCCCTCGGCTATCAAGGTGTTCAACTGGCTGGGCACGATATGGCGTGGGAACATCCAGTTCAACACACCGATGCTGAACGCCATCGCCTTCGTGGCGATGTTCACGATCGGCGGGTTGAGCGGTATCTTCATGGCGTCCAACAGCGTGGACATCTTCATCCACGACACGTACTTCATCGTCGCGCATATCCACTACGTGCTGTTCGGCGGAAGCCTATTCGCCATCTTCGCGGCCATCTACTTCTGGTTCCCGAAGATGTTCGGCCGGATGATGAACGAAACGTGGGGCAAGATCCATTTCGCGCTCACGTTCGTCTTGTACAACCTCGTGTTTTTCCCCATGCATGTACTCGGCATGGGCGGCCACATGCGGCGGATCTACGACCCGACCCAGTACGATTTCCTGCAACGCTTCCAGGGCACGAACACCTTCATCTCGATCAGTGCGTTCTTGCTGTTTGCCGCACAGTTCGTGTTCCTGATCAACTTTTTCTGGAGCATGTTCAAGGGTAAGAAGGCCGAATTGAACCCGTGGCGCGACAACGGGCTCGAGTGGACGGTCCCGTCGCCAGCTCCTCACGGGAACTTTGCGGTCACGCCTACGGTGTACCGCGGCCCCTATGAGTTCAGTTCTCCGCTGGTCGAGGAAGATTTCCTGCCCCAGAATGTTCCGCTTGATGGAGAACGGGCGGGTGTTGGCGCTGAGGGATAACGAACGACGCTATGGAACTAGCAGACGAGCAGATGATGAACGAAGCCGTAGTGTTGCCCGGAGGCGTAAGCGCCGAGCCCGGAATGCGCGTCTACAACCAGAAGCTCGGGATGTGGGTGTTCCTCGCCTCCGAGATCATGTTCTTCACCAGCTTGATCGGTGCATACGTCATCCTGCGGTTCGGGGCGGGCCCGTGGGCGTTGCCGGCTGTGCCGCTCTCGGAAGGTGGATCGCCCCTCAACATCCAGTTGACCGCGCTCAACACGTTCCTCCTGATCTGCAGCAGCGTGACCATGGTGAAGGCATTCGCGTCCATCGAGCACGGCGACCAAAAGGGGCTTCGACTGTTCCTTGTGCTCACCGTGCTGCTGGGTGCTACCTTCGTGAGTATTCAGATCGTCGAGTATATCCTGCTGGCCCGCGAAGGGTTCCTGCCGCGTTGCAGCGCGGAGCTGGCGGCCGTCGTACCCAACTGTCGTCTGTTTGCCTCGACGTTCTATACCATGACCGGTTTCCACGGTATGCACGTAACGATCGGCGTGCTGTGCATGAGCTGGGTGACGGTGAAAGCGTTCCGTGGTGGCTATAGCAAGGAGAATCACGGCGGTGTGGAGGTGGTCGGGCTCTACTGGCACTTCGTCGACCTCGTCTGGATCATCCTCTTCACGATCGTCTACCTGATCTGAGGAGGTGTAGAGGTCGATGAACAGCACGGAGGGTAACCTGATGGAGAGCGCCGAAAAGAAGAAGCCGAACTACTATCTCATCTGGTTTCTACTCTTCGTCCTGACTGTGGTCGAAGTGGGTGTGGCTTACATGAGCACACTGCCGCGGAACGTCCTGATTCTGGTCCTGCTGGCGCTGGCGCTCTGGAAAGCGACGCTGGTAGCCATGTACTACATGCACCTTAGATTCGAGAGACTGAGGCTGATATTACTGGCCACGGCGCCGCTCCCGCTGGCAATCATCCTGGTACTCGTGGTCCTGCTTGAATATGCGCAGTAAGACCGTCGTCGCCGATCTGTACGAGCTGACCAAGCCCGGCATCACCCGCCTGGTGCTCATCACCACGGCGGTGGGGTTCTATCTCGGCTCGAGCGGTTCGTTCGACCTGGCTCTGCTGCTCCATGCCCTCGTCGGCACCGGGCTGCTGGCGGCCGGCACCAACGCGCTCAACCAGTGGGCGGAACGGGGCGTGGACGCCATGATGAAGCGCACCCGCGGCCGCCCGCTTCCCTCGGGACGGCTCAGATCGTCCACGGCGCTGGTGTTCTCGGTCGGGATCTCGGTTGCCGGGACGCTATACCTGGCACTGCTGGTTAATCCGCTTACCGCGTACCTCGGTGCAGCGTCACTGCTGATCTACATCTTCGCCTACACGCCGCTGAAGCGGCGAACCTGGTGGTGCACGGCGGTGGGTGCGATTCCCGGAGCGATTCCGCCGCTGATGGGATGGGCCGCGGTCACGGGAAGCCTCGATACACTGGCCTGGGTACTGTTCGGCATCGTCTTCCTGTGGCAGATGCCACACTTCTTCGCCATTGGCTGGCTGTACCGGCTCGACTACGCGCGTGCCGGCTTCCCGATGCTGCCGGTGGTCGATTCCGAAGGGGTGCGGACCGCGCGGCAGATCGTCCTCTACACGCTCGCCCTGCTGGTGGTGAGCCTGCTCACCTCGGTCCTGGGCCTGACAGGCGCACTCTACTTCTTCGGAGCGTTGACGCTGGGGCTGGCCTTTCTTGGACTGGGGCTGGCCCTGGCGTTCACACGCAGCGGCGTTGAGGCGCGACGCCTCTTCCTCGGCTCGGTGCTCTACCTGCCGGTCCTGCTGCTACTGATGGTCGTGGACAAGGTGTGAGGTAGTCGAATGGTCAACTTTCACAAGGTCCTGATCTCCACAGCGATCGTCTTCACGCTCGGCTTCGCCGCGTGGTCCGGTTGGGCCTATTCGGGGACGGGCGACTTTTGGGCAGGCGCAGCCGCCGTCGGTTTCGGCTTTGCCACGGTGGTCCTGATCCTCTACCTCAAGAACCTGAAGCGCTTCCTGGGCGAGTGAGCACAGGAGGGCGGGCATGAGCTGGTAGGTTGATCTCGCTCGGCGATCTTCCCGCGGTCAACGCTACGCTGAACGGCACCAGCGCGGTGCTGTTGGTCGCCGGCTATCTGGCGATTCGTCGGGGTCGGGTGAAGCTGCACCGGGCGCTGATGCTGTCCGCCCTGTCCGCCTCGATCCTCTTCCTCGTCTCGTACCTCTACTACCACTACCACGTTGGGACGACCTATTTCACGGGCCAGGGTTGGGTGCGGCCCGTCTACTTCACCATCCTCATCTCGCACACGATCCTGGCGGTGGTCATCGTCCCGCTGGTCATCGTGACGCTGTATCGTGCGCTTCGCCAGGACTTCCCCCGCCACCGTCGCATCGCGCGCGTCACGTTCCCGGTCTGGCTGTACGTTTCCGTGACAGGGATCCTGGTCTACCTGATGCTCTACCAGATCTATCGGCCCGTCTAGAAGCGCGGGGCCAATAGCTGGAGAGCGGTTGGCGCAAACCGATTCCTAACCCGCTGACCCCAGTAGGCCGTCTGGAGCCTTAAGCTGGGCGAGGGTCGCCCAGACCACCAGCGCCGCCCAAAGCGCGATGCCGACGGCCAGATGCAGGCCACGCAGGTTGGGTGGAAGGTGAAGGGCGACCAGCTGCGCCGCGACCCAGATCTGTCCGATAACAAGGCCGAGCGCGACGATGGCCCAGCGCGAGACCGCGGCCGGAGCTTTCTGGCGCAGCGTCGCGATGACGCCGGTCACGATCACAACGAACTCGGCGTAGGCCAACAGGCGGTGGGTCCAGTGAAGGTGAACGAGGCCGCCGCCCTGCGGGAACAGCCGGCCGTTACAGAGCGGAAAGCCCTCGCAGAGCGGGGCCGCGCCCGTGTTCGCCACCAGTGCGCCGAACAGAAGGACGACGAAGCCCAGGGCCGCCGAGGTCAGCGCCCAACGTTCGTAGGCGGCGACGGTCCGCTGTTGCGCCGCGGGGCGCGCCTCCACACGGGCCCGGAGGCCGGCGACGAGCAGTGTCGCCAGCAGGGTCGAGGCCAGCCCCAGGTGCAGCACGACTATGCTTGTGGGGAGCTCCAACCAGACCGTTATCGCTCCCACCAGGACCTGGATAACGAGAAGGATCGCGGAAGCGATCGCCAGACCGACGACCCGGCGATCGGCGAAACCGGAGACCTTGCGATGCCGGATCGCGTACGCCGCGACAACGAAGACCATGATGCTCACGAGGGCCGCCGCCAGCCGGTGGCTGTACTCGATCAGGGTCTCGAAGTCCATGGGGGGAATGAGCTGGCCGTTGCAGAGCGGCCAGTCGTCGCCGCATCCCATCCCGGAGCCGGTGATCCTCACCACCCCGCCGAAGACGATGAGAGCGTAAGTGAAAGCCGCAGTGATGAAGACCAACCAGGCGAATCGGTTGAGGATCTTCGTAGTCGTCGAATCACGCTGGTCCTGATGGGCCATGCTGACTCCCGGTTGGTCGATGCTCCAGGCTGCCGGGGCACCGCAATATGGTAACCCGCCGGCTCGGAAGCGATGGGTCTGGGGCCGCCCGAGACAACGGCCGCTCTCGGGTCTACATTATGTGACTACCATGGCTCAGGATCGAAGGCGCACGAAGCTGCGCGTACCGCCGATACAGGTCCCGGTGTTCGTGTTCCGGCGGCTGGGGCCGCGGCTCTACCCCCACCGCTGGGCGCTGGCAGCCGCGACCGTTTTTCTGTTGCTGAGCGGCGGCATCGGACTGGCGTTCCCGCTCGTCGTGCAGCAGCTGATGGACGCGGCTTTCGTCGACATGGATCGGACGCTGCTGAATCGGATCGCGCTGCTGCTGCTGGCGCTCTTCTCGGTCCAGGGCCTGTTCAACTTCTTCCAGGTGTACCTGCTGGGAGCCACCGGTGAACGGATCATCGCGGGACTCAGGCAGGATCTGTTCACGCACCTGCTGACGCTGTCTCCCGATTTCTTCACGGAACGAACGACAGGCGAGCTGACGAGCCGGCTGACCTCCGACGTTGTGAGGCTGCAGGGCGTGCTGAGTTATCAGATATCCGAGCTGCTGCGCCAGTTGCTCTACCTGATCGGATCGCTCGTCCTCCTCACCCTGATGCACCGTCAGCTCACGTTCACGACTTTGGCCGTCATCCCGGCGGTTGTTTTTCTGGGGGTGACTTTCGGCAGGCGGCTGCGTCGCGTGAGCACCGAGGTTCAGGACCAGATCGCGAACGCGAACACGGTGGCTGAGGAATCGATCGTGCAGATCCGCACGGTGCAGAGCTTCGTGCGCGAGTCGACCGAGATCGGGCGCTATGCCGAGCGTATCGACTCAGCGCTCCGTGCCGCGTTGCAGCGGGCTTTGACCCGGGGCGTCTTCTTCGGTGTGATCACTCTGGTGACGTTTGGCGGCATCGTCGCCGTGCTCTGGCAGGGCGGGCGCATGGTGCTGACGGGTGAGATCACGGGAGGCCAGCTCGTCTCCTTCCTGTTGTACGCGGTGATGGTGGCGGCGGCGATCACATCGCTGGCCTCGCTGTGGGGCGGCTACCAGGAGGCACAGGGCTCGGCGGAAAGAGTGTTCGAGCTGCTGGACCAGAAGCCGACCGTGGCGGACCCTCTTCAGCCGCGTACGCTGGCGCCGGGGAGAGGCTGGAGGCTCAACTTCGACGATGTCTGGTTCCGTTATGGGTCTGACCTGCCATGGGTGCTCCGGGAGATCGCTCTCGAGATCATGCCCGGTGAAATCGTGGCGCTCGTCGGGCCAAGCGGGGCCGGGAAGTCGACGTTGGCCGGGCTGCTCCCTCGGTTCTGGGACGCCACGCGCGGTGCCGTCAGACTGGACGGAATCGACTTGCGTGAGCTCCCGCTCGCGGATCTCAGGGTCGCCGTGGGCATCGTGCCGCAGGAGCCGATGCTGTTCGGGACCACGGTCCGCGAGAACATCAGTTACGGGCGCGACGGCGCGACGTTCGAAGAGATCGAAGCCGTGGCCCGGGCCGCTCACGCGGCGGAGTTCATCGAACGCTTGCCGGCCAAATACGAGTCGCTGGTTGGCGAGCGGGGTGTGAAGCTTTCGGTGGGCCAGCGCCAGCGCATCGCCATCGCCCGGGTGCTCCTGAAGGATCCCCGCATCCTGATACTCGACGAAGCGACCAGCAGCCTGGATACCGAGAGTGAACGTCTGGTCGAGGCGGCGTTCGAGCAGCTGATGGAGGGCAGGACCACGCTCATCATCGCCCATCGCCTGAGCACGGTTCAGCGCGCCGATCGGGTGCTGGTGCTGGACGGGGGGCGGATAGTGGAGGTCGGAACCCATGCCGAGTTGCTCGAACTGGAAGGGCTGTACGCCCGGCTGTACATGGGGCAATTTAGAGATGACGTACGCCCGGAAGCGGGATCTCTTCTGGGCTAGCGCCGGTTGATAACAGGTGGTGTGAGGAGTCTAACTGAGGCATGGCCGAGAAAGCGAACGACAAAGAGCGACAGGCGGGAGAGCCCCGGCGTCCTGGGCCTGCGAGCCCGATGGGCCGGCAGCGGCTCTTGCCGCTTCTGGCCGTTGTGGCCGTACTTCTGCTTTTCGGCCTCAACTATCTCGTCTCCTCCAATCGGTCGGGCCAGGAGATCAGCTACAGCGAGCTGAAGGAAAAAATCGCCGCGGGTGAAGTGGCGAAGCTGACGATAGGCGAGCGCACGATCAAGGCGGAGCCGACGGAGGCGGCCGGGGCGCCCGAGAGCTGGATCGCTGTGAAGGTCGAGGACCCCGGCCTCGTGGACCTGGCGGAAGAGCGCGGTGTCGAATACGAGGGCGCCGTCTCGAATGGAATGGGTTGGCTGTTCAACCTGATCATCCCATTCGGCTTCCTGCTCCTGCTCTGGATGTTCTTGCTGCGCCGGATGGGCCCGGCCCAGGGCGTGATGACGTTCGGGAAGTCCCAGGCGCGGCTCCAGGCCGAGGGTGACACCGGCGTCACCTTCGGGGACGTGGCCGGTGAAGAAGAGGCGGAGGAGGAGCTTCAGGAGGTCGTCGATTTCCTGAAGACGCCCCAGAAGTTCACGCGGCTGGGCGCGAAGATTCCCAAGGGCATCCTGCTGGTGGGTCCGCCGGGGACCGGCAAGACGCTGCTGGCGCGTGCGGTGGCCGGCGAGGCGCGGGTGCCGTTCTTCAACCTCTCGGGCTCGGAGTTCGTCGAGATGTTCGTCGGGGTCGGTGCGGCCCGGGTACGGGACCTCTTCGCCCAGGCGAAGGAGAAGGCGCCCTGCATCATCTTCATCGATGAGCTGGATGCGCTGGCCAAGGCGCGCGGGGTCGGAGGTCCCGTGGGCGGCCACGATGAGCGGGAGCAGACGCTCAACCAGCTGCTGGTCGAGATGGACGGTTTCGATCCGACCGTCGGCGTCATCATCATGGCCGCCACGAACCGGCCGGAGTTGCTGGATCCTGCCTTGCTCCGGCCCGGCCGCTTCGACCGGCACGTTCTGGTGGACCGACCCGACAAGAGCGGCCGCCTGGAGATTCTCGAGGTGCACGCCCGGGGCATCAAGCTGGCTGCGGACGTGGATCTGGAAGTGGTGGCGCGGCGTACGCCCGGGTTCGTCGGCGCCGATCTCGCCAATTTGCTCAACGAGGCAGCGCTGCTCGCCGCGCGCCGCGGCGGCGACGCGGTCAGCATGGAAGACATCGACCGGGCGACCGACCGCATCGTAGCGGGTCTCGAGAAGAAGAACCGGCTCATCAACGAGGACGAGAAACGGATCGTCGCCTTCCACGAGGCCGGGCACGCCATTGTCGCGCAATGTGTGGAGCATGCGGACCGGGTCCACAAGATCTCGATCATCCCGCGCGGCATCGGGGCGCTCGGTTACACTCAGCAACTGCCGACGGAAGACCGCTACCTGCTGACCCAGGCCGAGCTCGAGGACCGGGTTGCCGTGTTGCTGGGCGGCCGCGCCGCTGAGGAGATCGTCTTCGGCGAGATCTCGACAGGCGCCCAGAACGACCTTGGCCGCGTCACCGATATCGCGCGCGCCATGGTCGTAGAGTATGGCATGAGCGAGTCGCTGGGCCCGATCACTTATGAGAACCGCGCGCGCGGCATGCTGGGTCTCCGGCAGCCGATGGACCTCGAGCAGGCGCAGCTCAGCGAGGAAACGCGGCAAGAGATCGACCGCGAGGTGCGCCGCATAGTCGACGAGGCGCACAGTCGCGTGCACGACCTGTTGACGAATGAGCGGAGGGCCCTCGATGCCGTCGCCGACCGCTTGCTCGAGAAGGAAGTCGTCGAGGGCGAAGAGCTCGTCGAGATCCTCGAGCAGTACGCGCCGAAGAAGGGTCGCAGGGAAAGCTGCGCTGAACCGGCTTCACAGAAATCATGAGAATCACGGAGATCTTCCTTTCCATCCAGGGCGAGTCGAGCTGGGCGGGGTTCGCTTGCGTGTTCGTGCGCACCACGGGGTGCAACTTGCGCTGCGTCTGGTGTGACACGGACTACGCCTTCTACGGCGGCCGTGACATGCTGGTGGAGGAGATCGTCACTGAAGTCGAGCGCATCGGGCGGGACTGCAAGCTCGTGGAGCTGACCGGTGGGGAGCCGCTGCTCCAGAAGGACGTCGGGCGACTTGCCGAGTTACTCTTGGCGCGTGATTGCACCGTTTTGTGCGAGACGAGCGGCAGCATCGATATCGGGGTCCTGCCGGCCGAGGTTATCAAGATCATGGATATCAAGTGCCCGGGGTCGGGAGAGGTGGACAGTAACCTCTGGGACAACCTCGAGAGGCTGGGGCCCGAAGATGAGATCAAATTCGTGGTCCGGGACCGGGCCGACTACGACTGGGCGCTCGCCGTGATCGCTGAGCGGAAGCTCGCCGGGCGCAGGCTGCTCCTGGCTCCCGTCTGGGGCGAGCTCGAGCTCAAGGATCTCGCCGGGTGGATGATGAAAGACAACGTGCTCGCGCGACTGCAAACGCAGCTCCACAAGCATATCTGGAGCCCGTATGCCTCCGGTGTGTGACATGCGGGTCGAGCTCTCTCGCAAGTACCACTTTTCCGCTGCCCACCACCTTCCGCGCGCGCCGGACGGGCACAAGTGCCGCCGCCTCCATGGTCATTCCTACGAGATCGAAGTGGCCGTCCACGGCGAGGTGGATCCGCAGACAGGCTGGCTCATCGACTACGGAGCCATCGACGAGCAGGTGAAGCCGCTTGTCGCCGAGCTGGACCATCGCACACTCAACGACATCCCCGGCCTCGAGAACGCCACCAGCGAGATCCTCTGCGCTTGGCTCTGGGACCGCCTGAAGGACCGGCTGCAAGGCCTCCAGCGGGTTTCCGTCGCTGAGACCTGCGCCGCCGCCTGCCACTACTTCGGCGATTGAGGCACCCGGGAACCGACCCCGGCCCCAATCGGTTAATCGCTACAAAGCTGGCTCGTCCATAAGACTCTGGCGAAGCCCGTGCCCGTCAGCACAGCAGCCGCGCTGGACTGTTGACTGTCAGCCAGTAATAGGCCGGAGCTACTTGTAGTGTACGATACGTTGCCCGGTCCCTAACCACCCAGAAGGAGGTAGTAATGCTGGAATTGCGACGCAGCGGGTGGCTTCTTGCCGCCTCCGTGTTCCTTCTCAGCGCCTGTAGCAGCGGCGGCGAGCAGGGCAGTCAGTCGGCGGCTGCCAACCCGTGCAATCCATGCGCGGCGAACGTCAGTAATCCTTGTGCGGCG
>FXBF010000208.1_pt1 | contig 18880 bp, 18 predicted proteins | sample 5335321 | NCBI WGS metagenome assembly FXBF01 (sample SAMEA103928391, study PRJEB20085) | sediment metagenome | isolation source: sediment
CTCCCCTGCTTTCCCGCTCCCCCGCTTCCACGCCCATCGAGGCACGCAACTTGCAGCAACGTGAGCAAGGATTTGGGAGGTCAGATGATATTGCAGCTCACGCTATGGTCTGGGATCGTGACGCTTTATTTGGGGATCGCGGGAGCGGTTGGGATATTCTCGCGCCAGGCGATTGCAGAAACACCAGGAGCGCGAGATCGGCTGCTGGCCGCCTCCTATTCAATCGCACTGTTTCTTCCAGCCACAGCACTGATATTGGCCATGGTAGAGTGGCCGGTTGCTCTCCGGTTCATTGTCCTGGCGCTTGCGGTGGCGGCGGTATGGGCCGCCTACACTCGGCCAAGTTGGGTACCAGAATTCATTTGGCGGCGCACGTTCACACATCGCTACCTGGCTGGCGCAATGGCTCTAGCCGCGCTATGGGGAATCAACCAGGCTTTGGCAGGATCATCCGCGGCGCCCCTGCTGATTTCGATTTCGGCAATTGCCGCCGCGGCTGCTTCTTCGGGCACCGCGCTCAAGGCGTCTTCGATCGACGCGGGCTAGGCGCCTTCCCACCTGCCTGCTCTGTGAGCTCTTTTAGTTGAGTGAGGTACAATGACCCGCCCGGTTTCCTCGCGGCAACTCAAGGTAGCTCTTGTTCGAGTTCATCTTCCTTGGCACATCGGCTTCGGCCCCGTCCGTTCACCGCGGGCTCAGCGCCCACATCGTTAGCTTCCGTGACTACCGCATTCTCATCGATTGCGGCGAGGGCACACAGCGTCAGATTCTCCGGTCAGGGATCGGCTTTCGGCGGCTGAATCGGATCCTCATAACGCACGGGCATCTGGATCACATCTTGGGTCTGGCCGGGCTGCTTTCCACCTTTGCCCGATGGGAGGCGGTCGATGAGCTTCAGATTTGGGGCAGCGCCTGGGCCCTGGAGCGCATTCACGACTTGCTGTTTGACGTCGTGCTGCGGGGTGCGCGTCCACCCTTGCAAATTGAGTTGATACCCATTGAGCCTGGCCTCCTAATGGAGGATGATCATTTTCAGCTATCTGCGTTTCCTGTGGAGCACCGCGGGGCCGGCACGTTTGGCTTCGCTTTCAAGCAGACGGCTCGCCGCCCTTTTCTCCCGCAGCGTGCGACGGAACTTGGAGTGCCTGCTGGGCCCGTCCGACGCGAGCTCGTTCGGGGCCACAATGTCAAGCTGTCAGATGGAACGGTGATCGAGCCCGAACAGGTCCTTGGGCCACCACGCCGCGGTGCGCGGCTGATTCACATCGGGGATTGTGGCAGCACGGACGGCCTGCTGGAGTACAGCGCAGATGCGGATGGTCTGGTGATAGAGGCCACGTACCTCGAATCGGAGGCGGAATTGGCCAGGAACTTCGGTCACCTCACGGCCCGCCAGGCGGCTGAACTCGCTAAGCAGGCCAACGTTGGCCACCTGTACCTCACACACATATCGCGGCGATATCGGGAACACGAGATTCGGAAGGAAGCTGAGGCCATCTTTCCAAACGTTACCGTCGCGCGCGACTTTGATCGGTTTCAAATCCGGCGCGATACCGGCTCCCCGGGCCCAGGTTGACCCTCATGGGGCGGAAAGGTAGAATCAGCGCCATGCCAATTTACGAGTACATCTGCCTGGAATGCAACGACGTATTCGACACTCTGCGGCCCATGTCGCAGGCCGATTCCCCCATCGTTTGCCAGGCATGCGAAAGCGAACACACCTCGCGTATGATCTCTGTATTCTTCGCTCAGTCTGATCGTGAGTCGCTCACCCAGAGCAATGGGGGCGGGGGCGCTTACGGCGGGTCGTGCTCTTCTGCGAGCTTGAACTAGACTTATCGAATCCCTAATACAGAGCGCCGGCGAGAATTTGCCGGCGCTTTTGATTTCTCTCCAGGGGGAATACAGCCGAGGTCTATCTTGACATCTTCACCGCTCCTCGCCCCAGCGCAGCGACACTTAGCTGGTCCCTGGCGGGTCGGGAAGCAGTTCACCGATTGATCGGGCTAGATGACCGGCGGTGCGACCCTTAAGGTGCTGATCGGCCAGATCCCGGAAACCATTCAAATAGGAGATCCACGCCGGGCATTCGACGCCTGCAACCTTTTCAATGGAGCGGTCCAGCCACTGCTTGACCCGATTTAGCAGCTCAAGTTCTGCCCACTCTTGATCGATCTGTTCCTCAAGCTCGGTTATGGTCGGCCACTCATCCGCCGTCCAATCGGCGCGTGGCGCCAGGGATTTTACGTACAGCGTCAGTCGCTGCTGGCGCACATCCTCTTCCCAATCCCCCAAATCGTCGAGCAGTTGAGAAGCGACGGCCAGATCCTTAATCGACCGCTCGATGGGCTCGATGAAGTCCCGTCGTTCCGCAGCCGCCAGATAAGCGACCATGGTCAGCGCAATCGGAGCGAACTTGGCGGACACCGTCTCCACGAATCGCTCTTCCGTCAGAAGATCCGGCTTGGTTCGCCATTGAATCTCCTGCGCAAGCCCGCGCCTGTGTTCTTCCAGCAGCCGCTCCGCGTGCGACCAGAAATCGGCATCAAGTCCGATCTCGCTACGCAAAATGGCCATCCCGCGGCCGTAGAGTGCGGACTGCAGCAGCCCAGTCTCGCCGATATCCTTCACTTGCCCATCCACCAGGTGATCCAGCAGGGTGGAGGCCAGGATCACCAGCCCGCCTCCCACGGAGAGACCTGCGAATTGCTGGTCACCGACTTCGCGTGTGATCTGCCAGAACATCCAGGGCGTGCAGGTGAGTCCGGGATTCATACTGGAGGGACCCTCAAACGGTACCTGAGACTCGCTGCCTTCATACGTCCCGCGAGTCCTGGCAAGCACTCTCAACGGATCGGGTAGTTTCTCAACGATCCCGAAGAAGCGCGCGTCCATCTCCCCGAGGAGTTGCCCCGCACGAGGATCATCGGGCATTTCGAGCTTGGTCAATACACAATTTTCCGGGGCTGGTGCTGCTCCTGAAGGTCAGGGAGAGCGCGCCTCAGCAAGTTCAGGTGTTCCCGCTACCACCACCAGAACCTAAGTGGCGAATTGTGGAAGACATTCTCCAAATAGGTATGGATTTCCACCATGTCATCCAGAGACAAGTCGTAGTATTTCCTGAGTGCGTCTCGCTTATCTTCAGGAAGGCCGTTTCTGAAGACCTCCTGAAGTTGCTCTGCATTTTCTCCCCGAGATGCATCCTCCAGCAATTGCCGGATAGCTTGCCATTTCTTCTCATCGATAGCCATGGGTCATTCTCCTTTACGATTTAGTCGGCCTCTTCGAGCTCGGTGTTGCCTCTCGTAGCAAGAGCAATGCCCATTCCCAACGGGAGCAACACCGAATATAGAATTCTGGACAAATACGAGACCCCTGCATCTTGCTGATAGACAAACAGTACGTACGGCATGGTCGCAATCGCGAGAGCCACAGCGGCTCGTGTCGATCGAGTGATTTGGCGTCTCATAGGTACAGGTCTGCCAAGTTGAGGAACCGTGTAGGTCAGCGCTAAGCCCACCAAGATTCCGTAGACAAAGTTTAGGGGCACGTACACGATCGCAGTCGAAGTTGGAGTAAACAGACCCACTGCCGTGAATACGATGAGATACGCGGAATGAAATAGGCCAGATACTCCTCCGAGAATCCACCGCGCACGTCCCCCGTCTCGCCTAAGCGCATCGCCCAGTCCGACCAATAATCCCGTAAGCGCGCCCTGCAAGAAACCGATGAAGAGGCCAATGATGGCTCCACCAAGTATCCAGGCCGGCATAGAGACCAGTTCCAACGTTTCGCGGTACTCGGCCGGAAACGCCAGCGCAGCGTAGAAAGGCACGCCGGAACCGTGGAGAGCCAGCCCAATGCCAGCGCCTAGACCAGCGCGGAGCGTCTGCCTCCCCAAGGCACCCTTGTGCTCCGCCCAGCGTCGCTGGGCTAGCGATGCACCGACCTGCAGCCTCGGATAAGGGCCGACATCCGGCGGCAGCCCCACTTCATCTGCCACAGCAACGAATGCCGCTAGCGCTGAAGCGTCGCCATCTGAAACCAGCTCCTGTCGCAGCGTTCCTACGACACGCACCACCTGGCCGCTGGCTGCAGCGGCCACCGCCGCCTCTGACCGGATCGTTGGGTTGTCCTCCGTTGCAACGATCTCGGCGAGCGCCTCGGTGGCCTGCTCTCCTTGCAACCCTGCCAGGGCCTCAACGATACGACGCCTGACCTTTGGTTTGGGATATCTCTCATAGCTGTCAACCAGCGCATGGATCGCGGCCGTCTCGGATGGCGCGCGGTCCAGCCACGGCTCAACATCGACCCCATGTTCAAGGGCGCTTCTGATCAAGAGCGTCGAATCGGCTTCCTCAAACCGCTGGGCGCCGGGGGCAGCATGTACGATCGCAAGGCTGGCGACATCGAGAACCTCAATCTCCTGCTCTCTCCACGCTGCCAGCATCCGCTCCACCCCAATGGCTGCGCTGGGTGGGGCTTCCTCCTGGATCAGCGCCTGTGGCGTCCCGCCAGCAGATAGCTCCTCGTAGGCGCGCCGGGTCCGATCCGAAGGCTCAACTCCTAGCTCCATTCGGAGGGCGCCCTCGCACCGCCGGTAAATCTCGGCCACGCTGGCGGCATCGCCCATACCGGCCGCAGCGATCATCATCGACCGGTATGCGGGCTCAGGCACATGACCGAGCGCGATCCATCGCTCGCCCCACTCGGATGCCTCCTGCCATCGCTGTTCCGCCAGCAGCTTATCCAGGAGCGTTTGGATTTTGCCCTCAAAGACCGCCCGAAGGCGTTCCCGATCCAGCACGGTCCAGTCGTCATAGAAACCCGGCAGCAGCTCTCCGCCATACACTGCCAGATCTCCCATGAGTTCGTCGGTGGAGGATTGGCCCTCTCGTTCAACGACCGCCGAATCGAGCCAGTACTCACGGTCCGCATCGAAGCTGAGGCTTATCTTGTCCGATGGAATGTATTCCGCCCCGATGGCCTGACGCAGGCGCCAGATCGCATGCCGCAGGTTGCCACGCGCGTTTTTTTCATCGGAGTCGGGCCAGAGAAGGCCGGCGAGCTTCTCGCGCCGGTGTGCCGTTCCCGCCCGCAAGATCAGGTAGGCTAGCAACGATTGCGCGGGTCGCGAGGGGATGTCGATGCGCTCCCCTTCCTTGTTGACTTCAAATTGACCCAGCAGGCGAACTTCGAGCATATCGCTCCTAGTATCCTACATTCTCCTCAGTGCGTACGACTACGGTCCGCTCGAAGCCCGCCAAGGTCTTTAGCACTGCGAGATCCCGATCCAGGAAGTGATTTTCCATCTCGTAATTCCCGCACGAGTGCCAGATGTTTGGGAGTGACGAACCGATGCCCGCATTCCGGACACGTCCACAGGCCGTCGGTTGTCTTCACAATGTCGAGGAGTTATTCTCGAGGATTACCGCAGGTTTTAACCTACACGCGCGATATTCAGACCTCATCCCCTGGGCTCGCGGTTGCGCGCACTTTAAAGCCGGTCAACGAATCGGAGGGCTCTTCCCATTCAACCTCAATGCCAACCACGTGTGCTCCCGGTGGCCCATTCTCGGACCATTCCAGAACTTTCTGGACGGCTACCTTTTCTCCTTCGAAAACGGCCTCCACCCGGCCATCCCGTAGATTGCGGATCCACCCGCGCAAGCCTTGCTTGAGCGCCTCGTGGTAGGTGTAGTAGCGAAAGCTAACCCCCTGCACTCTGCCAGAGATGTAGGCGTGGGCCCGGCTATCAGCCATACTCATCCCCCTCCTCTTGGTGTCTTAGGACCCCCTACACGTCCTAGGGAGTGATGAACCCCGAGTTCGCGGCCAAGAACAAGATCGGACCTGGGAGCACCCCGAGAAGGAAAGTTGCCAGGGCCGTCAGGCCGACGGTGCGATTGAGCCAGCCTTCGGATCGAGATTCGGGTTCGCCGGCGCGCATGTACATCACGACCACCACCCGCATGTAGTAATAGGCTGAGATGAGCGATGTCACCACGCCCACGATCGCCAACCCGATCAGGCCCGCCTCAATCGTGACACCGAAGACCAGGAATTTACCGATGAACCCGACGGTCGGGGGAATGCCAAGGAGGGAAAGCATAAAAACCGCCATCGCGAGCGCCAGCGCCGGGCGGCGTCGTCCCAGGCCGGCGTAATCTTCGATCAGCAGTCCGCGGCCTTCCGTTCGCTCCAACGCCAGAACCACGGCCCATGCGCCCAGGTTCGAGAATAGATAGGCAAACAGGTAGAACAGAGCCGCGCTCACGGCTTTGTCGGCGACGGCGGCATCAGAGGCCGCCGCCAGCGCCATCAAGATAAAGCCGGCATGCGCGATGCTTGAGTACGCCAGCATACGCTTGATGTTCGACTGGGGGATGGCAGCAAGATTTCCCCAGATCATCGTGGCGGCTGAAATCGCGACCACGATCGGGCCCCACGCCTGGGCAAGTTCCGGCAATGCCGCGATAAAGATTCGCAGCAGCGCTGCGAAGCCGGCCACCTTTGCCCCGACGGACATGAATGCCACCGCAGCTGACGGAGCACCCTGATAAACGTCGGGAATCCACATGTGGAAAGGAACCGCTGCGACCTTGAACCCCAAACCCACCAGCAGCATGGGTATTGCGATGATCAGGAGAGTCAGGTCCGCCTGATTGCTGGAGATGGATTGCGCGACTTCGGCCATGTTTGTGGTTCCGGTGGACCCGAAGATGAGCGCAATCCCGTACACCAGAAAAGCGGATGAGAAGGCACCCAGGATGAAATACTTCATGGCCGCTTCTTCCGAGCTTTTCTCTGGGCGTGCGAAGCCGGACAAGACATAGAGCGGCAGCGAAAGCAATTCAATAGCTAGAAAGATGAGTATCAGATCTCCCGCCAGGCTCATGAGCAGCATACCCGCGACCGTAAAGAGCATCAGCGTGTAGTACTCACCGCGCTCCATGTCCATTCGGCGCAAGTAGTCATACGCCACCGCAATCCCCAGCAATGCGGTGGCCAGAATCACGATCTGCAGGTAGTCAGAAAAGCTGTCGGCAATGATCATGCCGTCGAACGCCACCTGATTGCTGCCGAAGCGTGCGATGGCCGCTACCAGCGCGGCCACAACGCCTGCCGCGGCCAATATGGCGGTGATGCCTTTGTTCGAAATGAAGAGATCGAACACCAGAAGCAGAATTGCCCAGATTGAAACGATCAGGAAGGGGAGTGCCGGAAGCAGGTCCGAGGAGCTCATCGCATCGCCAGGGCCGCCGAGCTCACCAGCTCGACGACCTTTCCAACCGAGGCTTCGGTGAGCCCGAAGAAAGGCCGCGGATACAGCCCGATCCAGAAGATGAGGATCACGATCGGCAGTAACATGAGTATCTCTCGTCGGTTTACATCCGGAAGGCGTTTGTTCTTGTCGTTGTCCAGCGGGCCGAGGAAGAGCTTCTGGAACATGTAGAGCATGTAGATCGCAACCAGGATGATACCGGTGGCGGCCACTATGGCGAACCACTCTGAACCAATGGCAATCGAACCGAAGGATCCGAGTAGTATCGTGAACTCACCCACGAATCCGTTCAGGCCGGGCAGACCCAGCGAGGAGAGCGTCACAATCAGTGTGATACCCGCGTAAATCGGCATCACGCTCCATAGACCCCCGAAGGCGTCCATATCACGCGTGTGTCGTCTTTCGTAAATGATCCCGACGATCAAAAAGAGTGCCCCGGTGCTCAGGCCGTGATTGATCATTTGTAAGATGCCGCCCTGTAGTCCCTGTAGATTAAGTGCGAACAAGCCGAGCATGACCAATCCGAGGTGGCTCACGGAGGAGTAGGCCACCAACTTCTTGACATCCTTCTGGGCGTAGGAGACCGCAGCACCATAAATAATGCCAATTACAGCAAGGAGTGCGACCCATGGCGCGAGCCGGATGGAGGCCTGCGGAAATAACCCCAGGTTAAAGCGCAAGAAGCCATAGGTACCCATCTTAAGCAACACACCCGCCAGAATCACGGAGCCTGCAGTCGGCGCCTCCACATGCGCGTCCGGTAACCATGAATGCAAAGGCCACATGGGCACCTTGATGGCGAACGCAGCGGCGAAGGCGAGGAACAGCCAAAACTGCAGGTCGGCAGGAATGGCCTGGGCTGCGATCAAATCCGGGACCGCGAACGTTCCAGCATCCAGACCGAGCCAGATAATTGCCAACAGCATCAGGATCGAACCTGCCATGGTGTACAGGAAGAACTTTAAGGCTGCATACATCCGGCGCTCGCCGCCCCACACACCAATCAGGAAATACATCGGCACTAGAGTGAATTCCCAGAAGATATAGAAAAGGAATAAGTCCATGCCCAGGAAGACGCCCACCATCCCAATCTCCAGCAGCAGGAAGAAGACCATGAACTCACGGACACGATCCACGATGGCAGTCCAGGTCGAGACAATAGCCAGCACCGAGAGAAACGTGGTGAGCAGTACCAGAAGTATGCTGAGTCCGTCCACGCCGAGGAAGTACTCGATTTGCAAGTCTCCGATGCTGAACCAGGGCACTCGCACGACCATCTGGAGCTCCGGATCGCTCGGATCGAAGACCGCCAGCATCACCAGCGAAAGCACAAAGGTGATCAAGGCCGTCAGCAGAGCCGTCCAGCGTATCTCCGTCTCCTGCTCCTTGCGCAGGAAAAGCAGAATGATTACGCCAACGATTGGAAAAAACGTAACGAGAGTGAGGATCCAAGCTTCCATATGGTTTCCCTGATCCCTAGCGCAGCAGCAGGTAGCTCACCACAAGCACCAGTCCAATGAATACCGCGACGGCATAATTGCGCACGTAGCCGGTCTGTAGCGCTGCCAGCCCCCCGGCGCCCCTGCGCGTAAGAGCCCCCAACCCATCGAACCCACGATCAATAAGCCGAAGGTCAAGTACGCTGGCCAGCCAATTTGTGGCTCGAACGTAGCCAGGCGCGATCACCGTATCGTGTACCCAATCGTGTAGAAATCTATCGTCCACCACTTCAGCTAACCAGCGCGTCAATGAAACATATCGTCTGACGATCAGCCAGTCATAAAACTCATCCACCCACCACCGACGACGAATCGCCGTCCATAGCGGCCCGAGCTTGGACTGCAGCGGATCTGGCGCACCGGACCTTACTGGGCGGCGGCCATAAGCCAACCAGGCCAGCCCAATTGAGATCAGGGCCAGAACCGTCGTGAAGATCGCGACTGCGGCTATGAACTCCGACTCCTCAATGTCTTCGAGGGTCTCTTCCAGGAAGTGCGTGAGCGGGAGCAGGCCAGGGCCATTGATGAGGCCGCCACCCACCGCCAGGATAGCCAGTACCACCAGCGGGGCCACCATAAGGATCGGGCTTTCTTTCGCAGCCTCGGCGGCCTTCGAGCGCGGTTTGCCGTAGAAGACCATCAGGACTTGGCGGGCTATGTAGAAAGCGGTGAGAAAGGCGGAGACTACAAGCATCCAAAAGACTGCGGGATTCACCAGCGAGGCGTCTGCGAGAATCTCATCCTTTGAGAAGAAACCAACCAGCGGCGGTATGCCCACCAGAGCCAGCGCACCCATGAGATACACCCAGAAGGTGGCCTTCATCCGCGTTCGCAAGCCACCCATCACTCGCATGTCGTTTGGATTGAAATCCTCCTCCGGTGAATCCCCGTGGTGGTGCGCGTGCTCCACGCCCTGGATCACTGAACCAGCCGAAAGAAACAGCAGCGCCTTGAAGAAGGCGTGCGCCACAAGATGGAAGATGGCGGCTACATAGGCTCCGATCCCCACCGCAGCGATCATGAAACCCAGTTGACTGATCGTGGAATAAGCAAGCACGCGCTTGATATCAAAACGAGCGACCGCGATGCTAGCCGCGAGCAGCGCGGTAGCGGCTCCGACAATCGCAATGATGTCGGGCGTCACGGTCGCCAGCTCAAGCAATGGTGCATTGCGAACAAGCATGTAGATGCCGGCCGTCACCATCGTTGCGGCGTGGATGAGAGCCGAAACTGGAGTCGGTCCGGCCATCGCATCCGGTAGCCAGATAAAGAGCGGAATCTGGGCCGACTTGCCGATCGCGCCGAGGAAAAGGAGCAGCGTGATGGCGGTGGCGACGCCAACCGCGGCTGTTCCCATGACTTCCGCTTCACGAAAGACCTCTTCGAAAGTCAGCGTGCCAAAGAACCAGAAGGTGATCAGCATGGCGATAATAAAGCCAAAGTCTCCGATACGGTTGACGACAAAGGCTTTCTTACCTGCCAGTGCGTTGCCGATCCCGTTCTCGCCCTTCTCATACCAGAAGCTGATCAGCAGGTAGGAGCTCAACCCCACGCCTTCCCAGCCCACGAACATCGTGAGGTAGCTGTTTCCTGTGACCAGAAGCAGCATGGCCGCCATGAAGAGATTGAAGTAGACGAAGAAACGTGGGAAGCGGGAGGGATCGCCCTGAAAGCGCACGTCGTCGTGCATGTAGCCGATGGCATAGATGTGGATCAGGCCCCCAACACCGGTCACCGTAAGCAGCATGGTCACGGCCAACGAATCGATTTGCAGCGCCCACTCGATTTCGAGCTGCCCGATCACGATCCATTCGGCGATGCGTACCGTGGCGCCATCCGGATCCATTCCCAACGCGATGAACTGGAGTATCGCAATCAAAAACGCCAGTCCGATCGCGGCGCTGGCCACGATGCCCACCCCTCGTTCGCCAATGCGCCGGCCGGCAATCATGTTGACTGCCAAACCCAGGAGCGGGAAGAGGATTATTAGCGGAGCCAGACCGAAAAGCGTATTTGCAGTCATCCCCTGAGATCGCTTACCTTGTCGATATCGATGCTGCCACGGCTTCGGTAGACCGAAACCATTAGGGCCAGTCCAACTGCCACTTCCGCCGCGGCGACCGCGATGACGAAAAACACAAACACCTGGCCGCTCAAGGCCTCCATGGATCTCGCAAACCCTACGAAAGCCAGGTTGGCGGCATTAAGCATCAGCTCGATGGCCATGAACATTACGATGGCATTGCGTCGAATTAGCACTCCCAAAGCCCCGAGCGTGAACAGCACTCCGGAAAGGATCAAGATGTAGGTCATTGAGACGCCGGGAATCATCGCGGATGCTCCCCTCGTGTCAGGACAATGGCGCCCACCATGGCTGCCAGAAGCAATAGAGAGGCCACTTCAAAGGGAATCAAATATTCCTTGAAGAGCAGGGTTCCAATACTCGCAGGGCTGCCAAAACCTTGCGCCACTTCGCCAATTTCGCCTCCGGATTCGCTTGGCAGGACGATCGCGATAATCAGAAATTGGATGATGAGGGCAAAGCTGAGCACTAGCGCGGTCGCAAATTGCCAGGGGTGGCTTGGCTCGGCTTCAACGTCTTCGGTACCCAGCAACATGATCACGAAAAGGAACAAGACCATGATGGCGCCCGCATAGACCGCCACCTGAACCATGGCAATGAAAGCCGCCGACAGGAGCAGAAAGAGCACTGCGATGGCCAGGAAGACAATGACCAGGAAGAGCACCGAATAGACCGCGTTGCGGCTTACGAGCATGCCGATAGCTGCGCTGACCGCGACAAGCGACAGACCCAGGAAGATCGCGAATTCAACTGTCATGCGTTATTTCGATGCATCCGACTGCTCGGGTCCTTCTCCAACCCACCGATATTGTCTATTCGGCACCCAGCTTCTATTGCGGATCGTCCATCTCTGGGATGGAACGGTCGAAATCTCCGGGCGTCGTCTTCATTGGCGTGGGACGCCCCGCCTGGGGCACCGGCACCAGCAGCATCTCACGCGTATAGATCGCCTCCCGGCGATTCGTGTACGATAGCTCATAGTTGTGTTCCAGGACGATGGCCTCCGTCGGGCAGGCATCTTCACAGTACCCGCAAAAGATACAGCGCAGCATGTTGATCTCATACGTGCTGGCGTAGCGCTCACCCGGCGAGTAGCGTTCTGAATCGGTGTTCTCCGCCGACTCAACGAAAATCGCATCCGCTGGACACGCTGCTGCGCATAGCGAGCAGCCGATACACTTCTCCAGACCGTTGTCGTAGCGTTTCAGTTCGTGCCGCCCTTTGAAGCGCTCCCGCACCGGGCGCTTGATCTCAGGATACTGGTACGTAACCGGCCGCTCAAACATCATGGACAACGTGGTACCTAGTCCGCGTACGATCTCAAGCGGCTTCATAAGTTCAACACCACGATGAGGCCGCCCGTGATAACGACGTTAAGCAGCGCAACCGGAAGCAGGATTTTCCAACCAAAGGCCATCAGGCGATCGTAACGCAGCCGCGGCAGAGTGGCTCGTATCCAGACCATAAAGAAGAGAAGCGCTATTACCTTCGCGAACAGATAGACCGGTCCCAGCAAGCCGATGCGATCAACAAAAGGTCCCCAGTAACCGCCAAGGAAGAGGGTGGCAGCTATGAAGCTGACTGCGATCATCTTCCCGTACTCGGCCATGAAAAAGAGCGCGAATTTCATGCCCGAATACTCAGTGTGGTAGCCAGCGGTCAGCTCCTGCTCAGCCTCCGGCATGTCGAACGGCGCTCGATTGACTTCCGCCACTGCAGCAATCACGAAGATCAGGAACCCGATCGGCTGCAAGATCGCGTACCAGAGACTTTGTTGATCGGCCACAATATCTGCCACGCTCATGGAGCCCGCGAGCAAGATCGGGCCCACGATGGCCAATCCCAGCGCAAGTTCGTAGCTCACCATTTGGGCCGAAGCGCGCACCGCACCCAGCAGGGAGTATTTGTTATATGAGGACCAGCCGGCAATTACGATGCCATAAACAGCAATGGAGGCCACCGCCAGAATAAAGAGCACACCCACGTCGATCTCGGATGCCAGACTCAAGCTGATCTGCTGACCGAAGAGCTCGATGTCCGGCCCCAACGGAATGACTGCCAGCAGCAGCAGCACGGGTACTGCCGTAATAATGGGAGCCAAAACGAATAACACTTTGTCTGCCCGGTCTGGGATCAGCTCCTCCTTGAAAAGGAGCTTGATCCCATCCGCAATCGGCTGCAGTAGACCTTGCGGCCCCGCTCGATTGGGCCCGATGCGGACCTGAAGCCGAGCAATCGCTCTCCGCTCAAACAGCGTCAGGTACGCGAATCCGCCCAAGATAATGGTGATGAGCACCAGAGACTTGATGGACCACTCCAATACGGATGCTAAAGAAATCATGATTCTGGGGGCCTCACCGTTACCGGGGTCGGTTCCAGCAGAGCCAGGCCGACGCTGCGTGGAACCAGCGCAGAGCCGGGCGGTACATCGGTGCTCGGCACGAATTTCAACCGCTCCACCCGTCCATCCCAGCGGATCTCCGCCTGCTCTGCCTGTTCAAGCCCCAATCGCTCGATTTCAGAGGGATGCAGAGTAATCTGAAGTGGCGCAATCCGAGCCTCGAGCAATTTAGAAGAGCGCAAAGTGCCGCCCCGATCATATAGCTTCGTGACCGGCACGATCAGGAGATCCTGGGCGGCGCTTGCCCTGGGAGGCGCCTTCCATTTCAAAGGTCGGCCGGACCCGCGCGGCGCTAGCTGAACGCCCAGCCCCTGCTTGTTGGCGTAGGCCGTTCCACCGAAGTAAAGGTCTGTACCCCCAACCTTCGGCCACTGCGGCTCAACCGCCGCCAGACTATCGTAGCTAAGCCCTGAGTAGTCTCGAACCTCGCTGGCGATGCGCTCGAACACGAGCGGAGCCGCCGTATCTACCAGACCGACCTCCAGCCGACGAGCCACTTCGGCCACAATCTTCCAATCCGGAAGGCTCCCCGATGGTTCGCTGACCGCGGGATAAAGCCGCTGCACCCTGCGCTCGCCGTTCGTGAACGTGCCCGCGCGCTCGACGAAGGACTGTGCGGGCAAGACCACGTCTGCCAACTCCGCGGTCGCAGTAAGGAATAAATCCTGAACAATGAGGGTGGAGAGCTTATCAAGCGAGGCGGATTCATCGCCGGCGGGATCTGACGCCACTATGTAGGCCGCCTTCGCTCCTTCGAGAGCACCGTTCAACCCCCCCGGAGCCGGTCGCAAGCCCATATCCCATGCACCCTGAGTGTTGGCACGCGGCCACACAGCTACAAGCCCGCTGTTCGGTTCACCCAGGCCTCCCTTGGCCTCGATCATCAGTGCGCAGGCGCGTGCCAGCGCCTCGGTCCCAGCGTAGTTCAGACCCTCCCGACCGAAGAAGACAGTAGCATTGCTCGCCCTCTTGAACGCCCTCGCCGCAGTCTTGAGCTCTCGATCCCCCTCAAATCTCGCGAGCTCCGGATCTCCTCCGATGACTTGCAGCAGGCCTAGGGCAGTGTGCACTGCTTCACCTGGGGCAAAGCGCAAGCTGTGCTGAGCGTAGGCATCGAGGCGGGTTGCCCGGCCATTTGCCACGATCAATGTGGCACCGCGTTCCGCGGCCTGCTTGAGCCGCATCCACCATATGGGTGCCTCTTCATGCAGATCTGAGGCGATCACCAGAGCTGCATCACCTTTGCCCAGCGAGCTGAGATTTGTCCCCACGCCGACGCCATAGCGTTGAACGAGGTTTCCACCTGCCATTTGATCCGACAGGATCGCTTTTCCGCCCAACCCCACCATTAGGCCATGCAGGTTATATAAGTCTTCATTCGTAAGGCGGCCGCTCGCGATTCCGACCGAATGCTCACCGCCTTCCTTCAGACCTTCTGCGGCGCGCGTCAGAGCCTGCTCCCATGAGGCCTTGACTAGCGTCCCGCTCACACGTACAAGCGGCGTCGTCAATCGCTCCGGGCTCTGAGCGTAGTGGTGGACGAAGCGGCCCTTGTCACATATCCAGATCTCATTGACGTGTTCATTCTGCCGCGGCATGACGCGCTTGATGACGTCCCGCCCCGCTTGACGCGCCTCGCGGCGAGTGCTCAAAGTCAGATTGCATCCCACCGGGCAATGCGGGCAGATCGAGGCCGCCGAATTGAGCTCCCACGGGCGCGCCCCAAATCGGAAGTCGGCGGTCGTCAGCGCGCCCACCGGGCAAATGTCCGTCGTGTTTCCGGAGAAGTATGAATCGAAACCTGGGTCCGAATAGGTGATGATTTCGAGCCGACGTCCGCGCTCATAAAAGCCGATGACCGGCTCGTCCACGACCTCGTCCTGGAATCGGATACATCGTGCGCATTGGATGCATCGTTCCCGATCGAGATAGATCAATTCCCCCAGCGGAACGTGTTTGGCGAAATGGATCTTGTCATCGTAAAGGAACCGACTCTCACCCGGTCCGTGCCCCAGCGTGAGATTTTGGAGCGGGCACTCACCGCCCTTATCGCAGATCGGGCAGTCGAGCGGATGGGAGGTAAGCAGGTATTCAACGATTTGGTTGCGCCCTTGGATCGCCTTCTCGCTCGCTACCCGAACTTGCCAACCCTCGCCGACTGGTGTCGCGCAGGCCAACTCTAGGTTCGGTCCATACTGGATCACCGGATTGCCAGAATCGTCGAGCAGTACTTCACGCGTGGCCCGATCCCGGGCCGGACGCCCGATCTCCACCAGGCACACGCGGCACATGCCGACGGGCTCCATCTTGGGGTGGTAGCAGAAAACGGGCACATCTATGCCCATGCGCTTGGCGGCGTTCACAATCAGCGTACCTTCGGGAACGGTGACACTCGCTCCGTCTATCGTGAGTGTTACGCTCATGCGGCCTTGCTCGAGTCGCCCACGATGTGGAGGTCGAATTCCGGCCTGAAGCGCTCCACCGCAGAAGTGACCGCCAACGCTGCGAACTCTCCCAGCGCACAAAGACTCTTGCCCTGAACCCCTAGCCCAACCGAGTGGAGCAGGTCAATCTCGTGCGGCTGTGCCGTATCGTCCATGATGCGCTCAAAGATATTCTTCATCCAGTAGGTGCCGTCCCGACAGGGAGTGCATTTGCCGCAGGTTTCATGCTCGAAGAAGTCCGTGATCTTGTATTCCACCCAGGCGATATTCACCGTCTCGTCGATCACGATGACCGAGGCAGACCCCAATGAAGAGCCAACATCTTTCACCGATTCATAGTCCATCCTGGTGTCCAACACTTCTTCAGTAGCGGGCAGAATCGGGGCCGAAGCGCCCGCCGGCAGGATGGCCTTGATCGCGCTGCCGTTAGGAATGCCACCGGCATGTTTGAAGATTAATTCACGAAAAGTCGTTCCGAACGGCAACTCATAATTGCCCGGCCGTTCGATATTTCCGGACACTGAAAACACCTTCGTGCCGGTGCTCTTCTCGGTTCCGATGCTGCTGTACCAGTCTGCGCCGCGATCGATAATTGGAGGTAAATTGGTGAGCGTTTCAACGTTATTCACTACCGTGGGTTTTCCGTAGAGACCTTCTGCGGCGGGAAACGGGGGGCGCAATCTCGGTTGCCCCAACTTGCCTTCGAGCGATTCAAGCAATGCGGTCTCTTCTCCGCAGATATAAGCGCCCGCCCCCAGGTGCGTGTACATCTCGAGTGAGTAGTCGCTCCCAAAGAGTTTCTTTCCCAGCAGGCCTCGCTCTTTTAGTTGCTCGATCTTGCGATCAAGCTCTTGCGAGAGGTCCCAGAATTCGCCCCGGCAATAGATGTAAGCCACATTGGCCTGTGCGGCGTAGGCACAGATCGCTATGCCCTCCAGGAATTGGAAGGGGTTGCGCTCCATAATTTCGCGGTCCTTGAATGTTCCAGGCTCCGACTCGTCGGCGTTTGCGATGACGTAGCGAGGAAAGACATCGGGCGTGAGGAAGCTCCATTTGACTCCGGTGGGAAATCCAGCCCCCCCTCGACCTCGCAGTCCAGACTTCTTGACGATATCGATTACTTGCTGAGGGGACTTCTTCTTTACAATCGACTCGAATGCGCCAAAGCCACCCTTCTCGAGGTAGACCTCGAGCTGGTCAAGCCCTGGCAAGTCGCGGTGCCGCAGGACTACGTGTTCAGCCAACCTGGCCCTTTACTCTGAGAGCCTCGATCACCGCCATAGCCGAACCCACAGATTGGTCTTCGTAATAATGGATTCCGTTCGGCTCCTGCAGCTGAAATATCGGAACTCGATCGCATGCGGCAAGGCATTTCACTGCCTCAACGGTGACCTGACCGTCAGGAGTGGTGCCACCCATCTCGATGCCCAACCTCTCGCACAACTCGTCTGCGAATGCCTGCGCGCCGCGCAAGGCGCATGGCAGATCTGTACAGATCTGGATGCGATATTTGCCGCCCGGTCGATCGTGATACAGGGTATAGAAACCCACCAGCGAGGCCACCTCTGTAGGCTGGAGCCCGAGCAATTCACTGACCTCGGAAATCACCTCGCGGCTCAGGGATCCATACTCGCGCTGGGCCAGAAACAAAAGCGGCATCACCGCCGAACGTTTCTGATCCGGCGGATACTTGGCCAGGATGGCTTCGATCTCTTGGGCGTTGTTTTCGGCTAGCATGACTCTACCGATCTACGTCCCCCAGTGTGGGATCTAGGCTGCTGATGATGGCGACAACGTCGGCAACCAGGTGTCCCCTGGAGAGCATGGGAAGTGCTTGTATGTTGGCGAAGCTCGGCGCGCGAAAGTGCACCCGCCGCGGCATGGGCCCGCCATCTCCAACGAGATAGCATCCCAGGACGCCGCGCGGCGACTCAACCGGGATAAACACCGCGCCTTTGGGAGCCGAAAAGCCCTCTGTCCACAATTTGAAGTGATGGATGACGGCCTCCATGCTGTGCCCCAGCTCCGAGCGCGGTGGCGGAACGAACTTGCGATTGTTGCTGCGGAAGGGTCCTTCCGGCAGCCGATCCAGCGACTGTCGCACGATCTTCAACGACTGTCGCATTTCTTCCATGCGTACGATATAGCGATCGTAGGTATCCCCTGAGGTCGCGGTTGGCACCTCGAACTCAAACTGCTCATAGCCGCTGTAGGGCTGTGCCTTCCGCATATCCAAAGGTATTCCTGTGGCCCTCAGATTCGGGCCCGTGAGTCCTATCGCCAGGGCCTCTTCCCTGGAAATTACCCCAATCCCTTTCGTGCGCTCTATATAGAGCGGATTTTCCGTCAGGAGGCTTTCGTATTCCTCGATCCGCTCTGGGAAGAGATCCAGAAACTGCCGGACCGCTTCCTCAAAGCCCTGTGGGAGGTCGCGCCACAGGCCGCCCGGACGGAAATAGGAGGTCATCATCCGCTGCCCGGAGCACATCTCGAAGATATCCAGCAGGATCTCCCGCTCGCGGAACGTGTAAAAAAATACGGAAATGGCCGCCAAATCGAGCGCGTGGGTGCCCAACCACACCAGGTGGGAGGCGATTCTCTGAAGCTCTGTGAGCAGCACACGCACCACTTGCGCGCGGGGTGGGACATCGAGCTCGACGAGCTTTTCGACCGCCAGGCAATAACACAGGTTGTTACCCAGATTATTCAAGTAGTCCATGCGATCCGTCATGACCAAGGCCTTCTCATAGGTCTTGGCTTCCATGTTCTTCTCGATGCCGCTGTGGAGGAAACCGATGTCTGGCACGCAATTGACGATGATCTCGCCGTCCAGTTCCAGGAGCAGTCGCAGCACGCCGTGTGTGCTGGGGTGCTGCGGTCCCATGTTCAGGAGCATCGTCTCGCCTTCGATGGCGCGCTCCGAAACAAGACCCCTCAGTTGATCGACCGTGACTTCCATCTGAGCTTCAAGCATGTGCGCCCTCAATTAATCCTTGGCATACTTCTTTCGCTTGTCGATCTCATCGAAGTTAAAGGTGAACTGCTTGTAGTTCACCGACCCATCGGTCTACTTACTCCTGCGCGTACTTCTTTCGCTTGTCGATCTCATCGAAGTTAAAGGTGAACTGCTTGTAGTTCACCGACCCATCGGTCTACTTACTCCTGCGC
>FXBF010000209.1_pt1 | contig 18856 bp, 15 predicted proteins | sample 5335321 | NCBI WGS metagenome assembly FXBF01 (sample SAMEA103928391, study PRJEB20085) | sediment metagenome | isolation source: sediment
GAAGAGCACGACTTGGCTGACGGCCGGCCAGGTCACGTAATCGGCGGTGGCGAGACCGGTGGTCGTACCGATGGACACGACCTGGAAGGCCGAGGCCCTGAAGGCAGCCTCGAGTGAGCTGTGGGTCCCGGCGACCAGGTTCGCCGCCAGCACGATCGCCAACGCCGAGAGCAACAACAGCGTGTAGAATCGCCACTCCTCGTCCGCGAGCATGGATCTCGGCTTGCCTCTCAGAGCGCGGTAGTGAAGCGAGAAGTTCACGCCGGCCAGGTACATGAACACGACGGTCACATACTGGATGAAGGGCGACGTGAAAGCCCCGATCGACGCTGTCCGCGTCGAGAAGCCGCCGGTCGGCATCGTACCGAAGGCGTGCGTGACCGCATCGTACAGGCTCATCCCGCCCATCAGGTAAAGGATCGCCTGTGCGGCCGTCAGGCCCACGTAGACGCGCCACAGGATCGAAGCCGTCTGTCTGATACGGGGCTGCAGCCGCTCCGGGGTCGGCCCCGGCACCTCGGCACGGAAGAGCTGCATGCCGCCGACGCCCAGGAAGGGGAGCACGGCCACAACCAGCACGATGATGCCCATCCCGCCCAGCCACTGGCTCAGGTCTCGCCAGAATAGAATTCCGCGCGGTAGCGACTCGGGATCCGGGAAGATAGAGGCGCCGGTGGTAGTGAACCCGGAAATCGACTCGAAGAACGCGTCGAGCGGTGAGGCGACGCCCGCGAACCAATAGGGAAGTGCGCCGAAAACGGCGGCGCTCAGCCAGGCGAGGGTGACGATCAGGTAGCTTTCCCGGATCGTCAGGTCCTCGGGCCGCGGTGTGAGCTTGTTGGCGGCGATGCCCAGCACGACCGCGATTGCCGCCGACGCTAACAGCGGAAGCGCGTCCGGTCCCGAGTAAAGAAAGGCCACAATGGCCGAGAAGCCCATGGCGGCGCCGACGGCCGTGACGATCAGGCCGATGATGTGGATGGCGGTGCGAGCGCTCACAGGGGTCCTATCACTGGAACAGTTTCTCGACCGCTTTCACCGCGTCGGGCAGCGCCAGGACGGTGACCTTGTCGCCGTTAGCCAGCTTGATCTGTCCGGATGGCACGATCACTTCATCCCCCCTTGTTATCGCGCCCACCAGGCTGTGATCGGGGAAGTCAATCTCGGCCAGGGTCTTGCCGGCAATGTCGGACGCCGGCTGCACGCTGAACTCGATCACCTCCGCGTCGATCCCGCGCAGCGCCGCGACCCCGACAACGATGCCCCGGCGCACGTATCTCAGAATACTGTTCACCGCCGAGATACGCGGCGAGACAGCAGCGTCGATGCCCACCCGGCTCACCAGCGGGATATAATCGATCCTGTTGATGAGAGCGACGACCTTGGGGACGCCGTGACTCTTGGCCAGCAGGCTGGCCAGCATGTTGGTATCGTCGCTGCCGGTGAGGACCACGAAACCCTCGATCTCCTCTACACCCTCCATCTCCAGCAACTCCATGTCAGTGGCATTGCCGTGCAGGATGAGGGCTTTCTTCAGCATTTCGGCGAGCTTCACGCAACGAGCCCGGTCCGACTCGATGATCGTGTAATCGACGTTGTGCTCCTCCAGGATCTTGGCGAGGTAGAGCGCTGTGCGCCCCCCGCCACCGATCATCACGCGGCGCAGCTTGAACTCCGGGTAGCCTGCCAGTTTCAGCACCAGCGGCATCTGCGTCGACTCGCCGATGATGTAGATCTGATCACCGGCCTGGAATCGATAGTCGCCGCGGGGGATGATGGTTTCGCCGTTTCGTAGGACCGCTGCGGTCAGGAATCGTCGGTCCTCGACCCGGGTCGCCACTTCCTGGAGAGATTGGCCGACGACGGGCGCATCGGGCTGGACGCGCAGCCCCATGAGTTGTACGCGACCACCGGCGAAAAAGGCCAGCTCCGTGGACGCTTCCGACTGCAGAAGCTGGAACGCCTCACGAGCGCATTCCAACTCGGGGTTGATCATCAGGTCAACGCCCTGCTGGGCGCTCTTCAACCGGCCTGCTTCACTGAAGTAGTCCGGGTTCGAGATGCGGGCGACCTTTATCGGTATGTCGTACTGTGCCGCGGACATGCATGCGATGAGATTGACCTCATCGACGCTGGTGACGGCAGCCAACAGGTCAACATCGTCTATGCCCGCTTTCTCCAGGACGCTGATGCTCGCTCCGTTGCCGGTGACGGTCATGATATCCAGCTGGTCCTGAGCGCGTGCGGCTCGCTCGGGATCCTGATCCACCAGCACGATATCGTGATCCTCCTCCGATAGGTGCTCAGCGAGGCTGAAACCGACGGCGCCTGCGCCGACGATCAGTATTCTCATGAAGCTTCCTTTGCCAAAGAAGTGAGGCAGCGGGCGACGGAATCGCCCTGCGGCGGCCCCGATTAACTTCGCCCTGGCATGTCCACTGTCAAGCCGAGCAGGGTTGACGTTGTATCGGCCCTGCGGGTATAGTCGAAGCTGGTGCGGGCCCGTAGCTCAGTTGGTCAGAGCAGCCGACTCATAATCGGTAGGTCGCAGGTTCGAGTCCTGCCGGGCCCATTCGCTTCCTTTATTTGCATTTCTTCCTGAGAGAGGACCGATGCCGGTAGCCGCTCGACGTTTCGTCTACAGTCTGCTCGCTGCGCTCGGGTTCGCCATAATGGTGCCCTTCCTGGTGGCCATGCGGCGCTTCCAGTCAGCGCTTCTCCAGGTGGACCCCATGGACATGGAATCGGTGCTCGATCCCCTCGGCGCTTCCTTCTCTGAAGCGCCTGTGCTGCTCTTCCTGATCGGCCTGATCGTGGCCAGCGGCTTTCTGTATCTCGCGCTCTCCACCGGCTATCCCAGGGCGTGGCGGCCCCGGGAAAACGGCTCACCCCGCTGCATGAGATGCGGCGCCGAGCTGAGATTCGGGCTGCCCCGCTGCCCGACCTGCGAGCAGCAGCTCGCCTGGTAGTCCGGTCTGATTTCGTTGCCGCCGACAGGATTGACAAGGCGGGCCACCCGGTCCACGTTTCGGGCTCTGGATTCACTAATAAGTCGGTGCCGGTCACCCCTGGCTGTGCTAAGCTGGCGTGCCGGTTTGGTTTGCCCGAGCGGATACACAGGGAAGGAACGTAAGTAGAGGATGTTCTCCGGAATACGCGGACGGCTGGTGACGATCGGTATCGTTAGCCTCGTGTGCCTCTGGGCGCTGTTGGGCCCGTCTCTGCAGGGGCGGGAAGGTTCGCCGCTCAAACTGGGTCTCGATCTTCAGGGCGGCACCCACCTGGTTCTGCAGGTGGAAGATCCCGAAGGTGTGATGAGCGCCGAGGCGCGCTCCGACGCGGCCGATCGGGCGCGGGAGATCATCGGCAACCGCATCGACCAGTTCGGCGTGCGTGAGCCCACGATCCAGAGGATCGGGACGGATCGGGTCATCGTCGAGTTGGCCGGTATCCAGGACGTAGGCCGAGCGAAGGCGATCATCGAGCAGACGGCGTTCCTCGAGTTCAAGATCGTGACCGACGGTGGGACGTTCATGGAACGCCTGCCACGGCTCGACAGCCTGATCGTTGAAGAGCTGGGACGGGAGGGGCTTCCTGAAGAAGCGCGAACCGAAGGCGCGCCGAGCCTGGAGGAGCTGTTCCGACAGCGCGATAGCGCTGAGGTGGAAACGCCCGAGCGCCCGGAGGCGCAGCTGCGGCCGCTCACGCGGCTGCTTTCCAATTCCGGCGAGCCGGGCGTCTTCCTGGTGGAGGGGCCGCAGGTCGAGACGGTGAAGAGCTACCTGGCCCTGCCCGGCGTCCAGGTTCGGATCCCCAGCGAGATCAACCTGTTGTGGGGCACCGAGACTCGCGGCGCAGCCGGCAAGATCTATCATCCCCTCTACGTCGTCGATGCTGAGCCGCTCATCACGGGCGAGTACCTGGTGGACGCTCAGGCCATCCGTGACCCGCAGACCGTCCAGCCGATCGTGCCGTTCCAGCTCACGCGCCAGGGTGGCCGCATCTTCGAGCGCGGCACATCGCGGCATGTGGGCGATCGCATGGCGATCATCCTGGACGGGAAAGTGCAGGGCAATCCTCCGGTGATCCGCGATGTGCTTCGCGAGAGGGCGCAGATCGAGCTGGGCACCGGCTCGTCGCTGGAACAGGCGCAGGATCTGGCGCTCGTGCTCCGGGCCGGTGCGCTGCCGGCCCCGATGGAGATCATCGAGGAGCGCACCGTCGGCCCCTCGCTGGGACAGGACTCGATCGACCAGGGGAAGGTAGCGGGGATCATAGGGGTGATACTGGTCATCGTGGTCATGGTCGGCTACTACCGGATGGCCGGCGTGCTGTCGGTGCTGGGGCTGTTGATCTACGTGCTCATCGTGCTTGGCGGCCTGGCTGGCCTGCAGGCCACGCTGACGCTGCCGGGGATCGCAGGTCTCATCCTGACTGTGGGCATGGCGGTGGACGCCAACGTGCTGATTTTCGAGCGCATCCGCGAAGAGCTGGAAGGCGGCAAGACACCGAGGACCGCGGTGGACAGCGGCTTCCAGCAGGCGCTGTCGGCGATCATCGACTCGAACCTGACGACGCTGATCACGGCCATCATCCTGTACCAGTTCGGTACGGGACCGGTGAAGGGGTTCGCGGTGACACTGTCGATCGGTATCGTCGCATCGTTCTTCAGCGCCGTGTTCGTGGTCAGAACGTTCACGCTCATCTGGCTCGAGCGACGGTCGCCGACCGCCGAGCTGCATATATAGAGGTAGAGGGAACAAGCGATGCGGCTATTTGCCACCGCACATTACAAGTTTCTGGAGCAGCGCAAGATCGGGTACGGGATTTCCGGTGCTCTCATCATCGTTGGCCTGCTGTCGGTGCTGCTTCACGGCGGCCTGAACTACGGCGTGGACTTCACGGGCGGGACCCTCTTCCAGGTGCGCTTCAGCGAGGACGTGTCCGCGTCCGACGTTCGTAGCGCCCTGGGCGCCGTAGGCTTCACCAACATCCAGGTTCAGGATTTCGGCGCGCGCGGCGAGTTTCTCATCAGGATGGCCGAGTTCATCGAGGGAGGCGACCGCGACCTCGCGACCCGAGTCGATCGCGAATTGACGAACAAGTTCGGCGAGGGCTCGTACGTGGTGGTGCGAACAGAATTCGTGGGTCCCAAGGTAGGCGAAGAACTGAGACAGCGCGCTATAGGTGCGGTGCTCATCTCGTTCCTGCTGACCTTGCTTTACCTGGGCTTCCGTTTCGAATGGCGGTTCGGGCTCGCCGCGATCATCGCGACGATCCACGACGTCCTCATAGTCTTCGGCGTCATCTCGGTGCTCGACATCGAGATATCGCTTCCCACGGTGGCGGCCATTCTGACGATCATCGGGTACTCGCTGAACGACACGATTGTCATCTTCGATCGCATTCGCGAGAACCTCAAGAAGCTGCGGCGCCTGCCATACATAGAGATACTCGATCGCTCCATCAACGAGACGCTGCCGCGCACGGTGATGACGAGTGGCTCGACCCTCGTGGTTCTGCTGGCCCTGGCCGTCTTCGGTGGTGCCGTCATACGCGAGTTCACCATCGTGCTGATCTCAGGGGTCATCGTGGGTACCTACTCATCGATCTTCGTCGCATCCCCGACGCTTCTCGAGGTGGAGCAGCGATCCGGCGGAGTGCGAAGTAAGACCGATCGGCGAAAAGTAGCCGCCAGCACGGGCTGACGTGTGAAGCTCTTCGACTCGCACGCACATCTGACGGACCGGAGCTTCGCCTCGGAACTGGACGCCGTTCTTTCGCGGGCGGCGGGGCGGGGGGTCAGGACGGTCGTTTCGATCGCCAGCGATCTGGAGGACGCTCGCGACGCGATCGGGCTGGCGGAAAAAAGCTCGCAGCCGCAGGTGCTCGCGACGGCTGGCATCCACCCGCACGAAGCTGAGCGCTGGAACCCCGAGACGCATGGCGAACTGGAGGACCTGGCACGGTCCAGCTCGGTGGTGGCGATCGGGGAGACGGGGCTCGATTTCCACTACGACAACGCGCCGCGGGACGCGCAGATCGAGGCCTTCCGCTCTCAGGTCGAAGTGGCGGAGCGCCTCGGCATGCCGGTGGTCGCGCATTCGCGCGACGCGGACGTCGAGGTGGCCGGAATCGTGCGCGATTATCGTGGAAGGGCCATCGGCGTCCTGCACTGTTTCAGCGGAGGGGCGGAGTTGCTGGAGGCGGCGCTGGAAGCCGGCTGGTACGTCTCCTTTTCCGGGATCGTAACGTTCAAGAACTTCAAGGATGTCCAGCAGGTTCGGGCGGTTCCCGCCGACAGGCTCCTGGTCGAGACGGACAGCCCCTATCTCGCCCCCGTGCCCCGCCGCGGCCGCAGGAACGAGCCTGCATTGGTGAAAGAGGTGCTGGAACGCGTGGCCGAGATCCGGGGCGAAGAGCCGAAAGAGCTTGCCGAGACAACCTACCGCAATGCTTGTCGTTTCTACGGTCTCGGTCGCTAGATCCGCCGGCGCGCCTCGCCCCGATAGTCCAGCCGCCTCGCTTGATGGCGGTTGGCATGCCCGATAGCTTCGGGGCATGCAACGTCGCATTCACATCCTACCCGACCATGTCGCCAACCAGATCGCGGCCGGTGAGGTAGTCGAGCGACCGGCGTCCGCGATCAAGGAGTTGGTCGAGAACTCCCTCGACGCACTGGCCGCCCAGATCGAGATCGAGATCCGCGGCGGAGGGAAAACGGAGCTGCGGGTGGCGGATGACGGGCACGGGATGGTTCGTGACGACGCTTTGCTCGCTATCGACCGACACGCCACGTCGAAGATCCGGGACGAGAAGGACCTCAGGGCGGTCGGCACGCTGGGGTTCCGCGGCGAAGCGCTGCCGTCCGTCGCGGCGGTATCGAGGTTCGAGCTGGAATCCGCACCGGCGGGAGGAGGAGCGGGAACCCGCATAAAGATCAATGGCGGCCGGGTAGTCGCGGTGGACGAGATCGCCAGGCGACCCGGGACCACCGTCAACGTGCGATCACTCTTCTTCAACGTTCCCGCTCGGGCCAAGTTCCTCCGCTCCGCGGCGGCAGAGACGAGAGCAGCCTCGGAAGCCGTCATCTCTCTTGCCCTGGCCAACCTCAGCACCGCCTTCCGGCTGATCTCGAACGGGAGGGAACTGCTCGATCTGCCGCGCGCGGGAGACCTGGCGACCCGGGTAGGCGCGATCTGGGGTAAGGAGCTGGAGTCACAGCTCATCCCGTTGGACTACGTCTCGGGTGGCGTACGGGTGGCCGGCCTCATCCAGCGGCCTGCGGACACCCGGCCCGGCGCCCGCAAGACCTATCTCTTTGTGAACGGCCGCCCCTTCGTGGACCGATTCGTCGTGCGTGCCGGCCAGGAGGGCTACCGCACGACCATAGCTCACGGCCATCGCGCGGCGCTGTTCCTCTACTTGGAGCTGCCGGCGGAAGAGGTGGACGTGAACGTGCACCCGACAAAAGCTGAAGTGCGGTTCCTTAACAAGATGAAGGTGGAGGCGACGGTGACGGCGGCGGTACGGGCTTGTCTCGAGGGGTTGGAGAGCGCACCGGATCTGGGTCGGCACGTTGGCAGGACGAGCCAGCTCGTGTCCCGGACGGTCGTTTCCAGCCCGGTGCCGCCGCGTTCGGCGGAAAACGGGCCTGGAATCTCTCAGATGGCTCTCTTCGTGCCCAGCGAATCACGGGCCGCCGAGCCGGCGGAGGGGCAGCAGGCCCCCGCGGCGTGGCAGGTGAGCAGCCCCGGGGCGATGTGGCAGCTCCACAATTCCTACATCCTGGCGGAGACGCGGAGCGGACTGATCATCGTCGACCAGCACTCGGCGCACGAGCGGGTGCTGTTCGAGCGACTCATGCGGGATTTCGACGAGGGGAAGGCGACCTCGCAGCGTTTGCTGTTCCCTATCACCGTTCGCCTGTCGCCCACAGAGTCCGAGGCGGTGGGAGAGCTTGCCGGGGTGCTGAGGCGGGTGGGTTTCGAGCTGGAGGCCTTCGGCGCCAACACGATTATCATTCACGCGGTGCCCAACCCGCATTCCCATTTCGACGCCGAGAGTTGCTTCCGTGAGATGATCTCCGAGCTCGCTCACGGGTCGCCGCTGGTCGATTCGGCCCGCAACCAGCACGAACGGGTCGCGAAGTCGTTCGCCTGCAAGGCGGCGATCAAGGCCGGACAGCCGCTCTCGGAACTCGAGATGATGGAATTGTTCGATCAGCTCTTCGCCTCCGAACTTCCCAGCCACGACGTGCACGGCCGTCCGACCATCCTCCGGTTGCCGTTGGAGGAGCTCGCGCGCCGGTTCGGCCGCAGCTGAAGACCTCTGAGCGGCGACGCGACGATGCCGGCACCGATACCCGACGCCATCGTCATCACCGGCGCTACCGCGAGCGGCAAGAGCGGGCTGGCGCTGGATGTCTCGGAACGTCTGGCGGGCGAGATCATCTCCGCCGATTCGCGGCAGGTTTACCGGTGCATGGACATCGGGACGGCCAAGCCAGCGGCCCCGGAAAGGAGTCGCGTCCGCCATTATGGGATCGACTGCCTGGACCCGGAAGAGAGTTACAGCGCCGGCCGTTTCGCACGCGATGCGTGGCGCTGGATGGATGAGATTCGCGGCCGCGGCCATGTGCCGGTGATCGTCGGCGGTACCGGATTCTTCGTCCGCGCGCTCCTGTCACCGCTGGGGCCTGAGCCCGAGCTCGACCCCGAGCGCCGGGCACGCCTGCGCCGCTACTTGATGAGGCAGCCCACGGGGCAATTGAAGCGCTGGCTCGAGCGGCTCGACCCGAAGCGGGCGGAGGTCCTGCAGGGAGAGGGAGGCGCCCAGCGCCTGGCGCGGTCGCTCGAGGTGGTGCTCCTCTCGGGGCGCGGTCACTCCTGGTGGCTGGACAGGCCGCCGGAGACCCCCACGCTATCGGCTGCTGTCTTCTGCCTGCAATTGCCGCGTGAGGAGCTATTCCGGCGCATCGAAGGCCGCTTCGAGCTGATGATGGCCGATGGGCTGCTGGATGAGGTGCGAATGTTGTTGGAACGATACGGCGCGGATTTTCCGGGAGTCAAGTCGGTGGGGTACGCGGAACTCGTCGCGTGCCTGCGTGGCGAACGGACGCTCGAAGAAGCGGTGGAGGAGGCGAAGCGGAACGCGCGGCGTTTCGCGCGCCGTCAACTCACCTGGTTTCGGCACCAGCTCCCGGAGGATACAATCAGACTCGACGCGAGCCGGCCCCGCGATGAAGTGGTCAGGGAAGTGTGCCGGATCTGGGGCGAGCGGACGGGACGGGCTGGATCAGAGACATCTTCAGCGATAGCTTGGGTCGACTGACATGAGGATCGGAATTAGCTGTTATCCCACGTACGGCGGAAGCGGTGCCGTCGCCACCGAGTTGGGCATGCGCCTGGCCCAGCGTGGTCATGAGGTCCACTTCGTGTCGTACGCGCATCCCTTCCGGCTGCCGCGCTTCCTCAGGAACACTTACTTCCACGAGATCGAGGTCTCGCGCTATCCGCTGTTCGAGTACCCGCCCTATTCGCTGGCCGTGACCGTGGCGATGCACGAGGTGGCGACTCAACGGCACCTCGATCTCTTTCACGTGCACTATGCGGTGCCTCATGCAACGTCGGCATGGCTAGCCAAGCAGATGCTCGAGGAGCCCGACGAACTGAAGATCGTCACCACGCTGCACGGCACTGACATCACGCTCGTCGGTCAGGATCCTTCATACAGGTCGATCGTCAAGTTCTCCATAGAGCGCTCCGATGGCCTGACTGCGGTGTCGGAGTTCCTGAGGACGGAGACGGTGGCGACGTTCGGCTGCGGCGAGTGCGACGTGCGGGTGATCCCGAACTTCGTGGATACCGAGCTCTTCCTGCGCCGAGCCGACGTTCGGGATCGCAACGCGTTCGCCAATCCCGACGAAAAAATCATCATGCACATCTCCAACTTCCGGCCCGTGAAACGTGTCGATGACGTGGTGCGTGTCTCCGCCCGCGTGATGGAGGAAGTGCCGGCGCGGCTCGTGTTCGTCGGAGATGGACCGGATCGCCCCATGGCGGAGGAGCGCGCGCGTAATCTGGGCATCGGTGACCGTGTGTTGTTCCTCGGAAAGCAGGAGTCGGTGGCGGAACTCCTCTCGTGCGCCGACTTGTTCCTCCTGCCCAGCGAATCAGAGTCGTTTGGTCTCTCGGCGCTGGAGGCCATGGCGAGCGAGGTGCCGGTTGTGGGAACGCGCTGCGGTGGCCTGGATGAGCTTGTCGAAGACGGGGTGACCGGCCGACTGTTTCCTGTAGGTGCCGTTGATGCGATGGCGGACGCCGGCATCGAGATACTGTCCGATGCCGGTCGCCAGCAGGAGATGGGACGCGCCGGGCGTGCCGAAGCGGAGAGGAAGTACTCCGCCGAGCGAATCGTCTCGATGTACGAGTCGTACTACGAGGAAGTGCTGGGCGGATGACGGGTTCGTGGCGACTGCGGTGAGGGGTTGGTGAGAGAATGACGCTTCTCGAAGCGGTCGCACTGGGAATCCTCCAGGGGCTCACCGAGTTTTTCCCGGTATCGAGTTCCGGCCACCTCGTGCTGGCCGAGGCGGTGCTCGGTGTCAACCCTCCGGGCCTTTCCTTCGAGGTCATGGTTCACCTGGCGACGCTGGTATCGGTGCTGGTCCTGTATCGTCGCCGTATAGTCGAACTGGCTGTGGGCGCCGCGCGAGGGGAGACCGCCGCCCTCCGGTTTCTGGGCATGCTCGCATTGGCGACGGTTCCGGCCGCCCTGGCGGGGAGCACGCTGTCGGGAGCGATATCGCGACTGTTCGACGTGCCTTTGCTGGCCGCTGTGAGCTTGCTGGCGACCGGCGTGATAGTCTACGCCACCCGCTGGCTGGTCGATCGGGGTGACCGGCGCGATCCTGGTTGGGCGGGTTCGCTGGCGGTGGGAGTTGCGCAAGCGGTGGCCCTTGTTCCGGGCATCTCCAGATCGGGGGCCACGGTCACCACTGCGCTCTGGGCCGGAACCCGGCGCGAGGCGGCGGCGGAGTTCAGCTTCCTCCTCTCGGTCCCGGTGATCCTCGGCGCCTCGCTGCTTCAGGTTCCGGAACTGATGAACGGCGAGGCCGGCCCAGGATCTCTCCCGCTCCTGGCGGCTTCGTTAAGCGCCTTCGGTGCCGGCCTGCTGGCGATCTTCCTGTTCGTTCGGCTGCTGCGTGCCAGCCGCTTCTACCGCTTCGCTTACTACAGTTGGGCGGTCGGCGGAGCCTATATCCTCTATGCACTGAGTACAACCCGGGTTTGATACCCTCGATGGAAGTATTATCCGACACGATGCGCCGCCGCATCGCTGAGGCGTTGGCCGAGGATGTGGGATCCGGTGATTGGACCACTGAGTGGTGCGTCGATGCCGGGCTCCAGGCTGAGGCCGAAATCGTCGCCAAAGCCAGGGGCTTGATTGCCGGACTCACAGCCGCGGCGGAGGTGTTTCAGCAGCTGGGAGGTGCGGAACTGACGACACGGGTCAGGGATGGCGATCGGGTCGATGCCGGCACCGTTGTCGCACGCGTCACAGGCGCCGCCCGCACCATTCTGACGGGTGAGCGTACCGCGCTCAACCTGCTCGGACATCTGTCAGGCGTGGCCACGCTAACGCACCAGTTCGTGCTGGCGGTGGAGGGTACAGGGGCCCGGATAACCGATACGCGAAAGACCACGCCGCTCTGGCGCGAGCTCGAGCGCTTGGCGACCCGGGCGGGCGGTGCGGTGAACCACCGTCGCGGCCTCGATACGATGGTCCTGGTCAAGGAGAACCACTTGGCCTGTGCCGGCGGAATACGGGAAGCAACGCGCCGCGTGCGGGAGTCGAATCGTCTGGGCCTGAAGATCGAAGTCGAGACCACTAACCTGGAGGAGGTCGAGGCGGCCCTGGAAGCGGGGGTCGACCGCATCATGCTCGACAACATGCCGGCCGATGCCGTAAGGGATGCGGTGCGCTTGATTGATGGGCATGTCCCCCGGCCCGAGGTGGAAGTGTCCGGCGGGGTGACGTTGAGCATGGTTCGCGAGTTTGCGGAAAGAGGGGCCGACTATATCTCGGTCGGAGCGCTGACGCACTCCGCACCCGCGCTCGACCTGTCGCTCCACATCCGGAGAGTGGAGTCGTGAGCCCTGAGGCGGCCGGTTGGGAAGGCCAGGCGCTCGATGAATTGAAGAGGCGCTGGGCCCGGCCGCACGTTCACCTCTACACGCGGATCGATAGCACGAACAGCCGCGCCAAGGAGCTGGCCTGTGCGGGGGCGCCGGCCGGAACCATCGTGCTGGCTGATGAGCAGTCAGGCGGCCGCGGGGTTGCGGAGCGGCGTTGGCATTCGCCCAAGGGCGGCGGGCTCTACATCTCGTTCGTTTTCCGGCCTCCGAGCCTGCCGAACCCGCTGGTGGTGCCGGTTCTCGCCGGATTGGGCGTAGCGCGAGCGGTCGAGCGCACCCTCGACGGTGTCGCGGTGGGAGTCAAGTGGCCGAACGACTTGATCGTGGCTGATCGCAAAGCGGGCGGGGTGCTGAGTGAGACATCGTGGACGACCGAAGGGATGCCCGGCCACCTGGTTGTCGGCATTGGCCTCAACGTGCACCAGGGGGCCTCGGATTTCCCGCCGCAGCTGCGGGACGTGGCGATATCTCTGGACATGGCGACCGGCCGAACCGTGTCGCGCCTCGAGCTGGCCGATTTCGTGATCGCGGAGGTCGAAGCGCGCTGCGCCGCACCACCGGAGAGCCTTGATAGCCGGTTCCTGGGCCAGTTCGAGCGCTATGACTGGCTGCGGAATCGGCGTTGTGCCGTAACGAAGCCGGGAGCGGCGCCGGTTCAGGGGACTGCGGTTGGGATAGCGCCCGATGGAACCTTGCTCTTTCGCCTCGACGGGGGCGCACAGGTTTGCCTGACGACCGCTCGCGTCACCGTGAACGAGTTACCTACCCCGGAATACTGAGATGAGGGAACTGCTGGCCATCGACTTGGGAAACACGGAGACCGTGCTTGGGCTCTTCCATGATCGCGAGCTGATACGTCACTGGCGGATCTCCACGGACGTTCAGAAAACGCCCGACGAGCTTGCCCACGTGCTGGGTTACCTGGTCAGCCAGCACGGGGTTGAGGGCTCCTTGCAGGGAATCATCGGGTCCGTGGTCCCGGCGATGGAGCCGACTCTGACCCGGGGCTTCCGGCGTGCCTTTGGCAGCGAGCCGCGACTGATCAACGACCCGGCCCTGCTGGCAGCTGACGGCGGGCCTCTCCCGATTCGGCTCGACGTGGAGGAACCCCACACCGTGGGTGCGGACCGCATGCTCAACACTCTGGCCGCGGCGGAAATCTACGGCGTCGACCTCATCGCCGTGGACCTGGGGACGGCGACGACTTTCGACTGCATCAGCGGTGACGGTGTCTTCCTTGGTGGTGCGATCTCGCCCGGGCCCCGGGCTGGCATCGAGGGCCTCGCTCAACGTGCCAGCAAGCTGCCGTTCATAGACCTGGCTTACCCTGAAGTGGTGATCGGACGCCGGACGGAATCCTGCTTACGCTCGGGTTGCTTCTACGCGATCGTGGATGGGATCGATGGGATGGTCAGGAGGATCAAGGCTGAATGGGAACGGCCCGAAGCTCTGGTGATGGCCACCGGCGGCCTGGCGCCCTTGATTGCTCCGTATTGCGAGACGGTGGAGGTAATAGAGCCCTACCTCACCCTCTACGGGCTGGAGATCGCCGATCGCTTGCTCGGCGACCTCGAGAGCGAATAAGGCTGGCTCGCGTGCGGGTCAGGCGGCCCGGCGAAACTTCGAACGAATCTTCTCAAGCGCCCGGTCGGCGGTATGCGGGCTGATCAGCTTCACGATGAAGTAGATCACCGCCAGGAAGAACCCCAGCTTGATGACCGCCACCAGTAGGGCCGTCGCCAGGTACAGCACGGGCAGCAACACCGCCGAAGCCACTGCCAAAGCGACGACGCTTGCCACCAGCAGGGCTCCCAGCGTGAACACCCCTCTCAGCATTGTCCACCTCCTGTCAACGCAATACGCAGGCAGGAGAACCCGCCCAGAAGGCGGGCACGACCTCCAGCCTACTCCCAGGCCTATACGGCCAGGGGCCGCCGGGGGTTTCAACCCCGTCCACCCGGTAGGGTTCCGCGGGAATACCGACCGCGCGACCCCGGTCCGGCCACAACTGCAGCCCCGCAGGGCGGGTTTCTGCCACCTTGACAGACATCACCCTCTTTACGAATGGCACAGTTCGTGCCATTTTGCATGCCTGGCTCGCGGATAACAAACCCGGCAGGAGCTGAGCGGGGCAGGGCTGCCCGCCCGAAAACCGGTTCGTCGTGTATCCGCGTTACAGCTGTTCCAACAACAATACCACGGTAAGAGACAGGAGGAAAGCGTCAATGCAGATCAAGCCCCTCGCCGATCGAGTTGTTGTGAAGCCGCTCGAAGAGACCGAGCAGATGAAGGGCGGCCTATACATCCCGGATACTGCCAAAGAGAAGCCCCAGCAGGGCGAGGTCATGGCAGTCGGACCCGGCCGCGTTAGCGACGACGGCACGCGTATCGAGGTGGAGCTCACGGTTGGCGACCGAGTGATCTACGGTAAGTACAGTGGAACCGAAGTGACTGTCGCCGACGACGAAGTGCTGATCCTGCGCGAGTCGGACGTTCTGGCAGTAGTCTCGAACGGCAAGAAGTAGTGACGTGATGGCCCGGGCACGGCCGGCGCTGAGCGCGCCGTGCGTGTCGAGAGCCGATCGTCGAGCAGCACTGGGAGTGATCGTTAGAAGCGGTGGGTAGAGAGCGCCGGCGGTAGGACAGGCGGCTGGCGTTACCAGGAGAAAACGCACAACGCTGGAGGTTTCATAAGATGGCGAAGTTGCTTGAATTCGATGCTCAGGCGCGGAGCAAGCTCAAGGCTGGCATCGACGCGCTGGCCAGGGCGGTGAAGGTGACGCTTGGCCCGAAGGGTCGGAACGTCGTCCTGGAGAAGAAGTTTGGTAGTCCGACGATCACCAAGGACGGCGTCACCGTCGCCAAGGAGATCGAGCTCGAGGATGCAGTTGAGAACATCGGCGCGCAGATGGTGCGCGAGGTCGCCAGCAAGACCAGCGATGACGCGGGTGACGGCACGACTACGGCGACCGTGATCGCCGAGGCGATCTTCAGCCAGGGCTTGAAGAGCGTGACCGCCGGCGTCAACCCGATGGGACTCAAGCGCGGCATCGACAAGGCCGTCGAGGCGGTTGTCGAGGAGCTTGAGAACATCGCGGTCGAGACCAAGGGCAAGAAGGAGATAGCGCAGGTCGGCGCGATCTCGGCGAACAACGACCCGGAAATCGGCGCACTGATTGCCGAGGCGATGGAGAAGGTCGGCAAGGACGGCGTGATCACAGTCGAGGAGGCCCGTGGCCTCGAGACCGAGCTCGAGACGGTCGAGGGCATGCAGTTTGACCGCGGATATCTCTCGCCTTACTTCGTGACCGATCCCGAGAAGATGGAGGCGGTCCTCGAGGACGCCAATATCTTGATTCACGATAAGAAGATCTCGACGATGAAGGACCTGCTGCCGGTCCTCGAGAAGGTAGCCCAGACCGGCAAGTCGCTGCTGATCATCGCTGAAGACATCGAGGGCGAGGCGCTGGCCACCCTGGTCGTCAACAGGCTGCGCGGTACGCTGAAGGTCTGCGCGGTGAAGGCGCCCGGTTTCGGCGATCGCCGTAAGCAGATGTTGCAGGACATCGCCATCGTGGCCGACGGCAAGGTGATCAGCGAGGAAGTCGGGTTCAAGCTGGAGAACGCCGTGCTCGGCGATCTCGGTTCGGCGAAGCGGATCGTCATCGATAAGGATACGACGACGATCATCGACGGCGCCGGCTCCGAGAAGGGTATCCAGGGCCGGATCCAAGAGATCAGGGCTGCGATCGAGAAGTCGACCTCCGACTACGACAACGAGAAGCTCCAGGAGCGACTGGCCAAGCTGGCTGGCGGTGTGGCCGTCATCAACGTGGGCGCTCCGACCGAGACGGAGATGAAAGAGAAGAAGGCTCGTGTGGAGGACGCGTTGCACGCAACTCGCGCCGCGGTGGAAGAGGGCATCGTGCCCGGCGGCGGCGTGGCGCTGCTCTGGGCGCAGAAGAAGCTCGACACCCTCAAGCTCAAGAATGAAGATGAGCGGAGAGGTGTGGACATCGTTCGGCGTTCTCTCGAGGAGCCGACCCGCCAGATCGCGGGTAACGCCGGTGCGGAGGGCTCGATCGTCGTGGAGCGTATCCGTGAGAAGAACGAGCTTCACTACGGCTACAATGCCCAGACCGAGAAGTACGAGGACATGGTCAAGGCGGGCGTGATCGATCCGACTAAGGTCACGCGCACTGCTCTTCAGAACGCGGCCTCGATCGCCGGGCTACTGCTCACCACCGAGGCGGTTGTGGTGGAGAAGAAGGAGGAGAAGGAGTCCAGCCCCATGCCACCCGGTGGTGACATGGGCGGAATGTACTAGTCGCTCAGATAGTCAGGAGCGCAGCGAAAGGGCCCTGCTGGCAGCAGGGCCCTTCGTATGGCGCGCCGGGCATGGCGCGCAGCGCCGGGAACGGCGCTGTCAACCGGGGAGCGAAAGCGAACCGGGAAGTGACTAGGAGGTGGAGCCGTGCCGATCAGCTTGCTGTCCCACCTCGGACTCGTGAGCCTTCTCGCGGAGCATCGGAGACTCGCGTGCGCATCGTGAACCGCCGTATTCGGACCTGAACGTTCGGTGGTGTGGGAGGTAGGGGACCGTAAGGCCCTTGCCTACCCGATTTGCTGGGTTTCCGGCCTGGCACTAACTTACGGTATGCTGACGACGGCTGTCGTTGGGGCTGCGCGCGGGAGGTTGTGAAGGATGGCCGTTTGCACACACTGCGCCACGCCACTCCCAGATGGTAGCCGCTTCTGCTCGCACTGCGGCACGCCGGCGCCGGGCCAAGAAGCGGAGGGCGACTCTCTCTCTCCCCAGAGCCGCGAAATATTCGATCGTCTGAAGGAGGCCGCAGAGGGCCGGTACGACATCTTGCGGGAAATCGGCAGGGGAGGAATGGCGATCGTGTTCCTCGCCTACCAGAAGTCGCTGGATCGGCAGGTCGCGATCAAAGTGCTGCTGCCGTTCCTGGGGTTCGACCCCGGCCTGGTCCAGCGCTTTCTCAGGGAGGCCCGTACCCAGGGCAGGCTGGACCATCCCAGCATCATCAGAGTCTACGAGTTCTACGACGAGGGCGGGCTGACCTTCTTCACCATGCCCTACGTGAGCGGCCGCAGTCTGCGAGCGCTGCTCGAGCAGGAAGCGAGACCGCCGCTGGACAGAACGCTTCGCTATCTGTGCCAGGCCGCCGACGCCCTCTCCTACGCGCACCGCCAGGGCGTGATCCACCGCGACGTGAAACCCGACAACATGGTGCTGGACGAGGAGCGCGATTCCGTCATCCTCACCGACTTCGGGATCGCCAAGGCGCTGTCTGCCCAGACCTCTCTGACCACCCCCGGCGATCTGCTGGGTACACCCCACTACATGTCTCCCGAGCAGGGTGAAGGGAAGCTCGATCTGGATGGCCGGGCCGACCAGTACTCGCTCGGCCTGGTCGGCTACGAGATGATGGCAGGGAAGCGGCCGTTTGATGCGACTACCCTGGCGGAGTTGATGTACAAGCACAGGTTCGAGGATCCGGAGAGTCTGGAAACTCTATGCCCGGACCTGCCGCTTACCCTGCGGGTGACCATCACGCGGGCGATCGCCAAAGACCGCGAGGATCGTTTCCCCACTATGGACGCTTTCCTTGTGGCTCTGCAGTCGTGCACCGAGATCGCCGGCGGGGACGAGGAGCGGACGGAACCGATGCCACCCTTCGGGAGCGGCGATACAACAGTGCGGGTAACCACTCCGCCGCGCCGCACCCCTGCGCCTCCTCAGCCGCCGGCCGGCGAGGGCAAGCCGGGTGCCTTCTACCCGGATTGGCTCGCTGCCGCGCCCGCGGAGGCCGGCAGCGCCTCACCTGCGGCGTCGGGAGCGGCGGCTCCGAGGACGGCGGCCGGGAAAGGGCGGGGCGTTCCCCGCGCTCTGCTGATCGGCGGCGGGCTGGCCGTCGCGGCGGCGGTTGTCGGGCTGTTCGTGCTCGGACCGCTGAGGCCGGTCCGCGACGCAGGTCGGATCGCTGATAGCGGACCGCTGAGCGGCGCTGAACCGCCTTCGGAGCAGGATGAGCCGCTGAGCGTGACGGAGACCGCGCGCGTGCATGACGTCAGCGCCGCCGGTGAGGAGTCCGCCGCTGGGGCGGACGCGCGAACCGAAGAGCCGGTCGGCGCCACCCCGGACGTCGCGGGTGACACAGGGACCGAAGAGCGGCCGACTACTGGTGGACGTGTGGCCGACGAAACCGATGCAGCCGTTGCAACCGTTGACGCCGAGGTCCAGGCGGCGGCCGTGCGGGCGGAGGGAGAAGCCACGGGTGCTCGTCGCGGCGCGGTCGAGGCCGGCGCGGCAGCGATCTTCGGAGGGGAACTCGTCGAGCTGGATGACCGGCTGGACGAGGCCGATCGGATGATGGCTGCGGGGTTGAACGATTTGGCGATTTCTCGGTATTCCGACCTCGCCGGCGATTACGGCGAGCTGGCCCAGCGGTCCGCCAATGCGCGTGAGAACAGTGGGCTCGAGGCGGCGGCCGCCCGAAGCGAGATGGAGCAGCAACGGAAGCTGGCGGTGGACGCCGGAGCGCGACAACGTGCACCCATCGCCTTGATGCGTGCCGGTGTGATCGCGAGCCAGGCGCGAGAGCGTTTCGAGGCGGGCGACTATCCCGAGG
>FXBF010000210.1_pt1 | contig 18820 bp, 16 predicted proteins | sample 5335321 | NCBI WGS metagenome assembly FXBF01 (sample SAMEA103928391, study PRJEB20085) | sediment metagenome | isolation source: sediment
ACCCAGGCCGAATACCGCCTCGGTCGGATACGCGACAATACATCCCTTCCTGATACAGCGCGCAGCGGCGTGCAGTTGCCAGTGTGAAGGGACAGCATTCAAGCCGGTTCGCTGTCCTCGTCGGTTTCTGTCTCAAAGGGTTCGGAAAACTTGCAGTCCTGTTGCGGACATACGCGCTCGGTACCTCGTTTTTTTGTCGTTTTAATGGTTAGCATCGGCCAGTTGCAGTCCGGACAGGGGCCTTCCACCGGTTCATTCCATACGGCGTAGTCACAATCCGGGTAGGTCGAACAGGAGTAGAAAATCTTGCCGCGCCGCGACTTGCGTTTGAGCATGGTGCCCTTGTTGCACTTCGGACACTCGATGCCGGTGTCCGTGGGCTTCTCCAGTGGCTCGATGTATTTGCAGTTCGGGTAACCGGAGCAGCCGATAAATTTCCCGTAGCGGCCACTGCGGATAATCAGCTGGGAGTCGCACTCCGGGCAGTTGCGGCCCTCAACAATCTCCGGTTCGACAGTTGCGCCGTCATCATCGAGATTACGCGTGTAATCGCATTCAGGGTAAGCGCTGCAACCGACAAAGCGGCCGCGCCGCCCCAGGCGTATATTGAGCTGCTTGCCGCATTTCGGACAATCCTCGTCCATCGCCTCGGTGGTGACTTCGGCACGCGAAACGCTTTCTTCCTTGTCCTTGACCAGCTTCTTGAAGGGGTACCAGAACTCCTTCATTAACGGTACCCACTCTTTTTCCCCGCGCGAGATTTCGTCCAGCTCATCTTCAAGCCGTGCGGTGAAGTCGTAATCGACGTATTGGGTGAAATGCCTGGTCAGGAACGTGCTTACAATACGTCCGACGTCGGTTGGCTGGAAACGTTTTTTCTCCAGCGTGACATACTCGCGCTGCTGCAAAGTGGAAATAATGGCTGCATAGGTCGAGGGACGGCCAATACCGTACTCTTCCAGCGTCTTGACCAGGCTTGCTTCGCTGAAGCGTGGTGGCGGTTCGGTAAAGTGTTGTTCCGGTCGTATCTTGTTGAGCTTTACCTGGTCACCCTCTTCCAGTGGTGGCAGACGGTTTTCGTCGGCAGGTGATTTTTTGCTGTCGTCACGGCCCTCTTCGTAAACCGCCATAAAGCCCGGGTCGACCACGGTGGAGCCGGTGGAACGCAGTATATTGCTGTCACCTACGGCAAAGTCGACACCAACTGTATGAATGGTCGCATGTTTCATCTGGCAGGCGACGGTGCGTTTCCAGATCAGGTTGTAGAGCTTGTACTGGTCTGAGGACAAATGCGACTTGATGGTGTCAGGGATATTGAAAGCCGATGTCGGGCGAACTGCTTCGTGCGCCTCCTGGGCATTCTTTGCCTTGGTCTTGAAATGGCGTACCTGTTTGGGCAATGCCTCTTCACCGTAACGCTCACTGATCAGACTGCGTAAATCGTCGAGCGCCTCGTTGGCGAGTATCACCGAGTCGGTACGCATGTAGGTAACCAGACCCACCGCGCCGTCACCGATGTCGATCCCTTCATAGAGTTGCTGGGCCACGCTCATGGTGCGCTTGGTGGTGAAGCCAAGCTTGCGCGAGGCTTCCTGTTGCAGGGTCGACGTAGTGAATGGCGCGGCCGGGTTACGTTTGCGTTGTTTCTTTTCTATCGCGCTGACTGTCAGCTTGCCTTTGGAGGCATCCAGCAACTCCTGTTCGGCGGTATGCGCCTGCTTGTCCTTGCTGATGCTGAACTGGCTGAGTTTTTTACCGTGCAGGTGCGTCAGCCTGGCGGTGAAGGCTTGCCTGTCTTTTTCCAGGTCGGCTTCAATAGTCCAGTATTCACGTGGCTTGAACTTTTCAATTTCCTCTTCGCGTTCAACGATCATGCGCAGCGCCGGGCTCTGTACGCGACCGGCGGAAAGTCCGCGGCGGATTTTTTTCCACAGCAGTGGTGACAGGTTGAAACCTACCAGGTAGTCCAGCGCCCGGCGTGCCTGCTGGGCATTGACCATGTCAGTGGACAGCTCGCGGGGGTTTGCGACCGCGTCATTGACCGCGCGCCTGGTTATTTCGTGAAATACCACCCGGTGCACACCTTTGTTCTTGAGTGCCTTGCGGTCATTCAGCAGCTCGTACAGATGCCATGAAATCGCTTCGCCTTCACGATCCGGGTCAGTTGCGAGGTACAGGTTGTCAGACTTTTTCAGCGCCTTGACGATGGCATCAACATGCCTGGAATTGCGCTCGATTACCTGGTACTTCATGGCGAAATCCTGGTCTGGAAGCACCGCCCCCTCCTTGGGAATCAGGTCGCGCACATGCCCATAGGAGGCAAGGACTTCAAAGCCCTTGCCGAGGTATTTTTTGATGGTTTTCGCCTTGGCGGGCGATTCAACGATGACCAGGTTTTTGCTCATGGATTCTATGGATTCTATAGTTAAAAAGCCGCACAGGAGTGCGGCTTGGTCCGAAAACGACTGTTGTTAACGTTAATGCAGATAGCCACCCGGCATACTTTCGAACACCAGGTCTTCCATCCACGCATACGCGGCCTCGGCACCGGGCTGGTTGAACAGCACCATCAGGATGACCCATTTAAGCTGGCCGATATCAAAATCGTCGGTTTCCAGTGCCATGACGCGCTCGATGACCCGTTCGCGGGCTTCGGGTTGCAGGATTCCCATCTGCTCCAGGAACAGCAGGAAACCGCGGCTTTCAGTATCCAGGCGTTCGTTCTCGCGGCCGGAATAGATACGAATGGAATTTTCGGTTTGCGGTGCCTCCAGCTCGTGTTGCTGGACGGACAGGCCTTCCAGCCATTCAAATGCCTGATTTATATCACTTGATGGAAAACCGGCTTCCACCAGTTCGCTATGTAAGGATTCGCGATCCGGGCTCAGTTCGGTCTCCTCATCCATGTAATAGTGCTCAAACAAATACATGAGCACGTCAAACATATTTTCTTTCATATCAAGCCTCTATCTGCTCCGGGTGTAGCGCCCGCCTGGGCTGGAAGCGATAAAATCCTCCAGTTCCAGTACCAGCAGCATGGAGGAAACCTGTTCCGGCGTCAATCCGCTTCGTTGTACAAGTTGATCGATAGAAACCGGTTCATGGCCCATTAGATCGAGTATATGACTGTACTCTGTGTCGAGTTTGGCGGGTTTGTCGCTACCGCAGGCTCCGGTTTTCGAGGTGGCGTTGTCCTCGGCCTGTGACAGACACAGGGACACCAGCGATGCCAGCTCTTCCAGGATGTGGTCGCCGGTTTCCACCAGTTTAGCACCTTCCCGGATCAGTGCATGACAACCACGCGCCAGCGGGTTATGGATGGAGCCGGGGATGGCGAATACTTCGCGGCCCTGTTCCAGCGAGGTACGTGCCGTGATCAACGAGCCTGAGCGCAGTGCGGCTTCGACAACCAGGGTTCCCAGGCTCAGGCCGCTGATAATACGGTTGCGGCGCGGGAAATTGCCCGGCAGTGGCAGAGTGCCGGGCGGGAATTCGGAGACCAGGGCTCCATTTTCAGCTATCTGGTGGGCCAGTTCCCGGTGTTGTGCGGGGTAGACCCGGTCCAGACCGGTACCGGTGACCGCCACCGTACCGCCGCCGGCCTGTAATGCACCCTGGTGGGCTGCGCCATCGATACCTGACGCCAGTCCGCTGGTGATGGTGAGTCCGCAGCAGGCCAGGTGAGCGGAGAAATCCCGTGCCAGTGCGGCGCCATCGTGGCTGGGATTGCGACTGCCAACGACCGCAAGTTGCGGTTGGTTCAGATACTCTGGGTCGCCATGTACAAATAACAGCGCCGGAGGATCGGGGATTTCTTTCAGCAGCGCCGGGTAGCCGGGGTCCAGACAGGCGATGAGCCGGTTGCCGGGTTCTGCCAGCCAGGTCAGATCCCGGTCCACCGATTCCCAGTCCGGGTGTGCGAGGGCTTCGATGCTCTCCGCCCGCATGCCGGCAGCGCGCAACTGTGCGGGTGCTGTATGGAACAGGGTTGACGGTGACCCGTAGTCGGACAGCAGCTTCCTGCAGCCGCGGGCACCAATGCCGGGTGTCCTGTGCAGCGCAAGCCAGAAGCGGGTTTCGTCCTGTGCGACAGCGGACTCGGGGGGAGTACTAGTCTGTGGGCTCATCCTTGAGGACCCTCCTGCTGAAAAGCCGGTACCTCGGTACATGGTGTATAACCATGCCCTAAGATACCGGCTTTTACCAGCGGGAACGGGGGCGGATTTGAAATCCGTCCCCGTCGGCAGCTAGGGTGTGCGGACGATATCTCCCACGTGCAGCGCGCTCGAAGCCTTCATGATGAGACCAAAGCTGACCTTGTCGAAAGTGCGGAACACCATCAGAAGACCGGCCTTTTCGTCCGGCAGTTTGACGCTGGCGTTACGTTCCGTGCTGACCTGGTCCATGATGCGTTCACCGGCCTGGTAGATTTTGAACACGGTGCCCACATCGACACCTTCACGGGCGCCGCGGTTAAGCACCACGATCTGGTACTGGCCAATCTGACTGACACCGTCGACCACTGATATGATGTTGCCGGCAACGGATTCGTCAGGCGAGTGCGGCGTAAAGTATGCATACACGTCTTCGTGCGTCATGGGCATCAGACGATCGCCGATATTTATTTCGCGTGTGGTCTTGGTCAGTTTCAGCGTGGACGGGTCGCCGAATTTCTGCAGGCTGCTGTCGCCAAGATACAAGGCTTCGTAGCCCAGCACTTCTTTGGTCAAAGGATCGATATAGGCATCGCCGGGGCGGAATACGTGGAAGCGGTTGCCCTGGTCGTCGGCCAGCCCACGGGCGTAGATGCGGTCCCCGGCGCCCACGATCAGGTGTTCATCGGCGCTGGATACGACATACGCGGCATTCTGCATCGTCTCCTGGTCGGCAACCAGCGGCTGGGTAAGAAACTGCTGAATGGCGTCAATCGGTATGGTAGGAATCGCCTTGTCGAGGCGTTCCTCGCGTACTTTGGGCGAGAGTTTGAAAGTGCCTTTGCCGCGTTGAACACGCAGTTGGGGTTTCCCGTCCACGAACACCAGCGTGATGACGTCGCCGGGGTAAATGAGGTGGGGATTGTCTATCTGTGGGTTGGCGTGCCAGATTTCCGGCCATAGCCAGGGGCTGTCAAGGAACTCTTCTGAAATATCCCAGAGCGTATCTCCTTTGACGACCACATAACGGTCGGGGTGCCCGTCCTTGAGTACGACCTGATCGGCGTATGCAGCGGTGGCCAGCACAGCCAGCGCCAGTACCAGCGGCTTGAGTATCGACATATAGGCGTCCCTTTATCTGAATCCCGTTTTTATCTGCTGTTGGCCCCGGCGACAGTGCCAGTGCACTAATCCGATGATAGTTAACGGCAGACGAGCAACGGAGTGTAGCGAAAATTGCATAACTTCAAAACAGTAGCGCACAATAAACGGCCCTGTGATCATTATGTTAGAGTATATAGGTATCCCAGACAGTAAATTGTGACCTGCATCACATGGCTATTCTCGATATTTTGCACTTTCCCGATCCACGCCTGCGGACCCGGGCCCAGGAGGTTGTTACGGTGGACGATCAGGTGCGTACGCTGGTGGATGACATGCTTGAGACCATGTACCAGGCGCCGGGTATAGGCCTGGCGGCGACCCAGGTAAACATTCATCGGTGCCTTCTGGTTATCGATATCTCCAGCGAACAGAACGAGCCAAGGGTGTTTATCAACCCGGAGATCCTGGAAAAGTACGGCAGCGAGGAAACGGATGAGGGCTGTCTGTCAGTTCCGGGCATCTACGAGTGTGTTCAGCGTGCCGAGCGTATCAAGGTTCGCGCCCTGGATCGCAATGGTGAGACATTCGAGCTGGAAGCCGACGGCCTGCTGGCGGTGTGTATTCAGCACGAAATTGACCATCTCGATGGCAAACTGTTTGTGGATTACCTGTCGCCGCTGAAACGGCAGCGTATCCGCAAAAAACTGGAAAAGCAGCGCCGCCATGGGGGTGATGAGCTGTCCCGTGAGAAGCGCGCTGAGCCGGTTATCTGAGCGGGCCAGGGTGACGATGCGCGTTGTATTTGCGGGTACTCCGGATTTTTCCGTGCCCGTCCTTCAGGCCCTGCTGGACAGCAGCCATTCCGTGGTCGGGGTTTACAGCCAGCCTGATCGTCCCGCCGGCCGTGGTCGCAAACTGGTCCCTGGTCCAGTCAAACAGCTTGCCGTGCAGCACGCTGTTCAGGTATTCCAGCCGGTCAGTCTCAAGCATGCAGAGGTTCAGCGGGAACTCGCTGAACTCAAACCCGATCTGATGGTGGTCGTTGCCTACGGGTTGATTCTGCCACAGGTGGTGCTCGATATGCCCGGTCGGGGTTGCGTGAATCTGCATGCTTCCCTATTGCCGCGCTGGCGCGGGGCTGCGCCTGTTCAGCGTGCCATCCTGGCCGGCGATAGCGAATCGGGCGTGTGTCTGATGCAAATGGAGGCGGGCCTGGATTCGGGGCCGGTGCTGGCCGAAGTCAGAACCGATATCAGCAGCGACGAAACCGGGGGGTCACTACACGACCGCCTGAGCCAGTTGGCAGCCGGGCTGCTGGCCACGCATCTGGATGATCTCGAACAGGGCAACCTGGAGCCGCGCGTTCAGGATGGGACCCTGGTGACCTATGCCAGTAAACTGGATAAAAGCGAAGCGGCTATAGACTGGCAGCAGGACGCCGTGCATCTGGAGCGCCAGGTGCGGGCTTTTAATCCCTGGCCGGTGGCGCAGACCCGGTATAGCGGTAAGGCGTTGCGCATCTGGGACGCCCGCGCCCTTGATGGCTGCGGTACGCCGGGAAGTGTCGTAGCAACCGGCAAACAGGGTATTGATGTTGCTTGCGGGAGGGGTTGCCTGCGCCTGCTGGAAATTCAGATGCCCGGCGCCAAACGGCTCAGCGCGGCTGATTTTCTGAATGCCCGCACTGTTGACGGGGTGGTGTTTGAGTAGCCACCGACAAGCGTGTCCAGCCAGCCCCGAAAAATAGCAGCGCTACTCGTGCACAGGGTGCTTGACCAGGGCGAATCCCTGGGCAGCCTGCTGGGACCAGGGCTCGCCGGGCTGGATGACCCGCGCCAGCGGGCACTGGCACAGGAACTGGCTTTTGGAACCCTGCGCTGGAGTTATCGTCTTGAAGCGCTGTTGGCGCGGTTGCTGCGCAAACCGCTGAAGAAAAAGGACCGTGACCTGCATGCCTTGCTGCTGGTCGGGCTTTACCAGCTACTAATGCTGGAAATGCCCGCACATGCGGCGGTCAGTGAAACCGTGGAGGTCGCACGCCAGCTGGGCAAGGACTGGGCGGCGGGCATGGTAAACGGTGTGTTACGTAACGCCCAGCGTCAGGCGCCAGCTCTGTTGAAAGCTGTCGAGGATACAGCCACCGCACGCTGGTCGCATCCGGACTGGTGGATTGAACGTCTGCAGCAGGATTGGCCGGATAACTGGCAGCGGATTCTGGAAGCCGGCAACCAACGTCCCCCGATGATGTTACGTGTAAACCGGTTACAGGCGGAGCGCGACGACTACCTGCTACAGTTGCAGGCAGCGGGCATCGCAGCACAGCCGCTGCCATTCCCTGAGTCAGCGATCCGGCTGGAGCAGCCGGTGGCCGTCGACAGCTTGCCGGGGTTTCGCGCAGGCCGGGTTTCGGTACAGGACGGTGCTGCGCAGTTGTGTGTATCGCTGCTGGACCTGCAAGCCGGGCAACGCGTGCTGGATGCCTGCGCGGCACCAGGGGGTAAAACCGGGCACATACTTGAAACAGCGTCGCAACTGGATTGTCTGCTGGCGATCGACGTCGATGAGCACCGTCTGCATAAAGTGCGGGAAAACCTGCAACGCCTGCAACTGGATGCTGACTTGCTGGCTGTCGATGCCGGTGATCCGCAGTCCTGGTGGGAGGGCAAACCTTTCGACCGAATACTGCTGGATGCGCCCTGCTCTGCCAGTGGTGTAGTACGCCGTCATCCCGACATCAAGCGGCTGCGTCGGCCTGCAGATGTGCGTAGTCTGTCACAGCAACAACAACGCCTGCTGGAGGCTTTGTGGCCCTTGCTGGCTTCGGGCGGTATGCTGCTGTACGTAAGCTGTTCAGTGTTTCGTCAGGAGAACAGCGATAACCTGCAGATCTTTCTGGATCGGCACGCCGATGCCAGCGAGCTTCCATTGCAGGCAGAGTGGGGTAAAGTACTGCCGGTGGGGCGCCAGTTGCTGCCCGGTGAACATGATATGGACGGATTTTATTTTGCGTGTTTGACCAAGTCCTGAAAAACACAGCCTGTGACGGTATACCCGAAAACGACCATTGACGCTATTCATGCCCACGGCACGCAGTGCAGGGCTGTGTGGTTGTTGCTGGCGCTTTGTGTTCTGTCCACACCCCTGTCCGCGCGCGAAACAACGATATCCAATACCCGCACCCTGCTGGTGGACGGTGTCTATCGTCTGGGTGCCCACGTTGATTTCGATTTCAATGATACCTTGTACGATGCACTGCATAACGGTGTGCCGCTATTTATAGAGTTGCGGGTGGAGGTGCTCCAGGAGCGGCCATGGTTATGGTCTGGTCTGGTGGCAGAACTCCGGCAACGTTTCGAGCTGCAATATCATGCCTTGAGCCGTTACTACCTGGTGCGGAATTTCAGTTCCGGCGCGCAGTACAGTTTTCGCACCATGAATGAGGCGCTGGAATATATAGGCAACGTATACGATCTGCCTCTGATCGATGCCAAATTGCTCGAAGCAAAGCAAAACTACCTGGTACGCATGCGTGCGGATATAGACGTTGAAGCCCTGCCTACGCCGGTCCGGTTATGGGCCTACCTGGGTTCGGCATGGAGTCTGAAAGGCAACTGGAAGCAATGGCCCCTGCAGCCATAAGAAACTCCAGGCTGGGTATGTGGCCGATGCTGATACTGTTCAGTATCCTGCTGGTGTCACTGTCGCTGATGAGCGATGCAACCCATAATTCCGAACGCTTTGGCCAGCTGTATTCCTGGCTGCTGTTGCTCAATACCCTGGGCCTGGTGGTGCTTACCGGCCTGATCGGAACCAACCTGTACTGGCTTGTTTCTCAATACCGGGCACGTGCACCGGGCGCCAGGTTGACCTCGCGGTTGGTGGTGACCTTTGTCATCCTCGCCGTCGTTCCTATTGCAATCGTGTATTATTTCTCGCTGCAGTTTTTGCAGCGTGGTATCGATTCCTGGTTTGATGTGCAGATCGAGGAAGCGCTGGATGATGCACTCGAGTTGAGCCGTGGATCGCTGGATGTGCGATTGAACGATCTTCTGAAAATCACGGAGAAGATTGCCGAAGAAGTAGCCGATATGTCGCCGGCACTGATCCCGATCGGGCTCTATGACTTGCGTGTGCTGAGCGGGGCGGTCGAGCTTAGCGTATTCGGCCTTGATAACCGGATCGTTGCATCGAGCAGTGCCGAGGGCATCAATATTGTGCCGAGTCGGCCCGGTGGTCATGCGCTGATGTCTCTGGCGCAAGGGCGTTCCTATGTAGGGCTTGATCCTGTCGGCGATGCCGGGTTGTACGTGCGCGCGGTAGTGCCGGTACTGGTGGTAAAGTCGGGAATGGAACCGCTGAGGCTTCAGGCCCTGTACCGGATCCCGGAGCGCCTGAGTAAATTGGCGGATAATGTTGAAAATCAGGTGGTGCGCTACCGGAAGCTGGCGTATCTGCGCAAACCACTCAAATACAGTTACATTCTGACCTTGTCGCTGGTGCTGGTATTAAGTCTGCTGTCGGCTGTGTGGGCTGCGTTTTTCTCGGCGCGGCGCCTGGTTGAACCTATAGGGATCCTGGCAGAAGGTACGCGCGCCGTGGCTGAAGGGGATTACAGCCAGCGTCTTCCGGTTACCAGCGAGGATGAGCTTGGTTTTCTGGTGCGCTCGTTCAACGATATGACGCGTCGCCTGTCGAAAGCGCGTGATCAGGCGCGCAGCAGCCAGCAGGAAGTGGAAGGCCAGCGCGCCTATCTGGAAACGGTACTGGGTAGCCTGTCATCGGGTGTGTTGAGTATCAGCGCGGGCGGTGAGTTACGCACGGTCAATGAAGCGGCGTGCCAGATTCTCGGCATTGATCTTAGCGACCAGTTGGGTTACACGCTGGACAGTATTTCACAGCGCTACGCATTCCTGGAGCCGTTGTTCTCGCTGGTGCAAAGGCATTTTGAGGAACAGTTGCGGGACTGGAAGGAACAGATTGAATTATTTGACAGCGCCGGCCGCAGGGTGCTTTTGTGCAGAAGTACCGCCCTGCCGGTCAGTGAGGAGTTGAACGGTGGACAGGTGCTGGTGTTTGACGATGTTACCGATCTGATCCGTGCACAGCGCGATGCTGCCTGGGGTGATGTTGCACGACGCCTGGCGCATGAAATAAAGAACCCGCTGACACCGATTCAGCTGTCTGCGGAACGCCTGCGCCGCAAGTACCTTGAGGGCATGAGCGGTAAAGAGGCCGAGATCATGGACCGTGCCACCCGTACCATCGTTCAGCAGGTTGAAACACTGAAGGAAATGGTAAATGCGTTCAGTGACTATGCGCGTGCACCCATGCTGCAGCTCGAGCCACTCAATCTGTATGAGCTTTTGCGCGATGTGGCGGACCTGTATACAGGCTCCAGGTTGCATATTCACCTGGACCTGGTCGAGCCGGTGCCGATGCTGACCGGAGATGCGGGCCGCCTGCGGCAATTGCTGCACAACCTGTTCCGCAATGCCCTTGAGGCAGTGCGGAGCCAGCCGCGAGGCGAGTTGCTGGTGCAGGCGCGCTGGATACTGGATGCCGGTGAGCGGTATATAGACCTGTCCTTCGAGGACAACGGCAGCGGATTCTCGGACGAAGTACTGGAGCGCTTGTTCGAACCCTACGTTACCACCAAGACGCGTGGCACGGGTCTGGGTCTTGCTATCGTCAAAAAGATAGTTGAAGAGCATAATGGCCAGATCCGCGCCCAGAATACCGCGCAGCATCATGCCTGTATCGAGCTGCGATTTCACGCCGAAACCCAAAGTGCTTTATCGTAAAGCATGCTGCTCTATAATGGCCGATGATTCTTAGTGAAAATTAAACTTAATGACTCTATGAGCAACGAGAATTAACATGCCCTCCGGCCACATTCTGGTGGTAGACGATGAGCCTGATATCCGTAATCTGGTAAAGGAAATCCTTGAGGACGAAGGATTTGAAGTCAGTGTTGCGGAAAGCGGCGAAACAGCACGCCAGGCACGGCGCAAGCGCCGGCCCGATCTGATATTGCTGGACATCTGGATGGATGATATCGACGGTATTACGTTGCTGCGCGAATGGTCGGAAGGGGGAAGCCTGCCCTGCCCCATTATTATCATGTCCGGGCACGCGACGGTGGAGACCGCAGTCGAAGCGACTCGCCTGGGCGCCTACGATTTCATTGAAAAGCCGATTTCCCTGGCCAGGCTGCTGCTGGTAGTCAATCGTGCGCTCGAGTCTGAAAAGCTGCAACAGGAAAATATCGGCCTGAAACGCCAGGCACAACCGGTTACCGAACCGGCGGGGAAAAGCGAGGCCATGCAGGCGCTACGGGAACAGGCGGGGCGTATCGCCCAGCACAATACCTGGGTGTTGATCAGCGGTGAAGCAGGCGCGGGCAAGGAAGTTACGGCACGTTATATTCACATGCTAAGTTCGTTGCGGGACAACGCCTTCGTCGAAGTAGCGGTCGGATCCATGTCGGCCGAGCATTCGGCCGCCGAGCTGTTCGGTTCCGAGGATGGCGATAATGTTGTTTACGGCCGTCTCGAGCAGGCCAACGGGGGCACGTTATTATTGGCAAATATTTCCGATATGGATCTGCAGACCCAGACACGCCTGTTGAGTGTTTTTCAAACCCATTCCTTTCTGCGCATGGGTGGTTCCGAGCCGGTGCCGGTAGACATCAGGGTGATCGCGACAACCTCCAAAGATCTGGAGCAGGAAGTCAGGGAAGGCCGTTTCCGTGAGGACCTCTACTATCATCTTAATGTAGTACCGCTTACAGTGCCTGCGCTACGCGAACACAGTGAAGACGTTCCGGAATTGCTGAACTTCTATGTAGACCGGTTTGTGGTGCAGGAAAACCTGCCGTACCGGGAATTCAGTATTGCCGCACAGAACCGTTTACGCAATTACACCTGGCCGGGGAACATTCGCGAATTGAAAAACCTGGTCCAGCGTCTGCTCATTCTGGGCCAGGGTCCGGTGATTGAGGTTAATGAGGTGGAGGACGTACTGCAAAATGTCAGCGATACCGGCGATGCCGGCGGATCCAGTGCCACACTACCGCTGGACCTGCCTTTGCGCGAGGCGCGCGAACAATTCGAAAAAGTCTACCTTCAGCACCAGTTACAGGAAGTCGGGGGCAGTGTGGGTAAACTGGCCAAGCGTGTCGGTATGGAGCGCACCCATCTGTATCGCAAACTTCGCGGTCTGGGTATCGACTTCAAGAAAGGTAGTGATTAGCAGGCCGGTGCTGACATGAAAATAATCATCCTCGGGGCCGGGCAGGTCGGTTGGTCGGTAGCCCAGGCTCTGGCCAGTGAGGCCAACGATATTACCGTCGTCGACAACCGCCCCGAAGTTCTGCGTGACCTGCAGGATCGCATCGATATTCGTACTGTCGTCGGGCCGGCATCGCATCCGGAGGTGCTGACACGTGCAGGCGCTGAAGATGCGGACATGATTCTGGCTGTTACCAATAGCGACGAAACCAACATGGTTGCCTGTCAGGTAGCGTATACCCTGTTTCATACGCCTATCAAGGTTGCGCGGGTACGCTCCCAGGCCTATCTGCAGCACCCGAAACTGTTTACCCAGGATGCCTTGCCGGTTGACGTTCTTATCAGTCCGGAACAGCTGGTGACCGATTACATCCAGAGGCTCATCGACCGGCCGGAAGCGCTGCAGGTTCTGGATTTTGCCGGTGGTCGTGTTCAGCTGGTCGCGGTGCGCGCGGTTCGGGGTGGGCCACTGGTTGGTCAGGAGTTGCGGGAGTTACGCCAGCATATGCCCGGGGTCGAGGCGCGCGTGGCAGCGATATTCCGTCGTGGCAGCTCCATACGTCCAGAGGGGGATACCGTTATTGAGGCCGATGACGAAGTGTTTTTCCTTGCGGCGCGCAAGCATATCCGTGCTGTTACCGGCGAATTGCGCAATCTGGAAAAGCCCGTCAAGCGGGTCATGATTGCCGGTGGCGGCAATATCGGCCTGCGCCTCGCAGAGTCTATTGAGGGTCGCTACCAGGTCAAATTGATTGACTGCGATTCGGAAACCACGCGGAAACTGTCAGAGTCGCTGGATAAGACCATTGTATTGCTGGGCGATGCTGCCGACGAGGAGTTATTGCTCGAGGAGAATATTGAAAACACGGATGTGTTCTGCGCGCTTACCAACGATGAAGAGGCCAATATTTTGTCCGCAATGCTCGCCAAACGCCTGGGAGCACGCAAGGTTATGTCGCTGATTAACCGTCCTGCCTACGTGGACCTGGTGCAGAGCGATGTTATCGATATCGCGGTTTCACCGCAGCAGGCCACCATTGGCAGCCTGTTGACGTATGTGCGGCGTGGCGATGTGGCTGCTGTGCATTCGCTGAGGCGTGGCGCGGCCGAGGCCATCGAGGCTGTTGCACACGGTGACAACAAGACTTCAAAGGTTGTAGGCCGCTCGGTGGATGAGGTGAAGTTGCCACCTGACACGACTATAGGTGCCATTGTACGCGGAGAGAAAGTCATTATTGCCCACCACGATACAGTGATCGAGACCGAGGATCATGTGATCCTGTTTCTGGTGGACAAGCGTCACATTCCGGATGTGGAGCAACTTTTCCAGGTCGGAGTTACATTTTTCTGACCCCTTTATGCGCTTCAGTACCATACAACGCATTCTGGGTCTGTTGCTGATGGTATCAGGCAGCATCATGCTGCCCCCCCTGGTTCTGGCCTGGTGGTTTGACGATGGCAGCCAGACCGCCTTTTCCACAGCCCTGTTGGGTGTACTTATAGCCGGCGCACTGTGCTGGTATCCGGTCAGGACACAGCGCCGGGAACTGCGGGTGCGCGACGGCTTTGTGGTGGTCACCCTGTTCTGGGTGGTGCTGGCGCTGGTTGGTGCGATTCCCTTTGCATTGGCCGATCATCCGCACATGAGTTTTACCGATGCCATATTTGAGGCCACATCGGGTCTTACCACCACGGGTGCAACCGTCATTACCGGTATTGAGCGCCTGCCCATGTCTATTCAGTTCTATCGCCAGGAACTGCAGTGGCTAGGCGGTATGGGCATCATCGTGCTGGCCGTAGCCGTACTGCCCATGCTGGGTATCGGAGGCATGCAATTGTACCGGGCGGAAACCCCGGGCCCGATGAAAGACAACAAGCTTACGCCACGCATCACAGAAACAGCCAAAGCGCTCTGGTATATCTATCTGGGGCTGACCGTCAGCTGTGCGCTAGCTTACTGGATCGCGGGAATGAGTGTGTTCGATGCTATCTCGCATAGCTTTTCGACAGTGGCAATAGGCGGTTTTTCCACCCACGACCTGAGTATCGGTTACTTCCAGAGCCCCACCATTGAATCGGTGGCGGTGGTATTCATGCTGCTCGCCGGTATTAATTTTTCGCTGCATTTCGTCGCCTGGCGTTCAATGAACCCGTTGACCTATTTCCGTGATGCGGAGTTCAAGGCGTATATCACGGTACTGGGTGTGGCGGCGGCGATAACAGTGTCTTACCTGTATCTGGGTGGAGTATTCGAGAATTTCAGCGATGCACTGCACCACGGTGTGTTCCAGGCCGTGTCTATCGGAACAACAACAGGCTTTACCACTGCCGCCTACTTCCACTGGCCGGGTTTTCTGCCGGTGATGCTGTTGTTCACCAGTTTTATCGGCGGTTGCGCCGGATCGACCGGTGGCGGTATGAAGGTCATACGCTTTCTGTTGTTGTTCAAACAGGGGATGCGCGAAATCAGCCGGCTGGTACATCCCAGTGCGCAGATACCGGTAAAGGTGGGTAATAAAGCCATGCCGGAGCGCATAATTGAAGCAGTGTGGGGGTTTTTCGCCATCTATGTCGGCAGCTTCACGGTTATGATGCTGGTGCTGCTGGCAACCGGGCTGGACCAGGTAACGGCATTTTCCGCGATGGCCGCCTGTTTAAATAATCTGGGGCCGGGACTCGGCGAGGTGGGCTTCCACTACGGCGACATCAACACGACGGCGAAGTGGGTTTTGAGTCTTGCAATGATCCTGGGCCGCCTGGAAATATTCACCTTGCTGGTATTGTTGTCCCCTGCATTCTGGCGGCGTTGATATCAGGTATTCCTGACCGCTACCGGCAATTGGTGGTGTTGGCAGACTGAGAAAGGACTTATTTCCCACTATACAGTTAGTAATTGGCTAAATACGACATTAATATCCACTAAAATAGAATTTCAATATTATATATCTATAAGTGGTATTTATAGTATATATTATGGGATTAAATTGGGCATGAGTAGAATTATCGCCGCCATGGTTGATTTTCCAGATGCGGCCACTGAATTTGTCAACAGCTACTGACGCATAGAGTGGCACCAAATTGGCCGGCACCGGCAAACAGCTATACTGTCTGTAACACCCGACACCCGGTGAGGAATAAACCATGGAAGAAGTCAAAACCCTGTCACCCGCAGATGCCTGGCAGCTGATGCAGGATGATCCGCGCGTGGTAATGATAGATGTGCGTTCGGATATGGAATATTTGTTTGTCGGACATCCACAGGGGTCGATTCATATCCCCTGGATTGACTATCCTGACTGGAAACTGAACGAGAATTTTGTCACCGAGGTACGCAAGCTGGTTCTGGGCGGTATTTGTCACGACAGCCCGAATTCCGGGACTCCGGTACTGCTTATCTGCCGCAGTGGAAAGCGTTCGCTGGAAGCTGGTAACATGCTGATAAAAGAAGGGTTTTGTGACGTATACAATGTCGAGGAAGGGTTTGAGGGAGAGCTGGACGAGAGCCACCACAGGAGCACCCTCGCGGGCTGGCGATTCCACGGATTACCCTGGGAGCAGTGTTGATTAAGTTATACAGCTGACCTAAATAAGCAGCCAATTGTTTGACCCTGTGAAAATCCGTCATATAATCAGATTCTGGGTACCACCCCCTGCCACTCTGTCCAGGTTTACGTTTCCGCTTGAAGCGCACGTATCTCAGGGCGATGGTGCTGATCCTATTGGGGTACGGGTGTGTCCCTGATTGAAGACACATCTTGCTAAACTTACAACTACCCGTAGATAAACGGCTAGGAGGAAATAACTATGTCGTCAACCGCAGAAAGTATGAACCAAGCGCAGATGGATGAGTGGCTGAACAAGAAACTCGACGAATTGTTGCCAACCAAGCTGCAGGAAATAGATGAGTCGCGTACGCCTTCCATGTCAATTATCGCGACCAAGGGTACCCTCGACTGGGCGTATCCTCCCTTCATTCTGTCGTCTACTGCTGCAGCGCTGGGGTGGGATGCGTCGATCTTCTTCACCTTCTACGGCCTGTTGCTGCTGAAAAAAGAGATCAACGTAGATGTCAGCCCGCTGGGCAACCCGGCCATGCCGATGAAAATGCCCTTCGGTCCCAAGTGGTTTCAGAGTTACGACTGGCCGATGCCCAACCTGTTGATGGGGGGCGTGCCCGGGTTTGAGAAAGTGGCTACCGGCCTGATGAAGATGACCTTCAAGAACAAGGGCGTGGCAACGGTCGATGAACTTCGTGAACTGTGCATCGAGGCTGATGTCAAGATGTTCGCCTGCCAGATGACCGTGGATGTGTTCGGATTCGAACAGAACGAGTTCATCGACGGGCTGGACTTTGTCGGCGCGGCTTCGTTCCTGCCGATGGCGAGGACGTCCGACGTCTGCCTGTTTATCTAGCTGCAGCACTCCGCTGTTAAAAAAGGCGTGCCTGGCACGCCTTTTTTTATGCCAGAATGAAAGCCATGCGAAGCCTGTATCCAGCAATACAGCCCTATGTGCGACATACCCTGGAAGTAGATTCTCCGCATCGGCTTTATGTTGAGGAATGCGGTAACCCCAAGGGTATTCCCGTGTTGTTTCTTCATGGCGGACCCGGCGGTGGTTGTCAGGCGTCCCATCGCCAGTTCTTCAACGCCGATCTCTACAGAATAGTCCTGTTCGACCAGCGTGGTTGCGGTTGCTCCACGCCGCGCGCTGAATTGCAGCGCAATACCACGGCGGATCTGTTGGCTGACGTGGAGATGATCCGCGAGCAGCTGGGGGTCGATCGCTGGCTGGTTTTTGGAGGTTCCTGGGGATCGACGCTGGGCCTGCTGTACGCGCAGGCCTGGCCGGAACGCGTACGGGGCCTGGTATTGCGCGGGATTTTTTTGTGCCGCAAGCAGGACATCAGCTGGTTTTACCAGGACGGTGCCTCGCGCCTGTTTCCGGACTACTGGCAGGATTTCGTGGCACCGATTAATCCTGGTAAACGTGGCGATCTGGTAAAGGCCTATTATGAATTGCTGACAGGCTCAGACGAGGTGACCCGGCTGGCAGCAGCCAAAGCCTGGTCAATATGGGAGGGACGCACCTCCACCCTGCATAGCAAACCGGCGCTGGTGGAACATTTCGGTAACAGTCACGTAGCGTTGAGTATGGCGCGCATAGAGTGCCACTATTTTGTACACGATGCCTTTATACAGGCCGACCAGATCCTGCAACAGGCAGAGCGTCTGCACGGAATTCCCGGCGTCATCGTACACGGGCGTTACGATGTGGTGTGTCCGGTGGATCAGGCCTATGCCCTGCATCAGGCCTGGCCGGAATCCAGACTCACCATTGTGCCGGGCGTCGGCCATTCTCTAAGTGATCCGGCGATGGTGGATGCTCTGGTTCGGGCGACTGACGGGTTTGCAGAGCAGTTAGGATGATCGCCTTGCTGCAGCGTGTCTCCAGTGCCTGGGTAGACGTTGTAGGTTCCCGTATCGGTGCAATAGACAGCGGCCTGATGGTTCTTTTGGGCATTGAACGCGGCGATAAAATTGTGCAGGCAGACCGTCTGCTGGAACGCCTGCTCGGGTACCGCGTATTTTCTGACGCTGAGGGGCGCATGAACCTCAGTGTTGCCGATACAGAGGGGGGGCGTTTTCCTGTGAGTTAATAATACGTGTTCAAGCAAAAAGGCAGCGGTCGCCAAATCGCTGCCTTCGTAGACGGGTCAGTTGTGGCGCTCTGCCTCCAGTGCGTCACCCGTGGCACAGTGTGCGCCCGAGTATGTACACAGCTTTTTCCGGTTCAGCAATTCGACGTGTTTGCGGTCGACGCGTAGCAGGCCCTCGTTCTGGAAGCGGGTGAACAGGCGGCTGACCGTTTCCAGCGCCAGCCCGAGGTAATTGCCGATATCGCTGCGCGACATGCTGAGGTTGAACTGGGCGGCGGAGAAACCGCGCCGCCGGAAACGATTGGAAAGGCTGATGAGAAATGCCGCCAGCCGCTGCTCGGCGGATTTCTGGCCGAGAATCACCATGTTCTGTTCGTCGTCGCGGATTTCCTGGCTCATCACGCGCAGCAGCTGGTGCTGCAGGCCGGTGATCTGGCCGCTCAGGCTTTCCAGGTCATCGAAGGGAATTTCGCAGACGCTGGTGGTCTCCAGCGCCTTGGCCGCCAGCGGGTGATTGTTTTCAGCAATCGCATCAAGACCTACCAGCTCGCCGGGCAGCTGGAAGCCCATTACCTGTTCCTGGCCATCTTCGGAGGTGGTATAGGTTTTCAGGG
>FXBF010000211.1_pt1 | contig 18819 bp, 15 predicted proteins | sample 5335321 | NCBI WGS metagenome assembly FXBF01 (sample SAMEA103928391, study PRJEB20085) | sediment metagenome | isolation source: sediment
GGAACTATTAAATTTTTATAATAAAAATCGCGCCGGGACGGCGCTCCTACTTTCAAGGATCATCCTTTTGGTGAATACCAGATCGGTGAACTGTAAGCACGCTCCTGGGTCGATGCTGGCGCGCCTTTTGGAATCGGAATGTCGTAGCGGAAGGCGTCATAGGTCGACCAGCGAGGTGTCGGTATTTCCATCACACGTGTGTAGTAAAAAGCAGACTGCGCGGGATCGAAATCCGGGTCAGTCCAGACGGTAGCGAGTTCCGAGGCACCGATGGTGTTGGTCCAGTTGGCGTTTTTCACGTCAACGGTGGTACCTACTGGTGGTAGCTTGCCTTTCTTGCCGATCTTTCTGTCACCTGACCAGGCCACATCATAGACCTTTTCATGGGTCTTGCCCTTGCTGTCTATCCAGCCCTTGATCATCTGAATGCGGTCAAGATTGGCGCCTATCGGATCACGCAGGGCGTAGACCATGAAGGAGGGCGCTTTTGCACTTTTCGGTTTTGCCATCAGGTCACCGCCCATCGGCACACCTTTTAGGTAACCGGGAAAGGCCGGCGAGCGACTGTTCAGGTCCTTATCAGTGAATTCCCAGCCGCCGAACATGCGTACCGCCATGCGGCTACCCGTTGTAGCATAGATCTCCTTGCGCTCGATGGCGTCGAACAGGGCGGTACGGGTATTTTCAGTGGCCCAGACGGCTGTCAGCCCTGAAGCCACCAGCTGCCAGCCTTCAATAGTCACTGTTTTGTCTTTGCTCTGCATCATTGGATGCTTCATACGTTCAGGATTCGGCTCATAGCCGGTATGCTTGCCGAAGAAGTTATCTTCCTGGGCAGTCGCCAGCGAGGTATGGCTGTCGGTGGAGCCAAGTTGCCCGAATTTGTAAGGGTTGGTGCCCAGTATCTTTTCGAGAGCAAGACCGCGTTTCAACGCTTCACGGCCATATTCACCTGCCAGCATTTTGTTGGTCTTTTTCTCCGACAGATCAAGATTGCCATAATCCCAGTTCTCATAATCGGCGAATTCATCGTTTGGCGAAAGGAAAGGGTGTGTCTCGCCATCGCCTTTAATCTGTGTGACTTCATAGGCTGGCTCCCATTTTGCCCGCTGCGTCACATATTCTTTATCCAGTTTTTTGCCATCGTACTGGGTATCAAAAGGAAACATGATGCCGTTTGAGAGGTTGCCGTTATGCGCAATGGCCAGTACATCGCCGCCCGTCTTTTCTTCAAAATTGGCCAGCCATTTCCACAGATCACGCGGGTTGGGGCTGCCGAGAGGCGGGACCGTTGTGTAAGCCACCATCTGCGAGGCCTTGTCGGCGTTGTCCCGGTACATGACCACCCGGTGCATGTTGCCGCCCCTGATCAGCGATGTCCATTCGAAGCCGATGAAGGCGGTGAACTTGCCCGGGTCATTGTATTTTTCCGCCGCGTCGATAGTGCTCTGCCAGACAGATTTATAAACATCCGTATCCGGGGCATAGACTAAACCCGGTGGAAATTTCCCCTGCGAGAATAAACCGATTAGCTCCAATGCCACGCTGACGCCTTCTCCCTTCTGGATCCTGTCATACCAGTCTTTACCGGTCGGGTCGGCGAGAATATTTGGTTTGCCGGCAAACAAATCCGGGAACAGCCCCATGTTGTCGGAGTGATCCGCAATGACCAGAAAGTCGAGCGGACGGGATAATCTGGCAGGAACACCGCTGGATGAGACCACTTCATCGCCACGTGCGAACTGGTAAGCCGGTTCCAGGCCTAGCCGGTTGCCGAATGCGCCTGCATCCATCGAAAGCGATGTGTGAAGGTGGGTGTCACCCCAGTAGACATTGCTGGGGAAGCCGCGCTGGGCATAGGGCGAGTAGCTCTTGCCGGTATAGGCGCCATGCAGGAGATTTTTGGTATCGGGGGTAGCCGGGATCTGGGCCTGTGCAAAGAATGCGGTAAATGTCAGTGCAACTGCCACTGCCAGTCTGGAGAAAGAGCTCATAGAATTGTTCCTTTTTTGTTTTTAGGGGATTTTCTGGGGACATTGAAGCAGGGTATGTATTTACACTAAATGTGTAGTAACAACAAACACTCATTTTGTAGGGGTATTCTGTATATATTATTGTAGGAGCGTCGCTCGGCGCGATTTGTTTAGACTAAGGACGCGGGATTAAGGATTAAGGAAAACAATAGAGACAACCTTAACAGCCCAAATGTATTCCTTTATTTTTTTTCATCCTTCATCCCGTGTCCTTTATCTTTTATCTAAAAAGCCATCGCGCCGAGCGACGCTCCTACAAAATCGTCATTCCGTCGTTGCTGGGATGGAGCTCATGCAGCTTCATCGTGGTTCTCTGATAAACGCACTAAATTCGTTAACGGGCAAAGGCTGGCTAATTAAAAAGCCCTGTATGATATCGCAGCCTAAATTTTTCAATAGAGCCAGGGCATTTTCCGTTTCCACCCCTTCAGCGACGACTTTTAAACCGAGGTTGTGGGCCAGTTCAATGGTGGAATGAACAATCACTTCATCATCCTTGTTATGGGCGACATCCTTGATAAAGGATCGATCGATCTTTAATTCTGTGACTTTCAAACTGCGCAACAAACTTAAAGAGGAATAACCTGTACCGTAGTCATCTATCGACAACTCCACACCGAGGGAACGAATGTACTCAAGAACACTGGAAACACGATCGAACTCGGATAAAAACAGATTCTCAGTAATCTCAAAGGTTAACAGGGCACCTTCTGACTCATCTTTTATAAGTTGATCAATTCTTTGTTTAAAATCAGGATGCATAATTGTATGGGGAGACAGGTTGACTGCGATACGTATTGGCCTGAAAGCGGCCTGCCATTTCTTTGCCTGTGCCAGTGCTGTTTTTATTGCCCAGTAGGTGTATTCATCAAGCAGGTTGCTTTCTGCCAGTATTTCGATAAAGATTTCCGGTGAGACCTCACCAAGCGTATTACTGTGCCAGCGTCCGAGTGCTTCTGCGGCGATTATTTCACCATTACTGGCGTTAACCTTTGCCTGGTAATATAACTCAAACCCTTTCTCTTCCAGCGTCTTACGAACTTCGCTGACTAAAGTTAAATGACCTTTCTCCAGTCGATCATTCTCGGGGTCGTAGACATTGAAAGACGCATTGCTTTTTTTTGCAGCATACATAGCGACATCGGCATGTTTTAATAAGTGACTGAATGCATCCCCATGCTCAGGATAAATAGCGATGCCTATGCTTGCACTGACAACGATATTATTTTCCTCTATAACAAAGGATTCCTGCAGACTGTTTATAAACTGCCGGGCACGTTTTATGGCTTGTTGCTTGTTATGTTCGGGTAGCATGATGATAAATTCATCGCCGCCTAATCGGGCCAGAGTTTCATGGTTTCTTATTCTTTGCTCAAATCGCCGTGCAATCTTATTGAGTAAATGATCTCCCTGCTCATGACCATAGGTGTCATTGATGTCCTTAAAGCGGTCTATGTCGACAAGCAGGATGCCAATTTCGGATTTATCGAATCCTGCATCTTTAATATCCTGTGTTAGGCGGTAATGGGACAGAGATCGGTTAGGCAACGCAGTGACTGGATCATATAAGGACAGATATTCCAGCTGTTTATTGTTATCAGAGAGCTGGTTGTTTAGTAGTTTCAGTTCATTGCGAAATTCTTCATTTCTTTTAACAGCCATCGCATTTTCTATTGCAACGGAAACGATGCCGGCAAAAAGCTGTAATAAATTCAGGTCCTTTTTATCGAAGCTTTTTCCTCCTACTTTATTAAAACCGGATATCCCGCCAAGGAAACGTTTTTTCCCCTGCAGCGGCACAAGAAGTATGTTTCCCACATCTTTTTCCCAGCGATTTCTCTCGTCATCACTGAGTTCGTCTAGCATACCCTGCCACCAGGGCTTTTTATGCTTCCACACCCATCCGCATACGCCAAAATTTAACGGCAGTGATTCACCGACAATTTCTTCAGCATTTTTACCTGATCCACCGCGGTAGGTGTAGGTATCACAGCCTTCATCAATTATTGGAATTAATATTGTTTCTGCATCAATCAGTTCGCGGGCACGTTCTGAAACGATCTGAAAAACACGGTTCAGATTGAGTTCACTGCCAATCTCAGTGAACGTCTGCTGCAGCAATTCAATTTCGGACTCTTTTTGCCGCAGGATCTTACCGAGATCGATTACATTGGTTGGTGCTTTTTTCTTCGGGTTCATATGGTTTAGTATAGAGTAAATTCAATGAGTTATGAATTCATTGAATGCTAAACAAAGAGCTTGCCACGTTTCGCACGCGACGACGGTTAATCCGCAGTATTTTGGTTAGGTATGCATTAAATATCAGGCTTGGGGGTGAATTCAACAAAAAAGAGCACAAAACTGTAAAATTGTAGGAGCGCCGTCTCGGCGCGATTTTTTTAAATTTTCTTTATCCACATAGAAATCGCGCCGAGCGACGCTCCTACAATAGTAAAAGAGCTGTTATTTTTTTTGCGGCAGCAGCACATACAGCTTCGCCTCCTGCTTCATCTCCCCGGCCAGTTTTTCAGCCTGTTCGCCATTGCCCCAGAACATATCGGCCCGTGCATACCCCTTGATAGCACCCCCTGTATCCTGTGCGAAGGCGAGGCGCTGCAAACTGCCATCGGGCTCATTGGGATAGCTTGTGTCCAGCCACACAGGACTGCCCAGAGGAATGTTGCCCGGGTCGACGGCAATACTGCGGGAGGGCGTCAGCGGAATGTTCAGGGAGCCGCGCGGGTTTTCGTTGGTTTTTTCACGCAGCCGGAAGAAAATATAACTGCGATTTTCTTCCAGTAGCGCCTGCGCCTGTTGCGGGTGATCTTTCAACCATTGACGAATAGTAAACAGGCTGATGTTCTCACGCAGGATCTCACCGCGCTCAATAAGAATCTTTCCTATCGATGTATAGGGTTGACCGTTCTGGTCGGCATAGCCAACCGCCATCATGCTGCCATCATCCATCTGGATGCGTCCGGAGCCTTGCACATGCAGAAAAAATACCGCTACAGGGTCATCAATCCACAGCAATTCCTTTCCCCAAAGCGGCGAGTCATCACCTTCGATAGTTGCTCGGTCAGGATAGGCCACAACCTTTTTGCCATCTATTCGCCCACGCAGCTTCATTTTCGATAACTCAGGATAGAGTTCGGTGAGATCTATGCGCAACAAATCATCCGGAACAGCATAAAGCGGGTATCGATATCGTTCGTTGCGAGACATGCTGCCATAGAGCAGCGGTTCGTAATAGCCAGTCACCAGTCCCGTGCCAGGGCTGCCATCTTCTTTATTCGACGGAACAACAGGGTGGGGGGTAAAGCGGCTCTCGAAAAAAGTACGGGCAATGTCATCATTAACATCACCGAGAGCCTCGGCGTCAAGACAGAGTCTTTCCCATTGGGGATCCTTTTTAGGCAGTACCTCGCACTGCTCAAGCAACGCAGGCCAGGCTTCAGCATGGCGATCACCATTCCAGCCGGGCAATTCATCCCAGCTAATAGCCTCGCCAATTCCTGGTTCCGGCGGTTTCGGCGCACAGCTGGACAGGAAGATGGCCAGGATTATTAAAAAGAGAAGTTTCAAGGTTTCAGAGTTTCAGAGTTTCAAGATTTCAGGGCTTTTTACCACAGTATGGTGGGAAGCTACACAGTAATTATTCTTTCTTGTAGCTTATTCGCCGCGAGGCGCGCCTCCCACAAAAAAACTCAGCACCGAAATTGATTCATAGTTGTGGGAGGCGCGTCTCGCGGCGAATGGCTTTTGATTTTAATGCTAAGCCTCAATCAACCGGAAAATGACAGGCCACCCAGTGCCCACGAGCCTTTTCATCCCACTCTGGTGCCTGTGCGGCGCATATATCCTGTGCCCGTGGGCAACGTGTTCTGAAGTTACAGCCGCTGGGTGGGTCCATCGGTGAGGGCAGGTCGCCGGTCAGGGGTGCGCCGCGTTTGGCGCGTTCGATGGTGGGGTCCGGGATCGGTATAGACTGCATCAGGGCCTTTGTATACGGATGGCGCGGATGGCGGAACAGATCATCCCGCGAGGCCATTTCTACCACTTTACCCATGTACATCACCATCACCCGGTGAGAGATGTGTTTGACCACGCTCAGGTCATGGGCGATGAAGATCATCGACAGACCCATTTCCTGTTGCAGTTCCATCAGCAGATTGATGATCTGTGCCTGGATGGAAACATCCAGCGCACTGACCGGTTCATCGCAGATCAGTAATTTGGGTTTGAGGATCAGGGCGCGGGCGATGCCGATGCGTTGTGCCTGACCACCGGAAAATTCATGCGGGTAGCGATTGATCTGGTTGGGCAACAGGCCGACGCGCTGCATGATCTGCTGCACTTTCTGTTTGCGTTCTTTTTTTGAAAGTTCTGGCTGAAATACCAGTAGCGGCTCGGAGATGATTTCACTGACGGTCATGCGCGGGTCGAGTGAGGCAAGCGGGTCCTGGAAGATGATCTGCATGTCCCGTCTTTTAGTACGAAAGGCATTTTTATCCAGCGCAGTGAGTTCTTCACCGTAGAGTTTGACACTGCCGTCGGTGACGGTCTCCAGTCCCAGTATGCCGCGCACCAGGGTGGACTTGCCACAGCCGGATTCACCGACCACACCGAGTGTTTCGCCTTCCCGCAGATGAAAACTGACATCATCGACTGCCTTCAGTATTTGTTTCTTTCTTTGCCACCAGTCCGGATCGGGAATATCGAACCAGACTCTGTTATGAGTGACTTCCAGCAAGGGGTTGTCAGATAAATGAGTGTGATCATTCATTCACAGGGCCTCCAGATGGCAGGCCTTTTGTCGCAGATCATTGATACGCTTCAGGGCAGGCTGCTCCGTGACACAAACCTCTCGCCTGAACTCGCATCGCTCATGAAACGCACAGCCGGTGGGCAAGTGCTGCATATTCGGCGGGTTGCCGGGGATGGCGTGCAGGGCACAACTGGTGTCGCCGTCCAGCCGCGGCACGGAATTCAGCAGGCCACGTGTATAAGGATGCTGCGGGTCTCTGAAGATGTCATGGACCGGGGAGTATTCACAAATACGACCGGCATACATGACCAGTACATTATCCGAAATACCGGCGATGACACCGAGGTCATGGGTGATCATGATGATACTCATGCCCATGTCGGACTGCAGTTCGTTCATGACATCGATGATCTGTGCCTGCACCGTCACATCGAGGGCGGTGGTCGGCTCATCGGCAATCAACAGGTCCGGCTCGCATAATAGTGACATGGCGATCATCACACGCTGGCGCATGCCACCGGAGAATTCATGCGGATAGCGGTCAATACGGTTGCGGGCATCCGGGATATGTACCGCATCAAGCATCTCGATAGAACGTTTTCTGGCATCGGCCATACTCATGCCTTTGTGCAGGATCAGCACCTCCGTCATCTGCCGGGCGATGGTTAAGTAACCGTTTAAACAGGTCATCGGGTCCTGAAAGATCATCGCCATGCGGTTGCCACGTATCCTGTTGATTTCTTTTGCCGGCAGACCAATCAGTTCCTGCCCCTGGAAACGTGCACTGCCTTCGGCCCAGCCGTTGGTAGACAGCAGTCCCATGATTGATAGCACCAGTTGTGATTTGCCCGAGCCGGACTCACCGACGATCCCCAGAGTTTCGCCTTTCTGTATACTGAAAGTGATGTCGTTGACCGCAGACACCACACCGTCCATGGTCTGGAAACGGGTATTAAGTTTGTTGATCTCGAGTAAGGCCATGGCGGCTTTATCGGTCTTTCGGGTCCAGCGCATCGCGTAGGCCGTCACCAATAAAATTAAAGCAAAACAGAGTGGTGGCAAGAAAGACGGCCGGGAACAGCAGTGCCCACGGCGCGATTTCCATATCCTGCGCACCTTCATTGACCAGTGCCCCCCAGCTGGTGTCGGGTTCCTGCACACCCAGCCCGAGGAAACTCAGGAAAGACTCAACCAGTATCACCTGTGGAATAGTCAATGTGACATAGACAACAACAATGCCAAGCAGGTTGGGCACGATATGCCGCAGAATAATTCGCGGCGTACTGACCCCGCAGGCCACCGCCGCCTCGACGAATTCCTTGCGCTTAAGACTCAGAGTCTGACCGCGCACGATACGTGCCATATCGAGCCAGTTGATGGCACCGATGGCAATAAAAATTAAATAGATGTTCCTGCCGAAAAAGACCATCAAAAGAATGACAAAAAACATAAACGGCATGGCATACAGGATATCGACGATGCGCATCATGATGGCATCGGTTTTACCGCCGAGATAACCGGCTGTGGCACCATAGCTAATGCCGATGATCAGGCTGACCAGGGTGGCAATGACCCCGATCATCAATGATATACGTCCGCCGTAAAGCGTGCGGACAAACAGGTCGCGACCGATAGCATCAGTGCCGAAGATATGGCGGTTCTCCCAGTTAGGTGGTGTCGAGATCAGGTCCCAGTCGATCTCATCAAATTCAAACGGACTGAATGCCGGGGCAACGATAACCATGACAGTAATGATGCCGAGGATAATCAGGCTGGTAATCGCCGCCCTGTTCATCATCAGCCGCTGCATGGCATCACTCCACAGACTACGGCCTTTTATTTCACACTTATCCTCCAGTGACGGCATGGCATTGATATCCTGTGCTGTCATTTCAGTAGCGAACCCATATCAGTAGCGTACTTTTGGGTCGAGCAGGGCATAAACGATATCGACGATGATGTTGAAGAAGATAATCAATATGCCGTAGAACACTACGACACCCATCACCAGTGTGTAATCACGATTAAGCGCACCCTGCACAAAATAGCGTCCGAGCCCAGGGATGCCAAAGATCTGTTCGATGACCACTGACCCGGTGAGGATGCCGGCCGTCGCCGGCCCAAGAAAAGACACTACCGGCAGCAGAGCAGGTTTCATGGCATGGCGCAGGATGACAGTGCGTTCAGGCAGCCCTTTTGCCCGTGCAGTACGAATCGGATTGCTGCGCAGAACTTCAATCATGCTGCTGCGCATCAGGCGTGAGATATAGGCCACATAGGGCAGGGTAAGGGCGATGACGGGAAGTATCATGTTAGCAAACGCACCATCATTCCAGCCACCCGCCGGCAGCCATTGCAGATTGACGGCAAACAGCAAAATCATCAACGGCGCCAGCACAAAATTCGGTATCGAAATACCGGTCATCGCGGTGGCCATCACGCTGTAATCAATGGCCGTGTTTTGTCGTAAGGCCGCAATCGTCCCGAGCAGGCTGCCAATTAAAAATGCCAGAATGATCGCCGTGCCTCCCAGCCGCAAAGAGACCGGAAAACCCGTCGCAATCAGTTCATTGACGGTGTAATCCTTGTATTGAAAAGAGGGACCAAAATCCCCCTGCACCAGATCAAAAAGATAGCGGCCATATTGCTTTATCAGTGGTTCGTCGAGATGGTATTTTTTATCCAGATTGGCCTGAATCTCCGGTGCCAGCGTTTTTTCCGTATCGAACGGACCACCGGGTGCCGCACGCATCAGAAAAAAAGCCAGCGTCAACAGAACCAGTAACGTTGGCCAGGCACCGAGGAATCGTCTCAGGGAATAACGAAGCAATGAATACTCTCGCGGTTGTTTTTGCGTGGTCGCAGTATAGCAATATGTGTGTTGATCAGTTGCGTTCTTTTATATTCTTTTTCTTGTATTATTCCGTGATTTCGTCATTTATAGAAAAGGTACCAAAAGAACTGACGTTCTACGAGCCAAGGGCATAGATTATACATTCAGAATTGATGCTATGTTTTTATAAAGACTCTGCCCGTGAAATCTATTCGGCAAAGCAATGCCTGTATATTATTTTCATCGATATATTCATCAACAGCTTTTTTGCACCCTTGCCAGTACCCATAATCATCAATAATGATAACGCCTCCCGTTACAACTCTTGGAAAAAGAGTAACCAATTCATGGCGCGTAGATTCATACCAATCTGTATCCAGACGAAGTAAAGCAATAGTATCGGGAGCCTCCTGGGGTAATGTATCCTCTATTTTACCTTTGACAAAATGCAATTTTCGTTCTGGATAACCGGTAGATTTCATGTTTTTTACTACATCATCATAGTCGGCTATTGCCCAGATATTCGATGTTTCTTTATCCTGCATAGACATAAGTTCTGTAGCTGATACTCCATTCCAGTTCTTATCAACATCATCAGGTTGGGTCATGCCTTCGAATGTATCAAATAGGTATAGCTCTCTATCGATACTGCCAATTTTCTTTAGCGTAGCAGCTATCGCCATCATGCTTCCTCCTCGCCAAACCCCACATTCCACAATAGAACCTTCGATGTTATTTTTTTCGATATATTCCGTCGCATCCACCGCAGCGACAATTCTCCGAGGGCTTGTCATTGTATAAGGGCTAACGAGTTCAATCAGATCTAGCTCATAAGAAGAAAATTCCTTATCTGATTGAATCTGTCCGGTTGTGCTTTCTGGTGTAGTAAGTTTATTTATCATACTTCTTCAATACTCCAGGATGAGCTCTCCAGGTAAGTACATGCGCTTGATTATATCTGCGCTTCCTGGCAAGCCTGAACGGGGTACAAGATCAAAAACAAACCCTTCGCCGCGAGGGCGCGCCTCCCACAGTAGTCTATTAGCTTTGTAAGAAACGGACTCATGGGTCTTGTTGTGGGAGGCGCGCCCTCGCGGCGAATAAATCTTTAAAGAAACCCCTGGATACCGGCCTGCGCCGGCATGACGGACAGGGTCCTGGTTTTGATCTCCTTTCCTCTTTAACCTTTCCTTTTTTAACTGCTTTTAGTGTTTAACAATCCACAAATTCTTACTATAAGTATGATCAAGAATATTCGGTTCATACCCCTTCACATAAGGCTTTATCAAATGCTTCGTAACATAAAAATACAACGGCATGATGGCATGGTCTTTTAGCAGCATGCGTTCAGCGGCCTCCATAATGCCGCGTCGTTTAGCCATATCGCTTTCCGTTGACGCCTGTGCCAGTAGCTTGTCATATTCCGGGTTGTTGTAGCCGGAATCATTGATGCCGTGATCGCTCTGCATCAGCTCGGCGAAGGTGAAGGCATCGTTGTAATCACCGATCCAGCCGCCGCGGAAGGCCTGCGTCAGTTTTTTCTGCTTGCGGTTTTCCAGGAAGACCTTCCATTCCTCATTGATCAGTTTTGTTTTGACGCCGAGGTTCATTTTCCACATGGCCGAGATGGCAATGGCGACTTTTTTGTGCCCCTCGCTGGTGTTGTAACGAATCTCGACCGTCAGCGGGTTGCCTTTGCTGTAACCCGCTTCTTTGTATAACTGCTTTGCCTTTTTGATACGATCGGCTTTGGATAACTTTGCATAATCGAGTTGCTGGCTGGAGTAGTTGTTAATACCCGGTGGCACCCAGCCGTAGGCAGGTATTTCACCGGCCTTGGTCACCTTGCTGGTGAGTATTTCGCGGTCTACTGCCATCGATAGCGCCTGTCGCAGTTTCAGGTTGTCTTTGAACGGCGGGCGGGTCAGGTTGAAACCGTAATAGTAAGTACCCAGTGTCGGGGCAATATGCAGTTCACCCGGCAGGTTTTTCTTTATCCAGTCGAACTGGTTGATGGGGATGCTGCCGGTGATATCCAGCTCACCGGCACGGTAACGTTTCAGCTCTGCAGATGACTCTTCAATGGGAAGATAGATGACTTTCTCTATAATCGTCCTGTCATTGTCCCAGTACAGGGGATTGCGCTCCAGCACGACATGGGATTGCACAACCCATTCCTTCAGGACATAGGCACCGTTACCGACCAGTTTGCCTGGGCGGGAGAACTTGTCGCCGTTTTTTTCCACACTTCCTTTATGTACCGGGTAGGTGGTTGAGTGGTTGAGCAGTCCCAGCAAATAAGGTGTTGCGGCCTTCAGGGTAATCTTCAGCGTCAGGTCATCAACGGCTTCAACGCCAAGGCTGTTAACGGGCTTTTTCCCCGCGATAATAGCCTCCGCATTTAAAATGGGCGCCAGTATCTGAGAGTACTGTGAGCCGGTAGCCGGATCGACCGAGCGCCGCAGCCCAAAGACAAAATCACCTGCCGTGACCGGATCACCGTTCGACCAGCGGGCAGCCTTGCGCATCTTAAAGGTATAGACAGTCCCGTCATCGCTGATCTCCCAGGATTCCGCTGCCCCGGGTATAACTGTACCGTCCGGTTTTTCTATCGTCAGCCCTTCATATAGATCGCGCAGGATGTTTGATGCCGGCACGCCTTCAGCCTTATGAGGATCAAGCGTCTGCACCTCGGAGCCGTTGCCGCGCCGTAGAACTTGTTCCGCAGCAAGGTTATCAGGTTTGGCGAAAGTGGCCTGGCTGACAACCAGCAGGCAGAGAGAAAGAAGAAAGTTTTTCAGCATGGGTCAGAGTCCTCGAACTCATGGATAGTGTAAGTTTTTTGAGACTATTGTGGGAGGCGCGCCTCCCACAAATATCTACAAACCGTTAAATCATCTTTTCGTAGGAGCGCCGCTCGGCGCGATAACCCATTTTAAAGAAATCGCGCCGAGCGGCGCTCCTACAGGGTCGTTAGCTGGCCAGCTTACTGGTCAACAACTTATTAATCCGCCTGACATAATCCGCCGGTGCCTCCAGTTTGCCGCCTTCACTTAGCAACGCCTGGTCATAAAGCACCTGCGACCAGTCTTCCAGTTCATCCTTATGCTCGTCCATATAACTGATCAGGTCATGCTCCGGGTTGATTTCCATGATGGGTGCGGTGCCGGGAATCTCCTGTCCCATCGACTTCATCAGACGTTCCATATTGGCACCGATATCGTTTTCATCCGCCACCAGACAGGAAGGCGAGTCAGTCAGGCGCTTGCTGATGCGAACTTCTTTAACTTTTTCACCGAGGGCTTTAGTTATACCCTCTACCAGACCCTTGAGTTTCTTCTCAGCGGCCTTCTTTTCTTTCTTTGATTCTTTGGAATCGCCGTCATCCAGTTCCAGACCGCCTTTGGCGACAGACTTCAGTGACGTTTTCCTGAAATCGATCAGATGGTTGACCACCCATTCATCTATCGGGTCACTCAGTAGCAGCACTTCGATACCCTTCTTGCGGAAGATCTCCAGATGAGGGGAAGTAGCCGCCGCTTTCCAGGTATCAGCGGTGACATAGTAGATCTCCTTCTGGTCATCCTGCATGCGCTCGATGTAATCATCCAGTGAGACGTTCTGTGTCTCGTCTTCGTTATGTGTGCTGGCAAAGCGCAGCAGCTCGGCGACCTTTTCCTTGTTTTCGTGGTCATCCACCACGCCTTCCTTGATGACCTTGCCGAATTCCTTCCAGAAGTTGGCGTATTTTTCAGGTTTCTTGTTTGCAGTCTTCTTCAGCTCAGCAAGAACCTTCTTTACCGTTGCCGCACGGATGGTATCGATGGCACGGTTCTTCTGCAGGAATTCGCGTGAGACATTCAATGGCAGGTCAGCAGAATCCACCAGGCCTTTGACGAAGCGCAGATAAGGCGGCATCAGGTGTTCGGCATCGTCCATAATGAAGATGCGGCGCACATACAGTTTCAGCCCCTTACGGTGTTCACGGTCCCAGATGTCATAGGGTGCTTTAGATGGAATATACAGCAGGGAAGTGTATTCCAGTTTGCCCTCTACCCGGTTATGCAGCACCGACATCGGCGGTTCCGGGTCATACGACAGCGTGGTGTAGAAGTTATTGTATTCTTCTTCAGAAATATCGTTTTTCGCCCGTGCCCACAGTGCCGCACCTTTGTTGATCTGTTCCAGCTCATCCTTTTCCTCATCCATTTTCATGCGGATGGGCAGGGTGATGTGATCAGAATATTTTTCGATGATGCTGCGCAGACGGAAGGTTTCAAGGAACTCGTCTTCGTCTTTACGCAGATGCAGGGTGATGCGGGTGCCACGATTATCACGTTTAGTCGACGCAAGCTGATATTCACCTTCACCGTTAGAGGTCCAGATGACAGCTGAATCGGCCGGTTCACCGGCCGCGCGGGATTCAACGGTGACCTTGTCTGCCACCATAAATACGGAATAGAAACCGACGCCAAACTGGCCGATCATGCGGGCATCTTTGGCTTCGTCACCGCTCAAAGATTCGACAAACTGTTTGGTGCCGGAACTGGCGATGATACCCAGGTTATCGATAATTTCATCGTGACTCATGCCCACGCCATTGTCCTCAATGGTCACGGTACAGGCCTTTTTATCGACAGCGATGGTGATGGCGAGTTCTTCACCGTCTTCCATTAATGAGGCATCCTGAACGCTGGCAAAACGCAGTCTGTCGCAGGCATCCGATGAGTTGGCGATCAGCTCACGCAGGAAGATTTCCTTGTGTGAATAAAGAGAGTGAATCATCAGGTGCAGCAGCTGCTGCACTTCGGTTTGAAAACTGTGGGTTTCTGCTTTGGCTTTCTTGGCCATGTATCTCTCCTCGGGTGACATCAATTTAGCTGAATAAATTGATATATAGCGTCAGCGAGGGCAATTTCAAGGGTGCTTTGGGTCATTTTTCGCATTGACCTGAGACAGCACAAAAAGTATAGTCTCGCGTCCGTCCTTTCGGCTGCCATTTTGTCTGGCCAGAAGGGCAGAAAACGGGGTATAGCGCAGTCTGGTAGCGCGCCTGCTTTGGGAGCAGGATGTCGGGAGTTCGAATCTCTCTACCCCGACCAGATTTATCAGGGTTGTCGGGTTTTCAGGTGACTGAAAATACGGGGATCCTTATAATGCCGCAAGGCGCCCGTAGCTCAACCGGATAGAGCAACGGCCTTCAGCTGACACCTGATTGATCACTGATATATCACTGATTGATCGGATTTGTTGCTTAGGAGCCTTCGTTCGGAAACAGAACGGGCGAAGTGGAGGATACTGTATCGGTGGAACCTTACGTGCAAACGTTGGCAATACCGAGGAAACCGGTGGCCAGAGGGTATAATACCTGACAGCCATACCTGATCGAATGAGCGCTCGCGCTGGTAGATAAGGGAAAGGAAACGCCGGGATCCGTAGAGACTATACGTGTCCCACCTGAGATGGTGAAGATATAGTCCAGACCACAAACGGGAAAAAATGAGGTCAGAGTCAAGACTCTGACCCCACTTTTTCCAGGCAGTGAAAACTGTAGTGGTAAGCTAAGCCGTAGGTTAGAGGTTCGAGTCCTCTCGGGCGCACCATTTTTGGTGCCAGAAAAGTTTATGGTGAGCGTAGCTCAGTTGGTAGAGCCCCGGATTGTGATTCCGGCCGTCGTGGGTTCGAGTCCCATCGTTCACCCCATTTTTGATTAATTGGTGATTAATTGGGGTCAGAGTCAAGACTCTGACCCCAACTTTTGTAGAAGTAACACGGGCCGTTAGCTCAGTTGGCAGAGCAGCTGACTCTTAATCAGCGGGTCGAAGGTTCGAATCCTTCACGGCCCACCATTTTTTGAAAAAAGGCTTACAGTGTTTTCGCCTGTAGGTCTTTTTTATGTACGATTTAGGTTTTACGTAAAGCCACTGCCGTCATACCGGCGCAGGCCGGTATCCAGAAGGTTTTGATTTTAAATGCCAATAAAGTCACCGGATTCCGGCCTTCGCCGGAATGACGAGTTTATGGGACAGAAAAAACGTAAAACCTAAAACATAAATCGTAAAACTTTTTTGCAGTTAACCAAACAACTGAGCAATGGTTTCAATCGGCAGAAACAGTTTCAGGTCATGTCCGGGCAACTCAATAAAGCCATAGTGAAGATAAAACCCTTTAGCCTCTTCATCAATGGCATCGACAAGCACAACTTTAATCGCCAGTTTCTTTGAGACTGACAGGATCTGTTTCAACGCATCAACTAATAATTCGGGGCCCAGTCCATGGCCTTCAAGGCTTGATTCGACAGCTAATCTTGTAATCAAAGCGGCGGGAACAGGGTAACGGGGCAGCTTCCTGGAAAGATTATCGGGCAATTCCTCAAATTCAATACTCGACGTGCACAGTGAGTAGTAAGCCAGAATTCTATTTTCATTATTAACAGCGACGAATGTCTTCGAGATATTTTTTTCATCATTTCGGCGAGCATGCCGAAGTAAATACTCGGTAAGTGAGTGCTTTTTGCACTTAAATTCCTGCCGATTATGAGATTTGGAAATTGGCTCGATTCTGAGCCCTTCGATGCGATCCGTCACAAAGCGATCCTTGTTGATTTATTTTTATTTGCTGCTCTATTTATTGTTTATTTGCCGCATATTTTTCAGCTGCGGAACGCAGGGATGCGTTAGGGGCAGGTGGGCTGGACAGGGCATTTAAAAAGACATCACGCGCTTCATTATTAAGAACCAGACGCTCGTGTTCATCGATCAGACGTAACGCCCTTTCCCTGGCGGACTCAACCATAAAAGAGGTAAGAGTAACACCGCACAGCTCAGCCGCACGCGTAAACAACGACTTCGAATCGCTGCTGACGCGGCAATCAATTCTTTCATCTCGTGAATGTGCTTTTGTGGCCATTGTTATACCTTAAACCTGGTTGAAACCATTTCTGTGTAGAATGTATATTATATTAAACGTACGGTAAATGTACACACATCCTAAAGATCATGGAGACTGAGCTAGCACTCAGTATCAGCCATGTTGTGGGAGGCGCGCCTCGCGGCGAATGGGGTAAAAGGATTTACGAATTACGATTTAGGTGTTACGTAATCCCTAACACATAAAACGTAAAGTCTTGTTTTTCCTTTTCCTATTTGCATTACTCATATGAACCATTGCAAAGAAGTAACGTATAAGTTACTATTTCATTCATGGAAGTACTGGAATACATCAAGGAAGATGGATCAAACCCCTATAAGGAGTGGTTTGATAGCCTGAACGCACAAGCCGCAGCAAAGATGACCGTTGCCAAAGCTCGGTTAGAGCTGGGAAATACATCCAGTATTAAGTGGTTTGATGGGATAGGCGAATACCGCATCGACTGGAGGCCCGGTTACAGGATATATCTAGTCCAGGACGGTAAGAATCTGATTGTTCTTTTTGGCGGAGGCATAAAGAAACAACAGCAGAAGGACATCAACAAGGCAAAAGAACTGAGTAAAGAATACAAACTCCGGAAAAAACAGAGATAAACCATGGCTATTACCAGAGATTATAAAGACACCATCAATGAACGAGTATCGAAAGAACCCGCATTTTCTGCTGCGCTACTTGATGAAGCCATTACCCTGTTTTTAAACGGTGAGCCAGAAGTTGCCCGTTTAGTGCTGAGAGATTTAGTCAATGCGACAGTGGGTTTCGAGGGACTGGCACTCGAGGTCGAAAAACCCAGTAAAAGCCTGCACAGAATGCTCTCCGCCCGCGGTAACCCGACCATGGATAATCTGACTAAAATTATTGGCATTCTTCGGAACAATCTAGGGCTTGATATAAAAGTACACACAACACCAACCCAGACCGCATAAAAATGCAGATTGCAAATAACACCCCCAAATGGTTAAAGTAAAAGTTTTACGAATTACGATTTAGCTGTTACGTAACCCCTAAAACATAAAACGTAATACGTTTTTTCATTTCCTCTGCAGTTCCCCCAGTACTGGGAGAATGAACTAATAGCGAAAAATAATATGGCCACGAAGTTACCAATAACCGTCACACTCTCGGAAGTGCCGAAGGTCGTGCTGCATATTGACTGGTTGAGTTTTGCTGCGGCGCCACCTGTCAGGACAGTCTCCATGGCCACGCAGGGCATGCTGCAGTTTGGCCAGAAAGAACTGGTACTGTGCCTGAAACAGTATTCAAATGATCATATCAAATCCGCCATCGAAATCTTTCGTATAATTATCGATTTAACGGCACAGGGCCAGTTGGTCGATGTAAATGGCCTGAGTGAGTTCAGTGCGAATGGACTTTTCGATAAGCCGAACTTCACAGGCATTGCTTATGCCCGCAGCCACAACATCGAGCCCGTCCTGCAGACCATTGGCGTGGAGAAACAGCATGTGCTTTCCATGGTTCTGCTTACACCCGGTGAGGTTGCGGTGATGAAATGTTTCGGACTGGCGCGTGTCCTCAGTCGCATCTGTGCCGATAGCCGCTATTTCCCCTATCCATTATGGAATGACCTGGATCGAACCGAGGCGATTGGGCAGGATGAAATCGGAAAGTGTTATTTACAGAACTTTAGCCAGTACCCCGGTGTATTCGCAGTACGTGACGAACAAGGTGTTCAGGTCTTTTTTGACAGGAAACTGGCACCCGTTCTGATAACGATGTTTAGAGAGAAGCCGGCAGCCATCTTTGCCACTGAAATTGTACCAGGCAACATCGATGGCCTGCTGGTATGGCGACCTGACAGTGAGAATATTGTTATTAATACACCACAACTATTTGCCGTTGAAGAGAAAGGTCAGAATACTGATGACACGGTCAATCTGCTTGGAGGCTGTTATATTCTTATCGGTCACGATCCTGAAAATAACGCACAGGGCGTGACATACAGCGATGATGGATTTTTTGCCACGCTCAATCTGCAGGGCATGATGATTTTCATGAACGCACTTGAGACCCAGCAGCCCTGCCTGATAGAAGGCCTAAATGGTGAGTTTAATCTTGGTGTGGGCTGGGTGGGGTAACCCGCTCATCTAAAATCACTGCACAGTCTATCCGCCTTGCTGTGGGAGGCGCCCTCGCGGCGAATGGGGTAAAAGGAAGTTCGTAAAACATTCTTTCACCCTTTACTTCTAATTCCTTGAAGCAAATGAGATTTAGGGCTAGTATTAGGACAATAATAT
>FXBF010000212.1_pt1 | contig 18815 bp, 14 predicted proteins | sample 5335321 | NCBI WGS metagenome assembly FXBF01 (sample SAMEA103928391, study PRJEB20085) | sediment metagenome | isolation source: sediment
ATTGGGACTCGGGGAACCGCTGGCCTATGGCCTCGCGGCGGGGGGATGGTTGCTAAGAGCGAGGGGCAGGGTCGGGTGGAGTGCATTGCTGCTCGGCCTGGCCCTGTTTGCAAAAGAAACCACGATCATTTTCTTGGCCGCCGCCATCCTGGCTGAGCTGACCGGGCAACGAAGAGGTCGTGCGCTGGTCGCCTATCTTGCCTCCCTGGCGGTCTTCATCGGCTGGCAGGCCTGGCTGTGGAGGACCTTTGGGAGCCCCGGGCTGGGAAGCGGCGGGGATATGGCCACTCCTTTCGAGTGGATCCCCTTCATGGGGCTGTTTCGCATCGGATCGGTTGACATGCTTGCACTTGGTCTATTTCTCTTGATGTTCTTGCCAACGATCGTGCTGCCCGCCATATGGGCCGTGATCGCCTCCATTCGATCGATCCTCAAAGGCATTTCTTCGGCGGAGGCCTGGTCGCTGCTGGGGAACGGAATTGCGTTGATGGTCCTGCCGTTCTCCACTTTTCGTGAGCCGCTGGGACTGGTGCGATTCGCCAGCGGCCTGGTATTGGCCGTGATTCTATTCTCCGCCTCGCGACAGCTTATGCGGCCGCTGCGCTACAGCCTATTCTGGACTGCACTATTGGCGATCTTGCTGGCACAATAGCCAAACGAAGTACAATTCTGCGGTTGGATCGCAGATTGGTTCCCAGGCCCAATGACTAGATTGATCAAACGTGAAAGGCTCATTCTGCTGGCAGTCTTCACTGCCGGCATGACGACCTTGGCCATAGAGATTACAGCCGCCCGATTGCTGGGCACGGTGTTTGGTACCACCAACATCGTGTGGGCCAACATCATCGGACTTATCTTGATCTATTTGGCCGCCGGTTACTTCATCGGCGGTCGGTGGGCCGATCGCTCTCCCCATACCGACACCTTCTACCGCATCATTGCCTGGGGGGCATTCACCGCCGGCCTGGTCCCGCTGGTTGCCAAACCGGTGCTTCGACAGGCAGCGGTCGCGGTGCAGGCACTGGACGCGGCGATCATGGTCGGATCCTTCATTTCAGTGCTCGTTCTGTTCGTTGTCCCGATCACTCTTTTGGCCTGCGTTTCCCCCTTCGCCATTCGTCTCACGATCACGGAGACGGCGGAGGCGGGCCGCACTTCGGGAAGGGTATATGCGGTATCGACCGTGGGCTCTATCCTCGGAACGTTTATTCCCGTGCTATGGCTGATCCCGACGATCGGCACCGCGCGTACCTTCCTGCTGTACAGTCTGGTGCTGCTGGTCCTGGCACTTGGCGGTCTGGCCTACGAACGCGGTTTCCGCAGGATGCTGCGATACGCATGGATGCCGATTGCTCTGGTCGTGTTATCCTATCTGGCGCTTTCGGGTCCAATCAAAGACGGTTCGCTGTACGAGACGGAGTCGTCTTACAACTACATCCAGGTCGTGGACAACAACGGCGTGCGCTTGCTCTACCTGAATGAGGGCCTGGCGGAACATTCGAAGTATCTGCCGGAGGAAGGGGCACCCCCGTACGGATACGGCACGTGGGAGATGTTTCTCGCCGCGCCCTTTTTCAATCCCGCCCCAGTGGAGCTAGATGACCTTGAACGAGTGGGTTTGATTGGATTGGCTGGTGGCACGATTGCGAAGCAGTATTCAGAGATTTTCGGACCGGTACCTATCGATGGATGGGAAATCGATCCGGAAATCATTCGTGTCGGCCGCGAATACTTCGATATGAACGAGCCAAACTTGAATGCAATCGTGGCCGATGGTCGCTGGGGCCTTGAACAAAGCGAGCAGCTATATTCGGTCATCGCCATCGATGCCTATCGCGCGCCCTATATCCCCTGGCAACTAACTACCGTTGAGTTTTTCCAAAACGTGGCGGAGCATCTCGACGATCGGGGGGTCTTGGCGATAAACGTGGGGCGTACTGCTGAGGACAGACGTCTGATCGAAGCACTGGCTGGAACGATCCAGGCCGTCTTTCCCTCGGTATACCTGGTGGATGTACCGGGCAGTTTCAATTCACTGCTGTATGCTACGCGAAAGCCAACGCGTGCTACCAACCTGGTTGAAAACCTGCTGGCCCTGGAAGAACGCGGGGCGCCGACTGAACTGCTCAATGTGCTCAACCGTGCAACGGCAAACATCCGAACCACGCCCGAAACAGACATCGTGTTTACCGATGATCGTGCGCCGGTCGAGCAGCTGATCAACTCGATTGTGCTCCAATTTATGCTGGGGGGGATGGAAGGATTGCCCTGATGGATACAACTTCACAACCCGGATGGCTCACTGCCTCCCGCATATTCCTGCAAGCGCTCATTCCGGTGATCCTGGTGCTGACCAGCGTGCGGCTGATGATGAGCAATACCTTCGTGCGCTTCAATTATGCCTTGCCTGGCTTCCCGAAGGATCAGTATGGGTTTACCCAAGAGGATCGGCTGCAGCACGCGCCGATCGCCCTTGAGTATCTGCTGAATGATGCGGGAATCGAGTTCCTCGGGGATCAGCAATTTGAAGATGGCACCCCGGTCTACAATGCACGCGAGCTCGGCCACATGGTAGACGTCAAGCAGATCACGCGAGCAGCCCTAAACATCTGGCGCCTTGGACTGGTTGTGGCGGTCGCTACCAGTGTGCTCTTGTGGAGATTCGCCGGCAGCCAGTATCTCTGGGAGACCCTGCAGGGCGGTGCCAAGCTGACCGCGCTTGTCATGCTCATTCTGCTTGTGGGATTGATCGTGGCGTTCTCGGTGCTCTTCGTTGCCTTCCACGAGGTCTTTTTCGATCCTAATACGTGGACCTTCCTGTTCAGCGACACCCTCATTCGGCTTTTCCCCGAACGTTTCTGGCAGGTGGCCTTTACTACCCTCGGTGTTGCGACTCTGGTCCAGGCCGGCCTGCTGTACCTGATCTCGCGCTTTTTGCTTTCCCGGAGCGTCTAGGGCGCGAAGGCTAGGCGCCGAACTTGTTGAGGCGGCCGGCGTGGGCGAGCAGCAGCGCCATCAAGGACTTGGCGGGAAAGGTTCCCAGCCCGCCACGCGCACAAATGCGCTCTCCAAAACCCTGAGAATCATCGGGTCGCACGGTATCGGGCGCCCATAGCAAAAGAGGCACGGGATGCCAGGAGTGTGATCGCATCCGCGCCGGGGTGGAGTGATCACCCGTCACTGCGAGCACTGCGGGCTCCAGATCCATCAACTGGCCAAGCTCCCGGTCAACCTGCTCGATAACGGCCGCCTTCCCCTCAAAGTCACCGTCTTCGCCCCGGCTATCGGTGGCCTTGATGTGGATGAAGGCGAAATCGAAATCTTCCCATCGGGGTCCGAGGGCGGAGAATTCATCGGCGGGATCCTCACCTTCAAACTCCAGGATTTCCATTCCAACCAGCTTGGCAGCGCCTTTGTACATCGGATATACCGCCACACAGACCGCATTCAGACCGTAACTCGGGCCGAATTGCGGCAACTCAGGATTGGTCGAAAATCCTCGCAGGGTCAGCCCATTGGCTAGAGGTTCTCGGGCCAGCACGGAACGCGATGCGTCGATCCATCGGTTGAACAGCTCTGCCGAAGCCTTTGACTGCGGTTTTTCGGGAATAACATCCATCGGAGCCAGGCCCACTTGCTGGGGGTCAGTATCCGCAAGATCTGACTCAAGTCCTTCTCCTCTAGCAACGAGGGCGAAGCGATACTCCCGAACATGACGGATCTCGAATGTGTAGCCGGGGATCTCAATCGAGTCCAGTTGCTCCACCAATGGGGCGGCCGCCTCGGATGGCAGTCGGCCTGCGCGTCGATCTGTGATCAGTCCATCGTTATCGAGTGTGCAGAAATTTCCCCTCGCCGCCACATCGCCGCTGGCGACCTGCAATCCCACGCCAGTGGCCGCAAGGACGCCGCGGCCGACATCGTATTTCAGCGGGTCGTACCCGAAGAGCGCGAGGTGCGCCGGACCTGACCCGGCTGTTACACCCTGAAGAATCGGGATCGTTAGTCCAGTCGTTCCTTCTTGAGCCAGCCGGTCAAGATTAGGGGTCGCGGCTGCTTCCAACGCGGTTGCCCCTCCAGACTGCATGGGGAGGCCGCCAAGCCCATCTAAAACGAGCAGAATGATTTTCGCTGAGGACGGACGGTTGAGCTGGGTCAGTAATCCGAGTGAATGCATAGGTGGGCAAGGATAAGCCCCCGTGTCCGGGGGCTATGAGTCGCGTGCTGCCAGGGTTATTTGATGGCTGCCTGGTCACCCTCGTTCTCAAAGAGATGGATATTCTCAATGTTGAAGGCCACTTGGACTTCGTTTCCAGCTCGCATGGATGTTCGTGGATCGACTCGGCCAACAAAAGAATTCCCCTTGGCTTCCAGGTGAAGGTAGACCTCGCTCCCCATAAGCTCTGTCACATCCACTCTGGCCTCAACCATGGAGGTCTGAACATCGGAGGGGGTGAAAACTGGATCGTGGATGTCTTCAGGTCGAATGCCAAAGACGACCTGTTTTCCAACGTACTCCTGGTATTTAGATGTTTTTGATTCAGGAACCACGGCATTGAACGCCTCAGAGTTGATGATCAGGTCCCCATTCGATCGGTCTATCTTGGCATCAAAGAAGTTCATCGCGGGCGATCCAATAAATCCGGCCACGAAGACATTCGAGGGATGGTCGTACAGTCTTTGGGGCGTATCGACCTGCTGTATGACACCAAGCCGAATCACTGCGATCCGGGTGGCCATGGTCATCGCCTCCACCTGGTCGTGCGTCACGTAGATGAAGGTCGTGGCAAGCTGCTGGTGGAGCTTCGTGATTTCGGCGCGGGTCTGAACGCGCAGCTTGGCGTCCAAGTTGGATAGCGGTTCATCAAATAGGAAAACGCTAGGTTCGCGAACGATTGCCCGACCCACTGCCACGCGCTGCCGCTGTCCACCAGAGAGCTGGCGAGGTTTGCGGTCCAGCAAAGTTTCGATACCGAGGATCTCGGCCGCGTTCTGCACCCTTTTCTCAATTTCGTCCTTCGGAGTCTTGCGCAGCTTAAGGCCAAATGCCATGTTGTCATACACCGACATATGCGGATAGAGCGCATAAGACTGAAACACCATGGCGATGTCGCGGTCCTTCGGCGCCACATCATTGACCACTCGATCGCTAATTAGGATCCGTCCGTCGGAGATCTCCTCCAGGCCGGCCAGCAGGCGTAATGCGGTCGTCTTTCCACAACCCGAGGGCCCCACAAGCACCAAGAATTCCTTGTCTTCGATCTCAATATACATGTCGTTTACTGCAACGACATCACCGAAACGCTTGTAGACGTGATCATAGGTTACGCTGGCCATAGGTCGTCCTCCTCCCCGTTTGGTTTAGTGTTTCGCATTATACCTCTCGCGCTGCTACGAGGGATGCGGGGCCTCGGTGGACACTCGACAGGGTCTTTGGTATAGTCGCGGCGTGGGCGCTAAATCGAAGAAACACACCCGTCTGAGGACGCTGTGGAGCTGGCTTCAGCCTGGTCTGGGGATAAAGCGCTGGATCGCACTCCTGATCGTGGGAATCTTTCTAACGGCGCTCGGGATCTCCATCGGGGCTGCGGCGCTATCGGGTGAGCCTGACTTCAACGAGGTCACATCATTGCCGGCTGGCGTTATGGTAGGCGTGCTGGTATTCGCAGGCGTGGCAGCATCGTTATTGGCGCTTTTTCGTCTCAATCGCAGTCTCCTCAGCCCATACGTAAAGCCGGGCGAGGCGGTCGTGGAGGTCGTGGCCAGGCACCGTCGACTAGGCAGGGGACCCAAAATTGTGGCCATTGGAGGCGGGACCGGCCTGGCGACGCTTCTAAGGGGTCTCAAGACGCACACAGGCAATTTAACCGCCATCGTGACCATGGCTGACGATGGGGGATCTTCTGGCCGGCTACGTCGATCCCTGGGCCTACCGCCGCCTGGTGACCTGCGGAGTTGTCTGGCAGCGCTGTCCGATGATGAAGACCTGTTGACGCAGCTCTTTCAATACCGGTTTCTCAAAGGAGAAGAGCTGGAAGGGCATTCATTCGGCAACCTATTCATTGCGGCCCTGAGTGGGGTCACCGGTAGCTTCGACAGCGGCATTCTTGAGGCGGGCCGGGTCTTGGCCATACGGGGTCGGGTCTTGCCTTCCACATTGGCGGATGTCTCGCTCGCGGCGGACAAGACGCCCGCAATGGAGTTTCGCGCCATCCGCGTTGAGGGGGAGAGCCGAATCCCAGACGTGCCGGGTCAGATCCGTCGCGTATACCTTGAGCCATCGGACCCACCCGCCTACCCAGAGGCGATCCATGCGCTGCTAAACGCCGATATGATCGTCATCGGACCTGGAAGTCTGTACACGAGCGTACTGCCGAATCTGCTGGTTCCTGACATCGCAGACGCCGTACGGTCGAGCCGAGCCTTCCGAGTTTACGTGTGCAACGTGGCCACACAAACGGGCGAGACCGATGATTACGATTGCGAAGCTCACTGGAGCGCCTTGGGTCAACACGCGGGTGACGGGCTGGTGGACGTGGTTGTAGCGAACGACTGCCTGGACATGGCCCTTCCAGATGGCGTTTCGCTGGTTACACCGCCGGCGGAGGGCCTGAGGGATGTGCCGTTCTATGCTACCGATATCATTGACCACGATGGCCCCTGGCGGCACCATTCTGATCAGCTTGCGGAACGGCTGATCTCGCTCTTGGAGGAGAGAACGGGTCCGCTCGAGTGGCCGAAAGTAGACCCAATCGAGCGAGTCAGCGAATTGAACTAGCCTCGCCCTAAATCACATCACAACAGGGGATCACTTGCAAAGCTCTCGATCGGCCGTGGCGAGAACGTGGCGATAAGGTCCCCGGAATCGGAGAAACCAATGGCGACACGTATCGGAATCAACGGCCTGGGCCGGATTGGTCGGCAGGTCCTGAAAGTGATGGTGGAAAAGTACTCGAGTGAGTTTGATATCGTGGCATTCAATGACCTTGGGGATCTGGCAACGATGGCCCACCTCTTCAGGTACGACTCGAACTACGGGAGGTACGAGGGCACAGTCGAGATAACGGACGATGGACTGAAGGTCAATGGTGACCCCATCAAAGCCCTCTCCGAGCCTGAGCCCCGCAAGTTGCCTTGGGATGATCTAGGGGTCGATATCGTCATCGAATCCACTGGCATCTTCCGCACGCACGAGCAGGCTACCCAGCACCTCAAGGCTGGTGCGAAGAAAGTTATCATCACCGCTCCTTCCAAGGACCCCGACGTCACGATCGTCTTGGGAGTGAACGAGGATATGTACGATCCTTCGACTCACCATGTGGTTTCCAATGCCAGCTGCACAACCAACTGCCTGGCACCTGCGGCGAAGGTCGTGCAGGATGAATTTGGGATCGAGAAGGCTTTGATGACGACTATTCACTCGTACACGGCTGGCCAACGACTGCTGGATCTACCGCACAAAGACCTCCGGCGCGCGCGTGCCGCGGCGCTGAACATCATTCCCACCACCACAGGAGCGGCGCGGGCCATATCACGCGTGATCCCCGAACTCGAGGGTAAATTCGATGGGTTCGCTATGCGTGTGCCAACTTCAACCGTCTCCGTTGTGGACTTCGTCGCGGTGTTGGAGCGCGGGGCCACCACCGAGGATCTTCACAAGGCGTTTCAGGCGGCCTCGGTAGGTCCAATGGAGGGAATCCTTGGCTTCAGCGAGGAACCACTGGTCAGCTCCGACTACAAGATGGATCCTCGCTCGAGCATCATCGATGCACAATTTACGATGGTGATGGACGGCAATCTGGCCAAAGTCGTAGCTTGGTACGACAACGAATGGGGCTACTCCGTTCGTACGGCTGATTTGGCAGCTCATATGGCCAAGTCCCTCTAGCCAAGTGAATCTAAGAACCCTGCCCGATCTCGACCTGCGCGGACGTCGAGTACTCATGCGCGTTGATTTCAATGTACCTATGGAAGAGGGGGTCATTACGGATGATGCGCGAATCCGCGCTGCGCTGCCCACGATCCAATATTTGTTGGAACATGATGCCAGCGTAGTCATTTGCTCACACCTGGGCAGGCCGAAGGGGAAGGTGGTGGCGCAGCTTTCTCTGCGACCGATTGCGCAACGCCTGGAGCGATGTGTTGGAAGGCCGGTTGCCTTCGTTGGCCAGACGGTGGGCCCGGAAGCCACCAAAGCCGCGCAGGCCCTGGGGCCAGGCCAATTGCTGCTTCTAGAGAACACCCGATTCAATCCACAGGAAACGGTCAATCAGCCCGATTTTGCGCGCGAGCTCGCAACTCTGGGCGAGGTTTACGTGAACGACGCATTTGGGACCGTTCATCGAGCTCACGCCTCCACCGAAGGAGTTGCGCACTACCTGCCTAGCGCAGCAGGGTTGCTGGTTGAGCGCGAAGTTCAGTACCTGGAGACCGCCCTTCAGGATCCTGCTCGCCCGTTTGTTGCAGTGCTGGGTGGAGCAAAGATTTCGGACAAGATCGGCGTCGTGGGTAGCCTGATCGAGCGCACGGAGGCACTGTTAATCGGCGGCGGCATGGCCAATACCTTTCTGGCAGCGCAGGGCCACGATATGGCCAATTCGTTAGTAGAGCCTGGATCTTATGATGTGGCGCTCGAATTGATCGACAAAGCCAGGGAAAAATTGCACCTTCCTGCTGACGCGGTCGCGGCGGATGCCTTCACGCCCGAAGCCGCCACGCGCGTGGTGGATGTTGGCAATGTGCCTGATGGCTGGCAGGTGCTGGATATTGGGCCACAGACGCTTGAAGCCTTCTCCCGCGCGGTCGGTCAAGCGGGGACCGTATTTTGGAACGGGCCCATGGGGGTCTTTGAGCTTGCGCCATTTGCAGCAGGAACGGTTGGCCTCGCGACCGCCATTGCACAGAGCAACGCTCTGAGCATTGTGGGTGGCGGAGATTCGGCGGCCGCCGTTCGACAGGCCGGCCTGGCAAATCAAATCAACCACCTCTCGACCGGTGGCGGCGCCGCGCTCGCCTTACTGGAGGGTAAGCTGCTGCCAGGACTGGCGGTACTCCAGACCTAGTCCGCTTACCATTACTTGTCGGTCGCCCTGACAATTTACTCACTGTTCACCTCCCCATATTCTCCCCATAATTTGATGGTCCTAGGATCATGCTCAGAGGAATCTAATGCCATTTCAGCAAGGCGAAAACGTCGGACCGTATCGCATCATCGAGCAGCTCGGTCAGGGCGGCATGGCGACGGTGTTCAAGGCCTACCACCCGAACTTGGATCGCTACGTCGCGATCAAAGTACTGCACCCAGCCTTCATGCAAGACCCACAGTTTCTTGAGCGCTTCCAGCGAGAAGCCCGCGTGGTTGCCAAACTCGATCATTCCAATATCGTGCCGGTATTCGACTATGCGGATCACAATGGGCAGTCCTATCTGGTCATGAAATTTATCGAGGGAGAAACGCTGAAGGCGGTGCTCGATCGCGGGTGGCCGAGCAAGAAGCAGATCCTCAGCATCGTTAAGTCGGTCGGCAGCGCACTCAGCTACGCGCATGGGCAGGGTGTGCTGCACCGAGACGTCAAACCCTCCAACATCTTGCTTACTGAAGCGGGGAATGTCTATCTGGCGGACTTTGGTTTGGCGCGTATGGCAGAAGCGGGGCAATCGACCTTATCGGGAGACCAGCTTCTGGGCACTCCCCAATACATCTCGCCTGAGCAGGCGCGCGGAGAAAAAGACCTCGATGCGGGGACCGACATCTATTCGTTTGGTATTGTGCTTTATCAGCTGGCGGTAGGGCGCGTGCCCTACAGTTCAGATACTCCGTTTTCGATCATTCACGATCACATCTTCACACCGCTCCCCATGCCGCGCTCGATCAACGACAAGATTCCCGAGGGCCTGGAGCGGGTGCTTCTCAAGGCGCTGGCAAAGGATCGCAGCGACCGCTTCGCATCGGTGCAGGAACTCGTAGAGGCGTTCGACAAGGCCGCCCGCGGCATTTCTCCGTGGGACACACAAGAAGCGGGAGCCGCGATCCCTGTGGAAACAATCGGGGAGCCCGTTGCAGAGCCAATCGTAGAGGCGAATATTCGGTCTCGGCCCAGGCGCTGGGCTTGGGTCGGTGGGGGGTTGGCGTTCGCACTGCTGAGCTTAGTGACATTTGGGATCGCCATGGGAAGTGCGGCCGGGGAGCCGGTTGATACTGGAGACCAGTATGGAAGCCAGCGTGGAAGCCAACAAGCCGTGGTCAATCGGGACGCGCCGCTCGAAATCGATGGCCCAGCCCAAGGGGCAGTCCCTTCGGCACGGCAATGGGTCAATGAGGATCCCGACAACCCCGAGGCCCACCTAGAGCTTGCTCAAGCTCTCGTAGCCGAGGGTGACCGGGGGCCCGCGAAATCCGAATTTATGAGAGCCTCTGAGATCTACCTGGAACAGGCCAACTATGTGAACGCCGCAGAATCGCTAGTTATGGGTATGGAGCTTACGGGAGCGGATCCAGGGGACGATCAGCGGGTATCCAACATGCTCGCGCAGGCGCTTTTCCTGGGCGCCGAATCTGGCGCAATGTTTCCCGCCATCGATGCGCTATATGAGATGTCTCCAGATTGGGCTCCACTTGAAGCGCTCGATGCGCGATCGCTTGTGTATGCCGGCGAGGAAGGTGTCGCTGCTGACTTGCTGAATCAGGTACTCATCGCCTCTCCAGAGGATATGCTCGCCAATGCGGTCATGATCGATGTCCTGCATCAGGCGGGCGAGGATGCACAGGCGCTGGAGCTCACAAATGAGCTGCTCCTGCGACCGCCGCGCAAGCCCCCCTGGTTGTACGAGCATTTGCAGGATTATCAGGCCACGTTAAGCTATTAGACTACCTCAACCAGACGGCTTCCGTACCAGGATCTGCAGCTATGCGGTGCATGAACTGCCTGTAGTTAGGCTGTGCCAAACTGCCGATCGCCGGCATCGCCTAAGCCGGGGACGATGAAGGCACGATCGTTGAGGTGATCGTCTATCGCGGCCAGGTAAATCGGGACGTCCGGATGGTGCTGCTCCATATTGGAAATCCCCTCGGGGGCACCAATCAATCCCACAAACTTGATGCGGCTGACCCCCCAGCGTTTGAGAATATTTACGGTTGCAACCGCCGAGCCGCCCGTGGCTAGCATGGGATCGAGGACCAAACATACCGCCACGGTAGGCGTTACCGGCAGCTTGTTGTAGTACTCAACGGGGCGAAACGTTTCCTCATCTCGGTAAAGACCGATGTGCCAGACCTCGGCGGAAGGCATGAGCTCCCAAACACCTTCGACCATGCCCAGGCCCGCACGAAGAATCGGGACCAGCCCGACCTTTTCCGCCAAATCGGAACCATCCGTCTCCTCCAGGGGAGTGGTAACTCTCACCGGATCGACCCCCAGGTCCTGCGTAGCCTCGTAGGTCAGGAGCGCCGAAATCTCGCGGATGAGCTCTCGAAATTTCTTGGGTTCGGTGTCGGCATCTCGAATTCTGGTGAGTTTGTGAGCGACGAGCGGGTGCTGCGAGATATAAACCGTCATAGTGTGCGGTGGAGCACGTACCTCGCCAGCTCAATGAGCGCAAGATGTTCGGGGCGATCGGATGGGAATTCGTCCAGCAGTGCAATGCACGATTCGATGTAGTCCGAGGCTTCATTCAGCGCTTTATCCACTGCGCCAGAGTGGCGGATCGTCTCAATTAGCCGCGCGGCCTGCTCCGCGTCCAACGTGCCTGCAACAAGCGCATCGATTCGGTCGGAGTCGTCGGGATTGGCTTCCAGGTGATAGATGGTCGGCAGCGTGATCAACCCCTGGCGCAGATCGCCGCCCACTGGCTTTCCCACCTGATCGGCACTTCCTGTGAAATCGAGGATGTCATCCACGATCTGGAAGGCTACTCCGAGCTGACGGCCGAATTCCTTCATTGTGCGTACCGTGCCCGGATCAGCCCCAGCAATCAGCGCCGGGGATTCGGCAGCCAATTCAAATAGGGAGCCAGTCTTGGCGTACACTCGATCAAAGTAATCACGGCGAAGGTCTCCGGTGGCAGTGCCGAAGAGCTGATCGAGTTCGCCATTGACGATGATCGCAAGCGTCGCGGCGAATTTCTTGATCAGCGGCACGGATTCTGTCTCAGCTGCCAGGTGAGCGGCGCGTGCAAAAATATAGTCGCCAATCAGGACGGTGACGCCGTCTTCCATCTGCGCGTTGAGGGTAGGAAAACCGCGACGCAGGAGCGCGCCGTCGATCAGATCGTCATGAACAAGCGTGGCAGTATGGAGAAGCTGCGCGGCCCCAGCCAAGGTGATCGTGCGCTCTCGGTCCGCATCCAGCAGGCCCCCGGCCAATAGCACCAGAGTGGGCCGGATGCGCTTGCCGCCCGAGCTGAGCAGCTGATCGATGGCAGCCCCCAAAGCCGGCAGCTCTGCCACCATTCCCGCCCGCATGCGGGCCTCGACGGCAGCAAGTCCGTCCGCGACAAGTTCAGGAAAGGAGAGAGTTCGCGCTTCCATTCAGCCAGCCAAATAAGTAGCCTGCGTTCTTTGAAGTGTCAGCACTTACCTTGCCGATCTCTCTGTCCGTCAATCTGCCAAGCTCTTCGGCGATGAGCGGCAAATATGCCGGTTCATTTCGCTGGCCCCGATGCGGCTGTGGAGGGAGATAGGGTGAATCAGTCTCCAACAGCAGCCGATCCTGAGGAAGATCTTGGATTATGTGGCGGAGCTCTTCGGCGTTTGGGTATGTCAATGGTCCCGCTACTCCAATGAAGAATCCCATTGATATGGCAGTCTCAGCGCTTGCGCGGGTGCCGGAAAAGGCGTGCAGAACGCCTTTCTTGGTTCCGGCTACCGTCGGCGCCCATTCTAACAGAACTTCAAATAGTTCTTCCTGGGCCTCACGATTGTGAATGATGACCGGCAGCTCCAATTCATGGGCCAGCTGGAGCTGATCGATCAGCGCCGCCACCTGTTGATCGCGCGGCGAATGATCCCTGTAGTAATCCAACCCGATCTCTCCTACCGCCACGACGGCAGGGGATCGGGCCAACTCGCGCAGGCGATCCCTCACCGATTCCGAATAGCTTGATGCATCGTGCGGATGGACGCCAACGGATGCATAAATTCCCGCCAGCCCCTCGGCAATCTCGACCGCCCGCCGGCTGGTTTCAAGATCGATCCCAGGGATAACCATGCGTCCAACTCCTGCCGCGCGTGCGCGTTCGAGAATTGAATCCAGCACCCCTGTGAATTGATCCAGCGACAGATGACAGTGCGTATCCGTCAGAGGCTTCATTACAGCCCAACGATTTTCAAGCCATCGGCGAGGATCGGATCCACCCGCTGCTCTTCCGAGGTCTCACAGTAGACACGCACCACAGGCTCGGTGCCGGAAAAGCGAATCAGCAGCCAGCCGCCATCCTCAAGCTCGAATTTGTGCCCATCGGTGCGGTTGACCCCCGTGACTTTGAGCCCGCCGATTTGGTCCGGGTCTGCGCTTTGAGCAAGGGCCTGCTTTTCCGCTCGCGCGTTTGCTTCCAGGGGTGTGTCGATGCGCTTGTAGTAGCTCGGGCCTACGCGATCGAAAAGAAGTTCAATTAATTCTGAGGGCTTGCGCTCAAGCTGGACCATCATGTCCAGAATGTATAGGCCGGCGAGTATTCCGTCTCGCTCCGGAACATGTCCGCGAAAGGCGAACCCTCCGGATTCCTCCCCTCCAATCAGCGCGTCAACCTCGAGCATCTTGGGTGCTACGTACTTGAAACCCACTCCCGTCTCAAAGACGGGCACATCATACATTTCCGCCAGCTTAAGCAGCAGAGAAGTGGTTGACAGCGTCTTGACGATCGGCCCGCGCTCGCCGCGCACTTCGAGAAAGTAATATGCCAGCAATCCGTAGACGCGAAGCTGGTCGATAAAGGTGCCGCGTTCATCGCCGATGCCCACTCTATCTGCATCCCCGTCCGTAATCACCAGCACGTCGGATCCAGATTCGACGGTCGCAGCGAGTCCAACATCTACGTTAGGCGGGATGGGTTCTGGCCTGCTCATTTCGGGGAAGATCGGGTTTCGCTCACGGTGGATTTCTGTAACTTGAGTGGATGCGCCATCAAGCAGGCGCGGGAACCAGCCTGCGCCGTTGCCCCACATCGCGTCAATCAGCACGTTTAAGCCCGCGTTGCGGATGCGATCTAATTCGACCAGGGTTTCAATCTTGGCTACATAGGCCGGACCGGGATCAATGTATGTGATGGCGCCGGTATCCAGCCCCTCGCTCAGCCGAACGCGAGCTACGTGTTCCGCCGTATCCGGAATGAAGTCTTCGATCCGCTTCAGATTCTGAGGAGCGATCGCCCCACCAAACCTGTTTCGTACCTTGAAGCCATTGTCGGCAGGGGGGTTGTGAGAGGCCGTGATATTGACCGCGCCAATCGCACCGTGCTCCAGCACCGCGTGCGAAATCGCGGGAGTCGGAGTGGCTTCTTGCGTCAGCAGGACCTGAAAACCACGTCCTGCCAGAACTTCAGAGGCAGCCGCCGCAAATGATTCTGAGGCGAAGCGTTGATCGTACCCTACGACTACCGGCTGGCCCTTACCTTCCGCTTCAGCCAGGTATTGTGCAAAACCGTCCGCACAGCGGCGGACGGCTGAAAATGTGTAGTTATCGGCAATTCGGCCGCGCCAACCGTCGGTCCCGAACTGGATGGGAACCGCTTCCATTTCTCCTCCTGGGAGTTCGATTCGGCCGGTCTTGCAGCAGCCTGGTTCCTGTTATGTTAGCTATGATCTTAGGCGCCGATTATACCGTGAAATCCTGAACTATCGCCTTGTCTTGGCCGTCTCGGCCCCGCATGATAAACTCTATCGACTACTTTCCGCTCCAATCCTCCGCATCCTCGTGGTGAGTTTGGGGCAATCCCGTGGGAGGAGATTGAGTGTTGCGTAAATATGAACTTGCCTATATTGCGGATCCAGACCTCGACGAGGAGGCGCTCGGCTCGCTCGAAGAGCGGGTCAAGTCGTGGATCGATGCCGCACAGGGAAAGACCATTAATGTAGATCGCTGGGGCAAGCGCAAGCTGGCCTATGCCATTCGGAAGCGCTCTGAAGGGTACTACTTCATCTTCGAGACAGAGATGCCGCCTGAGGCGGGCAGGGCGATCGAAAGAGAACTAGGTCTCAGTGAGCAAATCCTAAGATATCTTCTTACATTGAGAGAGGCTTGACTGGCGGATTGAACAAGACGTGAAATCACTCAGCTGGATGAAGTTGAGTCTGCAAGATGATTACAATACGAATTGGAGAGAGCATAAATGGCGACCCGATCCCATGATGGCCCGCGCAGACGATTCAGGAGAAGGCCTCGGACCTGTCAGTTCTGCACAGATCCAAGCAAGACGATTAACTACAAGAAAACCGATGTATTGAAGAGGCTCATAAAAGACACCGGTAAGATCCGTCCCAGGCGAGAAACCGGCACCTGTGCAAAGCATCAGCGCGCGCTGGCGAAGGCAATTAAGCGGTCCCGGCACATGGCGCTGATGGCCTTTACGTCCGGACGCTATCGATAGCGAACATCTCAAGAGGAATACCCTGATAAGTCACAAGCATGTCGCAATAGCGGAGCGCGAACGACGGGTTCGCAGCTGGATCCTGATCGGCACGGCGGTCATGAGCGCGGTCGTGGTGGGTCTTCTAGCGTATGGGCTGGTGCAGGCTCGCTTCGTTCAGCCTAAACAACCTATCGCGATCATCGGGGAGAGCGAGATTACGACGGCCGAATTCCAGGGGCGTGTGAGGCTTGCGCAGTGGAACCTCACCAATCAGTTCACTAACATACAGCAAATACTCCAGATTCTCGGCGACGACCCCCAGACTTTTTCAATCTATCAGTCTCAACTGACCAACATTGGCCAGCAATTGGCCAACCCACTATTCGTAGGCAGCTCCATCCTGGACCTGCTAATCGATGAGAAGCTCCTCGAACAGGAGGCTGCGCTTCGGGGGATCGAGGTTTCGGAGGAAGATATTGACACCTTCTTAGAAGAAAGCCTTGGTTTCTTTGGGGAGCAGGAGCCCGCAACACCCGCGCCCGCGGTCGATGGAACCCCGAGCCCCGTCGCAACCCCGTACACCCGCGACCTTTTTGAGAGCAACTTCGAGGCCTTTCTCACTAATGCTGGGGGATTTGGAATTGATGAGGCCACGCTGCGAGCCGAAGCGCGCGCAAGATTGCTACGGGAGCGGCTTGAAGCGGACTTTGAGGGCCAGGTCGGACGAACACAAGAACAAGTCTGGGCGCGCCACATTTTGGTCGAGCAGGAGCAGGAATCTGCCGATCTTCTCGATCGTATCAAGAATGGCGAAGCGTGGGAGGATCTGGCCGCTGAATATTCCATCGATGAGTCGAATAAGGAGCAGGGGGGCGACCTGGGTTGGTTTGGCCGCGGACGGTTGGTGGAGACCTTTGAGCAAGCCGCGTTTGAAGGCGAGATCGGGGAGATTGTAGGCCCGATTGAGAGTGAATTCGGATGGCATCTTATTGAAATCCTTGGTCACGAAAACCGAGAGCTTGATGCTTCATCATTTCGTCTTGCCGTGTCTCAGGCGCTCAACACCTGGATTGCCGATGCACGCGAGACCGCTGAAATCGTAGTTATGGACTACTGGGTGGATCGCGTGCCCTCCCCTCGCTTCAACCCTGCCGGCTAGTTCCCCGCATCCTGCCCTCTCCCCGCTGCGAGAAACACGGCTCGTCGCACCCTTCCGTGGGACTTGAAGGCGAACTTTCCACCAGCTATACTGATTCATCGGAATTCGATGAAACTTGAGCGACTTCTAGAAGCGCTTCCGGAGCAAACCTCACCGAGCGACGAGGAACAGATCCGCCGCGCCTATGAAGTGGCCAGGAAGGCTCATAAGGGTCAGAAGCGAGCCTCCGGGGAACCGCACATCAATCACAGCCTGGCAGTTGCGACGATCATGGCTGAGTTGGGCGCACCCACCCCCACCATCGTAGCCGCACTGCTGCACGATACCGTCGAGGACACGGATCTCACGCTCGACGACATTGATGATGAATTTGGACCGGAAATTGCCCAGCTCGTGGACGGCGTGACCAAGCTCACGCAGCTGCCTCGAGTGAGTCGCAGCAATCGGAGAGAGCGACCTGAACGTCGCGAGCTGGCAAATGAGACACTGCGCAAGACCTTTCTGGCCATGGGAGATGACGTCCGTGTAGTGGTCATTAAGCTTGCCGATCGACTGCACAACATGCGCACCTTGTCTCATCTGTCGGCCGAGCGCCGCCAGCGGATAGCCCTCGAGACCATCGAAATCTTCGCCCCCCTGGCCAGCAGGCTTGGGATTTGGCAGGTCAAATGGGAGTTGGAAGACCTGGCATTCCGCTATGTCCACCCGGACGAATACAAGATGCTTGGAGATCAGGTTGCTATCCGCCGCGTGGATCGCGAGCAAAACATGACGGCCATTCGGGAGGACGTGAAAAAGCTCCTGAGCGAAACCAGTATTGAAGCGGAGGTCCAGGCACGGCCCAAGCATCTGTACTCAATCTTCCGCAAGATGGAACGTAAAGACGTTCCCTTTGAAGAGGTGTATGACATCCGGGGAGTCAGGGTACTCGTGGATTCCGAGTCGGATTGCTATTTGGCTCTCGGGGTCATTCACAATCGTTGGAAGCCGGTACCCGGCACATTCGATGACTATATTGCCACTCCCAAAGACAACTTCTATCAATCCCTTCATACTGCTGTGATCTTTGACGACGGCAAGACGGTGGAAGTTCAGATCCGCACTCCTGAGATGGACGAGAATGCCGAGTTCGGGATCGCCGCACATTGGAGATACAAGGAAGGGCGCGTTCGCGACGATGGATTTGAACGTCGGGTCAACTGGCTACGCAGCCTCATGGAGTGGCGCCAGGATGTTACCGACGCCGGCGACTTCATGGATGCCATGAAATCCGACGTCTTCGAGGATCGCGTATTCGTGTTTACTCCGCATGGGGATATCATCGATTTGCCCGTAGCCTCGACTCCCATCGATTTTGCGTATCACATTCACACGGAAATCGGCCATCGGTGTCGCGGAGCACGAGTGAACGGCAAGCTGGTCAGTTTGGATACAAAGTTAAAGACCGGTGACTCGGTCGAAATCCTGACCACAAAGCGGGGCGGCCCCAGCCGAGATTGGCTCAACCGCAGCCTCGAGATGGTTAGGAGCCAACGGGCCCGCACCAAGATTCGGCAATGGTTTCGCAAACAAGATCGGGAGCAGAACATCTCACATGGCCGGCAGCTGGTCGATCGTGAGGTTCGGCGACTCGGAATTCGGGAATTTGACATCGACCGACTTGCGGAAGAAATGAATTATCCGTCCGGTGACGAGCTCCTGGCCGCAGTTGGCGTGGGCGATATCAACCTTGGCAAGATCGTCAACCGCGCGGCCGAGCGGGAAGAGGCGCAGCTGGCAATCCCCGAGAGGCTCAGTCGGCCCATCGCCCGAAAAGAGGGCGCAGAAGTGAGCGTTCTGGGGCTTACCGGATTACTAACGAATTTGGGTAGATGCTGCAATCCTGTTCCGGGTGATCCAATAATCGGCTACGTAACCCGTGGTCGTGGGGCAACCATTCATCGGCAAGACTGCCCTAACGTTCTTCGCATCAGAGACAAGGAACGACTAGTTAGCGTATCCTGGGGCAAGGCGAAGGATACGTACCCTGTCTCTGTCCAGATTCGAGCCTACGATCGTGATGGCCTGATGCGGGATGTCTCGACCCTTGTAT
>FXBF010000213.1_pt1 | contig 18658 bp, 16 predicted proteins | sample 5335321 | NCBI WGS metagenome assembly FXBF01 (sample SAMEA103928391, study PRJEB20085) | sediment metagenome | isolation source: sediment
GGATATGGGCGTGTCGCGCGGCCTGGAGGACCTCTGCATGCGTGGCTGTCGGGCGCCCGTAGGCAATGTTGTAATAGATGGTATCGTTGAATAAAACAGTATCTTGAGGAACGATGCCAATGGCGGCGCGCAAGCTCGCCTGCGTCACGTCGCGGATGTCCTGGCCGTCGATTAGGATACGGCCTGCCGTTACATCGTAAAACCGGAAAATCAAGCGTGCCAGCGTAGACTTTCCGGCACCGCTGTGCCCCACCACTGCGACCTTGTGCTGCGCCGGGATCTCGAAATCAACGTCGCGCAGGATTTGCCGATCCGGCTCGTACGCAAAATCGACGTGCTCGAAACGGATGTGCCCTTGCTGCGCGAGTAAATCCACGGCGTGTGGCTTGTCGTAGATTTCCAGACGCGTTTCCATCAGACCGAACATCTTTTCCATATCCGCCAGCGCGTGTCGTATCTCGCGGTATACCGTTCCCAAAAAACGCATCGGCAGGTAGAGCTGTATCAAGAACGCATTGATCATGACCAGATCGCCCAGGGTGAGCGCGCCCTGCACAACACCGGTGCTTGCAAGCACCATGAGTATCGTTATACCGATCGCGACGATCGCGCCCTGGCCCGTATTCAGCGCTGCCAGAGACGTCTGGGTCTGTATTGCGGCGGTCTCCCAGGACTCGAGGTCGCGGTCATAGCGCTTGGCCTCATAGTCTTCGTTGTTGAAGTACTTCACGGTTTCGTAATTCAAAAGACTGTCTATGGCCACGGTGTTTGCTTTCGAGTCCATTTCGTTCATGGCGCGACGAAATTTCATGCGCCACTCAGTCACGACGAAGGTAAAGACAATGTAGGCCGCGAGTGTGCTGAAGGTGATCACGGCGAAGGAGGTATCGAACTTGGCAAGCAAGATGCCTACCACGAGACCGATCTCCAGCAAAGTGGGCAAGATGCTGAATATGGCGAACGTAAGCAGAAAACGAATGCCGGCCGTACCACGTTCGATATCACGCGATATTCCACCGGTTTGCCGATCTAGGTGGAATCGCAAGGCAAGGTCGTGCAAGTGCCGAAATACTTTGAGCGCGACGCGGCGGATCGAGCGTTGCATCACCTTAGCGAATACCACGTCGCGTAGCTCGGCAAAGAGCGAGCTCGTCAGGCGCAGGGCGCCGTAGGCGATCAGCAAAAACAGCGGGACGGCAAGCAGCGCTCTGGGTTTGTCGAGCGCGTCGACGATATCTTTCAGCACCAACGGGACGGCCACGTTGGCGAGTTTCGCCACCCCCAGGAGCGCGAGCGCCAGCAAGACACGCCCGCGAAACTCCCATAGGTACGGCCATAAGGTGGCGATAGCCGTCCAGGGATTCTTGCTAGATGGTGCTTGGCCGTACTGACTTGGGCGCACAGGTGGCGGTATCGCGATTCCGATGGTTCGTTCTGATTGTACCCGAGCCTGGGCCCGGGTCTGAAGCCGGGTGCGGGCCCCCTTGGCCGCGTAGGCGCTGGCGCCTTCGGCCGCGGTGAGATCGCGGCGCCCACGGTGATTGACTTGCCGCGAGCTTACAAGCGATTGACTGTCAACGCGCGTTCAGTGGGCGTGCACAGACATGTCGCCGGCGGTCCCGTAGTGACCGCTATCGGCCTGGGTTTATAGCGGGCCGGTCTAGCGCGGCGGTGGCCAGGCCCCGAGGTCGTCGGCGTCGGACGATAATGTGGTTTCGTTGCCGAACTTGTACTCAGGCTCTTTGTCGGCCTGCTGAAAGTAGTTACCCTGCAGATAATCGAGCTCGTAGCTGTACAGCAGTGACAAGGTCTCCTCGTCCTCTACGCACTTGCCTATGGTCTTGCGGTCCAAGAGCTTGGCGATCTGGACGATTGTTTTGAGGACCATCTGCTTGATGTTGTCTTGTGCACAATCCTGCACCAGCGCGCCGTCGATCTTCAAAAACTCGATGGGCAGGTCTCGCAGCTGCGTCAAGGTGGCAAGGTTCCCGCCGAAATTATCGAGTGAAAGGCGACAGCCCAGCTTATGAACGGACTGCACGAACTCCCTGATGGCCTGATCGCCCCTACTGAACAGGGACTCGTCCAGCTCCAGGATCAGATGGCGGGCCTCCAGCTCGGTTTCCTTCAAGCCCTGGCTGATCATCGGAACCAGTGCCTCGTTTTGGGGCGCGTGCAGCGATAGGTTGATAAAGAAACAAGCCTTCTGCCCCTCGCGGTGCAAGTCCGCGAGACCGCTCATGGCGTTTCGCACGACCCACTCGTCAATGTCATCGGCTTGCCCGGATTCCTCCGCGATCGGCATGAACTCACCGGCGGAAACGAGATCATCTCCGACACCGCGCCCATTCATGCGTATCAGCACCTCGTAGTACTCGGACGGGTCACCGATGAGATTGATTACGGGCTGGAAAACGAGCTGGAAGCCGTTGTTATCCAGTGCATGCTGGATGCGCTGGCGCCACGTGGCCAGGCGCCGATACTCCGGGTCCTTGGCTTCCTCGGCGCTGGTTCGGGTCCCCTCCGATTCGCCGGCGGTTTTTTGTTGCTTCTTTACTTGCTCGCAGGCGCTGTAAGCAAGCGACAGAATCTTCTCTACGCTTTCCACGCTTTCATTCATCATCACCAGGCCAAGCGTGGGGCGCACGGCCTCAGCGTGTCCGACGACCACGGTCGATGCATCCCGCACACACATTGCTAAGGTGTCGGAAATTAGCTGGACGGCGTCCTGGTCATCTTCTTCGAGCAGCACGGCGAACTCATCGCCGCCGAAACGCGACAGTACGGCATTATGGCCGAGTTTGCTGCGGAAGAGTTTGCCGATCTCGCGTAATAATCGATCGCCCATCGAGCTGTCATACTCGGCATTGATTTCCTTGAGCCCATCGAGCTCGATGTACAAAAGGACGCTGCTTTTGCCGCCGCTATTGGCCTGTTCGATCGCCCTTCCGAGCGCACGTAGAAAATAGTCTCGTTGGTAGGCTCCCGTCAGAGGGTCTCGCTTGCCGTCGCCCTGCGGCCCCGCTGTATCGGAAATTTCCTTTATCGTGAGCTTCTCGGGTTGATTGGCACGCTCAGCGTGCGCTTTAGCGGCGGCAAGCCTCGACATATCACTGACGACGATCTGGGTGCATTTTTCCCCGCCAATACTTACGATCGACATATTGATTTCGATCGGGAGTCGTGAGCCGTCCTTCCTCGTGCCTGTAAAGGCCTGTGGCTCGTTCGGGGCCTCGCCCTCTCTGCCCATTTTGCGGAGAAGCTCCTTGAACCGGGAACGGTCCGACTTGTCGATCAGATCCAACACCGGTACGCCTTCGAGCTCTTCCAGGCTTTCGTAGCCAAATAGCTGTAGATACGCTTTGTTTACATCGACATGCATTCCATCGTGGCAGTAAGAAATAGCCTCGAGGGAACCTTCAATCATGGCCTGGTGCTTGTTTTCGATTTCGTTTAGACGTTCACTGGCCTTGCGGTAATCGCGGCGCTCCGCCACGACGGATAGCTCACGCTCGATGACGGGCGCGAGACGTGCCAGGTCGCTCTTGAGAATCACGTCGCAGGCGCCAGCGCGCATGACCTTGACGAGGTCTTGGTCGCTGATGTTTTTCGTTAAAACGATAAAAGGCAGCCCTTGACCGGAATGCCTTAATGTGTCCAGGGCAAGCAGGGCGCCAAAGTGTGGCAAGTTGTACTCCGAGAGGACGACGTCCCAGTTCCCTTTGGCCAATGCTGCTTGCATACCGGCCATATCCTGCACCCGCTGGGTCTTCAGCATGTAGCCGTTCTTGCGCAACGCAACAGCCGGCAGGTCAGCGTCGTCCGGCGAGGCATCGATGATCAGCAAACGAACGATTTTCTTGTCCAATACGGAAATCTCGGTATCGACAATAGTTTAGGTCATAATTTCTGACTCGTGTACCTCGCACACAGCCAGCCGCGTCATGGATAGCCGCTCGCGGATGGAAATCGCGCTTGGCGCTTTCATGCACGCGGAAATGCCACGAGATGGTCGGCCTCCACCCGGATACCCACCGTCGCGCCGACGGCGTGATCGGCATGGCTCGGAAACAACGATAGCACATGCCCGCCGGTGGGCAGTCTCAGGGTGTAGAGGATTTCTGCCCCTTTGAAGGCCTTCTGGGTCACCTTGCCACACAGGGCGCTGTCCGGGTCCGGCACGATGTCGTCAGGTCGAAACAACACCTCGATCGGCGCGTTCTTGCCCCACGGGTAAGCGCGGTTGCCCTTGCACACACCCATCTCGGTCTCAACCATGTCCGGCGAGACCAGCGTGCCGTTCAAGAACACGCCTTGCCCGATGAAATCGGCGACGAAGCGACAAGCAGGCTCATGGTACAAGTTATAAGGCGTATCCCACTGCAACAGGCGACCCTCATGCATGACGCCGACCTTATCGCCCAACGCAAAGGCTTCGTTTTGGTCGTGTGTGACCAGCACCGCAGTGATGCCTTGTTTTTTCAAAATATCCCGAACCTCTCCGCTCAAGCGCTCGCGAAACTCGATGTCGAGGTTGGAAAACGGCTCATCCATGAGGAGCAAGTCAGGCCTGGGCGCCAGTGCGCGTGCCAGCGCCACCCGCTGTTGTTGTCCACCCGAGAGCTCGTGTGGGTAGCGCTGCGCCAGACCACTTAACCCGACTATGCTCAGTAGCTCGGCGACAATGCCGTTCTTCTTGGCCTGCGACATGGCGCGTAGACCGAAGCCTACGTTTTCAGCCATGTCGAGATGCGGAAACAGTGCGTAGTCTTGAAACACCATGCCCAAGTGTCGTTGCTCCGGCGGGAGCGTAAACCCGGGGCGCGATACAAGGTGCCCCTTGAGCAAGATCTCACCCTGACTGAGCGGGTGGAATCCCGCGATGGCGCGCAAGACGGTGGTCTTGCCGCACCCACTCGGGCCGAGCAGGCACACCAGGGCGCCGGGCGTGACGTGCATGCCAAGCTTGTGCACGGCCAAGTGTCCGTTATAGTGACAATCGATGTCGATGAGAGTTAGCAGATCGCTCAACACGTGACCCTTAAGAGACGTGTGGATCGATGATAGCAAATCTCTTTCGGCGAATCTGTGGTGCCAGCGCGCCGCAGCGCGAGCTGCGGCGAAAAGTTACGCGCGAGCGGACGGTACAATCGATCCGGGGTCAGGCTGGCGGGTGGCCGAGGCGGGCGGCGGTGAGAGATGATCCGTGTGCGAGATCATTGCCTGACAGCGAGCAATAACTCGAGCAACGCTTTTTGTGAATGCAGGCGATTTTCGGCTTCGTCCCAGACGACGCTTTGCGGACCGTCGATGACCTCAGCACTGACCTCGCACCCGCGGTAGGCGGGCAGACAGTGCATGAACAAGGCATCGGGCTTCGCCAGCGCCATGAGCCGACCGTCGACCAGGTAGCCCGTGAAGTCACGTTCTCGTTTCGCCTTTTCATTCTCCTGCCCCATGCTTGCCCACGTATCCGTAACCACGATGTCCGCGCCCGCGGCCGCCCCCCGTGGTTCATGGGTCAAGCTGACATGGTCGGCAAAGGTTTTCAAAATTCCTGCGTCAGGCTCGTATCCCGTCGGTACCGCGATGTTCAATCGAAAATCGAGCAGACCGGCCGCGTTTATCCAGGAGTAGCACATGTTATTGCCATCACCGATCCAGGCAGCCGTCTTTCCGGCGATTTCGCCGCGCTTCTCCAGGTAAGTCTGCATATCGGCCAGCAACTGGCACGGGTGACTCAGGTCACTCAGAGCGTTGATGACCGGAACGCGGGAGTGGGCAGCAAACGTCTCGAGTGTCGCGTGCGAGTGCGTGCGCACGATGATGGCATCGACCATGCGCGACAACACGCGCGCTGTGTCCTCGATCAGCTCGCCGCGACCGAGATGCGTGTCTCGTGGCGACAAAAATACACTGCTACCGCCTAGCTGAGCCACGCCCGCTTCGAACGAAACACGCGTGCGTGTCGATGATTTCTCGAAGATTAGCGCCAGCGTTTTGTTTCGCAGAGGTTCATAGGACTGCGCGTCGCGAACCATCGCCTTTAGCTCGATAGCACGTGCGAGCAGTTGCTTAATCTCCGCGGAGCTTAAGTCTGTCAAAGTGCGGAAATGTCGTGGTGTCATGCGCGTTGTCCGAACGTCCGAGTGGTTTCGATAACGGTATCGACGATCTGCTCGGCCTGCTGGTCATCGATAATGAGCGGCGGCAGCAGGCGCACGACCGAGCCGGCGGTGACATTGATGAGTACGCCGCGATCGAACGCCGCGGTCACGAGCTCGCGGCACGGCCGATCCAGCTCGATGCCCAGCATCAGCCCCATACCCCGTACGCCCTTTACCCAGGGCAGCCCGGACAGGCCTTTCTTGAGCCCGGCCAGCATACGCTCGCCGAGCATGGCAGCGCGCTCAGCCAGGCCTTGCGCCTCGGTCGTTTCGATAACGGCCAGGCCGACCCGACAGGCAAGCGGGTTTCCGCCGAACGTGGAACCGTGATTACCGGGCCGAAAGACATCGGCCGCAGCGCCGCGGGCAAGGCAAACGCCGATGGGCACGCCGTTTCCAAGCGCCTTCGCCAGTGTCATCACGTCGGGCTTTACATTGTCGTGCTGATGGGCGAACCATTTTCCGGTTCGGCACATTCCCGTTTGGATCTCATCGAGCATCAAGAGCCACCCGCGCTTGTCGCAAAGCCGTCGCAGACCCTGCAGGTAACCTGGCGGCGGTACGATGATACCGCCTTCACCCAGGATGGGTTCGACTAGAACAGCGACGGTGTCGCTCGTGTTGTCGGCTACCTGCTGGACGGCAGCAAGGTCACCATAGGGGACGCGGCGGAATCCCTGAACCAATGGTTCGAAGCCGGCCTGTACCTTACGGCTGCCCGTCGCCGAGAGGGTCGCAAGCGTGCGTCCATGGAAGCTGCCTTCCATGACGATAATTGACGGCTGGCGGATATTGCGGCCGTGCCCGTAGAGGCGTGCTAACTTGATGGCTGCCTCATTAGCCTCGGCACCCGAGTTGCAAAAAAAGGCGCCGCCCATATCCGATATCTGGCACAGGCGATCACTGAGTTCCTGCTGCAACGCGATCTGATACAGATTAGACGTGTGCACGAGCGCGTTCGCCTGCTCGCACAAGGCGCGGGTGACAGCCGGATGGCAGTGGCCTAATCCACACACGGCGATGCCGGATACGGCATCGAGGTAACGTCGACCGGGGGTATCCCAGAGCCAGGCGCCCTCACCACGCGAGAACGTAACTGCCATGCGGTCGTAAGTATTTATCAAGTGCGTGCTGTGCACCGTAAAAACTAAAGCGCCCTGCAGGCAGGGCGCTATCATTAAGCGGGAGAAGCGAAATTCTAGACCCTAATTACGCCGGTGCCAAGGCCGTCGTGCACAAATGCGAAGGCCCGGTCGCGGACCGGGCCCTAGCAGGGTGTTGAAAAACGCCCTGTAGGCGCCGCAGGGATGCGCCGCACATTTTTCGATAGTACTTAAGCGTTTGAGGAGTGGCACAGGAACACGGAGCCGAGGACGCAAAAATGGAGCGACCCGCGGACATGTGCCGCGGGGAAGTGAGTTGAGGAGCGGGTCAGGGACGACCCGTTGGCGGAGCCGAGGATGCAAACACGCCCTGGATGGCCTTTTTCGACATCCTGCTAGAGTTGATCGGTAGGCTCGTCTACCCGTAAATCGCGAACTGGTGTGCGGACGTGCCCGTGACCATGAAGAAGAGCATCGGAATCGAGAGCATGGTGTTCGTACGAGATGCCAATAAAGCGACCCGCGCACCCTTTGCCTTCTCCTCGTCGCTGGCCTCGACCAGGCCGAGGACCTTTTTCTGGTTCGGCCATATCAGCACCCACACATTGAATAGCATGATCGTTCCGAGCCAGGCGCCGATGCCGATATACGCGGCCGATCCCTGAAGAAGAAAAGCGTTCAGAAAACCGATGCCGCCGCGACCCAGGTATAAGGCGCCGGTGAGCCAGGTTGCCAGTGCCGCCCAGCGAAACCAAAGCAGCGCCAGTGGGGCGACGTGCTTGGTGATACCGGCGGCCGTTCCCTCCGCCTTGGCCTTGCCCAGCGCGGGCACCTGGACGAAGTTGAAGTAATACAACAGACCGATCCAGGTTATCCCTGAGAGAATATGCAGCCAGCGGTCAAGAGCAAGTTCCATAGGTGTTTCCCCCCGAAGCTATTTGCGATTTTGGTCGAGGCCTTACGAGCGGCCTGCTAGGCGGCACCGCCGAGCGGCAAGAAGTCCTTGGCAAAGTAATACAGTATTAACGTCAAGACCAGACCTGAGATGATCGTCCCCCAGATGGAATCGAGCGGGTTTTTCATCCTGCGTTCCTCTTTTTTGTTGAGTCCAGAAGCGAATTGTTGACTACATTACTCGGGCATTGAGCCTAAGGTAGAATCAGGCGGATTGCAAGGGGGTGGTGGGCAGGAATCCGCCAATCCGCACCGCCGGCCCGGCGATCGGAGTTGGGCAGCCGCGAGCGCCGGCGCAGCGCCAACCTGTTCCGCATCACCGCAGAGCCGCCGGGGGGCGAATAAGGACAGGGTAGATAAACTGTCCGGCCCCTGCCGGTATGGGCTGGCGAAACCCCTCGAGATTGCTGGTGCTTGACGAATCGACCGCGGTGCACAAGCATGCCCGGCGTTTTGATGCGGGGTACGCCGTGAACCCCCCTGCGGGTCCGACGCCGGCATCCGTGCCGGCGCCGGTCTCGGAACCAGGCGCTGGGTCGCCGTATCGGGCGATCGCGGGCGCGTACGGGACGGTAGTGGAAGGTAAGGGCGTTTTCAGCATGCTTGCGGCAGAAAGGTCGCAAACGTATTGGGCGCCTCGACTCGACATCCCGGGGTCCGTCCCTGGAGTCGCGCGCTTCGTGCTCTGGTGTGAGTTCATGCAATATTAGCGCTAGTGCTAGTATCACGATGTAGTATGTACTTATAATTCGCGCAGCTTGAAATTGCGTACTCAATAAGCGGTTCCCATGTCCGACGTAAAAAAAATCGTGCTCGCCTATTCGGGAGGTCTGGATACGTCAGTTATACTGAAGTGGCTGCAGGAAAACTACAGCGCCGAGGTCATCACGTTCACCGCTGACATCGGGCAAGGCGAGGAGGTGGGCGTTGCGCGTGAAAAGGCGCAACGTCTCGGTGTACGCGATATCTACATTGAGGATCTTCAGGAGCCGTTTACGCGCGATTTCGTTTTTCCCATGTTCCGCGCGAACACAATCTACGAAGGCGAGTACCTGTTGGGGACGGCGATCGCGCGCCCGCTCATCGCCCAGCGGCTGGTGGAGATCGCGCATGAAACCGGCGCCGACGCCATAGCGCACGGCGCGACGGGCAAAGGCAACGATCAGGTCCGCTTCGAGCTTGCGGCCTATGCATTGAATCCGGATATACGCGTCATCGCGCCGTGGCGCGAGTGGGATCTCGGTTCGCGCGAACGGCTCGTGGATTACGCGGAAAAGCACGGTATCCCGGTTGAAAAGAAACGCGGCACCGAGTCCCCCTACTCGATGGACGCGAACTTGCTGCACATCTCCTATGAGGGCGGTGTGCTCGAGGACCCCTGGATCGAACCGGATGAAGATATGTGGTCGCGCACCGTGACCCCCGAGCAGGCCCTCGACCAGCCGCTTTACCTGGAGCTGACCTTCGAGCGGGGAGACGTGGTGGCCCTCGATGGAGACCGATTGAGCCCCGCGCAGCTGCTGACCGCGCTCAACGAGCTGGGCGGGCGCCACGGTGTCGGGCGTGTCGACATCGTCGAAAACCGCTATGTGGGTATGAAATCCCGTGGATGTTACGAGACTCCCGGGGGAACGATTTTACTCAAGGCGCATCGAGCGATCGAGTCCATTACGTTGGATCGTGAGGTCGCGCATCTCAAGGATGAGCTTATGCCGCGCTACGCCAATCTGATCTATAACGGTTACTGGTGGAGCCCCGAACGTAAGATCCTGCAAACGGCCATTGATGCCTCGCAGCTGCCGGTTAACGGTCACGTGCGTGTGAAACTCTACAAGGGCAATGTCACCATCGCCGGGCGGCGCTCGGACAAGGACAGCCTGTTTGACGTCGAAGTGGCCACCTTTGAAGACGACGCCGGCGCTTACAACCAGCTCGATGCCGAGGGTTTCATTAAGCTCAACGCCTTGCGCATGCGCATAGCCGCCAGGAAAAAGGCTGGATAAAACACGGCACCACGCTCGTTGCGCCCGTCGATGATCTGCGCGGCGACACGATCGGCCCACCGCCACGAGCGAGCCGGGGCGCGGAGCGCTAATCCCGTAAGGACGAGCGAGCCCGGTGGCGCGGGGCAGCCAAGTGCGCGTGTATCTTTCGGGTGAGATACGGTGCGAACGTAGAAAACCGAGCGCCCCGTGGCGGGGGATGTTTCGACAAGCCGCCCATGGACAAACCTGCTGACCCGTCCGCGCAGTCCACTATTGCGCTCATTATGCCGGTGCTGAACGAGGCCGAGCGTATTGAATCGAGCCTTTCTGATCTGCCCGGGTACGATCAGGTTCAGGAGGTCGTTGTGGTTGACGGCGGCAGCGAGGACGGCACGCCCACCATTGCCGCTCGATTCGCCGATGATAGTCGCCGCACGGGCAAGCGCGCCGTCCTAGTGCTGAACGCCGGCCGTGGGCGGGCGGCGCAGATGAACAGCGCCGCCCGGCTATGCCGGTCCGACATTCTGCTTTTCGTCCATGCCGATACGCGGTTACCCACGCGCGCGCCTGATCTTGTGCGTGAAGCGATGCAGGGTAACCACGTGTGGGGCCGCTTTGACGTGCGGCTGGAAGACAATGGGTTTGTTTTTCGTTTGATCGAGTGGCTGATGAACTGGCGCTCGGCGCTCACCGGTATCGCGACCGGCGATCAGGCCATTTTCGTGTGGCGCACGGTGTTTGACTCCCTGGGGGGCTACGCCCGGATAGATCTGATGGAGGATATAGAACTGTGTAAGCGATTAAAAAAGGTGGGGCGACCAGCGCGAATCCGCGAAAAGGCGGCGGTTTCCACCCGGCGTTGGCGGTGCCACGGCATCATTCGTACCGTGTTGCTCATGTGGATGTTGCGATTGTTGTACTGGCTCGGAATCCCGGGTGACCGGCTCGCCCGTCTCTACAGCGACATGCGCTGATATGAAATCGCCCGACTTGATTTTGTTTGCGAAGCAGCCGATCCCCGGGCAGGTCAAAACACGTCTGCAGCGTGATTACACGCCGGAGCAAGTGGCGCAGATCGCAGCATTTCTGGTCTGCACGACGGTGGACGTCGCCGTCAACAGCTGGCCGAGCGAGGTGTATTTGTATGGCGCGCCTGACGCAAATCACCCACTGTTCCAGGGTCTCGCGGCCGATTATCGTGTGCACCTCATGGCTCAGGGTGACGGCGATCTCGGAGAAAAGATGCTGGGCGCGCTGCGCGATGGCGTGGCGCGAAGGGGCGCTGCCGGGATAATGGGCTGCGACGTACCGCACTGCCCTTGGGAGATTATCGAGCGCGCGCACGAGATGCTTGCGAAAGGGCACAACGTCATCGGACCAAGCGTAGACGGTGGCTATTACTTTATCGGGATGCAGGCCGTGCCAGCGGCCGTGTTCCAGGAAATCGACTGGGGTGGCCCAGACGTCGCCGAGACGACGGTGAGGCGCGCGCAACAGCTCGGCATATACTTCGAGCGTCTGCCGGAGCTGCGCGATATCGATACGGGAGAAGATCTTTGGGTCGTGGCGCAGGAGTACGAGCCGCTACGCCGGCAACTTTACCGCATCCTCGCACGCCCGCCGTCCTAGGGCTAGGCGAATGGCGCCGAGAACGAATCCGTAGCTTGTAGCGCGTAGCTAGTAACGGGGGAAAACAGCGAAAACACCGGACTCCTCGTTCTTTCTCGCTACTCGCAACTCGCTACCCGCCACTGACTTCAACTAAACAAGTGCGCCGCCGCAGCTACTTCCACTACCGGCGGTGCAAGCGAAACAATGGGTGCCCACGCCGATCCGTCTGTTCTCGAGACTGCTTGCGTCGATCCCCCAGAGATAGCGCTGCGACCTTGCGGCAAGCGGTAGGCCCAGCATTTGATTGAAATCGCAATCGTACACGCGCCCGAGCCAATCGACACTCAACGTATGTCGGCACATTAGCCCCGGCACCGTATCAGGGTTGAAGCTGTCCAGCAGAAGCTGTTGATAGGATTGCCGTTGCCCGGTCTTCTCCAGGAAATGCGCGAAGCGGTTGATGGGCAGATTCGCCAGTGTCAGCAGACGGTTGAAGCGCACGCCAAAGTCGTCAAGCAGTTGTGTCTTGTAGTCTCTTTCGAGCTGTTGTTGCGGCGGCGGTAGAGTGGCGCCGCCAGGATTGTAGACCAGATCCAGCTGTAGCGAATCACTATTTCCGTAGCCGAGAGCGTTCAGCCGTTTTAACGCGGCGATACTTTTATCAAACACACCTTTGCCCCTTTGCGCGTCGACATTCTCGCGACTGTAGCAGGGCAGTGAGCAGATGAGTCGCACGCCTCGTTGAGCATACCAGGCGGCAAGATCTTCCTGCCCTGGTTCAAGCAAGACCGTCAGATTGCACCGCGAGCTGACATCCGCACCGAGTGCGATAAGGCTATCGACGAAGCGGCGAAAGTGAGGGTTTATTTCCGGAGCGCCGCCAGTTATATCGATTCGGGTTATCCCGGTGCGCTTGGCCCATTGCAGAATTTTTTCCATCGTTTCCCAAGACATAATCTCTGTGCGCTTGGGTCCGGCATCAACGTGGCAATGATTGCAGGCCTGGTTACACAGGCGGCCTACATTGACCTGGAGTTCTGATAACGGCGCACGCTGTAACGGGCTTATCCCGTGTGCGTAGAGATGTTCAGTAAACGACGAGCTTTCTGTTGAGAAATGTAACTCTACTGCGGCTTGTGTCATCGGATTAGCGTTTACCTACGTGTATCGAGCAATGTTGGTGTCATTTTGGTCGCGCAAGCCCCCGGAGCACGGTGAGTCCGATCATCCCACAGGTTTTTCGGAAAGAAAATGGGCCACTATCCTCGCGCGTGCCGGGAAATGCGCCCACAATTTACATTAGTAATTGTACGGCCGCGTCCGCGAAGGTGGACATCTTCGGTAAACGGCAGATGAGCCGTGAAAGCTGAACCGTGTTGGCGCGCCGGTAGCCTACTGTACCCCATTTAGGACTGCCGCGCGCAGGCAAAGTTTCCGTGGACGCCGCCGACGAGGTTGCTGATGTCTTGCCGGATAGGGGCGAGATACCCGCTCTCAAACGGTTTACGCTCACTGGGATGAGCATGCCTCGGCGCGTATCTCGTGGCAACTCATCACCGCGGTGCGCCACGATACCGCCCATACGCGGGGCGAACGAGCAGCTCATGGCACACGGCGCGGCCTGACGACTCAATATGCCGATCCATATGGAGAAAAGTGTGCGTTTGCGTAGCGCCTGATGCTCGGGACGGCGCAAGGCGATCTCTGACGCTGGTGGAATTCTCGCCGCGCGCGAACAAAACATGGAACGTGTACGGCCACGCTCGGCGCCAAGCGACACGGCTCAGGTTTGGCGTGCGCGAAACAGCCCTATCACGACCGAGTACTGGTAAAGATGGTTCGTGTCGTCGAGCGGACCGATCTCACCGTTGCCGTAAATGCCGATGAAAGGCAAATCCGGGAAGCGTTCTTTTAACAGCTCGAGGTCTCGGTCGCGGTTACCGAAGAAGTTCGGACCACGGCCCATGCACGGGAACAGGAAGGCAAAGTCGGGCTCGTTTCCCAAGGATCGGACGGTGTTGGCGATCGTCGTGCGCATGTCGCGCTCGGCCGCCAGCGCATCGCGCATCGCCCAGAACAGGCGCTCCCCGCGGCTAAGCGGGTGCGACAAAGTAATGGATTTGTCATTGAGATTGGCGGATACGATATGGTTCAATCGGTATCGACCCTCGCGGATCGCTGTGTTCGGATCCCCGAACGTAACGCCGCCCATAATAAGGTGCAACGGGATGCGCTCCATGCGACGAACGCCCGCCGGCAACGCCTTAACGAGCACGTTGAGCGCAGGGTAATTACCGAGGCGCAGCACGTCGTAACCGTGAACCTCGGCGACCTCTATCGGTGATGTCAGCGCATGCACCCCCTGGGAGGCATCGATGGCGGTCTCTACGCCTTCGACGACCACCTCGACAAATCCGCTCTCGGCGACTCGGCTGCCGTGCCATACCTGGAACGGTCCTTCCCCCTCGAGGTCAGCGGAGACCGCGCCGATGCGTGGGGTCGGTATGTCGAGCCAGTCGGCGGTGAGACCCGAGGGCGTACACAGGCTCAGAATCGGCAGCATGTTCACCCGTGCGCTGGTGGGCAGTCCCAGGCGGATGGAGCCGCCAAAGACCATCGCGGCGGCGCCGGGGCTGTCGAGCACCCATTCCTGATCGGTCAGCACGCCGGCGCCGGTGCAGCCGATGACCTGGGTGCAGCCGGCCGTGCGGGCGGCGGCCCGCAATGCGGGCTCCGGGTTGCTCGCGAAGTCCGGGGTCAGAAACAGCAGCACACCGTTGGCATGGCTCAGGCCTGCGCTCGCGAGCGCCTTGCTGACTGCATGCGAGGCGTGATCGGCAGAGGCGCGGCCCCCTCGGCTCAGACCGGTGGCGACAAGCTGGCGGCTCATGGCGGTAATTTATCGCTATATTCACACAAATCATAGACCACGCAGGCGTGGCAGCGCGGCCGACGCGCCACGCACGTGTAGCGCCCGTGCAGGATCAACCAATGGTGCGCGTGCCGGCGATATCGTGCCGGGACCGCCTCGAGCAGCCCCTTCTCCACTGCCAGCGGGGTCTTGCCCGGGGCAAGCCCGGTACGGTTAGCAACGCGAAAAATATGCGTGTCCACGGCGATAGTGGGTTCACCGAAGGCGGTATTGAGCACAACGTTGGCGGTCTTGCGGCCCACGCCCGCGAGTGCCTCGAGCTCCTTGCGCATTCGCGGGACCTTGCCGTCATGCCTGGCTATCAGGATCTGGCAGGTCTTGAGGATGTTGGCGGCCTTGGAGTTGTAGAGACCGATAGTCTTGATGTAAGCCTTAAGGCGCCGTTCGCCGAGCCCCAGCATGGCCTGTGGCGTGCGCGCGACCCGGAAGAGCTTACTCGTCGCCTTGTTAACGCTGGTGTCGGTTGCCTGCGCGGACAATATCACCGCGATCAGCAGTTGAAACGGCGTTCGGTATTCAAGCTCGGTGGTGGGCGAGGGGTTGGCGCGCACGAGCCGCTCAAAGATTTTCCGCCGCTTGGCTGCATTCATCGTGAACCCGATCCCGGCTGACCGCTACCCCTTAAGAAGGCGACAACCAGGGACTCAACGCCCACGCTCGTTTGCCCGCAGGCCACGCGCTTGGGTTTTCTTCGCGCGCACGCGCTGCACCGCCGCGCGTATCTCCTGCCTGATCTCAGCTTTCGCAACCGCGCGTTCGTCGCGGTCGTGCCGGGGCCGCTTCGGCGCTGTTCTTGTTGTCCCGCGGGCGACGCGCGTGTCACGGCGCTGCGCCAGGCGACGCAATTGGGCGCGCGAGCGTGAGCGGGCGCGTTCAACCTGTTCGCGTGAGTACTGCGGCCACGGCCAGTCGTCCTGGTTCGCCTCCTGCGGGTAGGGCACCAGCGCAATACAATCCACCGGACACGGCGCGAGGCATAGCTCGCAGCCCGTGCACTCTGCCGCGATCACAGTGTGCATCTTTTTGGCAGCGCCCAGAATCGCATCGACCGGACACGCGCTCAGGCACAGCGTGCAACCGATGCATTCGGCCTCATCGATAACCGCCAGTCGCCGCGGCTTCGGTGCACCGCAAGCAGGGTCCAGCCGTTTGCGTGCCCGCTTGAGCAACCGGGCCAATGCTGCAATCGTCACATGGCCGCCCGGCGGGCAGCGGTTGAGGTCTGCCTCACTGCGGGCCACTGCCTGGGCGTAGGCATCGCATCGCGGGTAACCGCACTGGGTGCACTGGGTCTGCGGCAGCCAGGCGTCGATTCGATCGGCGAGGTTCTTCGGGTGGTCCATGGACGCCAGTCGCAGCGGTCCTTACTTGACGCGCAAGCCGGGTTGGGCGCCGTCATCGGGCGCCAGCAGCCACAGATCGGCGCTGCCCGGGCCGGCGGCGAGCACCATACCCTCGGATATGCCGAAACGCATCTTGCGTGGCGCCAGGTTTGCGACCATCACGGTCAAACGGCCTTCCAGCTCTTCGGGCTTGTATGCCTGCTTGATCCCGGCAAATACCTTGCGGCTTTCACCGCCGAGGTCCAGCGTCAGCTCAAGGAGCTTGTCGGCACCCTCTACGGGCCGTGCCTGGGTGATGCGGGCGATACGCAGATCAACCTTGGCGAACTCCTCGTAGGTGATCTTCGCGGCGACGGGGTCAGTGACCAGCGGTCCGGTCGGTGTGGTCGTGTTCATCGATTGCAGGTCCTCTTTCGCAGCGCCTAGCATGGCATCGATCGTGGCGCCCTCGACGCGCGTCAATAAATGGCTGAAGGGGTTGATCCTCGTGCCGGTAACCGGCGTACGGCAACTGTCCCAAGATAGGGGTTCGATATTAAGAAATGCCTCGGCCTTTGCCGCGGTCAGCGGCAGCACCGGCTTGAGGTAGCCCACGAGTACCCGGAACAGGTTCAACCCGAGTGTGCAGATGCCCTGCAGCTCGACATCGCGCCCGGTTTGCTTGGCTACGACCCACGGCTGTTTGTCATTGATGTACTGATTTGCCTGATCGGCCAGCGCCATGATCTCGCGCATAGCACGGCTATACTCACGCGCCTCGTAGTATCCAGCGATCGTTTCCGCGGCACCGGCAAACCGCTCGAACAATGTCGGATCGGGCAGGGTTGCCGCAAGCTCCCCGGCAAACCGCTTGCTGATGAAGCCGGCGCAACGGCTGGCGATATTGACCAGCTTGCCCACGAGGTCGGCATTCACGCGCGCCACGAAATCGTCCAGGTTCAGGTCCAGGTCCTCGACCCGGCTGTTCAGCTTGGCGGCGAAGTAGTAACGCAGGTACTCAGGCGCCAGGCACGAAAGGTACGTGCGTGCCGTAATAAAGGTGCCGCGAGACTTGGACATCTTCTGCCCATTCACGGTGAGGAAGCCGTGCGCGAAGATAGCGGTCGGGGTGCGGAAGTTCGCCCCGGCAAGCATCGCCGGCCAGAATAGCGCGTGGAAATACAAGATATCCTTGCCGATGAAATGGTACACCTCGGCCCCGCTGTCGTGACGCCAGTACGCATCGAAATCCAGACCCGTGCGCTCTGCCAGGTTCTTGAGACTGGCCATGTAGCCGATTGGGGCGTCCAGCCAGACATAGAAGTACTTGTCGGGCGCATCGGGTATCTCAAAGCCGAAGTAGGGCGCATCGCGGGAGATGTCCCACTCGCGCAGACCCTCGGTAAACCACTCGTCGAGCTTATTGACCACTTCGGATTGCAGATGGCCGCCGCGGGTCCATGCTTGCAGCATGGGCTCGAAGTCTTGCAGCTTGAAGAAGTAGTGCTCGGATTCCCTGTATATGGGCTTGGCACCCGAGATCGCCGATACCGCGTTCTTCAGGTCCACGGGCGAGTAGGTTGCGCCACACGCCTCGCAGCTGTCCCCGTACTGGTCCGGCGCTCCGCATCGGGGGCACTCGCCTTTAATAAAGCGGTCGGGCAGAAACATATTCTTGACCGGATCGAAGGCCTGCTCGATCACGCGCGAGCTGATGTGGCCGCCGGCCTTGAGGCGCCGGTAAATCAGCGTCGAGAGCTCGCGGTTTTCCTCGGAGTGCGTCGTATGGTAGTTATCGAAATCGACTGCAAAGTCAGCGAAATCGCGCCGGTGCTCGAGCCTGAAACGCTCCACTAACACCTCTGGCGTGATGCCTTCCTCCTGTGCGCGGATCATGATCGGCGTGCCGTGCGCGTCGTCGGCGCACACATGAATGCAGTCGTGGCCACGCATCTTCTGGAACCGGACCCAGATGTCACTCTGGATATACTCCACCAGGTGGCCCACGTGGATGGATCCGTTAGCGTAGGGCAGGGCGCTGGTGACGAGTATCGTGCGTTTGCGTTCTGTCATAGCGCTAACAATACAATCAAAAAGGCCGCGCCGCTAACAAGGTGTTGGCACACACCCCGCAGCGCCGGCGGCCGGAGCGCAAACGGTATCAGGTTTGCCGCACTGCGGCTACTCGGGGCCTTGCGCGGATGTAGCCCTAGCAGGCCGATGAAAAACTCTTTTCCGCGGCCTGCTAGGGCGGTGCAGGGAGGCACCGCACATCTCTCGAGCACGTAAGTGCTTGAGAGAAGGAGCAGAGCAAAAACCGCGCTTTTTGCTCTGCGAGCTGACCAATTGCGCCGGGAGCGCAATGGGACCGCAAAGCGACGCCGCAGGCGCGAGCCACAAGGATGTGGCGAGTCAAAAAGCCCAGGGGCGAAGCGGAAACAAGATAAAGCTCCGCTGGGTGAGCCGGATAAAGACGAGTGTCCGGTGGGTGAGGCAGGCTAAGGCTAAGGCGAAGGTCCGGGGGACCTTCGCCCTGCCGAGCGCCCAAGCCAGGGAAGGCTTGGGCCGGTGCCCAAGCGCAGCA